>Ga0210393_10000187_pt1 | contig 60401 bp, 48 predicted proteins | sample IncBWC27OmetaG_FD_160068 | JGI IMG/M metagenome (GOLD analysis project Ga0210393, IMG submission 160068) | Forest soil microbial communities from Barre Woods Harvard Forest LTER site, Petersham, Massachusetts, United States - Inc-BW-C-27-O ... | reverse complement strand
TCTCGGTGCGCGCCCGGGCGATCTCCGGCGCCTGGAGGTCCGAGGCCTGCACGATCTCGAGCCGGTCGACCGAGAAGGTGTAGTAGAGCGGTCGTCCTTCCCACACTGTGAAGGTGCCGTAGACGAGCGCCACGATCTGCACCGCGACGATCGCACCGATGTCGCGAGTGAGCTCGCGCCGCGACTTCGCCGGGTTGGCGATGATGAGCGTGAGCGTCGGGCCGAGCGCCACGTCCACGAGGACCAGGACCACCACCACGCGGGCCACGCCGCTCAAGTACCAGCCCGGCCCGCGATACCAGCCGAGGTACAGGCCCCCGAGGATGAGCGTCAGTACGCAGGCGCTGACGATGAGGTGCAGGCCGAAGGCCGTCAGACGGAACCTCATCTGCGCGGATCCTCGGCTTCCGGGTCGGCCTGACCTGATTCCGGTGGTGTCGCGTCGGCAGCAATCGCACGCTCCCCGGAGAGCCATGCGCCGAGGTCGATCAGCCGGCAGCGCTCGCTGCAGAAGGGCCGGAAAGGCGCGTCATGCCAGTTCAGCTCGCGCCGGCAGGTGGGGCATTTCACGCGCACGGAAGTCACGGCAGCCGAGGACCGACTCGAGACCTCAGGGGCAGCAGCTCAGCATGAACGGCACGTCGGCCTCGGTCTGCGTCGGGCGGGTGGTCAGGCCGTGCCAGGTGAGGAAGCGCACGCTGCAACGGTGATGGCTGCCGCTGATCTCCGGATAGAGCCCGGCGGCGGCGGGCAGCAGGATGCGCAGCAGCTGCAGCGGATTGTCGCGGTCGAAGGTGATGCTGAACGCGCCGCCGCAGGCGATTTCCTGGCGCCTGCGGCCGTTCTGGCGGGTGAGCCACAGGAGCTCCGCGATCGCGTCGCACATGGGCCGCAGCAGACCCAGCCACTGGCTGAAGCTGCGCAGGCGGGTTTCCTCCGACTGCGCCAGCCAGAAATAGTAGTCCGGCAGGTCGAACTCGCACGTGCCGCCCGGGATGGCGCTGCGATGCTTGATCGCGTTGACGAACTCCGAGTCGCGCAGCGGCTGCAGGAATGCCGAGCCGGCGCCCATGAGGTCGGTGCGCAGCCGCACGAGGTTCGACGTGAGGGACTTGAGGCGCTGCGGGTCGACACCGGGATTGGCCTGGAAGGCACTGAGGGCGCCGAGGTGACCTTCGAGCTCCTTGAGGACGTCCGAGCGCACGTCGCCGCGTGTGGTGATGGCGAGGATGTCGATGAGGCTCGACATCGCCGCCCGGCTCCCCCAGGGACTTGCGATCTCGTTGTGATGCAGCGCCTGGTTGTACAGGAAGTCCAGGCGCAGGAAGGTGCGCATTCTCTCGTTCAGAGGCTGCTCGAAGACGAGCACCGCCGGGTCGGCGGCAGCTGCCGGGGCTTCGGCTGCGGATGCTGCGGGTTCCATCACGCGCCTATTGTGCTTGAGGCCCGCGGCAGCGTAAACGCCGTGCGTAGCACGCGCGCACAGCCGCTAAGCTCGTGCGGCGAGCTGCAGGTAGCGCGCGTGCAGGGCCCGGACCTGCCGCTCGAGCGCGCCGCGGTCCGCGTCGTTGTGGAGCACGTCGTCGGCCGCATCGAGCCGCGCGGCCCGCGACGCCTGCGCGGCAATGATGGCGCGCGCCTGCGCCGGGGTCGAACCGTCGCGATCGCTCAGCCGCGCGAGCTGCAACGCTTCGTCGCAGTCGACGACCAGCACCCGATCAACGTGCGCGGCGAGATTTTTTTCCACCAGCAGCGGAATGACCAGGATCTGGTAGGGACCACCGGCGGTCGCCGAGCGCGCCTCGAGGGCAGCGCCGATGGCCGGGTGCGTCAGCGCCTCGAGGTCGGCGCGTGCCCGCGGATCGGAGAACACGATGTCGCGCAGCGCCGGCCGGTCGAGATGCCCGTCGGGCGTGAGGATGGAGCGCCCGAAGCGCTCCACCAGCCGTTCCAGCGGCGGCTGTCCGGGCTCGACGACGTCGCGGGCCACCTGGTCGCTGTCGAGGATCGGCACGCCGAGCGCGCCGAAGAAGCCGGCCACAGTCGATTTGCCGCTGGCGATGCCGCCCGTCAGTCCCACACGAAACGTACCTGCGCTGGGGGGCGCGCTGCTCACGGGTGCGGGACGAACAGACCCAGATAGCGCGCGACGAGCTGCGGACCGAACATGAGCATCAGCCAGCCGGCCGCGGCCAGGAACGGGCCGAACGGGATCGGCGTGGCGCGGCTGCGTCCGCGCAGGCTGATGAGCGCGATGCCCACCACGGCACCGGCCAGCGCGGCGATGAGGATGACCGGCAGCAGCAGCTGCCAGCCGAGCCAGGCGCCGAGCGCGGCGAACAGCTTGAAGTCTCCATAGCCCATGCCTTCCTTCCCGGTGAGGAGGCGGAACAGATGATAGACGCTCCACAGGCTCACGTAACCCGCCATGGCCCCGATGAGGCTCGAGCGCAGCTCCACCGGCACAACCGCGCCGCCGCCGCCGTGGGCAGCGATCAGGCTGACGCCCAGTCCTCCCCACAGCAGGGGGAGCGTCAGCGCGTCGGGCAGCAGCTGATGGTCGAGGTCGATGAACGCAAGCGCGACCAGGAACCAGGTGAACAGCAGCGCGGCCAGCGCCGGCCAGCCGAAGCCGAGCTGCCATGCCACGGCCGCGCTCAGCACTGCCGTGAGGCCTTCCACCAGCGGATAGCGAGCCGCGATGCGCTTGCCGCAATGGGCGCAGCGCCCCCGCAGGAGGACCCAGGAGACGACTGGCACGTTGTGCCAGGCGGCGATGGGGGTCCTGCAGGACGGACAGGCCGAGCGCGGCACGATGAGGTTGAAGCGCGGCGGTGCCGGCGCCGGCGCCACCACGGCGTCGAGCGACCCGTCGCCCTGCAGGGCTTGCGCACACTGCTCGCGCCATTGCCGCTCGAGCATGATGGGCAGGCGATAGACGACGACGTTGAGGAAGCTGCCGACGGCGAGACCCAGCACCAGGCAGGCGCCGATGAACAAACCGGGCGAGGCGGCCAGCAGCGCGATCACGGACATGGTGTCCTTCCGTCGAGCGCAACGGCGCCGCGTGCGCCTGCCGAGCCGGTTGCTGCCTTTAGACCACCGACGCCAGCTTGAAGATCGGCAGGTACATCGCGATCACCAGGCCGCCAACCAACACCCCGAGAATAACCATGATCAGCGGCTCGAGCAGACTCGACATGGAATCGACGGCGTTGTCGACCTCGGCCTCGTAGAACGTTGCGACCTTGGCGGACATCTCGTCGAGCGAGCCCGACTCCTCGCCCACGGCGATCATCTGGTTCACCATGTTGGGGAACAGCCCGGTGTTCTCCATGGCGCGCTGCAGGCGCTGGCCGGTGGAGACCTCATCGCGCATCCTGAGCACGGCGTTCTCGTAGACAATATTGCCGGTAGCACCGGCCACTGACTCGAGTGCCTCGACCAGCGGCACGCCGGCCGAGAACATGGTCGAGAGCGTGCGCGCGTAGCGCGCAATGGCCGCCTTGCGCAGGATGGGTCCGACAATCGGAAGGCGCAGACTTGCGCGATCGAGGAACTCGCGCATGGCCCTGGAGCGTTTCCTGAAATAGCCGAAGGCAAAAATGGCAGCCCCGACCGCGATCGCGAGGTAAATCCCCTTGTGCTGCACGAATTCCGACAGCCCGATCACGAACAGCGTGAACGCCGGCAGATCGGCGCCGAAACCTTTGTACAAGGACTGGAACTGCGGAATCACGAATATGAGGAGTACCGTGGTCACGAGTACGGCGACCGCCAGTACGGCGGCCGGATAGAACAGCGCCTTTTTGATCTTTTTCTTCAGCGCCTCGGTCTTTTCCTTGTAGGTCGCAACCTTGTCGAGCAGCGTCTCCAGAGCACCGGCCTGCTCGCCAGCCTCCACCAGATTCACGAACAGGTCATCGAAATACAGCGGGTGCTTGCTGAGCGATTCGTGCAGCGAGGTGCCCCCTTCGACTTCGGCCTTGATGTCGAGGATGAGCTGGCGCATGGCGGTCTTCTCGTTGCCCGCGCCGACGATCTCGAAAGCCTGCACCATCGGTATGCCGGCGGCGAGCATGGTGGCGAGCTGGCGGCTGAAGATTGCAATGTCGCCCGGATTGATCTTGCCGCCCTTCGCAACCTGACGCTGCTTGCGGATCCTCGAGGGCGCCACACCCTGTCGGCGCAGTTCCGCCCGCAGGGCCTGCTCGTCGGGCGCCAGACTCTTGCCCCTGACCCGGGCGCCTTTCTTGTCCTGACCCTCCCAGGCGAACGCGGTGTCGCGCTTGATAACGCGGACCGAGCCGGTTGCTGCTGCTGCTGCCTGAGCCATGCCTTACTTCCTTACGTGTCACTCGACAGTGACGCTGTTGACTTCCTCGAGACTCGTGAGCCCGTTCTTCACTTTCTCCAGCCCCGCGCGCCGCAGGTCCCAAACCCCTTCCTTGGCCGCCTGCTGAGCGATGTCCACGGCGCTGCCCGAAGCGAGGATGATGCGCGCGATGGACTCGGTGACCGGCAGTACCTGGTAGATGCCGGTGCGTCCCTTGTAGCCGTCGGTGCAGTTGGCGCACCCCTTCGGGGCGAATATCTTTAATCCCTGCGCCACATCGCTTTCGGCGAAACCCTCTTTGAGCAGGGCCTCTTTCGGGATCTCGCGCGGCTGCTTGCAGGTGTTGCACAGCCGCCGCGCCAGGCGTTGCGCAATGATGAGGCTCACCGAGGTCGCAATGGCATAGGGCTTGACCCCCATGTCGACCATGCGGGTGAGCGTCTGCGGCGCATCATTGGTGTGCAGCGTCGAGAGCACCAGGTGGCCGGTCTGTGCGGCCTTGATGGCGATCTCGGCGGTCTCGAGATCGCGGATCTCGCCAACCATGATGACGTCAGGATCCTGGCGCAGGAAGGCGCGCATCGCGGCGGCGAAGGTCAGCCCCACCTTGGCATTGACGTTCACCTGGTTGACCCCGGGGAGATTGATTTCCGCCGGGTCCTCGGCGGTGGAGATGTTGGTGTCCTCGCGATTGAGGATGTTGAGCCCGGTGTAGAGCGATACGGTCTTGCCGCTGCCGGTGGGTCCGGTCACCAGGATCATGCCCTGGGGCTTTGCCAGGTACTTCATGTACAAGTCTTTCTGGAAAGACTCGTAGCCGAGCGAGTCGATGCCGAGCATCGCCTGCGCCGGGTCGAGTATACGCAGCACGATTTTTTCGCCGAACAGCGTTGGGCAGGTGCTGACGCGGAAATCGATCGCGCGATTCTTCGACAGCTTCATCTTGATGCGGCCGTCCTGCGGGACGCGCCGCTCGGCGATATCCATGCGCGACATTACCTTCAATCGCGCGCCGAGCTTCGGAGCGAGCTGCACGGGGGGTTGGGCAATCTCCTTGAGCACGCCGTCCATGCGCAGCCGGACGCGATACATCTTCTCGAAAGGCTCGAAGTGAATGTCCGAGGCGCCGCGGCGGATGGCATCGAGCATGACCTTATTCACGAAGCGCACGATGGGCGCGTCTTCGACATCGTCGCGCCCTATCTTGTCGTCGAGCTCGTCCTCGCCGCCGGTGACCTCGAGCGAATCGAGGTCGACGTCGCCGTCGTCTGACGTGAGGGCCGACATCTGGTTGTCGAACTGCTCGATCGCCTTGTCGATGGCTACCTGGAGCTTGTCGTCCTCGACCACGATCGCCTCGATGCCGAGGCTGGTCTGGAACTTCACCTCGTCGATGGCGTGCAGGTTGGTCGGATCCGCCACCGCGAGAAACAGCCGCTTGCCGCGCCGGAAGAGCGGCAGCACACGGTGCTTGGCGAGCAGCTTGTCGCTCACCAGGCGCACCGACTCGAGATCCACGCTCACCGCGTCCAGGTCGAAGAGCGGCACGCCGAATTCGTTGGAAGCGGCTATGGCGATATCACGCGCGTTGGCCGCCCCACTGGCCACGAGCTGCGTAACGACGCTGGTCTTGCGCTCGCGCGCGAGGTTCACGGCCTCGAGCATGGCCGCCTCCTCGATCAGGCCGTCCTGCACCAGGCGCTGGGGCAGGCCCCCAAGCCCAGTGCGCGCGCCAGTTAACGCCACAGAAGCGTTTTCGTTCATGGAGTTACGACAAGCCCCGTACGACGGACGGACCCTAGTCTACCGGAGGGACCGTCTCAATCAATTGTCAAATCCGTAGATGCATACTCGCATAGGCGGCCGGGCGCGCTACGTGACTGGCCTCCCAATTGACGAAGCCCCGGCGCCCCGCAGCCGGCCTGTTAAGCGACCTGGACGCGGGCGCCACCCGGTCGCTCACTTGCATTGTGACGGAACGTAGATGCTCGGGAGCGTCGCAGCCGGGACGTTAGGTGAAATCAGCATGGGTGGGTTCATGCTGGCGGCGGTCTGGCTGGTGGTCGAGGCGCAGGCCCAGTCAATGCTGCCCGTGATGCCCGGCACGGTGAGGAGGCTATACGCACCCGCCACGTTGGTTTGCGGTGTGAGGGTCAGGGTGTTTCCGGCTCCGAGGAGATTGGGGATGTTCGCCAGGTTATACGTCACGGTAATCGTGCCATCCACGTTACTGATCGCGATATTGGTCACGTACTTGGTGGGGGTGAAGGTCCAGGCGGCGGCTGCCGCCGCCAGCCCCGCTGTGGCGTTGGATTGGAAGGCCTCCTCGATGGCGATCTTCGGCGCACCGACGAGCTGCAGTCCTTCCGATACACGCGACCTCACCACGTAGTTCTGATACGCGGGAATCGCGATGGCGGCGAGAACACCGACGATCGCCACCACGATCATGAGCTCGATGAGCGTGAAGCCCTTGTTTACAAAGCGCGTTTGCATGGCATACCTGAGGAGCAGGATCACACAACCCGACCCCCTGGTACGTGAGCGCGCTCCCAAAAAGAAGAGGCCCCTTCTTGCGAAGGGGCCTCTGAAGGTCATCAGTCAATTAACAGTTTACTTGCACTGTGTCGGGGCGTACTTCGCGATGACAGTACCCGCATTCAGAGCAATGCCGGTAAACACCTGGTTGCCCGCCGTCGTGGTTCCCACCGACGTGCACGCCCAGTCGATGTTGCCAACGATGTTGGCAGTCGTCAGGTCCTTGTAGCCGGCGCCGCCCGCGTTGATCTCCGGGGTAAGGAGAATCGTCATGTTGTTCGCGGTCATCTGGCTGATGTTCGCGTTGTTGTACTTGATCGTGATCTGGCCGTTGGCGGTAGCGCACGTGACGGCATTCACGTACTTGGTCGTGGAAGCATTGCCTGCGACGTTGAAGGACGTGCAGAAAGCGTTAACGCCCTGGAGGCCGTTGGACTCGAAGGCCTCTGAGACACCCGTCTTGGCGGCGTCAGCGAGACTCAGGCCTTCCGTTACTTTCGAGCGGACGGTGTAGTCCTGGTAGGCGGGGATCGCGATCGCGGCAAGAATGCCGATGATCGCGACGACGATCATCAATTCGATGAGGGTAAAACCCTTTTGCACAGCTTTCATTACTAGAGCTCCTGGAAAGTTTGAGGGACAGAAACCAAGCGGCGCAAAAGGCGCCCCTGGCTGATCTAAGCAAGGCGCGTGCCACGGACCCTGGAAGCTGCTAATCTGTTGTTATTGCAATAGAACATGCGCGACCGATGGGACCGTTCCTGACTTAATCCCTGTCGCAGGTTGACGCCACGAGCCTGCTTTCGCGTCACAAAGTGACCCGCACGGTCACCTGCCATCCGGCGGCCGCGCGCGCCGGCGCGAGACTATTCGATGCCGAGTTTCTTGATGCGGTAGCGCAACGCCCGAAAGCTCATCCCCAGGAGCTTCGCGGCCGCGGTCTTGTTGTAGCGGGTCTTCTCCAGCGCCCTGACGATGGCGTCGCGCTCGATGCTCTCGAGCTGACTGCCGAGCGCGGTGCCGCCGTCGGCGACGTTGGCCCCGGCGTCCGGCACTCCTGCGGCCCGAGGGGGTGGCGGCGTCACGCGCACCCGGATGTGCTCGGGTCCGATCACTCCCCCCGTGGACAGCGTGAGCGCGCGCTCCAGCACGTTCTCGAGCTCGCGCACGTTGCCCTGGAAGGGGTACGCCTCGAGCATCGCCACCGCCTCCGGCGAGATCTGCACCACCGGGCCGCCCGCGCGGCGGGCGAGGCGCTGCAGGACGGCCGCGGCGATCTCGGCGATGTCGCCGCTGCGCTCGCGCAGCGCCGGCACGCGCAGCTCGATGACGTTGATACGGTAAAACAGGTCCTCGCGGAACAACCCCTGCGCCACCAGGTCGGTGAGATTCTTGTGCGTGGCGGACAGGATGCGCACGTCGACGGTCTCCTCGCGGGCCTCGCCGACCGGGCGCACGCTCTTCTCCTGCACCAGGCGCAGCAGTTTCACCTGCATGTGCAGCGGCAGGTCGGCCACCTCGTCGAGAAACAGCGTGCCGCCCTCGGCGCTCTGCACCAGCCCCTTCTTGTCGGCCACGGCTCCCGTGAAGCTGCCGCGCTTGTGGCCGAAGAGCTCACTCTCCATGAGCTCGGTGGGGATCGCGCCGCAGTTGACCGCGACGAACGGCCCTTCGCGACGCGCGCCGCTCTCGTGGATCATGCGGGCGACGAGCTCCTTGCCGGTCCCCGACTCGCCGCAGATGTGCACTGGGGCCTGACTGCGGGCCACACGGCCGATCATCTCACGCAGCTGCTCCATCACCTGCGAGCTGCCGAGAAGCCTGGGGCCGTGCAGCGTGGCGGCTGTCTCGCCGTCGGGCGCGCCGCCGAGCTTGATGGCGCTTCCCACCAGCTTGCGCAGCACCCCGAGGTCGAGCGGCTTCGACACGAAGTCGAAGGCCCCGAGTTTCAGCGCCCGCACCGCGGACTCGATGTTACCGTGGGCAGTGATGACGGCCACGGGAACCGTGGCGCGGTTTTCCTGGATCCAGGCCACCAGCTCGAGCCCGTCGCCATCGGGCAGGCGCATGTCCGTGAGACACAGGGCGAAGCGCTCTGCCTTCAGCAGCTTGCGCGCACTGGCGACATCCGCCGCAGTGCGGGTGCGCAGATTCATGCGGTTCAGCGTGAGGCTGACGAGCTCGAGGAGGTCGGGCTCATCATCGACGACCAGTACCACGGGCTGTGCCGCGCCGGCCTGCCGGTTGTCCGCGATGGCGTCGCTCATCACGTCTCCCAGCGGCGCGGATCGGCAAAAACCACGCGGAAGATGCTGCCGCCGCCAGCACGGGGCTCATAGAGCAGCGTGGCGCGGTTGGCCTGCGCCAGCTCACGGGCCAGGAACAGCCCGAGCCCCGTGCCATGCCCACCGCTGTAGAAGGGCTCGAAGATCCGCTCGGCCTGCTCCGGTGCGACGCCCGCGCCGCGATCAGCCACTTCCAGGAATGGACGCTCGCCCGATGCCATGCGACCGTAGCGTATCTCGATCTTCTGCTCCGGGTTATCAGAGACCGCGTGCCTGAGCGCATTCTCACACAGATTCCACACGATCTGGCGGAGCTGATCCGGATCGACCCGCACCTCGAGGTCGGGACCCATGGCGCTCACCATGAGGCGCTGCGGCTGGCACTGCATCGTCTCGCAGAACTCCTCGCGGAATTCCTCGCCCCAGGCCGCAAGCGACAGCCACTCCAGGTGAGCCAGCTCGCGGCGCGACAGGCGCTGCACGTTCTCGATGATACCGCTCACCCGCTCGGCGTTGCTGCGGATGATCTGCGTGAGACGCCGGTCCTCTTCCGCCAGGCGCGGCGACTCGGCCAGCAGCTGCCCCGCGTGGCTCATGGCGCCGACGGGATTGCGGATCTCGTGCGCGATGCTCGCGCTCAAGCGCCCGAGGGCCGCGAGCTTCGATTGCTGCACCTTCTCTTCTATGAGACTCGTATCCTCGAGAAAGATGAGTACCGGCCCCGGGTTGCTCGCCAGAGGCGCGAAATGAGCACGAACGATGCGCGCGCCGTCGGCCGCCACGAACGTTGCCTCCGGTGCCAGACTGCTGCCGTGCACGCCGCTCTTGCGCCAGGACTCCAGAAGATAGAGCAGGCGCGGGCAGGCCTCACCGATCAACGCGTCGGGAAAGGCATGCTCATCCCCGAGGATCTGCGCCGCCGACTCGTTGATGAGCCGGATGCGATCCTGCTCGTCGAGCACCAGGATGCTTTCACGCAGGTGCTGCACGATGTACTGCGACAGCTGCGCCATGTTGGCAAGGTCCACCTCCTGGCGGCGTACCAGCGCTTCGCTCTGGCGCAGGCGGGTGGCCACCGGCCCGGTCGCCAGCGCCACCAGGAACAGCACCGCTCCGAACACTCCCGCGGTCACGTAGTCGGCGGTCGGGGCACCGCCACTGACACCGACGAAGACCTGCTGCACGAGGACTGCCAAAGCGGCCGCCGCGGCGATCAGCAGCGCATCGCGCCGGTCGGCGAGCACCGTCAGGGCGAACACCGGCAGCACCAGCAGGATCCCCAGCCCGCTGCCGCTGCCGCCGCTCGCATAAAGAATGAGTCCGATGGCGAGGGCATCGACGCTCGCGTTGACCAAGGCCACGATCCGCAGGCTCGACCAGTGCAACCGGCGGGCGATCACCAGCAGTACGGCCGCCGTGAAATAGGTGATGCACGCCCCCACGAAGAGCCGCGGCCGTGCGGTCACCAGTCCCCAGTCCGCACCGGCCAGGGATTGCATCGCCAGCAGCACCAGCGGCACCAGCAGCCGGTAGAGATTGAGCAACCCGATGACGCGCCAGGCGAGGTCGCTCGGGGTCGCGGAGAGGGCGGCGGCGCTGGCCGAGGTTGCGGGCAAGGCGGATGTGGAGTCGGACGTCGAGGCGGGCGACTCTAGCACCTTCGCCGCCCCGAAGAGCGCGACCGGCATCGCACGGCCGCAGTGCGAGCGCCGGCGATGCGCCGCGGGCGACCGCGCGGACGAAAGGCGGCGGTGAACCTTGCGGCTGGTCAGCGGCGGCCATTTTCATCAGAATGCGCGCTTTACCTGCGGCGCGGCCGGCGCCGCTGAATCTGTACGCGCCATGAACCTGCACGAATACCAGGCGAAGGACCTCTTCCGCAGCTACGGCGTGCCGGTGCCGCCCGGCCGGGTGGCGGCGAGCGCGGAAGAGGCCGCGGAGGCGGCGCGTGGGCTCGGCGGCTCGGTGTGGGTCGTCAAGGCGCAGGTGCATGCCGGCGCGCGCGGCAAGGCGGGCGGGGTGAAGCTCGCGCGCGACGTCGAGGCGGTGCGCGCCGCCGCCGGCGAGATGCTCGGCAAGCGCCTGGTGACCGCGCAGACCGGACCCGAGGGACTACCCGTCGGGCGCGTGTACGTCGAGAGCGGCTCGGACATCGCGCGCGAGCTGTACCTGTCGCTGACGCTCAACCGCGAGCGCGCCGCGCTCGCGCTCATCGCCTCCGCTGCCGGCGGCATGGACATCGAAGCGGTGGCCCACGAGTCCCCGGAGAAGATCCTCGCGGTCGTCATTCATCCGGCCGCCGGCTTCCAGCCCTACGAAGCGCGTCTGCTCGCCTTTGGCCTGGGACTGTCCGGCGCGCAGCTCGCGGAGTTCCAGTCGCTGGCCGCCGCGCTTTACCGGCTGTACATCGCGAAGGACCTGAGCCTGGTGGAAGTGAACCCGCTGGTCGTCACGCGCAGCGGGGCGCTGCTCGCGCTCGATGCCAAGATCAACATCGACGACAACGCGCTGTTTCGTCACCCGGAGCTGGCGCAGCTGCGCGATGCCAGCCAGGAGGACCCGATGGAGCGGCGTGCCGCCGAGCACGATCTCAACTACGTCTCGCTCGACGGCAACATCGCCTGCATGGTGAACGGTGCGGGGCTGGCGATGGCCACCATGGACCTGATCAAGCTGCACGGCGGGCAGCCGGCGAATTTTCTTGACGTCGGCGGCGGCGCGACCGCCGAGCGGGTGAGCGCGGCATTCGGCCTGATCCTGTCCAACTCCCGGGTGCGCGCGGTGCTGGTGAACATTTTCGGCGGCATCGTGCGCTGTGACCTCATCGCCGAGGGCATCATCGATGCGGTGAAGAACGTCGGCGTGCCGGTGCCGGTGGTGGTGCGGCTGGAGGGCACGAACGCGGAGCGCGCGCGCGCGCTGCTGGCAAAGAGCGGTCTCACCATCACCGCCGCCGCCGATCTCACCGACGCGGCACGCAAGGTGGTGGCACTGGCCCGAGGCAAGGCATGAGCATCCTGGTCAATCGCAACACGCGGGTCATCTGTCAGGGGTTCACCGGCAGGCAGGGGACCTTCCATTCGCAGGCCGCGCTCGATTACGGCACGCAGCTCGTCGGCGGCGTCACGCCCGGCCGCGGCGGCCAGCAGCACCTCGGCCTGCCGGTATTCGATACGGCCAAGGACGCGGTGCGTGCCACGGGCGCCACCGCCAGCATGATCTACGTGCCGGCGGCGGGCGCGGCCGACTCGATCCTCGAGGCCGCCGACGCCGGCATCGAGCTGGTGGTGTGCATCACCGAGGGCGTACCGGTCAACGACATGGTGCGCGTCAAGGCGGCGCTCGTGACTTCCGCGACGCGTCTCATCGGACCCAACTGTCCCGGCGTGATCACTCCCGGCGAGTGCAAGATCGGGATCATGCCCGGCTTCATCCACAAGAAGGGCGTCGTGGGCATCGTATCGCGCTCCGGCACGCTCACCTACGAGGCGGTGTTTCAGACCACCCAGGTCGGACTCGGTCAGAGCACCTGCGTCGGCATCGGCGGCGACCCGGTGCGCGGCATGAATTTCATCGACGTGCTCGAGCTGTTCGAGCGTGATCCGGGCACGCGCGGCATCATCCTGGTGGGCGAGATCGGCGGCAGCGACGAGGAGGCGGCTGCCCACTACATCCGCCGCTTCGTCAGCAAGCCGGTCGTCGCCTACATCGCCGGTGTCACTGCGCCGCCCGGCAAGCGCATGGGGCACGCGGGCGCGATCGTCGCCGGCGGCCGCGGGACGGCGGCTGATAAGTATGCCGCCTTCGCCGCCGCGGGCGTGCGTACGGTGAAGTCCCCCGCCGAGCTCGGCCCGGCCATGGCAGCGTTGCTGCAGGAGCGGCGCCCCGCGCCGCTCGCGGCGGGCGAGCCGGACGCGGCCAGCGGACGCACGGTGGGCAAGCCAGGCACGGCGGGTAAGCGCCGTCCGGCCGACAAGCCCGGCGTGGCCAGCAAGCCGCGCCAGCGGGCGGTGGGCGGCGGCCATGCCGCGCCGGCAGGGCGCCGCGCGGGTGCGCGCGGGACGCGGCGCAGCGCGCGCGGCAGGCATCGCTGAGCCGTGAAACAATAGCCGTGCCCGCGCGGACCGGTTCCCGCCGCGGGCGACGGCCATCATGACGCAGTCGCTGAAGATCGCGCTGGCGCAACTCGATCTGCTGGTCGGGGACGTGCGCGGCAACGCTGCGCGCATCATTGACAGCGCGCGCACGGCGCGCATGCAGCTCGGCGCGGACCTGGTGCTGTTCCCCGAGCTGGCGCTGTCGGGCTACCCGCCGGAGGACCTGCTGTTCCACCGCGGCTTCCGCCGCCAGATCGAGGCAGGCCTGCAGCAGCTGCGCAGCGAGGTGCGCGACGTGGCGGTCATGGTGGGATCCCCCGAATACACCCGCGCCGGCATCTGCAACTCCGCGGCGCTCATCGCCGACGGCGAGCTGCTGGCGATCCACCGCAAGGCGGAGCTGCCGAACTACAAGGTGTTCGACGAGAAGCGCTACTTCCAGGCGGGCACGCAGCCGACGGTCGCCGACTGGCGCGGCTTTCGCCTGGGGCTGCTGGTCTGCGAGGACATCTGGGAAGCGCAGGCGGCGCAGCTGGCGCGCGCCGCCGGTGCGGAGCTGCTGCTGGTGATCAACGCCTCGCCCTACGAGATCCACAAGCAGCGCGAGCGCGAGGCGGTGGCGAGCACGCGTGCCCGCGACGTCGGCCTGCCGCTTGCCTATGTGAACCTGGTCGGCGGCCAGGACGAGCTGGTGTTCGACGGCAACTCCTTCGTCATGGACGCGCACGGGCAGGTGGTCATGCGGGTACCGCCCTTCGCGGAAGGCACCTGGGTGGCGCAGTTCGTGCGCGACGCGCGCGGCAAGCTGGCGGCAGTCGCCGGCGAAGTCGCCGCGGAGCTCTCCGACGAGGCGAGCGTCTACGGCGCGCTCACCCTCGGCGTGCGCGACTACGTCGACAAACACGGCTTTCCCGGTGTGGTCATGGGCCTGTCCGGTGGAGTCGACTCGGCGCTGACTTTGGCGATTGCGGTGGACGCGCTCGGCAAGGAGCGCGTGCACGCGGTGATGATGCCCTCGCGCTACACCTCGCCGGCGAGCCTCGCCGACGCCAGCGAGCAGGCGCGGCTCCTCGGCGTGAAATACAGCGTGCTGTCGATCGAAGCGATGTTCGCGGCGACGCTCGCGACCCTCAAGGACGAGTTCGGCGACCGCCCGCCCGATGCCGCCGAGGAGAACATCCAGTCACGCTGCCGCATGCTGCTGCTCATGGGCCTGTCGAACAAGACCGGGCGGATGCTGCTCACCACCGGCAACAAGAGCGAGATGGCGGTGGGCTACGCCACGCTGTACGGCGACATGGCGGGGGGCTTCGCACCGATCAAGGACTGCAGCAAGCTGCTGGTCTACCGCCTGGCCCGCTACCGCAATTCCATCGGCACCGTCATCCCCGAGCGCGTGATCACGCGGGCGCCCTCTGCGGAGCTGCGGCCCGATCAGAAGGATTCCGATTCACTGCCGCCGTACGAGGTGCTCGATCCGATCCTCGAAGCCTTCATCGAGGAGGATCTGTCGGTCGACGAGATCGAGGCGCGCGGCTTCGACCGGGCCACCATCGGACGCGTGCTGGACCTGGTGAAGCGCAACGAATACAAGCGGCGGCAGGCTCCGCCCGGGGTGCGCGTCAGCCGCCGCGCGTTCGGGCGCGACTGGCGCTATCCGATCACCAGCGGCTACCGGCGCTGAAGCGCGGCGGCTACCAGAACCGCCACCAGGACTTCTTCACTTCCGCCTCCGCGGTGCGCACGTCGCCGGAGTAGTTGGCCGCGTACACCTGGCGGGTCTGCGCGGCGAGCGGCTCGAGATTCAGCTTGTCGTAGCACTGGATCAGGATGGTGAGCGCCTCGCGCACCGCCGGGGCGCCGTCGTACTGCTCGACGGCGGCCTTGGCGCGCTGCGCCGCGGCGATGTAGGCCTCGCGCTTGTAGTAGTAGCGCGCCACGTGCACCTCGTAGCTCGCCAGGCGGTCGCGCAGGTACACCATGCGCTGCAGCGAGTCGTGTGCGTATTCGCTCTTCGGATACTGCTCGACCACGGTCTTGAACGCGCCGAAGGCCTTGCGCGCCGTGCTCGGCGGGCGCTTGGTGAGGTCGGCGCGGAACAGGTGCTCGATGGCATTCGGCGTGCGCTCGAAGTCGACGAGCCCCTTGACGTAGTAGGCATAATCCACGCGTGGGTGCGTAGGGTTCTCGCGGATGAAGGTATCGGCGGCGTCCGTGGCGGACTCGCCTTCGCCGGCACGGTAGTATGCGTAGATCAGGTCGAGGTGCGCCTGCCGTGCCTCGTCAGTGAACGGGAAGCGTGCGGTCAGGGTCTCGTAGCTCTTGATGGCGGAGTTGAAGTCATAGGCGTCGAGGCTCTTGTGGGCCTTCTTGTAGAGCGCCTCGGGAGTGAGCTTCTTATCGACTTTCTCCCGGTGCGAGCGGCAGCCGGACGAAGCGAGCAGGACCACACACAGCGCGATGAGGCCGCCGCGCACCGGACCGGACAGGAACATCATCTTGAAAAGGGCCTTTCTGTGGCTTCGCGCCGCCTGAATCCGCCGAGTATAGCGAATCCGCCGGCTGGACTTGCGACCGCACCGCTGGCAGCGGAGTTCCGCTCGCACGCCCTCACACTGCCCGCGGCGGCCGCCGGACTGCGCTTCGACCAGGCGCTGGCGCGCTCACTGCCGCAGTATTCGCGGGCGCTGCTGGCGCGCTGGATCGACTCGGGCGAGGTGCAGGTCGACGGGCGGCCGCTGCGCGGCAAGGACCGGGTGCTCGGCGGCGAGCAGGTGCGCGTCGCGGCGCGGCTGCCGCTGGCGACGGCGCTCACCGCCGAGGCGCTGCCGCTGAGCGTGGTGTTCCGCGATGCTTCCGTGTTCGTGATCGACAAGCCGCCCGGCCTGGTGGTGCACCCCGGGGCCGGCAACCCCGCGCACACGCTGCAAAACGCGCTGCTCGCGCTCGATCCGCAGCTCGTGCACGTGCCGCGCGCCGGCATCGTGCACCGGCTCGACAAGGACACGAGCGGCCTCATGGTGGTGGCGCGCACCCGCGAGGCGCACGCCGCGCTCGTGACCGCGCTGGCGGCGCGCGCGATCCGCCGCGAGTACCTGGCGGTGTGCACCGGGGCGCTGACCGCCGGCGGCACGATCGAGCAGCCGCTCGGCCGCCACCGCCGCGAGCGCACGCGCATGGCGGTCCGGGCCGACGGGCGTCCCGCAATCACCCACTATCGCGTGGCGCAGCGCTTCCGGGCGCACACGCTGGTGCGCGTGACCCTCGAGACCGGACGCACCCACCAGATCCGCGTGCATCTTGCCCACCTCGGCTTCCCGGTGGTGGGCGATCGCATGTACGGTGGCCGCCGCCGCATACCGGCAGGTTGCACGAGCGCGCTCGCCTCCGCGCTGCGCGAATTTCCGCGCCAGGCGCTGCACGCGGCGCGGCTCGCGCTGCGCCATCCACTCACGGGCCGCGAGCTGCAGTGGGAGGCGGCGCTGCCGCAGGATATGCAGCAGTTGTTGGCGGCGCTCGAGGCCGCGCGAACGTGAGCAGCGTCGACGTTGCCGCGGCTGTTGCAGTTCTCGTGCCGCAGTGGCCCGCGCCGGCCGCGGTGCGCGCTGCCTTCACCCTGCGCGCGGGCGGCGTGAGCGTGGCCCCGTACGAATCACTCAACCTCGGCGCGCACGTCGGTGATGGCGCCGCCGCGGTGGCCGAGAACCGCCGCCGCGTGCGCCAGCAGCTGCAGCTGCCGCAGGAGCCGGCGTGGCTCGAGCAGGTTCACGGTAGCGACGTGGCCGACGTCGATGAACCGGCGGTCGCGGCACCCCGCGCGGATGCGGCCCTCGCGCGGCGCGCCGGGCGCGTGTGCGCGGTGCAGGTGGCGGACTGCCTGCCGGTGCTGTTAGCGACCGCCGCGGCGGTCGCTGCCGCGCATGCCGGCTGGCGCGGGTTGGCGGCGGGGGTGCTCGAGGCGACCGTGGCGCGGCTCGGCGCGGATCCCGCGCAGCTCATCGCGTGGCTGGGACCTGCGATCGGCGCGCAGCATTTCGAGGTGGGCGCGGAGGTTCGCAATGCGTTCCTCGCACACGACGGCGCGGCGGCGGACGCCTTCACCGCCAATGCGCGCGGCCGCTGGCAGTGCGATCTGGCGACGCTCGCCCGACAGCGTCTGCGCCGTGCCGGGGTGCAGCGCGTGTTCGGCGGCCACTGGTGCACCTACGCCGATCCGGCGCGCTTCTTCTCGCATCGCCGCGACGGCGCCTGCGGCCGCATGGCCGCGCTCATCTGGCTCGGCGGCTGAGCATGCCGCTGCTGCTCACAATCGTGCTGTTTTCCGCCGTGGGCGGTATTGCCAGCGCTGCGTTCGCGGTGGTGTTCCTGTGGGTCCGCGAGAGCCACAGCGCCCGCGTGCTGCCGCACTTCGTGAGTTTCGCCACCGGTGCGCTGCTCGGCGCCGCTCTGCTCGCGCTGCTGCCGGAGGCGATGCAGACGGCCGGCCCCCGGGGGGCGCACCGCATCGGCCTGGCACTGGTGGCAGGGCTCGGCGTGTTCTTCGTGATCGAAAAGCTGGTGCTGTGGTGGCACGTGCATGCGCACGAGCGAGCCGCTGAAGCGCGCGCCTGCCCGCAGCATGCCGATGACCTCGGCGCCCAGGCGCACGCGGAGCACGCTGCGGCCCAAGCCCATGACCACGCGCGCCGCCACGCCTCGGGCGTGCTCGTGCTGGTGGGCGACAGCCTGCACAATTCGCTCGACGGAGTGCTCATTGCCGCGGCGTTCCTCACCAGTAACTCTCTCGGGTTGGTCACCACGTTCGCTGTGGCGGCGCACGAGATTCCCCATCGGGTGGGTGATTTCGCGATCCTGGTGCAGGCCGGCCTGTCGCGGCCGCGGGCGCTGCTGCTCAACCTCGCGACCGGCCTCGCCTCGGTCGCGGGCGCCGTGGTCGCCTACTTCACCCTGCGCGGGGCGATGGGGATGCTGCCGTACGCGCTCGCCTTTGCGGCGGCGGGCTTCCTCTACATCGCCGTCGCCGGCTTGATCCCGGGGCTGCACCGCCGCGCCGATCCGCGCACCAGCGCCATCCAGGTGCTGCTGATCGCCGCCGGGATAGCGGTAATCGCCTGGGCGGAAGCTGCGAGCGGCGTCTGACGCCGGCCGCTGCAAAGCACTGCAACGGATTGATGAGAGTTGTGAGCTTGCTCACTAATGGGGCCTGGTCGCCTTTCCAGCGGCGGCCGATCGAGTACCATTTAACCTAATGGCGGATCTTGCGCGGAGACGGGTGGGACGATGCTCAATTGGCTGAATGGTCGCGAAGCGGCGGCCGTGGGAACTGCGCTCGCCGACGAGGTGCTGCTGCAGACGGCTGCGGACGCGCGCGTCAACGGCAGCCCTGATGGCGACAGGCAGCGGCAGAGACTGCAGAGCTTCCTGCAGAGGTTCCTGCAGAAGGTTGATCGCGAAGCGCGTCCGCTGCAGCTCAACGTCTACAAGCGAGCCAAGCTCGCCAACTCGTTCAAGTGGCGGCTGCTCGACAAAGGCATCGAGCGCCAGATCGTCGACGAGCTCACTCAGGCGCTGGTGCTGCGACTCACCCCCGCCCGCGCCGCGTCGCGGCCGCCGGAACTGCGTTCGCCGGCCTCCGCCAAGGTGCCGGCCTCGGGAAACATTCATACGCTGCTGGCGCGTGCAAGTGACCATATGACTCGCGGCGCGTGGACGGATGCGGTGGATTGTTACGAGGAGCTCTTGCGTGTCGATCCGCGCCATGCCGTGGCGCGTAGCAATCTGGGCGGGGCTTTCTGCAACCTCGGTCGCTATGTGCAAGCCGAGGCACAGTTCCGTCAGGCCATCCAGATCAATCCCAAGTACGCAGATGCGTATTCCAATCTCGGAACGGTGCTGCGTTGGCGAGGCGCCGTTGACGAGTCAGAGCCGCCACTGCGGCGCGCCATCAAACTGAAACCTGCGCATGTGGACGCCCAGATCAACCTGAGCGTGACCCTGGTATTGAAGGGTCGTTGGCGAGAGGCCAAGAGCTTGCTCGAGAGGGTCCTCCGGGTAGCTCCGAGCAACGTGGCCGCATTGGTCAGCATGGGCCAGATCGCGGCGGCCGAAGGTCGGTTTGCCGAGGCCGAGGAACTGTTCAGGCGCGCGGCCGAGATTGACCCGCAAGCGCCGGCCCCGTGGGCGGCCACGGTCTGGTTACGCAAGATGAAGCCTGAGGATGCTGCCTGGGTCGAGCGCGCAGAGCAGATAGCGGCCGGCGGACTGGCGCCAGTCGAGGAGGCCACCCTGCGCTACGCCATGGGCAAGTACTACGACGACGTCGGGGACTTCAAACGCGCATTTCGCAGCTACCAGCGTGCCAACGAGTTGCGCAAGATGGTGGTGGAGCCCTATGACAGGGATCCGCGCACCCGGTTCGTCGATGACATGATTCGCACCTACACACGGGAGACATTGGCCATCCCGCGCGAAGGTGCGTCGGACTCCACGCGCCCGGTGTTCGTCGTGGGGATGCCACGCTCCGGTACCTCGCTCGTCGAACAGATCCTCGCGTCGCATCCCGCCGTCAAGGGTGCGGGCGAGCTGCCGTTCTGGAGTGACGCCATGCGTCGGCACGAGCAGGACCTGCGACCGGTGGCGGTGGGCGCGCCGCTTGCCGGCAAGCTGGCGAAGGATTACCTGCGCCTTCTCGAGGCCCAGTCGCCCGACGCGCTGCGGGTCGTCGACAAGGCGACGTTCAATTCCGAGTACCTGGGTGTCATACATTGCGTTTTTCCGCAGGCCCGCATGATCTATGTGCGGCGCGACCCGATCGATGCCTGTCTTTCCTGCTACTTCACGCAGCTCTCCGGTCAGATGAATTTCACCTTGGATCTTAAGGATCTGGCCCAGTATTACCATGAGCATCAGCGCCTGCTGGCGCACTGGCGCAAGGTCCTGCCGCCCGGGGTACTCCTCGATGTGCCTTATGAGGAGCTGGTCGCTGATCAGGAGACCTGGACCCGAAAAATGGTGGATTTCATAGGGCTGGAGTGGGACGAGCGGTGCCTCGACTTTCATCGCACCGAGCGCACGGTCTCGACCGCGAGCTTCTGGCAGGTGCGCCAGAAGGTCTACAAGAACTCAGTCGCCCGCTGGCGCCACTACAAGGAATTCATCGGTCCGTTGCTCAGTCTCAGGGACTGAGACTTTCTGCCGCAGGCGCGAGCCGCAACGGCTGCGACGGGAGACAACGCAGCCCCTTGAAGGCGCTGCAGTTTGTCCCCACAAAGCCGACCAGTCACTCCCCCCAGGGGTCACCCCATGCGCATGGATAAACTTACCAGCCGCTTCCAGCAGGCACTGGCCGATGCCCAGTCGCTGGCGCTCGGCCGTGACCACCAGCAGCTCGAGCCGGCCCACGTCATGCTCGCGCTGCTGGACGCCTCCGGCGGTACCGTGCGCCCGCTGCTGATGAAGGCAGGCGCGGACACCAACAAGCTGCGCGCGGGGTTGCTGACACTCCTCGACGGCATGCCGAAGGTCGAGGGCACGCCGGGCGAGATTCACATCTCCAACGACCTCAACCGTGTGCTCAACGTCACCGACAAGCTGGCACAGGAGCGCGGCGACCAGTTCATCTCGAGCGAGCTGTTCGTGCTCGCCGCGTTCGAGGACCGCGCCCTCGCCAGGCTCTTCAAGGAAGCCGGCATGGTGCGCGGGGCGGTCGAGAAGGCCATCGAGGAGATGCGCGGCGGGGAGAAAGTTGCCGATGCCAACGCCGAGGAGAGCCGCCAGGCGCTCGAGAAGTACACGATCGATCTCACCGCGCGCGCCTCGTCCGGCAAGCTCGATCCGGTGATCGGCCGCGACGACGAAATCCGCCGCACCATCCAGGTGCTCCAGCGCCGCACCAAGAACAACCCGGTGCTGATCGGCGAGCCGGGCGTCGGCAAGACGGCGATCGTCGAGGGACTCGCACAGCGCATCATCAACGCCGAGGTCCCCGAAGGGCTCAAGAACAAGCGCATCCTGGCGCTCGACATGGGCGCGCTGATCGCCGGGGCGAAGTTCCGCGGCGAGTTCGAGGAGCGCCTGAAGGCGGTGCTCAACGACCTCGCCAAGCAGCAGGGCCAGGTGATCCTCTTCATCGACGAGCTGCACACCGTGGTCGGTGCCGGCAAGGCGGAAGGGGCCATGGATGCCGGCAACATGCTCAAGCCGGCGCTCGCGCGCGGCGAGCTGCACTGCGTCGGGGCCACCACGCTCGACGAGTACCGCAAGTACATCGAGAAGGATGCCGCGCTCGAGCGGCGCTTTCAGAAAGTGCTGGTGGACGAGCCCTCGGTCGAGGACACCATCGCCATCCTGCGCGGCCTGCAGGAGCGCTACGAGGTGCATCACAAGGTCGAGATCACCGATCCGGCGATCGTCGCGGCTGCCACGCTCTCACACCGTTACATCGCCGACCGCCAGCTCCCCGACAAGGCAATCGATCTGATCGACGAGGCGGCCGCACGCATCCGCATGGAGATCGACTCCAAGCCCGAGGCGCTCGACAAGCTTGAGCGCCGCATCATCCAGCTGAAGATCGAGCGCGAGGCCCTCAGGAAGGAAAAGGACGAGGCCACACGCAAGCGCCTTGCGACGCTCGAGGCCACGCTCGGGCAGCTCAGCAAGGAGTACGCCGATCTCGAGGAAGTCTGGAAGGCCGAGAAGGCCGCCACGCAGGGCACGGCGCAGATCCGCGAGGAGCTCGATCGCGCCCGCGCTGAGCTCGAAGCCGCGCGCCGCGCCGGCAACCTGGCGCGCATGGCAGAGCTGCAGTACGGCAGGATCCCCGAGCTCGAGAAGCGCCTGAACCTTGCCAGCGCCGCGGAGGAGAAGGCCCCGACGCTGGTGCGCAACAAGGTGACCGAGGAAGAGATCGCCGAAGTGGTCTCGAAATGGACCGGCATCCCGGTGTCGAAGATGCTGCAGGGGGAGAAGGAGAAGCTGCTGCACATGGAGGAGGCGCTGGCGAAGCGCGTCGTCGGCCAGGAGGAGGCGCTGCGCATCGTCGCGAACGCGATCCGCCGCTCGCGCGCCGGGCTGTCGGATGCGCGCCGTCCCAACGGCTCGTTCCTGTTCCTGGGTCCCACCGGCGTCGGCAAGACCGAGCTGTGCAAGGCGCTCGCCGAGTTCCTGTTCGACACCGAGGACGCCATGATCCGCATCGACATGTCGGAGTTCATGGAGAAGCACTCGGTGGCGAGGATGATCGGCGCGCCGCCCGGCTACGTCGGCTACGAGGAAGGCGGCTACCTCACCGAGTCGGTGCGCCGCCGGCCGTACGCGGTGATCCTGCTCGATGAAGTGGAGAAGGCCCATCCGGACGTGTTCAACGTGCTGCTGCAGGTGCTCGACGACGGGCGCCTCACCGACGGCCAGGGTCGCACCGTCGACTTCCGCAACACCGTCATCATCATGACCTCAAACCTCGGTTCGCAGGTGATCCAGGAATTCGCCGGCGAGCAGAATTACACCAGGATGAAGAGCGCGGTGATGGAGGTGGTGCAGCAGAGCTTCCGGCCGGAGTTCATCAATCGCATCGACGACATCGTGGTGTTCCACCCGCTCGGCACGCGCCAGATACGCGCGATCGTCGACATCCAGCTGCTGTACCTGCGCAAGCGCCTCACCGAGCGCAACATGGACCTGACGCTCGACGATGCGGCGCGCGACCTGCTGGGCGAGGCGGGCTTCGACCCGGTGTACGGCGCACGGCCGCTGAAGCGCGCCATACAGCAGCAGATCGAAAATCCGCTCGCCACCCGCATCCTGCAGGGGGAGTTCGTGCCCGGCGACCGCATCCGCGTCACCGCGCAGGACGGCGAGCTGGGGTTTGCCAAGGCCGAGGCGCGGCGCGGCGGCCGCAGCTGAGGATGCACGCGCCGCGCCGGCGGCAGCCGTTATACTCGCCCTCACGCCACGAAGCTCCCGAGACCTCATGCCGTTCTACGAATACGAATGCAAGGCCTGCAAGTACTACACCGAGGTAATGCAGAAAATCACCGACGCACCGCTCAGCAAGTGCCCCTCCTGCGGCAAACGCGCGCTCAAGAAGCTGGTGTCGGCGCCGGTGTTCCGCCTCAAGGGCGCGGGCTGGTACGAGACGGATTTCAAATCCGACAAGGAGAACAAACGTAATCTCCTCGGCAGCGAGAAGGACGAGCCCAAGCCCGAAAGCAAGCCCGAAACCAAGGCCGAGGGCAAGGACGCGAAGCCCGCGGTGAAAGACGGCCAGGACGGCAAAGACGTCAAGGAGGTCAAGGACGTCAAGGACAGCGCGCCGGCGAAGGACAAGGCAGCCGGGCCAAAGGCCGCGGGCGCAGCGACGCGCAGGTCGGTCAGCGTAGCGGCCAGGGGCGGCGCTGCCGGGCGCCGCGCCGGGCGCGCCGCGGCGAAGAGCGCGCGCAAGCGCAGGCGCTGACGGCATGAACGGCGGCGGCGCGCGAAGATGGGGACTGCGGCGCTACCTGGTTGCCGGCATCCTCGTGTGGCTGCCGATCCTCGCCACCATCTGGGTGGTGACCTTCATCCTGCAGCTGGTGGACCGCACGCTGCTGTTGTTGCCGCCCGCTTACCGGCCCGAGGCGCTCGGGTTCAGGCTGCCGGGAGTCGGGGTGGTGTTTGCGCTGGTCGTGGTGCTGCTCACCGGGCTGATGGTGACGAACCTCATCGGGCGGCGCCTGATCGTCTGGGGCGAGGAGCTCCTCAACCGCATCCCGCTGGTGCGGACCGTCTACGGCGGCGTCAAGAGCTTTACCGAGAGCGTGTTTTCGCAGACCAACTCGTTCCGCAAGGTGGTCATGGTGGAGTACCCGCGGCAGGGGACCTGGAGCATCGGCTTCCTGACCGCCGAGGACGTGCCGGAAGTGAGTGCGAAGCTCGGCGAGCCGCACGTCGCGGTCTACATCTCCGCCGCGCTCAACGCCACCGCCGGCTACCTGGTTATCCTGCCGCGCCGGCAGGTGGTGGAGCTGGAGATGTCGGTGGACGCGGCGCTGAAGATGATCATCACCTGCGGCGTGGTGGTGCCGCCGGCGCCGGCCGTGCGCAGCGCGCAGCGGGCGTTGCCGGCTGCCTGAAGCCAGCGCGCATGCAGGCGATGCGGCTGCTCGCGCCCGGCACACCGCTCGAGCTGCGCGATGTGACGCTGCCGCCGCCCGGTCCGCACGAAGTCACGCTGCGCATCGAGGCCTGCGGCGTGTGCCGTACCGATCTGCATCTGGTCGACGACGAGCTGCCCGACATTCACTGCCCGCTGACCTTGGGACACGAGATCGTCGGCGTGGTGCTCGAGCACGGCAGCCAGGTGCAGCGCTTCGCCGCCGGGGATCGCGTCGGCGTACCGTGGCTCGCCCACACCTGCGGCGTGTGCCGCTACTGCCGCGCGGGACAGGAGAACCTGTGTACCCAGGCGCGCTTCACCGGCTACAGCCGCGACGGCGGCTATGCGCAGCAGGTGCTGGCCGACGCCCGCTACTGCCTGGCGCTGCCGGCAGGGCCGCCGGCCGCGAGCCTCGCGCCGCTGCTGTGCGCCGGTCTCATCGGCTACCGTGCCTACGTCAAGGCGGGCGAGGGCGACAATCTCGGCCTGTACGGTTTTGGCGCCGCCGCGCACCTGCTGGCGCAGGTCGCCCGCCACCACGGCCGCCGCGTGTTCGCCTTCACCCGCAGCGGCGACCGCGCCGCCCAGGAATTCGCGCGCGAGCTCGGCGCCGAATGGGCGGGCGACTCGGACGAGGCCCCGCCGCAGGCCCTCGACGCCGCCATCATCTTCGCACCAGTCGGTGCGCTCATTCCCGCAGCGCTCGCGGCGCTGCGCCCGGGCGGGCAGGTGGTGTGCGCCGGCATTCACATGAGCGACGTGCCCGCTTTCCCGTACCGCTTGCTGTGGGGGGAGCGCGCGGCGGCCTCCGTCGCCAACCTGACACGCGCCGACGGCGAGGAATTCCTGGCGCTCGCCGCGCGCATCGGGCTCGCCGCGAAGGTGGAGCGCTTTGCGCTCGCGGACGCGAACCTCGCTCTCGGGCGGCTGCGCGCCGGTGAGCTCACCGGGGCCGCAGTGCTGGATATGGCGCAGCCGTGCGGCACGGTTGCGGGGGCGGGGACGCCTACGTAACATCGCGCGCCTCATGCGCTCACATTACTGCGGACAGGTCGACGAGGGGCTGCTCGGCCGCGAGATCAGCGTCGCCGGCTGGGTGCACCGGCGGCGCGACCACGGCGGCGTCATCTTCGTCGACCTGCGTGACCGCGACGGGCTGCTGCAGATCGTGTTCGACCCGGAAGTCGCGGCGGTATTTCACGAGGCCGAGCGGCTGCGCAACGAGTTCGTGATCCGCGTCACCGGCAAGGTGCGCGCCCGCCCCAGCGGCACGGTGAACGCCAATCTCGCCTCCGGCGCGGTGGAGCTGCTGGCGGCCCGGCTGGAGGTTCTCAACCGCTGCGAGCCGCTGCCGTTCCAGCTCGATGAGCAGGTCGGCGAGGAGGTGCGGCTGCGCTACCGTTATCTCGACCTGCGGCGCGAGGTAATGAGCCAGCGCCTGAGGCTGCGGCATCGCCTGACGCGCGCGATGCGCGGCTATCTCGACAGCCACGGCTTCGTCGACATCGAGACGCCGATGCTCACCAAGGCGACGCCGGAAGGCGCGCGTGATTACCTGGTGCCGAGCCGCACGCACCCCGGCAAGTTCTTCGCGCTGCCGCAGTCGCCGCAGATATTCAAGCAGCTGCTGATGATCTCGGGCTTCGACCGCTACTACCAGATCGTGCGCTGCTTCCGCGACGAGGACCTGCGCGCCGATCGCCAGCCGGAGTTCACCCAGCTCGACGTCGAGACCTCGTTCCTCTCGCAGCCGCAGATCATGGAGCTCATGGAGGGGCTCATGCGGCATTGCTTCAGCGAGGTGCTCGGCGCGCAGCTCCCCGACCCTTTGCCGCGCATGACCTACGCGGAGGCGATGCAACGCTACGGCTCGGACAAGCCCGATCTGCGCATCCCGCTCGAGCTCACTGAGGTCACCGATCTGGTGCGCGACTGCGAGTTCAAGGTGTTCGCGACGCCGGCGCAGGATCCCGGCGGCCGGGTGGCGGCGCTGCGCGTGCCGGGGGGCGGCACGCTGGCGCGCTCGGCCATCGATGAGTACACGGCGTTCGTGGCGCGTTATGGCGCCAAGGGGCTCGCGTACATCAAGGTGAACGAGCGCGCGCGCGGCCGCGAGGGGCTGCAGTCGCCCATCATCAAGTTCCTGGGTGACGCGGCGCTCGCGGGTATCCTCGAGCGCACCCACGCCGCCGACAACGATCTGATCTTCTTTGGCGCGGACCGCGCCACCGTCGTCAATGACGCGCTGGGGGCGCTGCGCCTGAAGGTGGGCCAGGACCTCAAGCTGCTGGTGCCCGGCTGGCGGCCGCTGTGGGTGGTCGACTTTCCGATGTTCGAATGGGACGCCGCCGAGCGGCGCTGGACCGCCATGCATCATCCGTTCACTGCGCCGCAGAGCGATGACCCGGCGGCGCTGCGCGCGGCGCCGGCGGCGGCGCTCGCCAGGGCCTACGACATGGTACTGAACGGCTCCGAGGTCGGCGGCGGCTCGGTGCGCATCCACCGCCAGGAGATGCAGTCCACGGTGTTCGAGCTGCTCGGCATCGCCGCGGCGGAGGCGCAGCAGAAGTTCGGCTTCCTGCTCGATGCGCTGAAATTCGGCGCGCCGCCGCATGGCGGCATCGCCTTCGGTCTCGACCGGCTCGCCATGCTGATGGCCGGCGCCGACAGCATCCGCGAGGTGATCGCCTTCCCCAAGACGCAGACGGCGGCCGACCCGCTCACCGATGCGCCGACCGAGGTCGGCGAGACCCAGCTGCGCGAGCTGCACATCCGGGTGCGGGTGCCGCCGCCTTAACCCATGGCGCACGTCGTCTACGTGCACGGCCTGTGGATGCCCGGAGACGAATCGCTCATCCTGCGCCGCCGCCTGGCCCACGACTTCGCGCTCACCCTGCACGCATTCCGCTACTCGGCGGCGGCCACCACGATGAGCGTCATCGCGGCGCGCCTCGAGAGCTTCGTGCAGCAGCTCAACCCGAGCGAGCTGCACTTCGTCGGTCACAGCCTGGGCGGACTCGTCATCTACCGCTATCTCGAGCGTTTCCCGGCGCAACCGCCCGGTCGCGTGGCGTTCCTCGGCACGCCGTGCGTCGCGAGCCGTGCGGCACAGAGCGCCGGCCGTTTCGCCCCGATCGCCCATCTCATGGGCCACTCGGTGGCCGAGGAGCTGTTGCAGCCGCGCACGCGCCACTGGACGCACGCGCGCCCCTTAGGGGTCGTCGCCGGCAGCCAGCCGCTCGGCGTCGGCCAGCTGCTCGCGCAGTTCGACGAACCGAACGACGGCACCATCGCGGTGCGCGAGACCCGCATGCCGGGCGCCACCGACCACATCGTGCTGCCGGTGAGCCACCTGGGGATGCTGGTGTCGGCGCGGGTGGCGCGCGAGGTGGGACTGTTCCTGACGCAGGGGCACTTCTCGCTGCGCTAGCACGCGCCCCATGGGCGCGGCGCTACAGCAGGCGCTGCAGCGCGTACAGCGCCTCGAGGGCGGCTTTCGGTGTCAGCCCGTCGGGGTCGAGACGCTCGAGCGCGGCGCGCAGCGCGTCCGGCGCGGCGACGGACAGCGGGGCGGCCGGGGCTGCTGGGGCTGCTGGGGCTGCTGGGGGCGCAGCCGCGAACAGCGGCAGCTGCCCCTCGCCGTCGCCGAGCGCGCGCTGCCGGTCGCGCTCGGCCTCGAGCTGCTCGAGGTAGCGCCGTGCCTCGGCGATGACCCCCGCGGGCACACCCGCCAGTTGCGCGACCTGCAGCCCATAGCTGCGATTGGCGGGGCCGTCCTTCACGGCGTGCAGAAACACGATGCCCTCGCCGTGCTCGGTGGCGTCCAGGTGCACGTTGGCACATCCCTCGACCTCGCCGGCGAGCGTGGTCAACTCGAAATAATGAGTGGCGAACAGCGTGAAAGCCCGCACCCGCGTGGCGATATCGCGCGCCACCGCCCAGGCGAGCGACAGCCCGTCGAAGGTGCTGGTGCCGCGGCCGATCTCATCGAGCAGGATGAGGCTCCTGGCGGTGGCGTTGTGCAGGATGTTGGCCGCCTCCGTCATCTCCACCATGAAGGTCGAGCGGCCGCCCGCCAGGTCGTCCGCCGCGCCGATGCGCGTGAAGATGCGATCGAGCGGGCCGAGCACGGCGCGCTCAGCCGGCACGTAGCTGCCGATGTGCGCCAGCACTGCGATCAGGGCGGCCTGGCGCATGTAGGTGGACTTCCCGCCCATGTTGGGGCCGGTGATGATGAGCATGCGCCGCGCGGCATCCAGCTGCAGGTCATTGGGTACGAACGCGGCCTCGCTGCAGCGCTCGACCACCGGGTGACGGCCTGCCGTGATGCACAGGCGCGCCTCGCTGGTGAGCTCCGGGCAGGTCCACTCGAGCGCCGCGGCGCGCTCGGCGAGCGCGGCCAGCGCATCGATTTCCGCGAGCGCAGCGGCGCTGTCCTGCAGCGGCCCGAGCACGTCACACAGTTGCGTCAGCACCGCCTCGTACAGCGCCCGCTCGCGCGCCAGCGCCGTGTCGCGCGCGCGCAGCACCCGATCCTCGAAGCTCTTGAGTTCTGCGGTGATGAAGCGCTCGGCCGACTTCACCGTCTGGCGGCGGATGTAGTCGCGCGGCACGCGCTCGGCATCGCGCCGCGCCACCTCGATGAAAAAGCCCTGCACGCGGTTGTAGCCGAGCTTGAGGCCCATGAGCCCGGTGCGCTCGCGCTCGCGCCGCTCGAGATCCATGAGGTACTCGTCGGTATGCGTGGCGATACGGCGCAGCTCGTCGAGCTCGGCGTCGTAGCCGGGGGCGATCACATCGCCCTCGCGCACCAGCGTAGCCGGCTCGAGGGCGATCGCCGCCGCGAGCAGCGTGAGGCTCTCGCGGTGCTCGCCGCTACGGCCGCGCAGCCGTTGCAGCAGCGGCGAATCGAGCGGGGCGAGCGCGGCGCGCAGCGCCGGCAACTGGCGCAGCGCGGCACGCAGCGCCGTGAGATCGCGCGGGCGGGCGGAGCGCAGCGCCACGCGCGCCAGGATGCGTTCGACGTCGCCGACGCCGGCGAGCAGCTCGCGCAGCGCAGCGAAGCGGCGGCCGTCGAGCAGCACGGCGAGCGCCTGGTAGCGCTCGCGCAGCAGCTGCGGCGCGGTGAGCGGGCGATTGAGCCAGCGGCGCAGCTGCCGCGAGCCCATGGAGGTGGCGCAGCTGTCGATGATGGCGAGCAGCGTCGCGTCCTCCCGGCCGCTAAGACTCACATCGAGCTCCAGATTGCGGCGGCTGGCGGCGTCGAGCAGCAGCGCCTCGCCGCGCTGCTCGACGCGCAGCGCGCGGATGTGCGGCAGCGCCGCCTTCTGCGTCTCGCGCACGTACTGCAGCAGCGCACCGGCGGCGCGGATGGCGAGCGGCAGCTCGGCCGCGCCGAAGCCCCTGAGGTCGAGCGTGCCGAGCTGCTCGGTGAGCGTGCGCGAGGCGCTGGCGAGCTCGAAATGCCAGGGCGGCCGCGTGCGCAGCGCCGTCGAAGCACGCCCGAGAGGCGGGCCGCGGCCGCCTTCCGGCAACAGCAGCTCCGCAGGCTTGAGCCGTTCGAGCTCCGCGGCGAGCGCCGCGGACCCCTCGCCCTGCTGCACCGTGAAGCGCCCGCCCGCCAGGTCGAGCCAGGCGAGCCCGAAACGCTCGCCCTCGCACAGCAGGGCGACGAGCAGCGTGTCGGCGCGCTCCTCGAGCAGCGCCGCGTCGGTGACCGTGCCGGGCGTGACGATGCGTACGATGCGCCGCTCGAGCGGTCCCTTGGCCGTGCCCGGCTCCGACACCTGCTCGCAGATCGCGACGCTCTCGCCTTTGCGCACCAGCCGCGCCAGGTAGCTGTCGACGGCGTGATACGGCACGCCCGCCATGGGAATGGGCTCACCGCCGGACTGGCCGCGCGCGGTGAGGGTGATATCCAGCAGTGCGGCGGCGCGGCGCGCATCGTCGTAGAAGAGCTCGTAGAAGTCACCCATCCGGTAAAAGAGCAGGATTTCCGGATGCTCGCTCTTGATGCGCAGGTACTGCTGCATCATCGGCGTATGGGCTAAGTCTTTGTTTGACAAAGGCCTGCGTGTCTCATCGTTTAAGAGCCGTCTAATGATACGGGGGCGTTGAACATCTCGCGTTATCCTGAGCGCGGCCTCTCGGACGGGTAGTGGATGAGTGCTGCGTACTCATCCGGACCGCCCTTATGCTGTCAAAGACGCAGCTGACCAGTGCACTGCAGGTAATCGTGAAGGCAACACGGCGGCATTCCATCGAGGGGCGGGAGGTGCGGATTTATGACGGCCTGCTGCAACCGAACGACATCCAGGGGCTCACGGCGGCACTGCAGAATGGGGCATTTGCGCGTACTGAATCCGCACGCCCGGATACCTCAGCTTTTCGCCACTGGGTGCTGAATGTCTCCATGCAGGCCGCCACCCAGCTACCGGTTTATCAACCCACCCTCGCGGCTGCGGAGGAATTCGCCGTCGAGACCGTGTACCGGATTTACCGCTGTTATTGCAACTATGCCGCCTACGGCGACATGCTGTTTACCCACACGGATTGTCCGCCAGGTGCCAGGGAATTGACCGCCTTGTGGTTCATTGCCCCGGAATGGGACGTGGAATGGGGTGGCGAAACGCTGTTCTTCGATTCGAGCATGGACGCGCAGGTGGTTGTGAGTCCCCGGCCCGGGAGACTGGTACTGTTCGACGGCAGCCTGCCTCATGTGGGACGTCCGCCCAACCGCATCTGCTTTGCGCCGCGATACACCCTCGCCTACAAGCTCCAGCCACTAAAGCGCGACTCAGCAAATTGAGCTGCTGCTCCCGGCGCTGTTGTTGGCTGTAGCCGGGAAAGGCACGGCTCAGCGCCGTAAGAAAAGCGTCCGCTGAATAGGCCTGACGCTCAACCACCGCGAGCGCTCGATCAGCCGTGACTGACCGGCTTCTGGATCCAGAACGAGTACATCTCGGCGAACGTCTCCGGATTGTCGACTTCGAAGCGCGCCCAGTTGCGCAGATTGGTCGCGGACGGGTCGTCGTTGAAGCGCGCGCGGTACTGCTGCAGGACCTGCAGATCCAACTCGAAGGCGATGAAGCGCAGCCCGCATTCGGCGAGGAACGACTCGATCTCACCCAGCGTCAGGCGCTGCTCCTGCACGTGGAAAACCAGATCACGACATTCACTGATCGAATAGAAGTCCTGGGTATCGCTCAGCCGCTGCAGCGCGACGCTCTCGCCCGCGACGATCGCATCCTGGCGGAAGCGACGGATGTCATCGGCTGTGCGGGCATAACCGCGTGCGGCAATGAATGCACGCGCCTTGGCCAGATGCCCGGTCGCAACCTGGCTATAGAAGCCGACAGTCATGAGTCCCCCGGGCCGCAACAGCGACAGCAGGGTTCGCCATCCGGCGAACGGGTCGGCCAGGTGATGCAGCACACCCACCGATTCGATGATGTCGAACGTGCGACCGATGTTGCCGAGCTGGAGGATGTCGGCCTGCGCATATTCAATGTTGGTGATGCCCAGCTCCTGCGTCTTGCGCTTGGCATAGCTGATGCTGCTCAGGCTCAGGTCTATCGCCAGCACCCGCGCGCCGCGGAATCGTTGCGCAGCCATGATTGGATGACGGCCGGTGCCGCACCCCGCGACCAGCACCTGCGGCGCGCTGTCGTCAGCCAACGGCGTGAAGTTTGCGAACGGCAGCGCGCGCCGCAATTCGGCATTGACGTGCAGTGCCTCATCGTTTAGTGGCACCTTCACCCAGCGCGGGTAGGGATTCTGTTCATACTGCTCGCGCACCTGTTCGGAGACCCCACCGGTGATCGCCGTGAGGCATTGGATGCCTGCGCGCAGCGCCTGCTCCTGGAGCGGTTCGCGGACCTGTTGGCGCAGGACGTCCTCTACCTGGCCGGGCGCAGTTGCCGCCAGCAGCCGGCCGGCATCGCGCAGGGTGTGCAGCGGGAAATGCGCGGCCACGGCGAGCAACAGCAATGGCGGCACCGCGGCATCGGCGTCGAGCAGCGCCAATAAGCGGCTGCGGCAGGCGGCTGCCGCGAGCTGCTCCCGCTCGGGGCAATCAAAGACGTACTCGTTGATGAAGCACTGCCGGGCGAGTGCGACATAGAAGGGCAGCGCCGCGAGGTCCGCAGGGTCCGGCGGCTGCTCGCCGGATGCCAGCTCGAGCAGGACGTGGCGCGCGCAGGTTAGGAAGCGCTCGAATTCAATCGAAGACACGGGCACTGATTCCAGCAATGCTCGCAGCAGATGGTTCGCTCCCAGGGCCGCCAGACCTTCTGTGCCGAACAGCACTGCCCTGGGCGGGCGTACGGGCCACGATTCGTTGGCGCGGCGTACGCAGTTGGCAATCCTGCGGTCGAGCACGATCAAAGTGAGTGCCGGCCGCGAAAGTTGACCCGGCATGATCCATGCTTCGGTGATCGCGATGGTGAGCGCCGCGCGCACCAGCGGATCGGGGGTCGTGAACCGCGTGCGCATCGCGCAGCCGGCAAAGGCCAACTTGGTCATCCGCTGCGGCGCGCGCTCGAGTATCTGGGCCATCAACTGCGCCGCTTCCTCGCGCTTGCCTCCCGACTGAAGGACCACCGCAAGTTCGAAGAGAATCTGGACAGCCTCGGGATCGATGGACCGGGCGCGGCGCAGGCTGGCCTCCGCCGCATCCATATCCCCGAGGCTGCGCAGCACGGTGGCCAGGGCGCGGAGCGCTGCGACATAGTCAGGCCGAAGGTCGATTGCCCGGCGCAGGCTAGCGGTGGCCTCGGAAAACCGACCCTGGACCGTTGCGAGTACACCCAGATTGAAATGGACTTCGGCGTAGCCGGGATTGATGGCCAGCGCGCGCTGGTAGGCGTCGATTGCTTCGGCAGGGCGCCCCAGGCAGTCGAGCGCATTCGCCATCGCTACGAACGCATCTGCGAAGTCGGGTCTGATGCCGATGGCTGCCTGGTAGTTGCGCACGGCAGCATCGAACTCGCGGGCGCGGGCATTGAGGTTGCCCAGATTGAAATGGGCTGCGGCGTAGTGCGGGTCGCAGGCGATCGCGAGCTCGTAGGCGCTGCGCGCCTCATCAAACCGCCCGCCCGCGAGCAGAATATTGCCGCGGTTCAGGTGGGCGCGCGCGCAGCGCGGATCAGCCTCGAGCGCCGCATCATAGCGCGCCATGGCCTCCGTCATCCGCCCCTGCTCCTCGAGCGCATTGCCGGCATCGATCATCGCGGTCGCAGCGCTGCGCGCCGCGGCCGGCGTAGCGTCGGGAGCTGCCGCGGTCACCGGGCTGGGGGGCGTCCCCGCCGCAGCGCTCGTCTGTTGCCCTTTGGGGATTGTCGCGTCCATCGTGGTTGCCTTTGCCGCATCTGCGGGCACTTTAGCAGGGGCAAACGCGCCGAAGCGGGAACCGGCGCACGGCTCAAATCGCCGGAAAGAACGTCGGCCGGACCCGATTGCCTCTGCGACGGTTGCGGCACCTGAGTCCCTACCTGCCCGGGCCGCCGCTGGGGTAGCCTGATCGCATGGAACGCGATCCGGAGCTGTACGAGCTGGCCGAGCGGGTGGGCCAGAAGCTGCGTGCCGCAGGACGGCGCATCACCACCGCCGAGTCGTGCACCGGCGGCTGGGTCGCCAAGGCCCTGACGGACGTGCCGGGCAGCTCGCAGTGGTTCGAGTGCGGCTTCGTGACGTACTCGAACGCCGCGAAGATGCGCGACCTGAACGTTGCGGGCGTCACGCTGGAAAGTTTCGGCGCCGTGAGCGAGCAGACGGTGCGCGAGATGGCCGAAGGGGCTCTGCGGGTGACCGGCGCGACGGTCGCGCTGGCCGTGAGCGGCATCGCCGGGCCCGACGGCGGCCTGCCGGACAAACCGGTCGGCACCGTCTGGTTCTGCGCCGCGGCGCGCCTCGCGGCGGCCACCGACATCATCGCCGAGGAGCGGCGCTTCGCGGGCGACCGGGAGGGCGTGCGCCGCCACTCGGTCAGCCACGCGCTGCGGCTCATCCTGCGCCTGGATCTGCCGGTGCACCCGGAAACCCCGCTGCGCCCGCACCTGCCCTGAAGCCGCACCGCACGACCCGTGGGCGAAACCCAGCGGCTGTTCTTCGCGCTGTGGCCGGACGAGGCGGCGCGCGGCGCGCTCATCAGTGCCAGCGCCAGCGCGGTGGGGCTGTGCGGCGGGCGGCCATTGCCGGCGCACAACCTGCACGTGACGCTCGCCTTCCTCGGCGCGGTGAAGCGGGCGAGGCTCGCGGAGCTCGCGCACCTGGCGCGCACTTGCGCCGCGGCCTTCGGCCAGCCGTCACCGCTGGCGCTGCGCTTTACCCACCTGGCGCACTGGCGGCCGCAGCAGATCCTGTGTGCGCTCACCGAAGCGGTGCCGACCGTTGCGCAGCGGCTGGCCGCCGCGCTCAAGGATGGTGCAGCCGCCGGGGGATTCACTCCGGATCTCAAGCCCTTCCAGGCGCATGTGACGCTCGCGCGCAAGGTCGCGTGCCCCGCCAGCGTGCCGCTGATGCAACCGGTGCTGTGGAGCTTCGACGCCTTTGCGCTGGTGGACAGCCGCACCGAAGCGGCGGGCCCGATATACAGTGTCATCGAATTCTATCCACTGGTTGGCGCGCAGAAATCGCGCGAATAGACGAGAAACTGCACGGCGTGGCGCGCGACCGGCGGCTCGACTTTATGTGATAATCGCGCTCGCGAAATTTCCTCGCCGCCCACAACTTTTCCGGGAACCGCACGTGATGGAAGAAAACCGCAAGAAGGCGCTCGCCGCCGCGTTGGGCCAGATCGAGAAGCAGTTCGGCAAAGGCTCGGTGATGCGTCTCGGCGATGCCGCCGCGAGCTACGACGTCGAGACGGTCTCGACCGGCTCGCTGGGGCTGGACATCGCACTCGGCGTGGGCGGCCTGCCGCGCGGGCGCGTGGTGGAAGTCTTCGGTCCGGAGGCCTCCGGCAAGACCACCCTGGCGCTGCAGGTGATCGCCGAGGTGCAGCGCGGCGGCGGCACCGCCGCTTTTGTCGACGCCGAGCACGCGCTCGATCCGAGCTATGCCGAGAAGCTCGGCGTCAACATCAACGACCTGCTGGTCTCGCAGCCGGACACCGGCGAGCAGGCGCTGGAGATCACCGACATGCTGGTGCGCTCCAGCGCGGTCGACATCGTGGTGGTGGACTCGGTGGCCGCGCTCACGCCCAGGGCCGAGATCGAAGGCGAGATGGGCGAGATGCAGGTCGGCCTGCACGCACGGCTCATGTCCCAGGCGCTGCGCAAGCTCACCGGCAACATCAGCCGCTCGAACACCATGGTGCTGTTCATCAACCAGATCCGCATGAAGATCGGCGTGATGTTCGGCAACCCCGAGACCACCACCGGCGGCAACGCGCTGAAGTTCTACGCCTCGGTGCGGCTCGATATCCGCCGCATCGGCGCGATCAAGAACGGCGAAGAGGTCACCGGCAACATGACGCGCGTCAAGGTGGTGAAGAACAAGGTGGCGCCGCCGTTCCGCGAAGCGGAGTTCGAGATCATGTACGGCCAGGGCATCTCGCGCGAGGGCGAGATCATCGAGCTCGGCAGCTCACTCGGCATCATCGAGAAATCCGGCGCCTGGTACGCCTATAAAGGCAACCGCATCGGCCAGGGCAAGGACAATGCGCGCGCGTACCTGCAGTCGAACAGGGACGTCGCGCGCGAGATCGAGGATCAGGTGCGCGCGCGGCTGCTGCCGCCGCGGCAGCAGCGCAGCAACGGCGCTCAGGCAGCCGATTCGGCCTGAGCGCGCTGCACGATGGCGTCAGCGGCCTGACGGGCCGGTAGTCTGCTGGCGCTGGGACGTTCCGACGAGATCTTTGGCCTGGGCTTCCGTCGCCTTGAGCTGCTCCATCGTCGAGCAGTATTTCTGTCCGCCGAGGCGTGAACCCAACTCCTCCTCCCTGCGGCAGAAGTACTTGTCGCCGTGGCGCATTTCGATCTTGTAGCCCTCGGAGAGAAAGTGCTTCTCCATCGCGTCGACCTGCGGAGCGGCGGGGGTTGCCGGCGTGTTGCCCGTTATCGTGACACCCGCGGCCGAGGTGGCTGCGACCGGCGCGGCGGCCGGATTGCCGGGGGTCGCGGGAGTGGCCTGGGTCGCAGGCTCGGGGGTGGCCGCGGGCGCCGCCGGCGGGTCCGCCAGAGCCACAGAGAGTCCACCACCAGCCACGCACGCCAGGAGCGCCAAGACACTTCGCATGATTGCTTCCTGCCTGATCGGGTTAAGTAATCGCCCGCTCTTCGCCAGGGGGGCGATGCCGGCTGGCTATACTTTAAACGATGCTGCGGCGCAGATCACGCAAGCCCGGTAGCGACGGCGCTGCCACGCACCCACGGGCCGTGCGGCTGGCCAGCCTCGCGTTACTGGCGAAGCGCGATTTCGCTGCCGGGGAGCTGCGCGAGCGGCTGCGCGCGCAGGGTTTCGGCGACGATGCGGTGGCGGCGGCGATCGCGGAGCTGACCACCGAGGGCGTCCTCGACGACGAGCGCTACGCGCACAATTATGTGGCGTACCACGCCGGGCGCGGCCAGGGTCCGGTGCGCATCGCGGCCGCGCTGCGCCAGCGCGGGGTCGACGCGGCGCTCATCGCGGCAGCTCTGGCCTCGGGACCGGACTGGCGGGCGCTCGCCCGGCAGGTGTGCCGCGCCAAGTTCGGCGCGCAGCCCGCGGCCAGCTGGGCACAAAAGGCGCGGCGTGCACGCTTTTTGCAGTACCGTGGCTTTTCAGCGGATCATATCCGCGCCGCCACCGGTGTCGACGCCGGGCCGGACTGAAGGAGTCCCTTGAGCAAACCGTCTTACATGAGCGCGGCCGATGTGCGCAGCACCTTTCTGCAGTTCTTCCGCGCGCAGAGTCACATGGTCGTGCCCTCGAGCTCGCTCATTCCGGCCAACGATCCGACGCTGCTGTTCACCAACGCCGGCATGGTGCAGTTCAAGGACGTGTTCCTCGGCAAGGAGCAGCGCGATTACCTGCGCGCGGCTTCCAGCCAGCGCTGCGTGCGTGCCGGCGGCAAGCACAACGACCTCGAGAACGTCGGCTACACGGCACGCCACCACACGTTCTTCGAGATGCTCGGCAATTTCTCCTTCGGCGACTATTTCAAGCGCGAGGCGATCCATTTTGCCTGGGACTTCCTCATCTATAACCTCGGTCTGGACCCGGCGCGCCTGTGGTGCACGGTCTACAAGGACGACGACGAGGCCGCCGACATCTGGCTGAGAGACATCGGCGTGAGCCCGCAGCGCTTTGCGCGCCTCGGCGAAGCTTCCAACTTCTGGGCGATGGGGGACACCGGCCCGTGCGGACCGTGCAGCGAGATCTTCTACGACCACGGCGAGAGTATCGCCGGCGGACCGCCGGGATCGGCGGACGAGGAGGGCGATCGCTACGTCGAGATCTGGAACCTGGTGTTCATGCAGTTCGACCGCGGCGCGGACGGGACGCTCACGCCGCTGCCCCGGCCCTCGGTGGATACCGGCATGGGTCTCGAGCGCATCGCCGCCGTCATGCAGGGCGTGCACTCCAACTACGACATCGACCTGTTCAAGAACCTGATCCGCGCCGCCGGGCGGCTCGCCGGCACCTCGGTGCTTACCTCGAGCTCGCTGCGCGTCATCGCCGATCACATCCGCGCCTGCACCTTCCTCATCGTGGACGGGGTGTCGCCGTCCAACGAGGGTCGCGGCTACGTGCTGCGCCGGATCATCCGTCGCGCCATACGCCACGGCTACAAGCTCGGCATCCAGCAGCCGTTCTTCTACAAGCTGGTGCCGGTGCTCGAGGAGCAGATGGGCGAGGCTTACCCCGAGCTGGTCCGCGGCCGTGCGCACGCCGAGCGCATGCTCAAGCAGGAGGAGGAGCGCTTCGCCGAGACGCTCGCGAACGGCATGGTGCTGCTCGAGAGCGCGATCCGCAACCTGCGCGGCGCGAAGGTGCTCGACGGCGACACCGTCTTCAAGCTCTACGACACCTTCGGCTTCCCGGTCGATCTGACCGCGGACGTGGCGCGCGAGCGGGGCCTGGCGATCGACCAGGCGCGCTTCGACGCCGCCATGGAGGAGCAGCGCCGCCGCTCGCAGGAAGCGAGCCGGTTCGGCGTCGACCTTAGCGCCGGGGCGAAGTTCGACCAACGCACGCTGTTTCGCGGTTACGAGGGGTTGGCGGCCAGCGGGCGCGTGCTCGCGCTGCTGAAGCAGGGCGGGCAGGTCGAAGCACTGCAGGCCGGCGACGAGGGCGAAGTGGTGCTCGATCGCACCCCGTTCTATGCCGAGGCCGGCGGCCAGGTGGGCGATGCGGGCGTGCTGCGCGGCAGCGACGTGCGCTTCGTCGTGAGCGACACGCAGAAGCGCGGCGCGGCGCACGCGCATATCGGCACGCTGGTGCAGGGAACGATCCGCCTCGGCGACACGCTCGAGGCCGAGGTGGACGGGGAGCGACGCCATGCGACCGCGCTCAACCACAGCGCGACGCACCTGCTGCACGCGGCGCTGCGCAAGGTACTCGGCACGCACGTGCTGCAGAAGGGGTCGCTGGTCGCGCCTGACCGACTGCGCTTCGACTTCGCGCACTTCCAGGCGGTGACCCCGCAGGAGCTGCTGCAGGTCGAGCAGCTGGTGAATGCGCAGATCCGCGCCAATGCGCCGGCAGAAACGCGCGTCATGGAATATGACGGCGCGGTCGCGGCGGGCGCGATAGCGCTGTTCGGGGAGAAGTACGACAAGGATGTGCGCGTGCTGCGCATGGGCGACTTTTCCATGGAACTGTGCGGCGGCACCCACGTGCAGCGCACCGGCGACATCGGTCTGTTCAAGCTGGTCGGTGAGACCGGGGTCGCCTCGGGCGTGCGGCGCGTCGAGGCGCTGACGGGCGCCGGCGCGGTCGAGTTCGTCGAGCGCGACGACGCGCTGTTGCGCGAGGTTGCCACACTGGTGCGCGGCTCGCGCGAGGACCTGAAGGAGAAGGTACGCGAGCAGCTCGAGCGTACCCGGGCGCTGGAGCGGGAGGTCCGCTCGCTCAAGGATCGGCTGGCGTCCGGCCAGGGCGTGGACCTGGCCGCGGGCGCGGTCGATATCCAGGGCGTGAAGGTGATCGCGACCAAGGTCGACGGCGCCGACGCGGCTGGGCTGCGCACCGCGCTCGATCAGCTCAAGGATCGTCTCAAGTCCGCGGTGGTGGTGTTGGCGAGCGTGGAAAGCCCAGTCAAGGTGCTGCTGGTCGCGGGCGTCACGGCCGACCAGACTTCGCGCATCAAGGCGGGCGAGCTTGCCGGCGCGGTGGCGGCGCAGGTCGGGGGACGCGGCGGAGGGCGCGCCGACTTCGCCCAGGCGGGCGGCAGCAAGCCGGAGGCGCTGGATGCCGCGCTCGAGTCGGTGCAGGAGTTCGTGCGCGCGCGGCTCATCGCCTGAGGCAGCCGATCGCTCACGCTTTTGCCCGACGGGGGCGCTTTCCGTATCATGGCCGCCCCGCGCGCGCGGAGAGATGGCCGAGTGGTCGAAGGCGCACCCCTGCTAAGGGTGTAAGGGTCAAAAGCCCTTCGAGGGTTCGAATCCCTCTCTCTCCGCCAAATCAAGCCGCTTTTTTCGCTTGCTTGCCGCCGCCGCCCCGCTCCTTAGGTTGTTGTGGGGAGGGCGCGTGCGAGGAAATCGCGGCGTGCGCCTGGTGCAGACCTCGGTCCCGTTGCCGGGATGGCGTGCAGCAGGCAGCCGCGCTCCAGATGCCCGCGAACCTGACCCGTGAGACGAGAGCGCCGGAACGTACGGATCCGCGGCCGGGATATGTGTTGCAACGCACCGATCAGCACGGGTTTTTCGCCCACGATGGAATGCGTGACGCGGATGTATCCCACCTCCATTGCCGGATCCGAGTTTGACAAATTCCTGTACGCACCGATCGTAGAGGAAAGCAGTGGGATGCTACTCAGCGTGCTCTCCGCGCTGGCTCGACTGAACATCGATCCGTGGGATGAGGCCGCGAGATTGGCAAGATTACCTTGCGAGGTCGCCACCGCCGCCTTAATGAAAGTGATCGCAGCGCTGCCCAATGGCTTGTCGGAGGGACTGGACGCGGGCGCGCTTGCACGAGAGCTCGTTGCTTTGCTGCCGCGACAAGGCGCGACCCGCAATCACTCGACTCGTCCGGCGCCTTTGGCGGAACTCATCATCATTCGCAGGGCGGTCGCCACCTGCCTGGTGCTCTATCTGCTGCTGACGCTGATTGTCCTTGGGGCACAATGGCTAAGGGGCCCCTCTCAGGGAGCGGTACCGTCGGGCGCCGCCGCATCGCCAATCGCAGCTAGCGGGTCGTCGCCGACGCAGACCTCGGTCCCCGCAGCCGACCCGCTCCGATAGTAAATGGTGCAATTTGCACGGCAGTCAGTTGCGCGCTACTCGACCGCTGCGAGGTTGCTGCGAACCGTGATCGAACTGCGTGGTCGCTTGCAGCAGATCCGGGATGAAACACTGGCCGATGTTCGCTACCGCACGGACCGGCTCCACATGGGCTGGGTAGCATCGGCCGCCTGAATCCAGAATTTCTGCCTGGATCCAGCAAGGCCGCCGGCGCGTTACCTACGCTGGCGGCCTTTTTCGTGTCGCTGATCGACACCTCACCGCAACCTTTCAGCGGCGCGAAGCTCGAAGGAACCGACACAGACAGGTCGGTCTTGAGACCGCTCTGCGTGTGGTGCCGTACAGATCGCGCAGCGCCGCCATGCGATCTTTCATCGGTAATTGAGAGGTGCATTTATGCGTGGATTTAAATTTGTAATGTTAGTTGCGGTTGCTGGAAGCTGTTTCACGGCAACCGTCCCCAGTGCAGAGGCTCAGGTCAGCATCAATGTCGGTGTAGCCCCGCAATGTCCGTACGGTTACTACGATGTCGCTCCCTACAGCTGCGCTCCCTCCGGCTACTACGGCCCAGAGTGGTTTAGTGGCGAGGTGTTCATTGGCGCTGGCCCCTGGTTCCATGGCCCCGACAATTTCCGTGGCAACGTAAACAATACTTTCCATCCAGAGCATGGTTATCACGGTGCCATGCCAAACCCGGGCGAGAAGGCCGAGCCGGCGAAGCGCGTCGATAAAGCGCACTTCACGGGAAACGAAGAGCGCGATGGACGTGGCCACGCGACCGAGGCCAAACGTTGATCCATGCATCGGCCCCCGGATGAATTCCGGGGGCCGGTAGTCGCGTACCGGCGGCGCCCATCAAGCCGCACGGGTGGCCAGGGCCGTCCAGCGGGCGAGCGGTCACCGCGGCTGGGCCACAAGGACTTGCCGCAGTCGACCGGATGTTAGCGGCGCAGAGCGAGGCCGTCACGGCAATGGTGAGCGGGCTCGCCACGGTGCCGACCCCCAGGCTTCAGGCTTTCGGACGCGGCGAATCAGCAGCCTTGTATGCCACCGTACGGACGGCAGCAACGCTTGAGACCACTCTTGGTCCGGAACTTCGACGGCGGCACCCTATCAGCCGTCATTGCAACCGGAGCGAATCTCATGTCAATTATCGCGTGGATCATCCTTGGGCTCATTGCCGGCTTCGTTGCCAGCAAAATCGTCAATCGGACCGGAGAAGGGCTCGTCCTGGACGTTCTTCTTGGGATCGGCGGAGCACTTGTCGGGGGCTGGCTCTTCCACCTCGTCGGAATGCGCGGTGTGTCCGGACTCAATCTCTATAGCATGGTCGTCGCGACCATCGGCGCCGCTGTGGTACTCGTGGTGTACCACGGACTGTTCCGCGGCTCTCACCTTCAGCGCCTTTAGATTTCCGCCCGAGCGCCTTGGCCCGCATTGCGGCCCCTCCGTCTTGCGCCCGGCATTTCCCGGTGCGGCAGGGGACAAGGCAAAGCCTGCGAGTAGGTGGGCGCGGCGCAATGGTGTGGTAGGATGCGCGCCCCTCAAGAGCGCGCCCGTAGCTCAGTTGGATAGAGTACCTGGCTACGAACCAGGGGGTCGGGAGTTCGAATCTCTCCGGGCGCGCCAAATTCCAAATGTAGGGTCTCAAGACTTCGTCGACAGACTGGCGGTGGATTTTGCCATGAGCCGCTCGTAAGGGGTTTGCCCGTCGAGAGCTCCATGCGGTCGATGGTAATTGTAGTAGTCCTCCCATTCACGAAGCTTGTCGTTGAACAGGTGGATGTCGTCGGCGATGCCATCCTTGTCCAAGAGCTGGTAGAACTCCTGCTCATCGACCCGGTGTGATCGTTCAACCTTACCGTTCAGGTGCGGTGTTCGCGGCCGGATGTAGACGTGGCGGATGTCGTGCGACTCGAGATGCCAGTGGAAGCGGGACTGGAACTCGGCTCCATTGTCGGTCTGGACCACGAGGACGCGGAAGGGCAGCCGTCGAAGGACCTCGTCCATGAAGCGGATTGCCGCAGACTGGTTGCAGGCGTCGTAGATCTTGAGCACCCGGATGCGCGTGCAGTCATCGATGGCGGTGAACTGATAGAGGCGCTTTCGGCTGCCCGCGATCCGCTCCAGGAACTTCACGTCTAATTGCAGGCGGTGCCCGGGCTGGGGTTTCTCGTATCGCTGCCAGCCTCGTCCAGGCGGCCTGCGCTTCTGGTTAGCCGGCAGGCGGTTCATCCCATGATGGATCAGGATGCGGTGCACGGAAGAGCAGGCGATGCTCAGACCGTGAAAGCGCCGCAAATAAGCGGCTATCCTGCCCGGCCCAAAGTGGTATCGCTGCCGAAGGTAAAGGATTTTTGAAACGACTTCCCGGGGAGTCGCCCGAGGGGAGCGCCGTGGTGCCCGTGAACGGTCCAGCAGTCCGGCTTCGCCGTGGGCCCTATGTCTGGCCTTCCACTTGTAGAAGGTATTGCGAGAGAGGCCGAAATGCCGACACGCCTGCGCCACGTTCCTCGGCATTTCGCTGGCCTCACGCAGCAGCTTTAGCCGCCAGGCCACGATCCGGTTCTGTTCGGTCTTGTTCATGGGCTCTCTCCTGGGTCGAGAAGGGAGCCAGAATGTCACCTTAGTCTTGGGACTTCACAAACGGATCGAGCTCGTGGGAGTCTTCATACGATAGAGCGGATGAGAAGTCCCGACCGCCGCCGCAGGCGGCGCGGGAGTTCGACAACCTGGCGAGTCTTCGAGCCAGGTTGGACGCACGCACTTCGCGTGCGTGCGGTCCCGAGCGTCAGCGAGGGACGAGGCCGCGTCAGCGGCCGGGCAATCTCTCCGGGCGCGCCAATTAGTCTTAGCCGTGCGCATAGCGGCGTACCATCGTTACATGTGAACGGCAGACCGCGGGCACGCTAACTTCGGCACCCCGGCGGTCCGCAAACCGGATCGTTCGAGAGATCAGCTGATTCAGATGTTGGCGAGCACGATCAACCCCACATTTGCCGACAGCGCTAAACGAGTGCAGAACTCGGCTGATACCTCGGCGCTGGTCTAATGACGCAGATCCATCGCAGGTATTGGCTCGGCGCCGCTGTCGCAAGTCTGCTTGCTGCAGGCGTCAGCGTCGCTGGCGACGACTCGCCGCAGAGCTTTTCACCCGGAGCCTGGCAGCACACGGCTCAGTCAACAGCCGACAACTGGTCACGCGAGGCGATGATCCACCAGTTTGATACGACGCAAGCTCTCAAGGGCACGCCACGCGCGCAGATCCTCGCGCTACTGGGTCCGCCGGGCTACGCGAGCGAGCAGTTTGGCCTGGGCAGCGGACTCCAGGTGCGCTTCGATATCTATCGGCTGTCGGCCCATGCCGATCGCTACTATGTACTCAACTACGACGCGCAAGACAGGCTTGTCCGCGGAGTCATCGACGGCACGGTCTGCGCCTGTCCGCTGTGCAACGAGGCAGCACCACTCTCGAACGCGGCGCATGTCCGCGAACGGCTGTTGAAGGCAGGCCGGGCCGGAGGTCAGGGGCTGAGCGTGCTCGAGTTCGAAGCGCTCCTGGGCGGCCCGGGAATGCACGCCACCACCACCGCCAGCGGTGGCGGCCAGCGCTGGACCCATTACTCCGATGTGTGGCGCATTAGTGCAAAAGCACCACTGTTCCTGCTCGCGGAGGGCGCGCGTCCGACTCGGGACTGGAACGAAGCGGCCTTCGGCGCCGCACAAGTTTTCTCCTATACCTTCGTTACGGTGATGCCGCACTGCCTGGCGCGCTGAACTGAGTTCGATGCGCCCTGAGGCGCGTCAGGCGTGCACCGCCGAACGAGCCACGCGGACCGGCCGATTGAATTCGAAGACGTCCGCCATCTCCGCTTGCGGAAGCGGCCGGTAGAGGAAATACCCCTGGACTGCGTCGCAGTGCTCAGCCCGAAGAAACTTCAGCTGATCTGCGGTTTCCACCCCCTCTGCCACCACCTTCAGTCTCAAACTATGTGCCATTGCAATTATGGCGCGAGTAATTTTCTTGTCACCGGAGTCGGCGGGAATATCGCGAATGAACGAGCGATCTATCTTGAGGGTATCGATTGGAAAGCGCTTGAGGTAAGCGAGCGATGAATAGCCTGTGCCGAAGTCATCAATCGCGATCTGCACGCCGATCGATTTCAACTTCTCGAGCACGGCTACGGCGCTTTCCCCGTGCGACATGACCATGCTTTCGGTAATTTCCAACTCCAGACTTGACGGATCGAGTCCACTGGCGTGGATGATCCGGGTCAACTTCGCAAGGAGCAACGGATCCGCAAACTGGCGCACTGAGAGGTTGACAGCGACACTGAGCTTTGTAAGGCCCTGATCCTGCCAAGCCTTGTTTTGCGCGCACGCGGTGGCAAGCACCCATTCGCCGATCGGTACGATCAGACCTGTCTCTTCGGCAAGAGGAATGACATCCATCATCGGTACAAGCCCACGGACCGGATGCCTCCAGCGCAACAGCGCCTCGGTCCCGGTGATCAGACCGGTCGTGGTTTCTACCTTGGCCTGATAATGCAGCAGGAATTCGCCCCGTTCCAGGGCGTGGCTCAGGTCCGACTCCAGCTCCAGTCGTTCCACCGTATGCACGTTCATCGAGGGCGAGTAAAACAGGTAATTGTTTCGTCCCGCCGCCTTGGCACGGTACATGGCCACATCCGCCGCCTTGAGCAGTGCTTGGGAATCGTTGCCGTCGGAAGGGAAGACGCTGATCCCAACGCTCAATGTGACGTGACAGTCCTTTCGTCCGAGTACGTACGGTGCGCTCAGCGTTTCGACGAGCCGCTGAGAAAAGGTGGAGATATCCACCAGGTTTTCGTGGTTTTCGGTCAGCACGGCGAACTTGTCACCCCCCACCCGCGCCACCGTATCGCTTGCGCGTGACTGGGCCCGCAAGCGGTCGGCAACCTGGCGCAACAAGACATCGCCGACTTCGTGCCCCAACGAGTCGTTAATTACCTTGAAGCGGTTCAGGTCCATAAACAGGATCGCCAGTCGCGACCCGGCGCGACGGTGCCGGGGCAGGGCTTGGTCAAGGCACTGGCACAACATCACCCGATTGGGCAGGGCGGTAAGATCGTCATGAAAGGCGATGTGCTCGAGCCAGTCGTCCGCCCGCTTGCGTTGACGAAGTATCTGCAGTGATAACACGGTGCCGAGCATCAGAAGCGCAGGGGTTGCGCCAAGCATGATTCCCTGGAGCAATCGGTAGGCCGTGCGGGACGCCTCGCCCAAGGCGTCGACAAATTGGTTTTCGATGGGGGTGAGATTTTCGTTGATCACGAAGATCTCGGCCAGAATGGCTTCGACCTTCTCGGCGCTCGGTGCAGGAGACTCGATCTCACGTTGTAGTACCGTTCCGGCCTCGTCAAGCTGAACGATGTAGTGGTCGCCCGCGTCCCAGGCTCGAATCGCCCGCTGCATAAAACTGACCCAGCCAAATCTCCGGTACAGCTTGAACATCCCGTCGACGTCGTCGGGATGATTTCCGCCGCGGACAAATCCTTGCCGGACCTTTGTGAAATCCGGATTTGGCTTGTCCATCTCGACCCGAGCTGCATGGTCTCCCAGGGGGACAGCGATGTCCGCGTGAAACTGGCGCAGTTCTTCCGCAGCATGGTTGGCGGCGTACTTTTGCAGGTGAAAGACGGCGTCTTTCTGTGCTTTTGACCACAAACTCTCCCCGCCGACGTACGCGCGCACCGACGACAGCAGCCCGAAGCTGACGTTTGCGAGCGTCAACAGCCCGAGTACGATCGCAGCAAATATCCAGATGATCGCAAATGGTGAACGTGTCTGTGGCGCTGCTAGTGAAGAGGGTGGTGGCGTCAATTTGTGGGACTGCTGGTTCACGGTGCTTATCGGGCTCTCGGCTCGGCTCGAGGCACATCCCGACCATTCACCCGGCCAGGCGCGCTGCTGCCAGGTCGAACGTACCCCTCAGGGAACGGCATACTCCAGAAGGCAACCACCCAGTGGTTGCAAGATTCAGAACCTTGATCGAGTTCACAGATCGCGACCCGGTATTGCGAGCTTGCCGCCGGAACGCTCGCGGTCTACGGCAGGCCCGGTGATCTGATTCGCGTGTACGGACTGAATCCGGTCGTGCTGGACAGCGGACGGATTCAATGCACCTGCCTCGAGGACAGCAAGGCGCAAGTCGAGCCGGTACGCGGCGGCGCACGCCCCCGCGATGTCTATTCCAACAGCGGATGTCCGTCAGGCAGCTGGCGCGCATACCAGGTCGCGAGCCGATGCCGAACCGTCTTCTCTCCGACCTGGTCTTCCGGCATTGGCGCAATGACTTTGTCGTGCACGAGTAAGCGATAGACGTACAGCGCCTTTTCGCTTGCTGAGTCGGTCAACTCGAATTCGACCGCCTTGCGGCTTTCCGCGTATTGAACGCCGGCGAGCAAGGCCGCTTTGAACAACTCCGCTTCGTGTTTGAGCTTCTTCATATGCCACCCTCCGAACGCTCTGCCAGTGACCAGCGTCAAGCACGCGCGTGACAGCGCAATGTCCCGCATCGGCCCGCGGGCGTCACAGGGGCGTTCGGCGCCCTGGCTTCGAGTTGCGCCGCGCACCGGCAGCAAGCCGGATGCACATATGACCACTAGTGCCGACGCAATGCCACAAGTGAGTCCGGCGCAGGTGCGCGCGCGCTCGTTGGACGCTCGCGTGCGGGCGCCGATGAATCCCTTACCCTAGGCGCCCGACTTCGACTGATCGTGACTGGCGCACTCGAGCTGCCAGACCGACTGGCAGACCAGGTGAAACAGCAGGTTGTCACGACCGGCTACCATGCGTTCGACCTCGTATTCGATCTGATCAGGTTGAATGGGATCGCGACACAACGAGCAAAGCTGCCCGGTGCCGTAACCGCCCCACATCCGTGAGGCCGGCTCGCACGGCAATTCTCCCTTGGCGATGCGTTCGCGTGCGATGACTCGCAGTTGCTGTTCGCGTTGGGTGAGCGACATGGCGTGTGGCCGAGCTGTGGCGGTTAAGTGTCAGGCGGATAACATGGGTTTGATGTCGGCGCCATTGTTGCGCGGTGCTGGCCGCGACCGATGCCGGCGGGACGCCCCAACATGCGTGACCGCAATGCTGAACTACGTGTCAGCGCTCGCCCATTACGCGCCGTTAGACCGAAATGTTTGGTGCGCTGCGGCGTATCCAACAGGCGACAGTTGGGGCGCGGTCCTGGAAGTGGCCCCGGGTACCCCTGTGTTTCCGCGCGCCGCAGCTCAGGGGTTGCGGGCCTCGCACTCATCGAAACTGACGCCGCAGAACGGGCAGAAGGCGACGCTGCGGCCGATGCGATACTGGTTGGCAATCTGGATTCCGAGTCGCGCGGTACAGTTGGGGCACCTCGTAAGATCCAGATACAGCAGCGCGCCGAGCATCATGGCCACCCCAGCGACAGCCGACGCAGCCAGCACGTAGCCGTATTTGGAGCCGAGGGTGCTGGTCACTGCGAAGATCGCCACAGACGCCGCTGCAAGCAGCATGCCTGCCCCCAAAACCCTGCGGGCGCGCTTCGATCGTCCTTTGAAGTATTCCCGGATTGTCAGGTTGATCTGCTCGCGCATGGCTTGGGTCACGCTGCGCGCTTTCGCGGTCAGGCTACGGCGCTGGTATTCCGCGCCTAACTCAGTCGCGAATCAACCTCCTCGTCTGTCGCCCTGCGCAGACGCCTCGCAGCACGATCCGGCGGTCGTGCCCATAGCGGTGTGGCAGCGCTGGATTCATGGCGGCGTACCGCAAGGTGGCGGCACGCGGTGCAGCGCGCCGCAGCGATCTGTATAAGGACTTAGGTGAGCAACGGGGGCATGAGCGGCGCAAGTTCATCGGCGGCGGAGGCATCCCGCTTACTGCGGGAGGGACGCTACAAGGAAGCCCTGCCGTTCGCCGAGCGCGCGGTCGCCGGAGCGCACAGCTGCCTGCTCGCGCACGGCCTGCTGGCATCGGTGCTGCTGCAGCTCGGTCGCGCGGCGGAGGCGGACGGCGCCGTGCTGCACGCCATGGAGCTCGGCGGCGGCACCGCGGATGCCTACGACGGACTGGCCTGGGTATCGATCGCACTCGGGCGGCACGAGCGCGCCAACGCTCTGTATCGGCGCGCCGTCGAGGCGTCGCCGCGCGAGCCGCGCTTCTGGTACAACCTCGCGTGTGGCGAGCGCAGCCTCGGTCGCCTCGCAGAAGCCGAGCAGGCCTGCGACCGCGCCATCGCGCTCGATGTCACGCAATACTCCAGCTGGCTGCTGCGATCCGAACTGCGCGTGCAGGTGCCGGAGGCGAACCACATCCGCGAGCTGCAGGCGCAACTGGACCGGACGGCAAGTAATTACCGTGCGCGCCTGTTCCTCGGTTATGCGCTCGCCAAGGAGCTCGACGACGTGGGCCGATACGATGAGGCCTTCCACTGGTTCGCCACCGCGGCGCGGACGCGCCGCGAGCACCTGGCGTACGACGTCGCCCTCGACGAGCGCAAGCTGGCGCGCATCGCGCAGCTCTATACGCACGAGCTGTGTGTTGCCGCGCCGCCGGCGCCCGGCAGTCCGCCAGGCGCCGTGGACTCCGCGCGCTATATCTTCATCGTCGGTCTGCCGCGCTCCGGAACGACTCTGGTGGAACGGATCCTGACGGGGCTGCCCGACGTGCGCTCCAACGGCGAGACGGCCAACTTCTCGCGCGCGCTGCTGGACGCGGCCCGTGGCGACGGCGATGTGTTCGCGCGCGCTGCCGCGGCGGATCCCGCCGCGGTGGCGGCCGGCTACGCACGACTCGCGGAGCCGGGCGCTCCCGCCGGGCGCATCATCGAGAAGCTGCCGCTCAATTATCTGTACCTCGGCGCCATCGCGCGTGCCCTGCCGGAGGCGAAAATACTGCTGGTCAGTCGTTCGCCCCTGGACAGCTGCTTTGCGATGTATCGCACGCTGTTCGCGGCCGGCTATCCCTTCAGCTACGACCTCGGCGACCTGGGCCGCTATTACGCCGCCTACCAGCAGCTGATGGATCACTGGCGCGGCGCTCTCGGCGGCCGCCTGCACGAGATCGTCTACGACGATCTGGTACGCGAGCCGCTGCGCAGCGGTGCGCGGATCGCGCAGTTCTGCGTACTGCCGTGGAGCAACGCGGCGATCGACATCCAGAACAACAGATCAGCGTCGCTGACGGCGAGCGCCGCGCAGGTACGGCGGCCGATCTACGGCAGTTCCTCCGGCCGCTGGCGGCATTACCGCCGGCATCTGCGGCCGCTGATCGCCACGCTGCAGGCGCGGGCGATACCCATCCCGGCCTGAGCGCGGCGCGCCGCTCACTTGAAGGAATAACCCAGGCGGATGCCGATCTCCCGCGGGGGATTGACCAGGTAGTCATCGGTCAGGTTGCCAAGCTGATTCGGCTGGGAAGGTGGCGACAGGATCTCCTCCTTATCGAATACATTGGTCGCGTATAAAGTCGCGCGCCAGGCGTTATGGGTCAGAGTGGCCGCGAAGTTCATGATTTCGTAAGTCGAGGAATGCTGGATCGTCGTGGTACCCACGCTCGGCGCCACCTGCAGCGCGACCGCACTGCGGTATACGGCATTCGGCGACAGCGTCAGCACGTATCCCGGACTCAGGTTGATGTCATACATGAGGGCACCGCTCACGCTGTTCTTGGGGCTTCCCGGCAGCTGTTCGCCGGCGGAGCCTGAGAGCAGACCGGGCACGATGGTGCCCGTGCCCAGCCCGTTATTCGCCGGCAGAGAGAATGCGCTGGTCAACGTGGCATCGGCATAGGCGTAGCCGACCGAGTAGCTCAGGTGTGAGACGAATAACGGACCGCTGGATTCGAACTCGAAGCCCTTCGACTGTGCCTTGTTGGCGTTGTAAACGGCCAGGTTCCCGGAGGGCAGGCTCGAGGAGATCTGTGGTCTGTCCCAATAGATATCGAATATCGCAAACGTATAGGAAACGCCACTCGCGAAGCGCCCCTTGAGACCGGCTTCGTAGTTATTCGTGCTGTCCGGTTGGTAGTCCCGCAACAGGGGACTTTCCTTGAATGGCCCGGTCGATGGAACCGAGTTCGCACCACCGCGACGGAAGCCCTGCGACCACAACGCATAGAGGTAATGATGGTCGGCGTACTCGTACGAGGGATTGATCTTACCCACGGTCTTTGTGGCATCCGAGTGATGCGGTGTCGCCGGCACGAGCGTGGGAAAGGTGAAATCCTGGTACAGCTGCGCGTCGATGAAATGCTGATCGAAATGCCGCACGCCGCCGGTGATCTGTGCTTTCGGCAGGAAATGCCAGGTCAGCTCGCCGAACTCAGATACATCCTGGAAGGTCTGCGTGTCGATCTGCTGGAAGGTGAGGTCGTTCGGACCGGTCACTACCAGGCAATTCGGAAAGCTGGAGGGAACGCCCGCCGGCGTATAGAAGACCGGGCTCGTGCATCCTTCCGCCAGCGAACGCTCCGGCGAGCCGGGGGTCGTGACGAACCAGGCGCCGTGGCGCGTCTGGTTCTCATAGAACGCGCCCACTACGTAATCGAGCGCGTTCGCGGGGTCGGTCTTGGAGACCAGACGCACCTCCTGCGAGAAGGTATGGGCCGAATCGGTGAACTGAAAGGGATAAACCCAGCGCGGGTTGGTGGGGACACCGGCGTAGTACGGCACGTAGAACCCGCCGGCGTAACCGCCGTAGTCGAAGGTCGAGTCGTTGATCAAAGACCCGTCGGTCGTATGGTACGAGCTCGTCGCCGAGACCGTCGCAAACCCCGCGTCGTAGCTCAGATCGAGACTCGTCAGGTTCGTCGTCCGGTCCCACGGCTCGTCGATCAGTGCCAACTCCTGGTAGGGACCGCCGGCGGGGAACACCGTGTGGGGATCGAACGGCGACACCCCGCCGGCGTACACCGGATTCACCTGCGGTCCGCCGTCGCCCGAGGCCTCCGAGTGCAGCAGCGCGAGCTCTGCACTGAAGGCCTCGACCGGCTTCCACAGCAGGCTCGCGCGCCCGGTAAAGCTCCTCTGCCAGTTCCAGTCGCTGCGGCTGGTGTAGATGGGGGAGCTGTTGACAGGATCGGCGGGGTTGGCGAGCAGTGGAACGCCGTAGGCCGTGTTGCTGGTGCGCTCTTCCGGGCCGAAGACGTTGATCCAGCCCGGCTGGTAGTCGTACTTGGCCGAAGCCCGAAACGCCATCACGTCTCCGAGCGGCAGATTGACCATTCCCTTTACCGACCAGCCGGCGCCGTCCGAATGGGCGAGTTTCGAGCCGCTCGCCTCGACCGTTCCGTCGAATGTCCCTAATTGCGGCGAATTGGGGATCAGGCGCAGCGCACCTCCCAGCGCGCCTGCACCGTACAAAGTCCCTTGCGGTCCGCGCAAAACCTCGACGCGGTTCAGGTCGTCCAGTTGAAAATAGCCGTCAATCGGTGAATTGCCGATGTAGGTCCCGACGGGGTCCTGCTCGAAGGTGCGAAAGCCGCGCGACGGAGGAGGACTGGCCGTCGCGTTGATGCCGCGGATAATGGGCGAGACGGCTCCCGCAAACCGGGCGCCGTAGTCAAACATACTCAAGCCGGGTACCTGGGTCGCGAGGGACATCAGATCGGTAGCGCCGCTCGCGGCGATCTGCTCCGGGGTCACCACCGAGATGCTGTAAGGAACCGCTTCGAGCGCCTCCGTGCGGCGAGTCGCGGTTACGACGACCTCCTGCAAGGCATTGCCGCCATTGCCGTTGGCGTCGCTCTGGTCAGCCAGCGCCGGATGCGGTGCGCCGTAGAGCGCAAAGAACACCGCGCCGGCGATGCTGGTCGTCGCTGGCGCAACCCGTGCGTCGCCGGCGGCCCGTGAGTCCTTAGAGCGCATTCTCGCCATGAAATCTCCCCCGCGATGTTGTGTTATTTCTCCGCTTCCGATGCACCCTTCAGCGTGTCCAGCGATAGACCGCTCCCGGAAACGGCGGCTTCCACTGCTCGAAGGCGCCGGTAACGAACACGGTGTCCGCGCCGTCCGCACCGAAGGCCATGTTGGTGACGTACGGCGTGGCGACCTCGATCGTGCGCACCAGCTTGCGGTTCTCGTCCACGACCAGCACGCGGCCGGAGCCGTTTTGCGCGATGTAGTAATTACCGTCGGGACCGAGCTTCAGGCCGTCCGGGCCGTTGTAGGCGTCCTCGTGCGGCGTCGGCGGCGCCAGGTCCTCAAGACGCGCCCACACCGTGCGTGCGCCCAGCTTGCCGTCGGGCCCGATCACGAACGACAGCACCCGTCCGGCGAGCATCTCGGCAACCAGCAAATGCTGCCGATCCCTGGCAAGCGTCAGCCCGTTCGAGTAATGGATGGTATTGGCAACCTCGGTGACGTTTCCGCCGTCGGCCGTCATGTGCAGCACCGCGCCGCTGATCGGTGCCTTGATGTCATAGACGCCGGAAGCGGAGAAGTAGATGCCGCCATGCCCATCGGCCGCGAAGTCGTTCGGGCCGATGAAGGGCTTGCCACTGCTGTCCGCCCGCACCACGCGCAGCTGCCGGCCGCTGCCATCGAGCTCGACGACCGAGTTGTCGTCGTAGCAGGCCACCAGCAGGTGGCCGTTGAATGGTATCAGCGCATTGGCGCCGCACTTGTCCTTGTGCCACCAGACCGCGACGCGACTGCCGTTCCAGGTCTTGATGTTGCTCTGCGCGTATTCCACGTAGAACAGCCGGCCGTCGCGCCACAGCGGGCCTTCCGGATAGTGCGCATCGGGATCGATGGTGGCGAGCTTCTGCGCGAGCGCCGCGGCGCCGGGTAGACCGGCAAGGCAGGCCGCGAGCAGCGCCAGCCGGCACCACGAACGCAAGGCATTGCCGGCGCGGGGACCTGAACCGCTCTTCATCGCGGACCGATGTAAGCATGGCAGCGCGCACGGCCGCCATTCATTTTTCGCATGGAACAATCGAGGTTTTCGCTGGATGACAGCCAATTGCGTGCCGTGTGCACGCTCTCGACGCCGCGCGCGTGATGCGCCTCACGGATGGCGGTTCACCGGACCCGCAGAATGCCCGCTGGTATGGCATAAGCGCGTGCACGGAAGTGCCCATGAGCATGATGCAACTCGTCATCGGCAGCGCCCTCGGATTCGTCTTCGCCCAGGGCGCGCTGTTCGCGGGCCGCCAAGGCGCCGGGTGGCTCGGGCGCGGCCGGATCCCGCAGCGCCGCGGCACGGTCACGCCGCCGCAATGGACCAGCTTTCTCGGCGGCTTCGTCAAGTACGCAGGCCCGATAGCGGCCGGGGTCGCTCTCCTCACTTTGGGCGCATGGGCTGTCAGCGACTACCTGGCGGCGCGGTCCGCGTCCCGTGCGACGCTGGTCGGCACCCTCGACGCACCGATCGCAGCCCCGTTGCCGGCGCTGTCGCCCCGCGTCGCGGCGGACGAGGCACTTCCCGCGGCCGCACCGCGGACCGCAGCACCCAGGGTCGTGGGCACTGCGGTGGTTGCCAGCGTCGATCCGTACGCCGACGCGGATTTCAAGGTGAAGCGCCCGCCGCATCGTGCCGGCGCGGCCGCGAACCTCAAGGACGCTTACCTCGAGCGCTCCGAGGCCAAGGCCCGCGCAGAGCTGCTCAGCGAGACTCAGCAGCACCTGCAGCGCTCGCAATATGACTGCGAAGCGGCGGACCGCGCCGCCAGATACGTCAAGGCTGGACTCGATGTATGGGGTTTCGCGGCCTGGCAGGACAAGTACTTCCCGGTGAGTACCTACAAGGGTGCGACACACGCGCCGTGCGCGGACATCAAGAACGCGCTCGACTTCGGCTCCCTCAACCTGCAGACCACCATGGCGCAGCAGAATCACCCCTGAGCGGCGGCGGCCGCCCCCGCGGCCTTCAGACCGGCTGATCGATTGATCTGGCGAGCGCGGTGAACAGCTTCGGTCCCCCCGCAGTCATGTACCAGCAATCCTCCAGCCGGATGCCGAACTCCCCCGGTATGTACAGGCCCGGCTCGTCGGAGAAACACATGCCTGCCTGCAGGGGCGTGGTGTCGCTGCGCACCAGGTAAGGCGGCTCGTGCACGTCCATGCCGATGCCGTGGCCGGTGCGGTGCGACAGGCCCGGCAGGCGATAATTCCTGCTCCAGCCCTGCTGTTCATAGAAGTCGCGCACCGCCCGGTCGACGGCGCCGACCGGCGCACCCAGCCTGGCGCTCTCGAGCGCGAGCTGCTGGCCGCGCTTGACGGTGTCCCACAGCTGGCGCTGCCGCGCGGAGGCCTCGCCGAACACCCAGCTGCGCGAGATATCGGACTGGTAACCGTGCACGCTGCAACCGGTATCGATCAGGATCACCGAGCCTGAGCGCACCAGCTGCGGCACGAGCGAGCCGTGCGGGTAGGCGCTCGCCTCGTTGAGCAGCACCAGCGAGAACTCGTGTACGCCGCCGAGCTGGCCGGTCGCTGCAATCATCAGCGCCTGGATGTCCGCCGCGCTCATGCCGGCCGTGATCCGACCGTGCACGTGGCGCAGCGCCGCCAGCGTGACATTGTTAGCGGCCTGCATGAGCGCCAGTTCGGCGGCTGACTTGTGCATGCGGCACGGTCCGATGAGCTCATCCGCAGGGACCATGCCGTGCACGCCGGGCGAGGCCTTGCCGACGCGCTCAACGATGAAATACCGCGTCGTGGCCTCGACCGCCAGCGGACCCGGCAGATCCTGGCGCTCGTGCAGCGCCGCGGCCAGCAGCTCGAAGGGGCTCTCGTCCTCCTGCCAGGTGCGCACGTCGGCCGGGATCTGCAGCGTCTCGCGCACCGACGGCTCCTCGAAGAACGGCGTCACCACCACCGTGCGGCCGCTCGCCGGTATCAGTGCGGCGGTGGTGCGCTCGGAACGGTGCCAGCGGACGCCGGTGAAGTACTCGAGTGTCGCGCCGGGCTCGACCAGCAGCGCCGCGAACTTGCGCTGCTGCATCAGCGCCTGCACGCGCTCGAGGCGCTCGCCGCGCTCCGCGGGGGCGATGGGCGGCACGCCGCCGGTGAGCGGGGCGAGGTTCGCCACCCCGGGGTCGGCGGCGGCCGTGGTCCGTCCCGCCAGTGAGGCCCCGGCAGCGGCGGCCGCCGCGAAGAAGGCACGTCTGCTAACGCTGGTCATGGGCTTGCTTCCCTTGAGCGCCTACGGGTGTGGCACGCCGGCAACCGCAGCGGTCGCCAGCGCCTGCCCGGAGCACTTGCGCGGTGGATCTTGTGTGACGCCCGTCACTTCCTGCAGCGGGACGTCCGGCCGCGGGCGTCGATTTTGAGAGGCCAGGACACAACGAAATCCGTATTTCCCCTTACGTTAAGCTGGTGAATATACGCTTCAAAGTCATCGCGTTGATCGCCGCGATCTTCCTGATCCTCGGCCTCGCCGAGGTGCTGGTCGAGCGGCGCGTGGTGCTGCCGAGCTTCGCCGAGCTCGAGCGCGCCAACGCGCACACCGCCATGCAGCGCATCGACAATGCGCTCGACATGACGCTGCGGGGCATCGCGGTATCGGCGGTCGATTGGGGCAACTGGGCGGACACCTATCGCTTCGTCCAGGATCATAACCATGAATTCGTAGCCGCCAACATCAGCGACCTGGCGCTGCGGCAGCTGAACATCAACATGCTGCTGATCATCGATCTCGACGGCAGGTTCGTCGAGGCGAACCAGCTGGATCTGAAGTCGGATCGTCCCCTGAGGCTCGACCTGGCCGCGCGCCGCGACCTGCCGGCCGATTTTCCGTGGCGCATGCAGCTGCGCGAGGGGGCGCCGGTGCGCGGTCTGCTGCGCACCAACCGCGGCATCCTGCTGCTGGCAGCCTCGCCGATACTCGACGGCAACGGCAATGGACCGACCCATGGCATGGTCATGCTCGGCAGACTGCTGACACCTGCGGCGGTGCGCAGCATCGGTGCCCAGGCGCAATCGGATCTGAGCATGCTGGCGCCGACACCGGGCTCGGCAGCCGACGAGCTGGTCGAGACCGACCGGGTCACGCGCGTCTTTCGCACCTACCGCGACATCTACGGCCAGCCGATCATGACGCTGCGCGTCGACGTGCCGCGCGACATCACCGCGCGCGGACGCACCGCGGTCGCCTACGCGTCCAGCTGCCTGACGGTGGCGGCGGTCATCGTGCTCGTGCTGCTGGTCATGGTCCTCAACCGCGCGATCCTGCGCCCGCTCGGCACGGTAACGCGCCACGCGGTGGCGCTCGGCAAGGACCAGGACCTCACCACCCGTCTCAACCTGCAGCGCCGCGACGAGTTCGGCGTGCTGGCGTGCGAGTTCGACCGCATGGTGGACCGGCTGGCGCAGTCGCGTACCGCGCTCGTCGACCAGTCGTACGAAGCCGGGTTCGCCGAGCTCGCCAAGGGGGTGCTGCACAACCTCGGCAACGCCATGACGCCGATCGGCGTGCGGCTGGCGCGGCTCGGCGAGCGGCTGCGTGCTGCCCCCGCCGAGGACGCGCAGCAGGCGGTCGCCGAGCTGCAGGCGGCGGTGCCGGACCCGCAGCGCCGCGCGGATCTCGAGGAATTCCTGCGGCTCGCGTGCCGCGAGCTGGCGGTCGCGGTGAGCGAGTCGCGCGCGGACGTCAGCGTCATGACCCGGCAGGCGAACGTGGTGCAGACGACGCTCGCCGAGCAGATGCGTACCGCGCGCAACAACGAGCAGGTCATCGAGCCGGTGCGGCTCACCGAGCTGCTGACGCAATCGCTCGAGATCGTGCCCGATACCACGCGGCAGCGTCTCACGGTCAACGCCGACGACAGCCTGGGGCGCGTCGGCGTGGTGCGCGTGGCGCGCACCGTGCTGCGTCTGGTGCTGCAGAACCTGATCATCAATGCCGCGGACGCGATCCGCGACGCCGGCAAGGAACGCGGGACACTGCGCGTGAGCGCCGAGATCGTGAACGACGCGGACCGTCAGCAGCTGCACCTGCAGTGCCGCGACGACGGTGTCGGCATCGCCGCCGAGAATCTCGAGCGCGTGTTCGAAAAAGGCTTTTCCACCAAGTCCCCGGAAACCAATCACGGGATCGGACTGCACTGGTGCGCCAACGCCGTGAACGCGCTGGGCGGGCGCATCTGGGCTGCGAGCGAAGGCCCGGATCGCGGCGCCGCGCTGCACGTACTGGTGCCGCTCGCCACCCCTGAAAACGCACTCCTCGCCGGAGCTGCCTGAGGTCGCCATGAGTGAAGTGAATCCCACCACGATTCGGGTGCTGGTCGTTGACGACGAAGCCGAGATCCGCGATGCCTACCGGCAGATCCTGCTCGAGAGCGAGGCGAGCGCCGAGATGGCCGGCTTCCACGAGCTGCGCAGCCGCCTGTTCAAGAAGCCCGCTACCGACAGCCAGCGCACGCGCGCCGCGGCCCGCACCACGGTGTTCGAGGCGGTGTTCTGCGACCAGGCGACGAGCGGGGTGGCCGCGGTGAAGGAGTCGCTGGCGCGCAACGAGCCCTTCGCGGTGGTATTTCTCGACATGCGCATGCCGCCGGGCCCCGACGGGGTGTGGGCGGCGACCCAGATCCGCGAGCTGGATCCGGCGATCGAGATCGTCATCTGCACCGCCTATTCCGACGCCGATCCGGGCGAGATTGGCGGCTACGTGCCGCCGGAAGACAAGCTCTCCTATCTGCAGAAACCGTTTCATCCGCACGAAGTGCGCCAGATGAGCATCGCGCTCGGCAGCAAGTGGCGCGCCGAGCGGCGCATCGTGCGGCTCGCCTACTTCGACACGCTCACCGGGCTGCCGAACCGCGAGCAGTCGCACAACCGCCTGGTCGCGGCACTGCAGGCCGCCAGGGAAAAGGGCGGCAATCTCGCAGTGCTGTACCTGGATCTCGACAACTTCAAGCGCGTCAACGACACCCTCGGCCATGCTGTGGGTGATGAGCTGCTGTGCGTGGTCGCCGAGCGGCTGCGCAGCTCGCTGCGCTACGGCAGCGAATCCAACGCCAGCGTCGCGCGTCCCGGGGACATCGCGCGCCTCGGCGGCGATGAGTTCATGGTGCTGTTGCCGAGCCTGCGCAGCACCGTCGATGCCGGTGGCGTGGCCGAGAGGCTGATCCTGGCGCTGCGCGAGCCGATGCAGCTCGCCGCTAACTGCCTGGTGGTGACCCCGAGCGTCGGTATCGCGATCTACCCGCAGGACGGCACCGACGCCGCGACGCTGCTGCGCAATGCCGACCTGGCGATGTATTTCGCCAAGCGGCGCACCCCTGGCACCTTCGCTTACTTCGACGTGTCGATGAACGCGACGGCGCTGCATCGCTTCACCATCGAGGAGCAGCTGCGCGGCGCGCTCGAGCGCAACGAGTTCTCGCTGCAGTACCAGCCGCAGTTCGACGTGCGCACCGGCACCATCTCCGGCGTGGAGGCGCTGCTGCGCTGGACCAATGCCGAGCTCGGCGCGGTGAGTCCGACGGAATTCATCCCGGTCGCCGAGGAGACCGGCCTGATTCTCGCGATCGGCAGGTGGGCGCTGCGCGCGGCCTGCCAGCAGGCCCAGGCCTGGCGGACCGAGGGCCTGCCGGTGCAGCGCATGGCGGTCAACGTCTCCGGGCGTCAGTTCGCGCTGGCGGAATTCCCGCCCGAGGTGGGCGCCATCCTCAAGGAGACCGGGCTCGAGCCGGCGGTGCTCGAGCTGGAGATCACCGAGTCGGTGGTCATGGCGGACGAGGACTGGGCGGAGAAGGCCATCAATCAGCTCAAGGCGCTCGGCATCTCGCTCGCCATCGACGACTTCGGCACCGGCTACTCGAGTTTCGGGCGCCTGCGGCACTTCGCCGTCGATCGCCTGAAGATCGACCGCTCGTTCGTCACCAGCATCACCGACTGCAGCGACGATCGCGCCATCGCGGCGGCCATCATCGCCATGTCGCGCTCGCTGCGCATCAACGTCACCGCCGAGGGCGTGGAGAACTTCCCGCAACTCGCCTTCCTGCAGGAGCAGGATTGCCAGGACGCGCAGGGCTTCCTGCTCAGCCGCCCGCTGCACGCCGATGCCGCACGTGAGCTGCTGCGGCGGGTGAACGAGGTCGGCGATGCCTCGCGCACCCAGCGCCTGAAGATCATCACCGGCTAGCGGGCCGCGCGGCACCATCGCGCAATCCACGCGGCGCGCAGCGCCGCGTGCGCCGTGATTGCGCGTAGAATTGCCGCCTCCAGGATTTCCCGCCCGCACGGATGGAATCGGGAGGTTATGCAGACCGCGCTCGCCGATTTCATCAGGGACACCCCGGCCGGCAGGGAGGCCGACGCCATCCTGCGCAGCTGCGTGCATTGCGGCTTCTGCCTGCCCGCGTGCCCGACCTACCAGCTGCTGGGCGACGAGCTCGACAGTCCGCGCGGCCGCATCTATCTCATGAAGCAGCTGCTCGAGGGCCAGCCGGCCGGCGCGCACACGCAACTGCACCTGGATCGCTGCCTCACCTGCCGGGCCTGCGAGAGTGCCTGTCCATCGGGAGTGCAGTACGGGCGCCTGCTCGACATCGGCCGCGGGCTCATCGAGGAGCGCGTGCCCCGCGCGCCGGGCGCACGCCTCATGCGTTACCTGCTGCGCACGGTGTTGCCTCACCCGCGGCGCGTGCGGGGGCTGC
>Ga0210393_10000186_pt1 | contig 60641 bp, 48 predicted proteins | sample IncBWC27OmetaG_FD_160068 | JGI IMG/M metagenome (GOLD analysis project Ga0210393, IMG submission 160068) | Forest soil microbial communities from Barre Woods Harvard Forest LTER site, Petersham, Massachusetts, United States - Inc-BW-C-27-O ... | reverse complement strand
CGAAGAAGCTGGGGAAGACGCCGGTGGCGGTGAATGATGCGCCGGGATTTGTGTCGAACCGGGTGCTGATGCCGCTGATCAATGAGGCGGTATATTGCGTGATGGAGGGTGTGGCGACGCCGGAGGGGGTGGACGCGGTAATGAAGCTGGGGATGAACCACCCGATGGGGCCGCTGGAGTTGGCGGATTTTATCGGGTTGGATGTGTGCGTGGATATTATGCATGTGCTGCACGAAGGGCTTGGCGATCCTAAGTATCGGGCGTGTCCGCTGCTCAGGAAATATGTGGCGGCGGGGTGGCTGGGGCGGAAGTCGGGGCGTGGATTTTATGATTACACCTCGAGAGTTTTTCCTTGAGCCTGATTGCAAAGCGAGCATTGTGAAGATCGGCCGAAGGAGTTCCGCAAACGCTCACCTTCGAGAGAGGTTCTTGCCCCTGCGACTGATTGGCGATCAGAAGCGGTCGGCAACAGGCGAAACTAAGGCGAAAATAATGTTTGCTTTTGTTTCGCCTTGGTGGTAATTTGCCTTTCGCGGTTTTCAACAGGTGCGGGATGTATTCGGTGGCGAGCCTGGCGATAAGTTGTCCGGAACATGCTAGGCTCGAAAGCGAGTTCATTGAGGCGCGCGATCGGATGCGGGGGCTGGTACGGCTCCGCAAGCTGGAGGCGGCCGAAGAGCGGCAACTGGCGGTGCGGGTGGCGATGGCCATCGCCCGTTTGAAGGAGCATGCCGCCGAGCACGGTTGCGAACGCCGGGGCTGAGGCGGGTGGTTGGCGAACGGCCCTGAGTGGTTTGAATTCCCTAATTTTCTCTACCGAGGTGTGAAATGACAGAAGAGAAAGAGAAATTGCTGGCAGCGGCGATATCGCAGATTGAGAAGGACCATGGCAAGGGCGCGATTATGCGTTTGGGCAGCAGAGACGTTCTGGTGCCCGTCAGTGTAATTCCCAGCGGGTGTTTGTCGATTGATGCGGCGCTGGGCGTGGGCGGTTTTCCGCGCGGGCGTGTGATCGAGATTTACGGGCCGGAATCGGGTGGTAAGACAACGATGACGTTGCACGTGATTGCCGAGGCGCAGAAGTTGGGCGGGCAGGCGGCGTTCATCGACGCGGAGCATGCGCTCGATCCGGTGTACGCGCGGAAGCTGGGCGTGGACGTGGACAATCTTTTGGTCTCGCAGCCGGATAACGGCGAGCAGGCATTGGAGATTGCGGAAACGCTGATTCGTTCGGGCGGTGTGGACATTGTGGTGGTGGACTCGGTTGCCGCTTTGGTGCCGAAGGCGGAGCTTGAAGGCGACATGGGCGACCCGCAGATGGGGTTGCAGGCGCGGCTGATGTCGCAGGCGCTGCGGAAGCTGACGGCGATTGTGTCGAAGTCGAAGACTTGCCTGATTTTCATCAACCAGATTCGCGAAAAGATTGGCGTGATGTTTGGGAATCCGGAAACGACCACCGGCGGGCGGGCGCTGAAGTTCTACGCGTCGATGCGCATTGATATCCGGCGCATACAGGCGATTAAGGAAGGCGACGTGGTGGTGGGCTCGCGGACGCGGGCCAAGGTGGTGAAGAATAAGGTGGCGGCGCCTTTCCGCGAGGCAGAGTTTGACATTGTCTACGGGGAAGGCATTTCGCGCGAGGGCGACTTGATCGATCTTGGCGTGGAAAAGGGACTGGTCGAGAAGAGCGGCACGTGGCTGAGCTTTGGCGGGGAGCGCATGGGGCAGGGACGCGAGAATGCGCGCAGTTTCCTGAAAGAAAACAAGGACATCCGCAGCAAATTGGAAAACGCGCTGCGCAAGAAGCTGGAGATCGCGATTCCCGGCGGTTCGAACGCAGCCTCGCCGGGTCCTAACGGCCACTCAGCCGGGCCCGCGAATGTCGACAAACCGCCTATGAAGGCGGCAGCGGCGGCAGGCACGTCAGGCGGAGCTGACGCTAACAAGGCCCGTCCGACACGCTAGCGAGCTAGGCCCACCGGCTTCAGCGGATGCGAAATTCATTGCACTCCTAGGGCACGATATATCGTGCCCTGCTTTATTCCTGTTGATTGTAGGGAGTGAAGCGTTCCCACTCGATTGGCGTGTAGGTGTTCTTGAGCAGGGTTTCGAGAAGTTCTTTGTAGATGCCCTCGCCGTTCTCGCTGTTGGTCATGATGAGGAAGCCGATCCCCGGCTTGTCAAAGCACACGGCATAATGTCGCAAGCCATCGTCGTGGCCTTCCTTGAAAAATGCCTCACCATACGGAGTCCAATAAAGACCCCACCCGAGGCCGTAGCTGAGACGGATGGATTTGTTTTCATCGGTCGTCTCACTCGAAAGTGAAGGGAATTCATGTTTGGAGAGAATCTGAATTTGCGGAGCGAGGATTAAATCGCGAGTCTCTTTCCTCAGCCCGTCACCGTGCATGACTGCCTGCAAGAAGCGGCTGTAGTCCGCGAGCGTTGTCTGCATCGACCCGGCGGCGCTGGGGTGCTTCCGCCTCTGGGGACCCAAAGAGCGCTCTTGCTCGTCGTAGGCGTTTGCGAAATCGCTTTCGAATCGCGGTTCCCAAATCATGCTCGTGCGGGCCATTCCAAAGGGCGCGAAAATGCGGTCGCGCATTAGACCGGTCAGCGATCTGTTGGTCACCGTCTCCACGACCAGCTGCAACAGCTCGATGCCCTCTCCGCTGTAGGCAAATCTCAAGCCCGGCTCAAAGTTAATATTCAGTTTCTTGTCGTTGTTGGCCCAGCGCCAATTGGGAAAACCGCTGGTGTGAGCAAGCAGCATCCTGGCAGTGATTTTTTTGTAGCGCTCGTCGCCGGCGAGATCTTTGTAGTCGCTATATTCGGGCAGGGGCTGTGGCAAGTATTGATAGACGGGCTTATCCAGCGACAGAACGCCTTCCTGCACCAACTGCATCACCAGATAGGCAAAGGCTGGCTTGGTCAGCGAAGCGGCGGTCATTACAGAGTCTGGTGTCAGCGGCAAGCCCTTCTCTTTATCGCGGACTCCGTAGGCTTTGAGATAGACGATCCTTTGACCATTGAGAATGGCGATTCCTGCACCGGGGACTTTGGCGGCGTCGATAAGACGAGTTGCCGTTGCATCGATTTCTTGCGAGGAGATCGTGGAGCCGTCGAGGCGTTTCACGTTGGAGACATTTGAAGATTGCGTCGCTGCGAATGCGGTTATGGCTGCGATGGCCAGCAGCGCGGCGAGAGCAACAGTTTTAACTTTCAAGACGGAGGTTTTCATGGCTTTTCGTATAGACGGGCGGAAGAATCCGTTTGTCACTGCCGCGCGTTGGTTTTTTTGCCCCGGTACGGGTTCGCGCTACGGCCTCTGTGCTAAGCTTTTCAGGTGATACAGCATAACGACGTTATTCGGCAATCGTTTACGACACAAGCCCAGGCTTTTGCAGCGAATCCATGGGTTACCGATGAGGAGCGCATTCGGCGTTTGGTCGCAGCGGCTCGGCTTACCGGCAGCGAGCGCGTGTTGGATATCGCGACCGGGCCCGGTTACATTGCAGAAGCGTTCGCGAGCGCGGCGCGAGAGGTGATTGGCGTCGATTTGACGGACGCTATGCTGGCGATCGGCAAGCAACGCACGCAAGAACGCGGTGTTACCAATGTTTCTTTTCGCGCTGCCGATGCACAGAATCTGCCGTTCGAAAATCGGGCGTTCGATGTGGTTGTATGCAGGCTTGCGCTGCATCATCTTTTGAGGCCGCTGGAAGTGCTGCGCGAAATGACACGGGTTTGCCGCGCCGGCGGGACAGTCGTGGTGGAAGACATTTACGCCAGCGAACATCCCGAGCGTGCGGCGTATCAAGATCGTTGGGAAATTCTGCGCGATCCTTCCCACGTTCGAACGCTTGCTCTAAGCGAGCTGTTGCAGCTTTTTCGCGACGTTGGGCTGGAGACGGATTTTGTCAACACAGCGGACGATCTGACACCCGAAGTAGAACGCTGGCTTGCAACCACGAAGACGACTCCAGAGCGCGCGACCGAGATTCGGCGGCTACTCGAAGAAGACCGCCTGCATGACTTGAGCGGTACGCGGCCGTTTCAAGATGCGACGGGGCGACTTTGCTTCCACGCGCGGACGGCCATCCTGGCCGGACGCAAGGTCAGCTAACTAGTTTGGGCTGTCCGGATGGGCAGCCGTTGATAACAAAGCACATACCGACGTACTGGCCCGCCTGAGCTATTGCGTACTATCTCCGGAATGCCTAGACTATGTCTCAACGTGAGAGATGCAGTTTCTCTGCGGAACAAGGTGGGCATCTCGCCACCCAACTAAGTCGCATCAAATGAGTGAAGTTCTGATTTGGCGACTTGGGTGCAAGATCAGCAGGTGTTTGCCGGGTGCGGTGCTCCTCGGATTTAACGATATAGAAAGCGGCCGGCGAAACAAGGTTGACCGTAAGTACAGGATGAGGTAAGTATTCGCCTCCGGGAAATGCCGGAGTATGTCGCGGGCAAAAGGCGGTTTAGTGAAGAAAGCAGCAAAATCGGTTCTCGCAATTCTGATGACGGCGTTCTTCGCCGTGCCTGTTCCCGCGGCTCCTGGTGGAGCATCGTCTACCACGGCTTCGCGCAAGTATGCATCGCGTTACCGCGGAGTGCCTACTTTTGCCGATTCTACGAGTGCAGACATTTCGACATTCGATGACCCGGTCGTTCGCGCCGCGGTGGTGGAAGCATTGGGGCGTTATAACGGATCTGTTGTGGCTGTCGACCCCAACACGGGGCGCATCCTCACAGTCGTAAATCAAAAGATTGCGTTTGGCGACGGCTACATTCCGTGCTCGACGATCAAGCCGACCATCGCACTCGCCGCGCTCGAAGAAAACGTTATCACGCGGGACACCATGCTCAAGGTGAGCTACCGCAAGTACATGAATTTGACGGACGCGATGGCCCATTCAAACAACGTGTTTTTTGAACAGCTGGGTACGCGCATGGGGTTTGATACGGTTTCGAAGTACGCGCGCCTGCTGGGACTCGGCGAGCTTGCCGGCTACAATTTGCCGGAAGAGCATCCTGGAGCATTCCCCAGTGCGCCGCCTGCGCTCGGGGGCGTTGCGCGCATGTCCAGCTTCGGCGAAGGGATTCAGATCACTCCGTTGCAGCTTGCCGCTCTGGCGGCTGCTTTCGCCAACGGGGGCACGCTCTACTATCTGCAGTATCCGCGCACGCCAGAAGATGTGGCAAATTTCGCACCGCGTGTAAAACGCGATTTGAATATCGGCTCGATTCTCCCCGAAATTCGCGAAGGGATGTTGGCCGCCGTTCTCTACGGTACGGGCAAGTCCAGCTTCGACCGCGACGGCGACGAAACGCCGCTCGGCAAAACCGGTACTTGCGATGATCACACCACGCCATCGCACATCGGCTGGTTCGTGACGTACGCCGACGAAGCCCATCCGAAAATCGCTCTGGCTGTTCTGCTTCGCGGGAATACGCGCAGCGTGAAGGGCCCCATGGCTGCTGTCGTCGCTGGGCGCATCTATCGTAAACTCCGCGAACAGAATTATTTCGCGGACTCTACGGCTCCCGCGACGCGCTGCAGCACACTCGCCGCTGGCAAGTAAACGAAAGAAATTGACTTTAAATCAAGCGTGATACGTGGAACGGAACGCGTCTAGGCACCTTTTTGCGGTGTCGAGTTCCGAGAAGCGGCTGCCTTCCTGTTCGATGAGGTAGTATTCGACGCCGCCGACGCTTTCCGCGGCTTCGAAAATAGCATTCCACTTCGCAACGCCTTCGCCAAACAGAACCGTGTAGCCCTTGCCAGGTTCCGGTGACCACTCCTTGAGATGAAGCGAGCGAATTCTTTCGGGATTTGCGCGAATCCAGGCGACTGGGTCGAAGCCGGCTTCGATGCACGTGCCCACGTCGAGCTGAAGCATGACGGAGGGCTTTGTATTCTTCGCTAGGATTTCCATTGGTCGAACACCGTCGATGGGAGTGAATTCGGTTTGGTGATTGTGATAGCCGGCCCTGAGGCCTGACGACTCCAGTTGTTCAGCAGCAAAATTCAGAGAATCAGCAACGGCCTTCCAGCCATCCAAGCCAGCCTTCTCGTGCGAGCTGGACATGACGATATACTTGCAACCCAGAATATGGTTCAGATCACGCGCACGCGAGATTTTTTCCGGGGCCAGGTACGAGCTGTCGTTGTGGGTGGAGTAGCAATGGATGCCCAGGCCATCCATGAGGTTACGCATATCTTTTGTTTGGCTTTCGGTCCAATCAAAATAGGGGGCGTAAAACTCGACGCATTGATATCCCAATCCGGCGACGGCGCGCACCGTGCCCATCGGATCGGCCTTTAGCGCGTTGCGCACGGAATAGAGTTCGAGGCCGACAGGAATCTGGGTGGCTCCGTAGGCTCGAAGGGCCCACGGCAGCGTCGCCGACATAGCCAGAAAAGAGCGCCGGGAAAAAGCTTTTGGAGTCATCGCTGCATCCTACTTGAGAACGCTCCGAATTTCATCAAGAGGTTATACGGCCTATTGAGCCTCGCCAGAATTGGAGGCGCGTGAGTCGTTTGGGAAGAGCGGCAGCGGGGCGGCCGCACTTCAAATCACTTTTGCGCAATGGCCTGCGCTAGTTTAGTGAGAGGTTAGGCGATTGGACGCACAGGCTTAGATTCGCGTTTGACTCGAAGCGTAGTTTGGTACAAAAGTGTCGTGGTAATCCGCGATGCATCGCCTGCGGATGGCCTATGGTCTGCCGCCTCGTCATGCATGGCGAGAGGGAAAGTCTAGCGAGTGGCAGGGGGAAAGAGTGAATCGTCGTTTTGCGATTGTGCTGGTAATTGTGCTGTGTTTTGGCGCTGGGGTGCTTACGTACGTATTTCGTTTGCGGCTGGCGGCGTCGGCTGAATTTGAGCGTCAGGTCAAACTCGGCCAGGAAGAAGCAGCCCAGATACGCGCGCAACTCATTCTGCCGACGGAGAAGCGAGTTCTCGCCCGCGACAGCTTTACTTCCGCGCTCGAAAAGTTTGGGCTGAGTCATCAAGATGCGGCCAACGCCTCATCGGCGGCGCAGCACGCGTTTAACCTGCGGCAGGTCCGCGCCGGGAATACGATCACGGTGGGACGGTCCGTTGACGGAGACCTGCGCGAAATTGATTACAAGATCGATCCCGATCGCATGCTCAAGATCATTCCGGCGGAAAGCGGCTTTACTGCAGAAGTAAAAGGGATTCCTTCGAAAGTGGAGGTTACGGCCATTTCCGGACAGCTGGACGATTCGCTCTTCAATGCTGTGGCGCAAGCCGGCGAATCCCCGGAAATTGCCATGCGACTGGCGCAGATTTTTGGCTACGACCTGGATTTTTACACCGATCCGCGCAAAGGGGACACCTTCCACGTCTTGCTCGAAAAAAAGAAGTACGCCAATGGCCAGACGGCCGGTTACGGAAAAATTTTCGCCGCCGAGTACGACAATGGCGGCAAGAAATATCAAGCGCTGCTTTTCCACGATGAGTTCGACCGTCCCGGTTATTACGATGCGGACGGCAAATCACTGCAAAAGGCATTTCTGCGATCGCCGTTGAAATTTGCCGCGCCGGTCACTTCGCACTTCAGCAATGCGCGTTTTCATCCGATCCTGAAAACCGTTCGGCCGCACATGGGAACGGATTATGGCGCGCCGATCGGAACGCCGGTGCAGGCGATTGGAAGCGGGCGCGTTTTGTTCGCGGGATTAAAAGGCGGCGAAGGGAACATGGTGCACATCGCCCATTCGAACGGCTACGAAACCATGTATCTGCACTTGTCGCGGATGTACGTGCGCGCGGGCGAGCATGTGGAAATCGGCAAGACCATCGGGCTCGTCGGCAGCACCGGCCTCTCTACCGGCCCGCATCTCGATTTTCGCATTCTGCAAAAGGGACAATACAAGAACTTTGAGAAACTCGGCTTGCCGCCATCGGATCCGGTTTCGAAAAAGCATCTGCCGGAATTTGCGGCTGTTCGAGAGAGGTGGCTTCCGCTTCTGAAGAAGCCTGAGCTTTTGCAGACGGGTATCCCAGCCGTCGCCGGGCGTTAGAAAGCTCCTCGTCCAGTGTTTCCGGATTCAGCTTTCAATAGATGACAGGAAGTTTCGAGTAATCGGCGGTCGCTTCGCTGGTAACGCGAAGCACCAGCAGAGTGCGATCGTCGTGCGGATTCGAGCCAGGGCCGCTGTAATCGTCCGTCGCCGCGATTATTTTCTCCGAGAGATCATTCGCGGAAACCTCAGGCCCGGTACTGGCCAGCAGTGCATGCAGCCGGGCCGAACCGAACTCTTCCTCTAGGGCGTTTTCCGATTCCAGAATGCCGTCGGAGGCAAAGAGAACGATATCGCCGGGCTCGAGATCGATGGTTGTCTCGTCGTACGCAGAGTCTTGGAACAGGCCCAGCGGAACACCCTCCACGCGAATTTCGCGCGCGCTTCCGGAGCGCACCAGCAAAGGATAAGGCCCGCCAGCGTTGGAAAGCGTCAGACGATGAGCCGCCGCATCGTAGACCGCAAACAGCATGGCGATGAACCGCGAGTCGAGCCGTGCCCCATACATTCGGCGATTGAGCATCTGCAGCATGCTCGCTGGATTGCACGTGCTGCTCACCACAAGCTCGCGCAGCGTCCCGATAGCCAGAGATCCATAAAGCGCCGCGGCAGTTCCTTTGCCGGACACATCCCCGAGAGCCATGGCCAGTTTGCCTTGGCCGTAGGGGAGAAAATCGTAGAAGTCGCCGCCCAGCTCTCGCGCCGGGACATAGGCGGCGGCAAGATCAAGGCCAGGAATACCGCGCGCGCCGTGAGGAAGCAGCTGGCGCTGAATCTCTCGGGCGGTATTGAGGTCGTCCTGGAGGCGGACCTGATTCTCTCGCGCCTCTTCATAGAGCCGGGCATTTTCGAGCGCCACCGCGATGTACGACCCCAACGTCGCCAGCATGCGCTCGTGTTGCTCGGTGAAGGCGTTTTTCTCCGTGCTTTCAAGATCAAGCACGCCGATCAGCCGGTCCTGGAGAAGTAGCGGGATCACCAGCTCGGAACCGGTGTCCAAGCCCACCTCGCAAGTGACGTGGCGGGCATCGATCGTGACGTCATTTACGCGCAGGCTGCGGCGCTCGGCGGCGGCTGTGCCAGTAATGCCTTCGTTGAGCGCCATGCGCAGGCGCACGGGACGCGGATCTTCATATCGAAAGGTGAATACGCTCTCAAGATGCTGTGACGCCTCGTTCCAGAGCATCACGCTAAAGGCATGGTAGTCGACGAGACGCTTGACGCGCTGGGCAACACGGAAGAGCAGTTGTTCGCGATCGAGGATGGACGTCAGCTCGCGGCTTACCTCATAAAGCAGCGACAGGGTCTTGGCCTGCTCCGGGTAAGCGCTCAGCAGGCTCTGTGGGACGGGGTCCACGTCGCCAAGTACGCCGTAGGCTCCGATTTGAGAGATGTCTTCCATTTTTGGATGAACCGGGATAGCCGGTTTATTAGATGTAGCACAAACGAATTGGTTTCAGAAGCCCCAGGCGTTTCTTCTTCTGGAGATGCCTCGTGGTAACTTTTTGTCCCGGATTCGCTTGACGGAGCTGGACCCTAAATTTACGCTATTGGTGACGGAGGATCGGAGAATGTATGAATCCTTCTCAGGAACAGGCCGGGACTTCACGTCCGTGCGCTTATTGCGGCAAGCCCGTGCCATCGCGGATGAATCGTTGTCCCTATTGCCGCGAGGAGGTTACCGAAGTTCGTTTGTCGTCGCGCGCCGGCAAGGACGGCCGCCGGGAAGTTCGGCGCGGGCTGATCTACATGCTTTTGGGAGCAGTGATCCATTATTTCGCGGGCGGCTATAGCGCGCTGACACTCCCCTATCCTCTTAATCCCATAGTGACAGTTTATTTGTCGCCTGTCGTCTTTCTTGGTGGACTAGGAATGTGTCTTTACGGGATTTATCTGCGGATGCGTTCCTGAGAGGGCCAAATTCTCAAGCGCGCACGCTTTTGAAGCGTATCTCGGGCAAATCCAGCTCCTGCCGAATCTTCAGCCTCGATGGCCCTGTCCGAAAGGACAACGTGACCGATTGGGGGAGTACTCTCCCTCCAAAACCTCGCTACCGGCGAAACCGCGTGGCCTACTGATGCCAGGGACCCGTCTGGGGTCTCGCCAGTTGGCCTGAGAGAGTGATCGGAGGGGTAAATGAAAAAACTATTCCTGATTGTGGCAGTCGCAACGATGAGCGTCTCGTTTGGTGCGTCCAGAGCCGCCGCGCAGGGACCGCAAGGAGCGGGTGCGGGGTCAGCCGCCTCCAGCAGTTCGAGCGGGGGGCATTCGCTGAATCCCATCAAGTGGGTGAAGAAAGATCCCAAGTCGGCCAGCGATACACTCGATGCGAAGGACGAACAAGACAAGAAATTGACGGCCAACTTGCAGGCCCAAGGGGTTCTGCAGGCTAATACGGACGCCAAAAGCGCTTGCGAAAACTTCAAGGCGCTCGACGAATGCGTCGCGGCGCTGCACGCCAGCAAGAACGTTGGACTGGATTTCAACTGCCTGAAGTCAAACCTGACGGGGGTGCAGACGAGTGCGGACATGTCTTCCTGCAAGGGCCCGGCCGGAGACAAGTCCATCAGCTTGAGCAAAGCGATCCACGCAATGAAGCCGGACGCCGATGCGAGGGCTGAAACGAAGAACGCTGAGAAGCAAGCCAAAGACGATTTGAAAGCCGCGGGAGCGTAGTTCCGGAGATCTCGAAAAGGGCCGGAAATTTCGAGCGAGAGTACGAGAGTGCGAGAAGGGCGGGTGAGCCGGAAGCTGCGGCGCCCGCCCTTTTCTCTTTGTGAGTAGAAAGCGGGTGGCGGCTACTGGCCGGCAGGAAGACTCTTAGGTTTATCCAACTCTTGCTGGACGCGCGGCGGAAGAGATTGCATACGTTTGATATACGCAGCCATAGTCCACATATCTTTGTCGGTATTCCACTTGCCGTTGGCAAACATGCCGGTTCTGCGGATGCCATGTTTGATGACCCAAAAGATTTGCGCCTCGGTGTAATCGGTGCCGACCAAAGGTAATTGGGGAACTGGCGGAAAGAGGACGTCGCCGCCATCCTTTTTGGCTTTTCCCGGAATACCGTGGCAGCCGGCACACCCATCGTGATAGAGAATTCCCCCGGCAATGAGATTTTCGTCGGTGGCGGCAGCCGGGTTCGGCGTTTCCGGCGCTTCACGGCGCACTGAGGCATGGACGGAAGAAGCCATGAGGAGATTCTCCAACTTTGAGGGAGGCAAATCGCCGCGCACTTCCGCCAGACCCAGGCGCAGATAAGCAAATCCGCCGACAGCAATAATTACAATCGTAGCGAGAGCTCCGAGAAGGAAGTGTTTCACGATAGACTCCCCAGGATGGATTGGACCCTATCCGGATAGACGCACAAATACCCTTAACCGCTCCACGCGCGCCAGCTATTTCAGATTGTTAAGCCGCCTGACCGTGCCGCAGCGGTCAAAGTCAAGCCGAAGCTACCCTGGCTTTATCGGCCCGCACCAAGGGCACATCTACCAGATGTTCGGCCAGAAACCATACTTGGAGTTCATTGGTCTGGATCACGTTCGAGACGATCAAGTCATTCGTTCCGTCGTCTCCCGCCTCGCTGGCTTGTTTGGCCATTGTGCGAGCTTCCTTCAGGATCAATTCGTGAGCTTCGAGGAGGCGCGAGATTTGTACCGGCGCTTCCTCCCGGCCACGCGGGGGACGGGGAATCAGAGTTGTTTCGGCAACATCCGCCGCCATCGCGAGGCTGATGCCACCCAGGACTTGAATGCGTTCGGCGATATCATCCACGAGTTCGTCCTGCTCTCCATGATGCTTGTCAAAAAGCAGATGCAGCTGGTAGAAGGTGTGTCCAGCCACCTGCCAATGATGCTTTTTGTACATGTCGCGAAGAGTCATGGTATCCGCGAGAAGCTGGTTGAGGTTTTCGGCGCTGGCCGCGCAGACCTGTTCATCGAGGGCGATCGGCAGCTTGGCGATCTTGCCGTAAGGCTGGATTTCGGGGGCGTGCTGGTGTTGGATCGGACGGGCTTCTTTCGTGCCTGCTTCCAGTTGGCTGTAGGAAGTTTCTCGCTTGTTATTTTTGGGGCTCATGGATAGTTCTCCTAGCAAGGAATCTTGGGGAATGCCGAGACCTCAATCATACCCTGATTGGGCTGTAATTGTGATGCGAGCGGCGGAGGCCTAGATGCAGCAATCCAAGCGCGGGCTGGGCAGGATCCTCGATGCGCTGGAGAAACATTACGGCGTGCAGGCAGGCACCGGTCCCAGCGACCCATGCGAGATGATCTTTTTTGTGAACTGCGGCTATCCGGCGACGGACGCCTCTTGCTCCAAGGGATACGAAGGGCTAAAGCGTGACGTCGGAACGAAGCCGGAAAAGATTCTTGAGGCGCCAAAAGCGAAGCTGGCAAAGTTGATGCGACTCGGGGGAATCGTGCCGGAGTTGCGCGCGGAACGCTTGAAGACCATCGCGAAGATTGTAAATGAAGAGTTCGGCGGGGATTTGAAGTGGTCGCTTGAGAAATTGATGCAGGAAGAAAAGAAGGGAGCGGGCAAGGGGATTCGGCTGGCCAAGAAAGCGCTAAAGGAATTTCCCGTGATTGGCGAGCCTGGCGCGGACAAGATTCTTTTGTTTGCAGGGCTCGCGCCGGTAGCGGCAGTTCCTTCGGCCTGTCCGGCTGTCCCGCAGCGCATATTGTTCGGCGAAGAAGACAAGAATTACGGAGCGGGCTACCGCGCTGCGCAGGAATCCATGACGGCGGAACTGCCCGAATCGTTCGAAGCGAGGCAGAGGGCATATCTGCTTTTGAAGCGCCACGGAGCGGAGATTTGCAAGCGAACGAAGCCGAAGTGCGAGATATGTCCGGTCGGCGGGATGTGCGCGTATTTCCGTGAGAAGCGCTCAGCGAAACAATAGTGTAAGCGACGTTCGAGAACGCGCGCAGGGCTGACGGAAGCTATTTCACTTGCCAGGTATCGCCTGCGCGGAGAAGTTTCGTGAGATCGCCAGATCCACGCTTCGCGATAACGTCCTTGATTTGCTGGTTTATCACATCTTCATAGCGCGGAAGGTCGTCCCAGTCGCGAAGCACACCGATGGGCGTAGGAAAGCCCGGACGCTGCTCCATGTGAGAAAGCATAAATGCATAAAACGGACGCGGATGGTGCGCGTCGTGAATGACCAAGTCCGATTCGGTGATGCCATTGCCAAGTTGGACGACTTCAATGTCCCCGTCCGGCTTGCCTCGAATGCCCTTGTCGCGGTTTTTTCCGAAAACAAGGGGCTTGCCGTGCTCTAGCTGGATGATGTTCTCACTGCGCGCGTCGCGCTCAGTCAGGTTGAACCATGCGCCGTCGTTAAAGATGTTGCAGTTCTGCAAGATCTCGACAAACGCGGAACCCTTGTGCGCGGCAGTGTGCTTCAACGTTTCTTTGAGGTGCTGCTGGAAAACGTCCACGGAGCGCGCGACAAAAGTTGCCTCAGCGCCGATAGCTAGCGAAATGGGATTGAACGGCCGGTCGAGCGAGCCGAACGGCGTGGATTTCGCTTTTTTGCCAATTTCTGAAGTCGGCGAATACTGGCCTTTTGTCAGCCCATAGATGCGGTTGTTGAACAGCAAAACCTTTAGTCCGACGTTGCGCCGCAGCATGTGAATGGTGTGATTCCCGCCGATGGAAAGCGCATCACCGTCGCCAGTAGCAACCCAAACCTCGAGGTCCGGGCGAATCGCCTTGATGCCGGTGGCGACCGCGGGCGCGCGCCCGTGAATGGTGTGAAAGCCGAACGTGTTCATGTAGTACGGAAATCTGCTTGAGCAGCCGATTCCGGAGACCACTACGAAATTTTCGCGCTTGATGCCCAGCTCGGGAAAAACGGACTGAACGGCGGAAAGAATCGCGTAATCGCCGCAGCCAGGGCACCAACGAACTTCCTGGTCCGTCTGAAAGTCTTTCTTGGTGAGAGGCGTGATCGGTGGCAACGTAGCAGTGCTCATCAGGAATTCTCCCCAAGAATCTCTTCAATCCTTTGCTCGACTTCAGCTTGTTTGAACGGCCGGCCCTGAATTTTGTTGAGGCCGATAGCATCAACCAGATACTTGGCGCGCAGGACCCAGAGAAGCTGGCCCATATTAAGCTCTGGTACAAGCACCGTCTTGTAGCGTTGGAGCACATCGCCCAGATTCGCCGGCAAGGGATTCAGATAACGCAAATGAACGTGCCCGATTTTGCGGCCCAGCTCTCTCTGCGCCTTCAACGCCGCCGTGATGGCCCCGTGCGTCGAGCCCCAAGCGACAATCAGCAGGTCGCCTTCCGGGTCGCCGGCGGGAACTGCATCCGGAATCTCCTGCACGATGCCCGCAACCTTCGCTGCGCGGATGCGCACCATGTTTTCGTGATTGAGCGGTTCGTAATTGATGTTGCCGGTAACGTCCTGTTTCTCGAGGCCGCCGACGCGGTGTTCGAGGCCCGGCGTCCCGGGAACAGCCCACGGGCGTGCAAGCGTCTGCGGGTCGCGCTTGTAAGGCAAATACCCATTCGGGCCGTTGGCTTCGGTCGCAAATTTCACCGGGAACTCCGGAATTTCATCCACGTTGGGAATCTTCCACGGCTCCGCGCCGTTCGCCAGATAGCCGTCCGAGAGAATGATGACGGGAATCATGTATTTGACGGCGATGCGGCTGGCTTCGAGCGCAGCCCAGAAACAATCGCTGGGAGTCGCTGCCGCGATGATCGGAATAGGCGCTTCGGAATTTCGTCCGAAAAGCGCTTGCAGGAGATCGGCTTGCTCGGTCTTTGTCGGCAATCCCGTCGAGGGTCCGCCACGCTGAATATCGCAAATGACCAACGGAATTTCCACGGCTACCGCGAGCCCGAGTGCTTCTGTTTTTAGCGCCATGCCGGGCCCAGACGTCGTCGTGATGGCCAGCGCGCCTGCATAAGCCGCGCCGATTGCGCTGGTGATTGCGGCAATTTCGTCTTCGGCTTGAAAAGTCATCACGCCGAAATCTTTGTATTGGGAAAGCTCGTGTAGAATGTCCGACGCAGGGGTAATGGGATAGCTACCCTGGAAGAGCGGCAGGCCCGACTTCTTGGACGCGGTGACGAATCCAAGAGCGAGCGCCTGATTTCCGCTGAGGTTACGGTAAAAGCCGGGCGCGAGCTGCGCTGGCGGAATCTCGTAGCTGATCTGAAAGGCTTCGGTGGCTTCGCAATAGGAATAGCCGGCCTTCATCGCGAGCTTATTGGCTTCCACGAGCAGCGGTTTGTTCTTGAATTTCGCGTCGATCCAGCGAACGGTCGGCTCCATGGAGCGGTTGTAGAGCCAATAGCACATGCCAAGGGCGAAGAAGTTTTTGCACCGGCTGATGGACTTCGCGTCGATCCCTAGGTGCTCGAGCGCTACTTTTGTCAGGCGCTCGAGCTCGACGGAAAATAGACGATACTTATCGAGCGAATGGTCCTCGAGCGGATTCGTCTTCGATTGCGCTTTGCGCAAATCGTTTTCCGTAAAGGCATCGGAATTTACGATCAAGATCCCGTTGGCCTTGAGGTCCGCGACATTCATCTTCAACGCCGCCGGATTCATGGCGATTAGCACGTCGACGCTGTCGCCGGGCGTATACACGTCGCTCGAAGAAAAATGCAGCTGGTAGCCGCTCACTCCCGGCAGCGTCCCTGCAGGAGCGCGAATCTCGGCGGGAAAATCCGGAAAAGTGGCGATATCGTTGCCGTACAGCGCGACGGTATTGGTGAACTGGCTCCCGGTAATCTGCATGCCGTCGCCGGAGTCACCGGCAAAGCGAATCACCGCGCGATCAATCACCTCGCGCTTGTGTTTTACCGGCGGCGTTTCAATCAACGTTGACATAGTGGCCAAGGCTCCGCTGTTACTGAACTCCCGGACGAATCCCCCGAGGGAGTGTGGCTCGATTTGTTAGATGGGCCGTGCGAAAACCAGGTTGGATGGTGTATCCAGCCGCCCGGAGCCGACAGCAAGAGAATACCACACCGGCACCGGCGAAGCAGCGAGACTAAGCGCCGCGCAAGAATGTGTCGTTTCAGAAAAGATGCGAGAGCCGCCGGGAATTCGCGGCCTGCGGCACGACCTCAAGCTTTGGCCGCGGAAGCCGCTTCCAGAAAGCGAGAGCGGTAGAACAACAAGAGCGCGATGATCAACGCACTAAAGAACAGGCCAAAGAGGATGACCAGATGGAGGAGAGAGTCGGTTAAAAATGGATTGCCACCGGGGAACGCAGGATTCTCGGCATCGGCGCGCTGCAAGGCCTCCTGGACGGCGGTCAAAAAATGAGGATTCAGAACAGACAGAATCCCGTTGATGAAAAACACGCATTGCACGATCAACAGCGTGTGCAGCGCCGCGGGCTTGAGCTTCAAAATCCCTACCCCAGCTATACCGAAGACCGCTCCCAAGAATCCGAGCATGAGTTTCGCGGCGAGGCCGCTGAAGACAGTTCCAAAAAAGAAGAAAGGCATCGAGCCTGTCATCGGGAAGAGCACCATCAAAACCATGCAAACCGACGAGAAGATCAGGAAGCCCGCGAGGATTAGAAGCGGAAGCGGGCAAGCGGCTTTGGGAGTGAAGGAAGGCTGGACCGCAGGTTCTGGCCGCGACGACTCCGCCATGCCCATTGCCGGCGAATTCGCTGCCAAAAAGTCCGGCGACGCAAAAGCTGCAGCAACGCGCGGACGCGTGAAAAGCGCCAGCCACCAGATACCGATCCCGAGCGGTATGCCATAGAAAAAAAACACAAACACTTTCAGGACTGCCATGAATGGGCCAGCTTCCGCGCCGCTCGGCAGCGTGGAAGGAAGCGAACTGAAGACTACAAAAATAAGCGCAATGGAGACCGCCGAGAGGACAGCCATGAGGCCGCCCCAGATCAGCATGGTGATGCGCGCCCAATTGCGGCGCCGGAAGACGCCGATGCCCACAAAAAAGCCAAAGACCGCTACGGCCAGTGCGAAAAGCCAAAAGACTGCCACTGCCGCGCGCGTGCCCGGCGGAATGGCTGGCGTCCCCGCCGAAATCTGCATGCCAGGCGCGACCAGCATCGCGACTTCGACCAACAAGCCGAGCAGCACGCCAAGCGCGCTGAGAATGATGGCGACGACGCCGGCAGCGGTTACGGCGGGAAGGGGTTCTCTGTTGTTGGCTGGATTCATGTCGAGACCATCATCGCAAGCGAGGCGGAAATCTGTCTACCGTTCGAGTGTATATCATTTCCAGAAGTGCCGCCGGAGGGAGGTGAAGGTAACACGAAGACAACTTGCCGCTTGACGTTCGCTTTCTTTTCGCCTAGAGTAAGAGCGTTTCAAGAGTTTTTCTGGAGGCGAGCGATGGCCCTTACAAAACGGCAAAAAGAAGTCTTGGATTACCTGGTTTCTTTCGACAACAAGCACGGCTACGCGCCCAGTTTTGAAGAGATCGGCAAGGGTCTAAAGCTGACTTCGCTCGCCACCGTTCATAAGCACATCACGACGCTCGAGAAAAAAGGATTCATCCGGCGCGGCTACAACCAGAGCCGGTCGATCGAAATTCTTCAGTTGCCGAAGCCCGTCAAGGAACAGATCAGCGACCGAAAGATTCAAGAGCTGCCGCTTGTGGGCCGCATCGCCGCAGGCCGTCCGCTGGAAGCTGTGGAAGAACGAGAAACGATTTCGCTCGGAGATTTTGCACGTGGCGGCAACTCTTTCGTTCTTCAGGTGAAGGGCAGCTCCATGATTGAAGACCACATCATGGATGGCGATTATGTCGTATGTGAGCAAACGCAGGTGGCCAACGCGGGCGACATCGTCGTGGCTCTGATCGGCGGTGAGGATGCCACGCTCAAGCGGTTCTATCGCGAGGGTGCTGGCAAGATCCGCCTCCAGCCTGCGAATTCGGAAATGGCTCCGATCATGGTGGCCGCAAATGACGTCAAGATTCAGGGCCGCGTCATCGGGGTGCTCCGGAAATATTGAAATTCAACTCTTGATCTGGATTTTAGCCCCCGAAACAGCACCTCTTTTTCCGCACCCTCCGCGGGTCGAGACTCATCTCATCTTTGTCGCAATTCTTTAAGTGTTAGCCGCGTGGACGCTTGCAGCTAAGTTACGGCCGAGCAGCGATTTGAATTTCCGGTTACCATGTGATTTCCTTGTCACCATCGGGAAACCGATGGCGTCAAACACACGAGGCGGAGCCAGCCGAAACGGGCGCTGCCTCGGAAAGCAGCAAATTTGTCTACCAAAAGCCAAAAGATACTGATTGTCGAGCAGGATGAAGCGCTTCGCCAGCAACTCCAGGACATTCTCGGTTCGGCGGGCTATGAGGTTTCCTCCGCTGCTTCGCAGGAAGAGGGATTCAGCGTAGTACAAACGGGCACCGTCGATGTGTTTCTTCTCTCGGCGGATCTGGCGGATGTCCTCTGTTGCAGCTCTCTGGCGGAAATCAAAGGCCTCGGCTCCACTGCCAACACACGCGTGATTCTTTTCGCGAAGGGGGGCGGCGCTGTGCGCGCACGCGCCCTTGATCTTGGTGCTGACGATGTCATGACACCTCCTTGGGAGCCCGCCGAACTCCTCGCCCGAGTGCGCGTCCAGTTGCGCGAGAAACATGCATTCGAGGATTTGCAGCAGAAATCGCGCATCGCGGAGGAAGGCCAGGAAATCGCGCACACAGCCTTCCAAGCCATTGCCGTGACGGAAAAAATGACCCGCGATGCTTTTTCCGTTGACCGCGCGCTGAAGATCGGCGTTGCCGCTCTCCTTGCCGTCGCCGCGGTCATTTCCATTGTATTTTTGCTCTTCACGCGGCGCGCTGATAAGGAAACCCGCCGCGCCTATTCCGTGATCGCGCAACTAGAACACGGTGTGCACACGGAAGAGGCTCTGGTCGCGGAAGCCAGCAAAGCTCGCGAAGAGCTGCAACAAACGGACATCCTCGAGCAGAAACAACTGCTCCAAAAACAGACCGACGATCTTCGCCAGAAACTGTCGGCGGCGGACTCCAGCGAAGTCTCAGGCCTGCGCAAACAGCTGGATGAGACCACCAGCCGCCTGAAGAAAGTAGAAACACAATCTGACGCCGCTGCCGGCGTCATCCGAGCCAACGCTCCCAGCGTGTGTTTACTCCACGTCTCGGTTTCCTTTCTCGACCAAAGCTCCCATCGCGCCCTGCGTTACGTCGCCATCAATCCCGATGGCCAGCCCCTCAAAGATAGCGACGGCAACGTGGCCTACAGCCTTGAAGGCCGCGCACCGGAAGTTCGCGAAGACTTCTTCGGCACGGGTTTCATCGTCGGCCAAAATGAGGTCCTCACCAACCATCACGTCGCTCAACCATGGTGGAAAAATGAAGAGCTGAGCGCCGCTTCGCAGCAAGGTTTGCAGCCCACCATCGCCGAAATGACCGCCTATTTCCCGGAAGCGGCAGCCGGGATCCCTCTGGACATCTCGCAGATTTCGGACGAAGCGGATCTCGCAGTCCTGCACGGCGATTTTTCCTCGCTGAAACGCCCCATTCTCAAATTGGATGGCCGGAAAGAAGCCGCGGTCAGCGGCCAGCCCTTAATTTCACTTGGCTACGCCACGGGAATAAGCGCCATTCTGGCGCGCGCGGGGGAAGACACCGTGAAGGACATCGTCAGGTTGAGCGGGGGCGACCCGAAAAAAATTGTGGACGAACTCCAGCAACGCAATCTCATTCGCCCGCTTGTGACCCAAGGACACATCGGCGACGTTTTGACGGATAAGATTGTCTATGATGCCCAGACCACTTCTGGCGGCTCAGGTGGACCGCTAATTAATCGCGACGGCCAGGTGATTGGAGTGACGTTCGCGGTCGTCAGAGGCTTTGGCGGCTCTAACTTTGGCGTTCCCATTCGCTATGCGCAGCCGTTGCTCAAGCCATAAGGCTCGGCGCGTTCCCGGCGGGCAGCGTCTGAGGGGACCGCGTTTCTTGCCGCCTAGCATCAAACGCGCAATAGTTCTCGGCCTGCGCGCCACTTTTGTTGGCATTCTCGTTTTCACGCTCATTTGGCCAAGTTCAGCCAAAGCCTACGCGGTTCTTGCGCACGAAGCGATCATCGATGCCGTTTGGGAGACCCACATCAAGCCGCTGTTGCTGGATCGTTTTCCTGGTTCGACCGAAGAGCAATTGAGCGAGGCGCAAGCTTACGCCTACGGTGGCTCGATTATTCAGGACATGGGCTATTACCCGTACGGCAGCCATTTTTTCAGCGATTTGACGCACTACGTGCGAAGCGGAGACTTTGTGCAGGCGCTGCTTAGCGATTCCAAGGATCTGGACGAATATGCCTTCGCCGTCGGCGCACTGGCTCACTACGCTTCCGACAATGACGGGCATCGCCTGGCCACCAATCGCGCTGTCCCTCTTCTCTATCCGCGGCTCCGGAAAAAGTACGGAGACACCGTTACTTACGAACAAGACCGGCTGGCGCACACCAAAACGGAATTTGGCTTCGATGTGATCGAAGTCGCGCAGGAAAGCTACGCTCCGGATGGGTATCACGACCTGATAGGTTTTGAGGTTGCGCAAGATCTGTTGGATCGCGCATTTCTGCAGACCTACGGTCTGCAGCTAAAGGATCTGCTTATCGACGAGGAAAAAGCGATCAACTCTTATCGTCACGCGGTCAGTAAGACCATCCCGACCGCAACAAAGGTCGCCTGGAGCCTCAAAAAAGACGAGATAAAGGATGAGCTGCCCGGGATCACCAAGAAAACGTTTCGCTACAATCTTTCCAAGTCCAACTACGAGCGCGAGTGGGGCAAGAACTATCAGAAACCCACGTTTGTGCATGGATTTCTCGCATTTCTCTACAGGCTGATTCCAAAGTTCGGGCCGCTCAGGATTCTGCAATTCAAGACGCCGACGCCCGAGGCGCAGAAGATGTTCCAGGCAAGCTTCAATTCGTCGCTTGACCATTACCGGAAGCTGGTCGTGGAGCTAAGAAGCGGCCAGCTCGATTTGCCAAACGACAATTTCGATGTGGGCGAAGCCACCGGACCAGGGGTATACGCGATGAATGATGACGCCCATGCCAAATTGTTGGACAAACTCGCGAATCAGAAGTTCGCAGGGGTTTCTCCCGAGTTGCGGGATGAGCTCATTCATTTTTATTCAGAGCCTGGCGCGGCTTATTCCACGAAGCGCGACGCCAAGGCCTGGGCAGCAGTGCAATCGGAACTCGCTCAGTTGAAAAGCGCCACTTCTTCCGCGGCCGGCCCAGCGCCCACGTCGTAAATTTCAATCCCCTTGGCGAACTCCGTTGCTTCGCTTATTTGACGTTGACCGCCTTGCTATTCGATTTGTTTGTTTTGCGAATCGAAAAAAGTGCTCTTATCGCACTACGCGCGCGTGAAACAATGTTAAGTTTCGCGTAACCTACTTGCCGGCCTCGGGGATGAAGAAGAACAAACCCATCCGAAAATTGCTTGCTGCCAACCGCAGCGAAATCGCCATACGGATTTTCCGTGCCGCGAATGAGCTCGGCCTGCGCACCGTCGGAATCTATTCGCAGGAAGATCGTCTGGCCCTCCACCGCTTCAAAGCAGACGAGGCTTATCAAGTGGGCGCAGGGAAAGGCCCGGTGGTGGCGTACCTCGATATCGCCGGCATCGTAGCTCTCGCTAAGGAGAAGGGCGTCGACGCCATTCACCCTGGTTATGGCTTCTTATCTGAGAATCCCGCATTCGCGCGCGCTTGCCAGAAGGCAGGGATTGCCTTCATCGGTCCGACTCCCGAATTGCTCGAACTCCTCGGAGACAAAACTGCTGCAAGACGATTGGCGGATTCGGCTGGCGTACCTGTGCTACCGGGGACGGAAGAATCGCTCAGCTCTCCGGCCGAAGCTCAGAAATTTGCCGCCTCGATCGGATACCCGGTCATTGTGAAAGCCGCGATGGGCGGCGGCGGGCGCGGCATGCGGGTAGTGCGCAGCGAGGCGGAACTCGATCAACGCCTAGAGGAAGCCCAGGGAGAAGCAAAATCGGCCTTCGGCGATGCGAGCGTCTTTCTCGAAAAATATTTGCCCCGTGCGCGCCATCTCGAGGTCCAGATACTTGCGGATAATCACGGAAATCTGTTGCATCTCTATGAAAGAGATTGCTCCGTGCAGCGCCGGCACCAAAAAGTGGTCGAGGTGGCGCCCGCCGCGAATTTGCCTGCAAGCGTTCGCACAGAATTATGCGATGCCGCGGTGCGCCTGGCGCGCAAAGCCAAATATCAAAACGCCGGCACAGTCGAATTTCTCTACGACGTCGACGCTCAAAAGTGGTATTTCATCGAAGTCAATCCGCGCATTCAAGTGGAACACACGGTCACCGAGATGGTTACCGGCATCGACCTGGTGCGCTCGCAAATTCTGGTAGCCCAGGGCCACAAGCTGCACGACGAGCCGCTCGCCTTGCCGGAACAAGCAAACGTCCCGCTCTACGGTGCCGCGCTGCAATGCCGCGTGACCACCGAAGACCCCGAAAAGAATTTTGCGCCCGATTATGGCAAGCTCACAACCTATCGTTCACCGGCGGGTTTTGGAATTCGCCTCGACGGAGGCACCGCCTACGCCGGTGCAGTCCTCGCGGCCTACTACGATTCGCTCCTCGTAAAAGTGACGGCCTGGGGAACGAAGCTTCCCGAAGCTTGCCAACGCATGGACCGCGCTCTTCGTGAGTTCCGCATCCGCGGCGTCAAAACCAACATTCCTTTCCTTGAAAACGTCGTCAATCATCCACGCTTCCGCGCTGGCGAAGTCACCACCTCTTTTCTTGATGAATCGCCAGAACTGTTTCGTCTGCAAAGCCGCGGCGACCGCGCCACAAAGCTGCTCTCTTATCTAGGCGACGTAATCCTCAACGGCAGTCCAGAGGTAAAAGGCAAGCCAGTCCCCAAAGTGTTCGAAAAGGCGACTCTGCCGAGTGTGCCCGGTATCGAACCACCGCCCGGAACTCGGCAACTTCTACAGAAACTCGGCCCAAAGAAATTCGCCGCGTGGGCAAGAAAAGAAAAACGGCTTCTGATCACCGACACTACTTTTCGCGATGCTCACCAATCGCTCATGGCCACGCGCGTCCGCACATACGATCTGCTGGCCACCGCGAGCGCGATTGCTCAACGCCTTCCGAATCTTTTCAGCGTCGAGATGTGGGGCGGCGCAACGTTTGACACCGCCATGCGCTTTCTTCACGAAGACCCCTGGCAGCGCCTTCGCGATCTGCGCCAACACATTCCTAATATCTGTTTTCAAATGCTTCTCCGAGGCGCAAATGCCGTCGGTTACACTTCGTATCCGGACAACGTGATCGTCGAGTTCGTCCGCGAATCCTACGCACAGGGCATCGACATCTTTCGCATTTTCGATTCGCTCAATTCCATCGAAAACATGCGCGTCTCGATCGACGCCGTGCTCGAAACTGGCGCCGTCTGCGAACCCGCCATTTGCTTCACGGGAGATATATTCGATAAAGCACGCCCGAAATATTCGCTGAAGTACTATGTTTCGATGGCCAAGCGACTCGAAAAACTCGGCGCGCATTTTCTCGGCATTAAGGACATGGCGGGCCTTTGTAAGCCCTATGCGGCCTACGAACTCGTAAAAACGCTCCGCAAAGAAATCGCCATCCCCGTGCACTTCCACACGCATGACACCAGCGGCGTAAACTCCGCCTCCATCCTGAAAGCCGCCGATGCCGGCGCAGACGTCGCCGACGCCGCAATCGCCGCCATGAGCGGCGGCACCAGCCAGCCCAATCTCAATTCCATTGTTGAGGCGTTGCGCCATACGCCGCGTGATACTGACCTGGACATCGAAGCGCTGAACGAATGCTCCGATTATTGGGAAACCGTGCGGACCTACTATTTGCCCTTCGACTCGGGCCCAAAGGCCGGTTCCGCGCGCCTCTATCAACACGAAATTCCCGGCGGCCAATACACCAATCTCCGAGAACAAGCTGCCGCCATGGGCCTGGGCCATCGCTGGCGCGAAGTAGAAAAAATGTATGCCCAGGTGAATCAGCTCTTTGGCGACATCGTGAAAGTCACGCCGTCAAGCAAAGTCGTCGGCGACATGACACTCTTTCTGATGGCCAACGAGTTGCAGCCTGGTGATCTTCTCAAGCTCGGCGAAAAGCATGATCTTTCCCTGCCGAATTCGGTAGTGGAAATGTTTTCCGGCGTTCTCGGCGTTCCTCCCGGCGGATGGCCGCGCGAGCTGCAAAAAATAATCCTCCGCGGAGCCGCCCCACTCGAAGGCCGCCCAGGCGAGAGCCTCGCCTCAGTCGATCTTGCCGAAGCTACCGCCACTCTTGAGAAAAAACTCACTCACACAGTGCCCCGCGACGATCTCTTAAGCTATCTTCTTTATCCGGATGTATTTGTTAAGTACGACAAATTCCGGCAGAGCTACGCGGACGTCAGCGTTCTCCCGACGCCCGCCTTTTATTACGGCTTGGCTTCCGGCGAAGAGATCACTATCGAAATCGAGCCGGGAAAAACGCTCATCCTCAAATTTCTGACGGCCAGTGATCCGCACCCCGATGGAATGCGGACGCTGTTCTTTGAATTGAACGGCCAGCCACGCGAGGTAAATGTCCGAGATCATGCTTTGCGCGTCGTCGAGCGCACGCATCCAAAAGCTGATCCAGCCGATCCCGGGCAGGTCGCCGCGCCAACCGCTGGCGTAATCAGCGGCATCGCCGTGCAAGCAAATCATCCGGTAGAACGCGGAGCGAAACTCTTGACCCTCGAAGCCATGAAAATGCAATCAAATATCTACGCGCCCATCGCGGGCCGCGTCGTAAAACTTTTGGTCACGCCAGGACAGCACGTCGAAGCCAAAGATCTTCTGGTGGCCATCGCCCCGTGAGCGGTCCGAATCTCCGCAAGCACGAAGGCTTTCGCTCGCGCTTCCTCAGAAACCAGCGCGACCTCATCGTCTATCTCCCGCCTGGCTACGACGATCAGCCCGGCCGCGGCTATCCCGTTCTCTATCTTCAGGACGGTCAGAATCTTTTCGACGGCGCAACCTCGTTCATCCCCGGCATGGACTGGCACGTCGGCCAAACCGCCGACCAATCCATCTCCTCCGGCGCCGTCGAGCCACTCATTATCGTCGGCATGTACAACACGAAGGCCCGCATCCGCGAGTATACGCCCACGCATGTTCCCAAACTCGGAGGCGGCCGCGCGGATCGTTACGCCAAATTTCTGATTGAAGAAGTGAAGCCCTTCGTCGAACGCGAATACCGCACCCTTTCCGGTCCTGAAAAAACTGGGATTGGCGGTTCTTCGCTCGGAGGTCTTGTTTCTCTGTACTTGGGTCTCAAGCTTCCGCAAGTATTTGGAAGGATTGCCGCGCTCTCCCCGTCCGTCTGGTGGAACCAGCGCGTAATGCATCGTTTCGCAGAGACCGCCAACGTAAATCCGCTTCCCATGATCTGGCTCGACATCGGCACGCGCGAAGGCCCGCGGATCGTGCAGGACGTGGAGCAATTTCGCGACGTGCTTTTGCAAAAAGGCTGGCAACTCGGCCGCGACCTGCACTACCAGCGCGTCGAAGGCGCCGAACACAACGAAGCCGCTTGGGCCCAGCGGGTCGGTCCATTCCTTCAATTTTTGTATCCGGCCCGTTAGACCGAAGTATAATCCGCACCTGTCGCTGGCCTGCCCTCAAGTTTTTTCGCAACGGCGGCGCGGCATTCGAGGCCATTGATGCCAGAGAGCCGTCCTCTCACCATCCTCTGTGTCACCTCCTACGAAAAAGGACAGGAATTCCTGCGCACCTGCAAGGCCATCGGTTGCCGCGTTCTTCTTCTCACGGTCGAAAAACTTCGCAAAGCCGATTGGCCCCACGGGTCCATCGACGAAATGTTCTTCATGCCCGAAGAACTTCCCGTCCAGGATCTGATCAACGCCGTCAGTTTCGCCGCCCGCTCCCAGCCGATCGATCGCATTGTCGCCCTCGACGAATTCGACATGGAAAATGTGTCGGCCCTTCGCGAACACATGCGCATTCCCGGCATGGGTCTGACCACCGTTCGCTATTTCCGCGACAAACTCGCCATGCGCGCTCGCGCAAAAGAAGCGGGCATCCTCGTCCCGGAGTTCGTGCCGGTATTAAATTATGATGCGTTGCGCGAATTCATGGCCCGCGTTCCTGCACCCTGGCTCCTCAAGCCGCGCTCGCAAGCCTCGGGTATCGGCATGGAAAAAATCCACGCGCCGGCTGAACTCTGGCCCTGGCTTGACCAGCTCGGAGACAGGCAATCCACCTATTTGCTCGAGCAGTTCATTCCAGGGAGCGTCTATCATGTCGACAGCGTGGCCTCAGAACGCGAAGTTGTCTTCGCCGAAGCTCACGCTTACGGCGCGCCCCCGCTGGACACTTCGCATCAGGGAGGCGTTTTCACTACGCGCACTCTCCCGCGCGATTCCGCCGACGTGAAAACCCTCCTCGAAATCAATCGCAGAGTCCTTGATGAGCTGGGTTTTCTCCGGGGCGTCACGCACGCCGAATTCCTGAAAGCGCATTCCGATGGAAGGCTCTATTTCCTGGAAGTCGCCGCCCGCGTCGGCGGCGCGTACATCTCCGATGTAATTGAGGCCGCCACCGGCATCAACCTCTGGCGCGAGTGGGCACGCCTCGAAGTGGGAGCAGGGAAGCAGCCATACCAACTGCCCGCGGCTCGCCACGATTACGCGGGAGCGATCATATCCCTCGCCCGCCAGGAGCAACCCGACACGTCCGCCTACAACGACCCCGAAATCGTCTACCGCATCGCAAAATACCACCACGCCGGCTTTGTCTTGAAATCTCCAAAACCCGAACGCATCCAAGAACTCCTCGATTCGTACTCAAAAAGATTTCAAGCTGATTTCCTAGCAACGGCGCCTGTTCCGGAAAGGCCGAGTTCCTAGACTGCCCGATTGCTTCTAGGGGGGCACTCTGATCTGGCCGGAATGCTCTAGCTTGCCCGGGATCAGCCCGTAGAGCTCCTGTCCAGGTATTACCGATTCCTTGTCACCAGAAATTTACCCAAACTTAACCGCGAACACTGGACGAACACACTGTCCAAAGGTCTAGTTACTTTCACGAACGGCAATTGAAGTCTGCGTTTGCCGTCCGCCGTACTGAGGAATACAGTTTGCAATACCCCAAGCGTTTTTCCGTGCGGGGTGGTGCTATCCCCTTGGGAGGGACCGATGTGGGGTAATAAGAAACCGGATACGCCGCAATCCGCGCCTCCGGAGCAGAAAAATTTTCCAACGAATCAGGCGCCGAAGCCCGCTCCGGCGACTTGGGAGGGAACTACCGCAATGAGTACAGATGCCATGCGTCCATTGGGTGCAACCGCCGATCGCGCTACCGCGCGGCTCGGGGCCAGCCTGCACGTGAAAGGCGAGATCTCCGGCAACGAGGATCTGCTGATCGACGGTTCGGTCGAAGGACTGATCCAGCTTGATGAGCGGAAGCTGACGGTCGGAACTACCGCAAAAGTTACGGCCGATATCATCGCCCGCGAGGTGGTGGTGTACGGCACCGTGAAGGGAAACCTTCGCGCAAAAGACCGCATTGAAATTAAGAAGGACGGCTCCGTCAACGGCGATCTCACGACCGCCCGCATCATGATCGAAGACGGCGCCTACTTCAAAGGCTCTATCGAAATCGATAAGAGCTCAGAGAAGGATTCCGCAAACAACGCGTTTGCAAAGAGCTCCAGCGCTCCCGTCGGCGCGCCAGCAACCAAAACCATTTAATTCACCAAACATCATTTAGTTTTCCTCCGGGCGGCGAGGACTTCAGTCCTCGCTGCCCTTCGGTTTTTGCGCCTCCATCTCTCTCTTCTTCAAAATAGTTCTTAACTTTACTATTATTCCTGTTGGATTAAAGTGCGACGCTGTAATCCTCTCAAATCCGCGCGCCCCGGCTCTTGCCGCTTCTGATCAAACCGCCCCTTCTCCGGGACAGCTTCAATCTGCTGCTATCCCGCCCACAAGATTCTCTCCTAACCAAACCCTCCATCTTTTCATCTCATGCAATGTAGAATTCCCCGTGCAATCGAGCCTTGCAAAACAGCGCTCAATTTAGGCGAGAGGTCAAGAATCATGGAAACGCACAAACTCGGTAATTCCGATTTGCAAATTACTCCGGTAGGTTTTGGGGCCTGGGCTATCGGCGGCAGCGGCTGGGATTTTGCTTGGGGACACCAGGTAGACACCGACTCCATCGCCGCCATTCATCGCTCACTCGAGCTCGGCGTGAATTGGATTGACACCGCCGCAGTTTACGGCATCGGGCATTCCGAAGAAGTCGTCGCCCAGTCGCTCAAAGACTGGCGCGGCCCGCGCCCCTATGTTTTCACAAAATGCGTACTACGCTGGGACGAAAAGGGCCACGTCACGCAGAATCACACCGCCGCATCCATCCGCAGCGAATGCGAAGACAGCCTCCGCCGCCTCGAAATCGAAGTGATCGACCTCTACCAAATGCATTGGCCGCCCTCCGACAACGGCCCCGGCCTCGAAGAAGCCTGGCAAACCATGCTTGCCTTGCAAAAAGAAGGAAAAGCTCGCTGGATCGGCGTCTCCAACTTCAACATCGAACAAATGGAGCGCGCCGAAAAAATCGCTACGCCAGCTTCCTTGCAACCGCCCTATTCCCTGATTCGCCGCGCGGTCGATAAAGAAATCTTGCCCTATTCTAAGCAACGGGGAATCGGGGTCATTTCTTACGCGCCCATGGCTTCCGGACTTCTCACGGGCGCAATGACTCGTGAGCGTGCTGCGGCTCTCCCAGCCGACGATTTCCGCAGCAAAAGCCCGGAGTTTCGAGAACCGCGCCTCTCAAAGAATATCGAACTCGTCGAACGCCTCCGCAAAGTCGGCGCGCGCCACGGCCGCAACCCCGGTGAGGTTGCGATTGCCTGGGTTCTCAGCAATCCTGCCGTCACCGGAGCGATTGTTGGCGCCCGAAACGCAAAACAAGCCGAAGGCATAATGCGCGCTGGTGAACTAAAGCTGTCTCCCGTAGAAATCGCGGAGATCGAAGGCGCAGCTGCAGCAGCAGCGGCCCGATAAAGCGCGCGAGGAGGATCGTTCAATGGATTTTGGCCTGAAAGGAAAGAAAGCCGTCGTCTCCGGCTCTACGGCAGGCATCGGCCTAGCCATCGCAACGGCGCTGGCGATGGAAGGTGCTAGCGTTGTCGTTAATGGCCGCACGGAAGCGCGCGTAAATGCCGCGCTGGAAAAAATCCGCCACCACCACAAAATCGCCGATCTACAGGGCGTCGCCGCCGACCTAGGCACTGCTCGCGGCGTCGAAACCTTCGTCAAGCAAGTCCCGCACGCCGACGTTTTAGTCAACAACCTCGGAATCTTCGAGCTCAAGCGCTTCGAGGAAATCCCGGACGCCGACTGGCTGCGATTCTTCGAGGTCAACGTCCTCAGCGGCGTCCGTCTCTCACGCTACTATTTGCCAGGCATGCTCAAAAGCAATTGGGGCCGCATCATTTTCATCTCCAGCGAGTCCGCCGTTCAAATCCCCGCCGAAATGATTCACTACGGCATGACCAAAACCGCCCAAATCGCCGTGGCCCGCGGCCTGGCTGAATCGGTTGCCGGCAGCGGCGTCACGGTCAATTCCGTCCTCCCCGGCCCCACCGCTTCCGAAGGTGTGGCAGGTTTCCTCGATAGCATGGCCAAGCAGCGTGGCATCTCCGCTGCCGAGATCGAGAAAGAATTTTTCAAAACCGCTCGGCCCAGCTCGCTCCTCAAGCGCTTCGAAACCCCCGACGAAATCGCCGCCGTTGTCGCTTTCGTCGCCAGCGCCCAATCCGCTGCCATCAGTGGCGCCACAGTCCGCGCCGAGGGCGGCGTAATCCGTAGCATCTAGTTAACACCCTGAATGTGCGGGGCTTGGTTACTCTGCTTGCCCTGAGGAACGAAGGAGAGGCGAAGAGCTTCGACCACTGGGACCCCCAAACTTCCGAATCAAGCCCGCGCGAAATCAGGCCGCCAAGTCTTGATCATCTGCTTGATCGCTTTCCTATCATTCAGCTTCTCATCCAAAACCTTCCGTGCCAGCTCCGGCAACTCCGCATTGCTTGCAAACCGCAGGGCCACAAGCTGGTCGATGGTAAACTCCCCGATCCGCGGGTGCAGGTCCGCGGGCAGCACCCGTTCGAATCGCAGCCGCTCCTCGAGACGAATCACCCGGTCCTGCACCTTCAGCACCATCCCGCGCGCCGTCCCAATCCCCGCAAAAAGTGCCGCCGCCACAACCACGGAAAGCACTCCGCTTATTGAGAACCACGTTTTCACGCACCAGTAAATGGCAAACCCCAAGTTAATCAAAAGCACCGGCAACACAAAAAAATGAAACGGTGGCACCCACTTCGAGTGACTCTGAAAGCTCTGTTCAGCCATCGCTATCCTCCAAGTTGCGTGCCAATTCTAACAGAAGCGCCCATCCGGACGGCCCGCAGCCCCATTCACGGCCATCCGCGCGCGATCCGCGATCTCGCTCTCCATCTTCGTTTGAACCGTTTCTCCGCCTCGCGCATCCAAACATCAGGTAGACTTATTTTGATCGCGCAAAGAAGTGGCGCGCGAGCAAGAGGAGCGAGCAACATGGCAAAGGCCATCTGGGGCGGCAAGGTCATCGCCGAAAGCAACGATACTGTAGTCGTCGAAGGCAATCAGTATTTTCCTGCCGACTCGGTCACCAAGAATGTCTTGAAATCCAGCGCACACACATCGATTTGCCCGTGGAAAGGCACGGCCCACTACTATCACGTCGAAGTCGATGGCATGAAAAACGAAAACGCGGCTTGGTACTATCCCGAACCAAATCCAGCGGCGAAAGAAATCAAAGGAAGGATCGCTTTTTGGAAAGGGGTAAGCGTCGAAGCCGGCAAAGGTTAATAGTCCACAACCGCGGCACCTTTTTATTTTGTGAGCTCGTTCTTGAAAACCGCCCCGTTATGCATCACAAAGTGCACATGCTCGAGCTCGCCCACATCCTTCAGCGGGTCCCCGGACACCGCAACGATATCCGCGTAAGCCCCCGCCGCCACCACGCCGATCTCGCCCTTCATCTCTAGCATTTCGCTCGCGCGCACGGTAGCCGATTGAATTGCATCCATCGGCGTCATCCCCAGCGAAACCATTCGCCGGAATTCCTGGGCAATCGGTTCCGTCCAAGGAATCCCGCCCATGTCGGTCCCGAATACGATCTTCAAATGCGCCTGCATCGCCTTGCGAAACGAAATCTCATGCACCGCCGCTCGCGCGCGGTCTCGCTTTCCGCCTGGCGTATCCGCCGGCGCCCAGTCGTCGTAGTACGGCTCGAGCGTCGGGCAATACCACGTCCCTTGCTGTTTCATCTGTACGATCTGCGCGTCGGTAATTTCCAGTCCGTGTTCGATGGAATCGCATCCGCCATCCAGCGCTCTTTGCAGCCCAATTCCGTTGTACGCATGACATGCCACTTTCTTTCCCCATCCGTGCGCCTCGTCCACCACCGCCTTCAGTTCCTCCACCGTCAGCGTCGGCTGCGATACTAGCTTCCCCTCTTTGTCCACCCACGAGCGGTGCGTCATATACACCTTGATCCAATCTGCGCCATGCTCCAGTTGCTGTCGCGCCGCCTTCCGCGCCTCGACCGGTCCGTCAACAAGTTGCGCGCCTTTGGGCATATCCAGCTCCGGCGCGTAGTCTTCCAGGTTGTATCCGCCTGTCGTCGAAATCGCGCGCGTCGCGCAAAAAAGCCGCGGCCCAGGAATGGTCCCTTCCTCGATCGCTTGCTTGATCTCCACGTCGCCGTATCCTGCGCCCTCCGTTTCCACATCGCGCAGCGTAGTAAACCCTTGCTCCAACGCGCGCCTTGTCGCAAACGTTGCGCGTGCTGCTCGCAGCGCAATCCCCGCCTTCAGAATATTTACGTCATAGCCGCCTTTGTTCGGATCTTCGCCCCACAGAAAAATGTGCGTGTGCGAATCAATCAGCCCGGGCAGGACCGTCGCCCCGGAAAGATCGATGACCTTCGCGCTCGGCGGAACCGGCGTCGAACCATCTGTCACTTTTTCGATGTGCTCGCCCCGCACAAAAATCAGCTGATTCTTCCGCGGCGTGTCGCTAGTCCCGTCGATCAGCATTCCCGCGCGAATTACCGTTAACGAAGCGCCCGATGGCGACGCGGTCTGGGCACGCAAACTACCCGCGCCTAATATCAGCGAAATAACCAAATACAAAGTCATTTTTTTCATGGAACACCCCTCGGCGGCGGACCGTAGCTTGCCCCAAAAACAACCACGATTGCAAGGCACCATCTTCGCCTCGAGCCCGCACGCGATTCAGCATCTCAGCGCGCGTTCTCCCTGCACCGTTGGAGTATCTCTTTATGAACAGCGCCGCCGGTCGTTCTATTGCCACAACTACGCTTATTGCGTTTGGATAGGTATGTGAACTCCATGCTCCGTCGCTTTTCTCCTACCCGAAGCAAGTTGCCCGTGCAGCTGGCTTGTCTGCTCGTAGGCCTCATCGCACCCGCAGTTGGCAGAGCACAGGGAGTCGGCCAGGTCGAGTGCGCCCGCTCGGGCGATTTCGTCTATCTGTACAGCTCCATGACCACACTCGATGTTCGCGCCACTCTGCAATGTGGCCAGCAAGTGGAAGTCACCGGCCGCTACGATCAATATTTCGGAGTTCGCACCGCCGACGGCCAAACAGGTTACGTCCCTATCGATTTCTTGCTGCTGCTAAAAACCGCTCCGGGAGCGAAGCCGGTTTTGGCGCCGACCAAGGAAACATCAAGAGAGAAAGTCGCTTACGATCCGCCCGCGAAAACTCCCGATGCTCCTTCTAACCCTCTTGCTTCCGCACAATTTCTGATTTTGCTCGATAGCACCCCCGTTCGAATGAAGCTTGGCAGGTCTCTCTCCTCCTCCGACGCGCAAGTTGGCGATGAAGTGGACCTCGAAGTCACGGAAGATGTCGTGGTGGACGGATTCCTCGTAATTGCCAAGGGAGCAAACGCGGCCGGCGTCATCAATGAAGCAGAACCCAAAAAGGCTCTGGGCCGCGGCGGTAAGCTAGGTGTGCTTGTCAGGAGCGTTCGCCTCACCAACAATCAAGAGGCCGTTTTGCGTTCAGGCGGCGAAGGCAAAGGCTCCAGTTCCACGGCGGGCATGGTCATTCCGGTGATGCACGGAAAAGACATCACCTTTCCGAAAGGCATGGATTTTACCGCCTACGTGAACGGCGACACGCGCCTCAAACGCGAAAATTTTCGCCCCGCTCCCGAAACTCCGGACGCTCCGCCCAGCGGCAAAGTTTCAAATCTCCCTCATCCTTAGGCGCAAATTGTCGCCATAAGAACGCGAGCCGCCACATTCTTCGCAGGGGCACGGAACGTTTACCCTGAGCTGAGAAGGGCCGAGCCCGGCCTGGCCCATGCGCGCAATCACCAGTAATTTATTTGTGGAGCAGTTCGTTCAGCTGCCCAGGAGATTCGGCTGAAGCCTGCTGTAACCATGCTCATGCGCCCAAAGCGTCAGCGGAATCGCGGCAAGATCATCCACCACCGGCACAGCATGGCCGTCCTTCGTTAGGTCGATCGTTCGCACAAAGAATTTGCACGTCTCGCAAGCCTCCACGCGAATATGAGGAAATTGTTCGGCGACGTATACAGGCAGCTTCTTTTCTTCTTCTTCTCCGCAAGTCGGACAAAGGATGCGCCGAAACTCCCACTCATATCCGCAAAAGGAACAGACTAAGCAGCGCTTTCCTCCATCGCCCTCGATACGCAGCACTCCAAACAGCGCTCTTCCGCCGCACAACGGGCACACGCGCGGCGTCGCCAGCACTGGCGGCAGCGCCATCCGTCCCGCGACATACGCTGCGTAGGGCTGCAGAAAGGCCCGTGGAAAAAACTGCGCGAACGCACCGATTTGCTGATCGAAGATCCCGCCAAGTTCCCAGTACGAGCTCAAAAGTGTGGTCCACGAATCAGACGGCAGCGCCGCAAGCTCACGCCCGGCTGCGGCAAGCGCGTTTGGCGCATTCTGCACTACAAGCGAAAGAAAATTGCGAAAGTGGGGCAGCACCAGCGTGAGATCCAGGCTATCGCGCACAGAACCGAATTGTCGATTCTCCGGCCGGTGCTCACCGACGTCTGAAATGTCCGCTAGAAAGCTCTTTTGGAAGCTGGCGATTCTCTTATAAAACGCAAGAAGCTCGCTCGCCGAGGATTTTTCCGCGATGAGTTTTTCCGCGCGTCGGATCCGCGCGTCATACTCGTTTCTAACTGCTTTTGGAGACGTCATTTCTTCGGCGAGACGGGTTCCCCGGTGATTTCCTTATACCATCCCGGATGATACCGTTTCACAAAATTCAGCGGAACATCCCCATGAACCATGGAATCCAATGCACCGCGCTCTGCGAAAACTCCCATGTAAATGTGAAGCAGGAAAAGCCCGATCGTCAGCAGCGCCGACGAAGCGTGGACCAAAACGGCAACATAACGCAGGTAGCGCCAGCTCCACGGAATATTTTCAGGGAACCACAACACGAGTCCACTCAGCAGAAGAAGCGCCATGCAGACCACAAAACCCCAGAACAGCGATTTCTGCCCCGCGTTGTAGCGTCCCGCTGGCGGCATCTTCTCGTCTTCGTTCTGCACGTAGTAGCCGACGGATTTAAACCAAATTTTGTCGTTCTCATCCACATTCATATGCGCAGCCCACATGGCATACATCACCACCACGCAAGCAGCGAAAATCAGCCCCATCCACGGATGTAACATCCGTGAAACTTGCCCGCCGCCGAGCATCGCCGCAAGCCAGAAACACCACGGCGACCAGAACGCCAAACCGGTCAATAGCAAATAAAGGTAGGAACCAGCAGCAACCCAGTGCGTGATCCGTTCTTTAAAGTTGTAGCGCAGCACGTGGCCCGAAGGTACGGTTTGCTCGGTTTGGCTCACGGCTCCGCTCCTTCATGCGGTTGCTTGATCGTCTCCTCGCGTTCCTTTGGACCAAATCGCAGATAGTGCACGACCAGCCCGAGGATCCCGCCAATCATCGCTGCATTTCCCAGCCATTTCAGCGGACCCTTCCAAAGCTTTACCGACCACGGGATGCTTGGATTCGACGGCAGTCCGCCGTAAAGTTCCGGTTTAGTCGCGTCATGCAGCACATACACGACGCCCGTGCCTCCGACTCCCGCCGGATCGTAGACGCCCGCATTCGGGAAGTTGTAATCAGTGCGAAGCTGATTCGCGCGCTTCTCCGCAAGATCCTTCATATCCTCTTTGCTACCAAAGTGCAGGCAGCCGGTTGGACATGACTTGATGCATGCAGGCTCGAGCCCTTCGCTCACACGGTCCGCGCAAAGAGTGCATTTGAAGACGCGATTCGTCTTCGGATTCATCTTCGGAATGTCGAACGGGCATCCGGTGATGCAATAACCGCACCCGATGCAATTGGCCTGCTGAAAATCAACAATTCCGTTCGTGTACTGCACGATCGCGCCATCGGATGGGCAAGCCGCCAGGCAGCCAGGGTCCGCGCAATGCATGCACTGGTTCTTCCGCATCAGCCACATCAGCGAGCCGTCTTCCTTCTCGTGCTCGTTGAAGAGAATCAAATTCCAATAATTCCACCGCGTTTCCGGCATCGTCTGATATGTGTTGTCGAAGACGGTTTCGCCGAATGGCAAATCATTCCACTCCATGCACGCCACTTCGCATGCTTTGCACCCGATGCACGTAGTGGTGTCGATGAGCTTGCAGACGGTATATTCGCGCTGAGCGTCCTCGCCGGGAACACTGCCCGCGTGTCCGGAGATTTTTTGAACGCGTAATGTAGCCTGGCTCATTCGCGTCCCCTAGACCTTCTCCACTTTCACGAGAAACCCTTTGAATTCCGGCGTGTGCGCGTTCGGGTCCACCGCCGTATGCGACAGCGCGTTCACCAAAGTTCTGGCCGTCTTGCCCTCATCCTCGGCGATCCCGCGGTATCCCCAATGAAAAGGAATCCCGATCTGGTAGGTTTTTTTGCCGTCGATCATCATGGATTTAATGCGCTTGGTCACCATGGCCTTCGCAATGTAGTCACCGCGCGCGCTCGAAATTTTCACGTGTTCTCCGCCGCGAATTCCCATTTCATCGGCCATCTCCGCGGCCATCTCGATAAATGGCTCGGGCACGAGCTGCACGTTCATCGGATTATTCTTAGTCCAATAGTGATAGTGCTCCGTCAAGCGGAACGTGGTGCACACCACGTTGTACCCTTCCTTGGGCGATCCGAATTTGTCATCGGCATCCTTGAATTTCGTAACCACCGGGTTATGGGAGCGCTCTGCATGAAAAAGATTGTCGACAGGGCTCTCAATCGGTTCGTAGAATTCAGGGAAAGGCCCATCGGCAAAAGCCGCCAGTGGAGCGAAAATCCGGCCCACACCTTCCGGATTCATGATGAACGGCCCCATGTGGTCTTTGGGCTTTGAATCCACCTTGAAATCCGGCACGTCGTTGCCGACCCACTTCCCGGAGCCCTCGTTCCACCAGACCTGTTTCCGCGACGGATCCCATGGCTTGCCGTCCACGTCGCATGAAGCGCGGTTATAAAGCACACGCCGATTCGCCGGCCAGGACCATCCCCAGCCTGGATGCACGCCCATGTTGGATGGGTCCGATGAATCACGCCGCGCCGTCTGATTGCCCGCTTCCGTAAACGACCCCGAATAAATCCAGTTTCCGCAAGCTGTCGTTCCGTCGTCCTTCAGCCAGGCAAACCCGGGAAGCTGCTGGCCGGCCTTGATCTGCACCTTCGTGACCGGGTCTTCCAGATCGGCCAGCGCCTTGCCATTAAGCTCCTTCAATACCTCGCTCAATGCCGGGCTCTGAGGAGTCGTGTAGCCCCAAGTCAGATTCAAGATCGGATCGGGAAATTTGCCGCCCTCTTTTTTGTACAGATCCCGAACCTTCAGGAAAATCTGCGCGACGATGGCCTGATCCAGACGGCAATCTCCCGGCGTGGGGACCGCAGCGTTTTTCCAGAGCAGCCAGCGCGCGGAATTGGTAAACGATCCATCTTTCTCGGCAAAACCGGCGCACGGCAAACGGTATACGGTCGTCTGAATTTGCTTCATGTCGCCTTGGGCGATCACCCGGGGCGACTTCCAGAACTCGCTCGTCTCGTCCTGATAAATTTCCCCAACGACGAGCCAATCCGCTTTTTTCAAAGCATCGATATTCTTATTCGAGTCGGGCCCGATAGCCACGCCGTTCATGCCAAAGGCAATCATGCCTTTGACGGTCCCGTTGTACATGTCGTTCCACAAGTTCGTCCACGAATAATCCCGGTCCACCTTCGGCAGATAATCGAACGCCCAATCGTTCTGTTTCGTAGCTGCATCCCCGTAGAGCGACTTCATCAAGCTGACCGTGAATTTTGAAGTGTTGCTGTAATAGTTCCAGGAATCCCACGGCGCCGGTTTGGAAGCAGTAGGCGTCGCCCGCTTCATCCAGGCATCGAAAGAAGCATCGCCCGGCGTTGGCACTTTCAAATACCCAGGCAGAGTGTCGAACAATCCAGCCATGTCCGTGGCGCCCTGGATATTCGAGTGTCCGCGAAGTGCGTTGACGCCTCCGCCGGCGCGGCCCACATTTCCGAGCAGCAACTGCAACATCGCCGCCGTTCGAATGATTTGCGTGCCGAAACTGTGATGCGTCCATCCCACGGCATAAATAATCGTGCCGGCCTTCTTCATATCGCCGTCTTTGCGAATCGACGTATAGAGCTCAGCGGCTTTAAGGAATTGTTCTTTGGGAATTCCGGTGATCCGTTCAATGATCTCCGGCGTGTACCGCGAATAGTGCCTCTTCAAAAGCTGGAACACGCAATTTGGATTCTCTAGCGTCAGGTCGTAATCGACGCTTCCCGGCAACCCAGGCGGCGTCCCGGCGGCAGCCGCGTTGTGCGCGCTCCCTCCGCCAGCCGCGTCGTAATTCCATGTCGATTTGTCGTAGCTAAACTTGGCCGCGTCAAACCCGGAGAAGACGCCGTCGGTATCGGCAGGCAGCTTGAAGTCGCTCTTAACCACAAACGCCGCGTTTGTGTAATTAACGAGGTATTCTTTCGCGATCCGGTTGTTTTCGATAGCGTAGTTGATCACGCCGCCGAGGAAGGCGATGTCCGTTCCCGCGCGAATCTGGCAAAACATATCTGCGACCGAAGAGGTGCGCGTGAAGCGCGGGTCGACGGAAATCATCTTCGCGCTGCGCGTGCGCTTCGCCTCAATGGCCCATTTGAATCCGCACGGGTGATTCTCGGCTGGATTCCCGCCCATGATGAGCATCATGTCGGTGTTCTTCATATCCACCCAGCCGTTCGTCATTGCGCCCCGGCCAAACGTTGGTCCCAAACTTGAGACCGTGGGGCCGTGTCAAACCCTGGCCTGATTTTCTATATGCACGACCCCCAAGGCGCGCATCGCTTTAACGACCAGAAAATTGAACTCATTCGTGTCCGTGCAGCCGCCTATCCACGAAATCGATTCCAGCCGGTTAACCGTGACTCCTTTGGCGTCCTTCTCGATGAAGCTGTCGTCCCGCGTCTTCTTGATCCGCGCTGCAATTTCGTTCAGTGCGTCATCCCAGGAAATATCTTCCCATTGCGTACCGCCCGGCCTCCGCACTTGCGGCTTCAAAAGCCTGCGATCATTGAGGATATCTTGCTCGAGCGACGCGCCCTTGGGGCACAACGTTCCGCGGTTCGTCGGATGGTCCGGATCTCCCTCCACGTGCACCACTTGCGGCGTGACGTTCTTCGCGCGGTCTCCGATGGTATAAATAATCGTTCCGCAACCCACTGCGCAATAAGGACATGTCGAGCGTGTCTCGTTCGCGCGGGCGATTTTCAGTACCCGGAGTTGGGCTAAGGCGGGTTTAAGGTCGAATCCGAAAATGGCGGCAGCCGCTCCGCCAATTGTTGTGAACTTCAGAAAGTCTCTGCGCGTAGCCTGCACGGTGCCCCCTGGATAGAGACAACAGAACTGCGCTCGGCCCTTCCTAAATACTGCCAATCCATAGCGAAGTCAAGTATTCGACGCATGCTCGAGATGGAAAGATGCATAAATTCATCTGGTTGTCCGAATATCGCCGCCCGGTAACGCATGGGAACGGACGCCCCTTGTGCACACCCATCGTTTCGGCTGCTTCAACGAAGGGGAGAGCCTTCCACGAGAAGCGCACAACGAACAACAAGAATTTGTTTAGGAGAGGTTGCGCGGCGGGGGGAGCTGGCTATGCAGAAACCGATTGGCTGGCGGGGGCGGCGTCAGTGTCCGTAGTAGCGCGAGCTCCGGCGGCGCGGTAGCGCACGATGAGCATTGTAAGGTCGTCAGCCTGGCTTGCGCCGCGCGCGAAATTCTCAACCGCCTCAAGCACGCATTTCTGAAGCTGGTCCAGTGGGCACTCGGTCTGCCCGGTAAGAATTTCGCGAAGGCGAGGGACGCCGAACATCTGCTCGTCGGGATCCATGGCCTCGGTTACACCGTCGCTGAAGAGCACGAGCGTGTCGCCAGGTTCGAGCTTCAATCGAGCCGTCGTGTATTCAGCTTCAGGGACGAGCCCTACGGGGTACGACCCCTCGCTGAAAGGCTCTTCCGCCACGCCATGTCGAATCAAGAACGGCGAAGGATGCCCAGCGTTGATGAATTCCAGATGCCCGTCGTCATCGAGAATCCCGAAGAACATCGTTGCATACCGGCCCACCTCGGCGTGATCGCACAGAAAGCGATTGACGTGATTGAAAACACGCGCGGGATCGGTGCCCAAAGACATCGCGGATAGCGCGCCCTGCAGCATGGTGGTCAAGAGTGCCGCGCCGAGGCCCTTCCCGGAAACGTCGGCAATGAGAAACGCCGTGCGATTGTTATCGAGCGGGAAAACGTCGAAGTAGTCGCCTCCCACCGACAGGCACGGGTAATTGCAGCCGGCCACGGCAAGGTGCGGGTGATCCGGGAAATTGCGCGGCAGCAGCGCTTGCTGAATATCCCGCGCAATGTTGATTTGCTCTTCCATGCGCTGGCGCTCGCGTTCGCGGACGACCAGCCGGGCATTGTCCAAAATGCTTGCAGCATCAGCGGCCAGCGCATCAAGAATCTGCCGGTCGAGCTTCGAGAAAGCCGCCGGCCGCCGCGAATCGAGATACAGCACTCCGAGGGGATGGCCATAGGCAGGAGCCGAGCTGCTCGAATCGGGAGAGCTGGCCCGGTGCACTGCAAAGAGCGGAATCACCACGACAGCCCGCAGCCGCTGCGCAATAATGCTCTGCGCGGATTGCAAATCCATCTCGGCACGCTCGATGTCTTCGGTGACCACCGGAGAATGCTGCCGCAACGCCAGCTGAATCGCGGTCTGGCTGGGAGTGATGCTTTCCGGCGGAAGTCGCAGCCCGCCCGTCCGCCGGGCGAGGCGCACTTTGAGCGCGCCCGTCGGGTCGGCTTCAAGAAGCATCCCGCGGTCGGCATCCGTCACCGACACCGCATGATCGAGCATCGTGCCGAGCACAGAATCAAGGGGAAGCTGCGAGTGCAGCAAAGTCGTCGCTTCGAGCAGCAAGTTGAGCTTGCGCAGGCCGCCGCCGACCGGTTCGGAGCTCGTGATGTGCTCGATGCGCGTGAGCAGATTCGGAAGTGACTCCTCGCCGCTGGCTGTTCCCGACCGGAATACGATTTCATAGGAATCTTCGAGCCCAAAGGTGATCGAGTCGCCGTCATTCAGCAGCCGGCTCTCGACTTTTTCCCCGTTGACGAAAAGCCCGCGCCGCTGCCCGCGGTCCTCGATGTACAGCCGCCCCGCTTCCGTCACGAGCGCCGCGCAATTGCGCGAAATGCGCCGGTCGGAAAGCTGCAAATGATTCCCGGTTTCCGCGCCGCGGCCGATCAGAAAAGGCGTCTGCGTCACGCGCACGTACCGGCGCGCGCCGTCCGGAGAGACGACCTCGAGAACTGCACCACCCAGAGAAATGGAAGCGGTATCAGGCATGGGATGTTCGTGACCGGATTGTAGCACGCAGCCGTGAAAAAGCCCCTCGCGCCGTCTGGGCAAAGGCGCCCGATGGTTCGTCGCGCCGATTGCCGGTGCGACTGTGATAATTTCTTGCTTCGTAAAATGGCGCAGAGGGAGCGGTAACCCGGCTTCTCCGCGAATCTCAGCCTAAGGCGCTTGCCCTGCCTCGGTTGGGGCGTCTCTCGGGTTATCTTTGCTCTCTTCCTTCTTTTCTGTTTCGTCTATTCTCGCAAATCTACTCGTGCCGCAGCGCCTCCAGCGGATCGAGTCTTGCTGCGCGGAGCGCCGGAATGTAACTCGCCGCCAGCGCGATCACGGCGAGGATAAGCGTTGCCATAATCAGCGTTGCGGCATCATGTGCCTTCAGTCCAAAGAGCAGGGAAGCCGCCGCACTGGACGCGGCAAACGCAAGCGCAATTCCGAGCGTCAACCCAATCGCCAGCAGCAACAGGGATTCTCGCAGCACCAAAGCAATAATCGATCGCCGGTCCGCCCCAAGCGACATCCGAATCCCAATCTCATTCCGACGCCGCGCCACCATATAAGAAACCACGCCGTACAACCCGATCACTGCGAGCAAGACCGCGAGTATCCCAAAAAATCCGGAAAGCCGCGCCATCAAGCGGTCCCGCAACAGTCCATCCTCGATTCTTTCTTTCATCACGTAAAAGCTGACGTCCAGATTCCCATTCGTCCCGCTCACCGTTGCCTTCACCGCGGAAATCAATCCGGCCAGAGGCATCTTCGACCGAATCAGGATTTGCGTGTCTGCGTCAGGATGGTCCGCTTGCGCAATCGGCGTGTACACGATGTCCTCCGGTTTTTCGCGCAGGTCCACGTACTTCGTGTCTTTGACCAGCCCGACAATCTCAAACGGCCCCAACATCGAGCCCATTCGTCTCACTCGAAACGTCATTCCCACCGGATTCTCGCTCTTCGCCATCTTCCGGGCGAACGTTTCATTGACGATTGCCACCAGCGGCGCTCCGGCGACGTCGTGCTCGTCGAAGTCCCTGCCCGCAAGAATGGGTGTCGCCAATGTCGCAAAAAATCCCGGACTCACGATATTGAAAGCCGAGGACTTATCTTCGTCCGCCGGCGCGCTCGACGCTCCCATCAACACGTCGTGGAAAGAAGCGTTGCCGCTCAAGGGCGCATATTCCACAATCGCGGCGCCATCGGTTCCCGGAATCGCTTTAACCCGCTTCAACAACTCGCTGCCAAACGCCACGCGCTGTTCGTTCGTCAAATTCAGCGACGCGTAGTCCATGTCCGTAACCAGAATTCCGTCACGCTGGAAACCTGCATCCAGTCTTGCCAGATTGCCCAGACTTCTCCCAAACAGCAGCGCTCCCACCAGCAACGTTAGAGACAGCGCGATTTGCGAAACCACCAGAACCCGTCGCAGCCCAAATCGTGCCCGTCCATCTGTCGTGCCTCTTCCGCCCTCCTTCAAAACAATCCCGGGTGACACACTGGTCGCCTGTATCGCCGGTGCGAGTCCGAAAAAAATGCACGTCAGCACCGCCAGGCCAGTTGTAAACCCGAGCACGCGCCAATCCGTTCCCAGGTTGACGAAAAGCGGATCCTGTTGTTTGTTCATCGAAGCGACGAGCACCTGACTCAGGCTGTGCGCCAGAAACGCTCCCAGTGCCGCGCCCGCAATCGCCAGTAGCAAGCTCTCCGCCAGCAACTGCCGGATCAGCCGTCCCCGGCTGGCTCCCACCGCCATCCGCATGCCCATCTCTTTTTCTCTAGCACTCGCCCGCGCCAGCAGAAGATTCGCCAGGTTTGCCGAAGCGATCACCAGCACCACCGCTGCCAGCCCGAGCAGCAACCATAGCGGGCTTTCGTATTCTTCTCGCAGATCAGAAACGCCTGAACCCGCAGGAAAAGCGCCGAGCTTATTCTTTACGAAGCGCTTGGCGCTGCTCGGGTTATAGGCGGCGGGAAGTGTCGCTTCAAAAATCCCAGGAGAAACCGCGCGCAATTGCGCCCCGGCGCGCTCCACGGTCCAGCCCGGCTTGAGCCTTCCCATCGACGCCAGCCACCACGCCGAGCGGCGGGGCAGCATGGCGTATTCCGCTCCGTCCACCACTGGCTCCGCGCATATCGGCAGCGCCAAGTCGAAGTAGCGCCCCACTTCCACGCCGAAAAAGTCCGGTGGGGTCACGCCGATAATCGGGAAGGGGTGTCGGTTGATCGAAATATTCCGCCCCAGTGCGGAACGGTCCCCGCCATACTCTCGCTGCCAAAAGGAATAGCTGATCACCACTCCCGACCCGCACCCCGCATGGTCATCCGTCGGCGCAAGCAGTCTGCCAAGCACGGGCGCCACACCCAGCGTTTCGAAGAACTCTCCACTTACCCACAGCCCCTGCACGCTGTGAACTTCTCCGGCCGGCGAAATATTAAAAGTCGCCGAGCTCCAAGCGAACAGGCTCGAGAATCCCTGCTGCTGCGTGCGAATCTCTTCCCATATAGCGTTCGTGAAATCGGAGAATCGCCCGTTGAAGTCTCCGCTCAAGCCCTTTCGCTGCTCGATGGAGATTCGAGCAAGCTCTTGTGGATTCTTGACGGGCAGTGTGCGCAGGCGGACCGCGTCGAGCAATTGAAAGATAGCCGTGTTCGCCCCGATTCCGAGCGCTAACGAAAGAATCGCCGTCCCCGCAAAAACAGGATTGAAGCGCAACAGCCGCGCGCCAAACCGCAAATCGCCCCAAAGCGTTTCTATGTGCGTTTCCCAACTAACCGAACGCACATTTTCTTTCACCGCCTCTACCCCGCCCATCTCCATTCGCGCCGCACGATGCGCTTCTTCGCGAGTCATCCCGCCGCGCATTCTCTCGACGGCGGATTTCTCCAGAAAATCGCGCAGTTCCTCGTTCAGTTCTTGCTCTGCCCGGCGTTTGCCGAACAAGCTGCGCAGCCCAGCGGATAGATTTGTCCAGAGTCCCATGGATCCTCCCGTCGCAGTATCGACGCTATGAAGCCGTCTGCAAAATTCTCGCGATGGCCGCGACTTGCCGCTCCCACTCTTTCGTTTCACTTTTGAGCTTTTGTCGCCCGGCTTTTGTGAGTGAGTAGTATTTGGCCCGCCGGTTATTTTCCGAAGTCCGCCATTCGCATTCGAGAAGCCCCGCCCGCTCCAGCCGCCGGAACGCCGGAAAAAGGGACCCAGGGTTCACCTCAAACACGCCGTGGCTCAACTGCTGAATCCTCTGCGAAATTCCCCAGCCATGCAGCGGCTCCAGCGCCAGGGTCTTCAGAATTAGCATGTCCAAAGTCCCCTGCACCAGCGTGGCGGAAGCGTCAGTCATCGCTTGTCCTTTTGATGGTGTTGGCGTGTCCTTCAAGAGCAGTAGCCCATCTGCTTCTCCTCTGGGCAATCGAGAGGAGTGTACCGCTCTTCTCTGGATTGTCAAGAGAAGCCTCTCGTATCTCTCGAGGCGCGGGGCTTGCCCCGCCCGGTTTATTGGATTGTCGTCCAGGATTAGTGCGAAGCCGCTGCAAGCCGGCGCGTTACGTAGTCCGAAACGTAAGCGTCAAAAAGATCGTTAAGCTGGTGCGTGACGGGACCAGGCGCCGTCAGAATCTTCTGCCCGTTGATCTCCCCCACTCCGATGAGATTCCGGTTCGTCGAAGTTATAAAAACTTCGTCCGCTGTATAAAGATCTTCAGGCCGAAGCGTCTGCTGCACGACGGCAACTCCCGCCTCCGGCGCAATCTCAAAAAGAATTCCGCGCGTAACACCCTCAAGACAGCCCGAATTCAAAGGCGGTGTAAGAACTTTTCCATTCTTCACCGCAAAAACATTTGCCGCCGTGCATTCCGCAATTTCTCCCCGCTCGTTGAGAAGTACGACCTCGTCGAAACCTTCTTTCTGCGCTTCCGCAACTGACCAAACATTTTGCAGCCACGAAGTTGTTTTCACTCCCGCCAGGGGCGAAGCCGCGTGCCGCCCCTGTTCGCGAAGCGCGAGCCGCACTGGTTCGCGATACTGCGGCAGCGGCGCCGTGTAAATGATCAAATCCACGTCCGGATGTTTTTCATCGCTTTGCCAGAATCCCACCTGGTTGTACACCAGATATATTCTTGCAGCCCCTTCGGTAACCTGGTTCGCGCGAATCACTTCATGCAAATTCAGCCGCACCTTCGCCGAACTGTACGGCATCGGCAGATGGATAATCGCCGCATCTTTTTCGAGCCGCCGCCAGTGCCGTTCATACGCAAAAGCTTCGCCACGAAAAATACGCAGCGTGGTGAAGAGACCCCACCCGCAGATTAGGCCGGCTTGGCCCGGCGAAAGCCGCACCTTTTCGATGGGCAGCAGGCTTTCGTTATGAAAGACATTCCGATGGATCACGCGAAGTCCTTTAGAAACCGCACCATTTTTCATTGTATCTGAAAAGTTCCAGAGTGCACATTTGGAGCACTGCTGAGTTGTAGGAAGATGGACTCTTCGCTTTTCAAAGAGCTTTGAAGAAAACAAAAAAGGGCGCCCGCCTGAGCGGACGCCCTTTTTGGAATCGTGTTAAAAGCCCTAATCAGAAGATTAGTTTAAGGGCGAATTGAATCTCCCGGGCAGAACCGAAATCGCCCGCCGGGAAACGCGTGGAGGTGATCAACCCAAACGAACTGGCGGTAACTGTGTTTCCGGGGTTGCCAAAGTTCGGATGGTTGAAGATGTCGAAAAACTCCGACCGGAACTGCAGGTTGAACCTCTCCTTGATCTTCGTGTTCTTGACGACCGAGAAATCCGTATTCACGAAATCCGGTCCCTGCAATGCATCTCGCTGCATGTCGCCGGGTGTGCAGCTGCCTGGAATGACCGCATAGAAAGGAGCACCAGTAGCCGGGACTGTTGCAACGCTGTTGAATGTGCACGGGATAGCGAATGCAGCATTCGGCGTTGTCGCGCAGCTTGGAGTAGTAATAGGTGCCCCTGTGGGCGTGCCGTTGTAATTCTCGCAGAGAACCGTGTTGTTGTAGAACTGATGCGGATTTCCCGTCGGTGTAACGCGCTGGAGCTGATTAGGCCGCACGGTCAACGTCGTTCCAGTCCCTGTATTGATCGTCAGCAGCGGCGTAATAGGGCTGCCGCTCTGCGCCTGCGAAACAATTCCCAACTGCCAGCCGGATACAAGCCGGTTCGCTTTGAATGGCAACTCATAGAACCCGCTAAGCACGAAGCGGTTTCGCACGTCGTATTCCGACAACCCATAGTCACCGTGGGGGTTATATGCGTTCTGCAAAGGAACCGCGTCGCCCGAACTAACAGAGCTGTCGTCAAGCGCCTTCGAGTAGGTATAGGAAGCCAGGAACTCGAAGCCACGCGAGAAGTGCTTGTTCAGGGTAGCCCACAGCGCGTTGTAATTCGACGTTCCGGGGCTGGCTATCTCGGGGATGTTGCCAAATGTGCAAGTCAGATTTGGTGGGGCGCATTGCGCCGGAAGGATGGGACTCGAAAGCGGAAGCGTCAAGAACGGCCGCGCGGTTCCATAGAAGCCATCGGTGACTAATGGCTGATTCACGTTTTCAGAGATTTGAAGGTGAGTGCCTTTGACACCCACGTAGGCTAGGCTGAGCCCCAGGCTGGAAGTCAGCTGGCGCTCGATGGTCAGGTTCCAATCTTGCGCGTACATATTCTTGAAGTTCGGATCAATCGCGCTGGGTCCCAGGCTGACTCTGGTGATAGCTGCGGCCGGGTTCTCAAGCGTGATGCCTACGGCAGCCACGTTAATCGGCAGAGCGAAGGGCGGATTCCCGCTTAAGCCGCTGACGATGTTAGTCGTAGGATCCTGCGTCATAATCGCGTAAGAGGCGCGCACGGAGGTTTTGCCATTCTTAAACGGGTCCCAGGCAAAGCCGATACGCGGCTCGAAGTTTTTGTTATTCGTGCCGTAGGGTTGTCCCGCCGCAACCAGAGTTCCGGTCGTGGTATCGAAGTTCGTAAATCGGTTCTGGGATTCCGACGGCGTCGAATTCCATTCATATCTCAAACCGATATTGAAAGTGAAATTGGGCTTCCACTTGAAACTGTCCTGGGCAAAGGCGGCGTACGAAGGCTGAAGGATTTTGTCGTTTCCCGCTCCGAGCAGAACAGTGAAGTTAGTGGCGCTATCCGCAAGGAAGCTGGCAAGGGTTGGAAACGTGAAACTCCCAACGTTCTCCGCAATGTTGTCGTTGTAAGCCCGCCGGATTTCTCCGCCAAACGCAAACGAATGGCGGCCCTTCAACCAGCTCAGAGTGTCATTCAGAACGACGGTGGTGTCGCCGCGACCCTGAGGTTCCCCCGTCGGGCCTCCAAAGGACATGGCGCCGGAAACGACGATGTTGGGCAAGCCCACGTCTACAGGTGATCCGGCAGGCAAAGTCATATCGAAATCCGTCGGATCGAGAGCCGTCGGGGTAAAAATGAGGTGAATGCGGTTGTAACCCAGGCGCACTGTATTTGTAAGCGACGGGCTGAAAACGTGGTCCTCGTTGACAGTCACCAGATCCCGCAACCCGGAACGCACATCGCCAAAACCCGGAAGGTTAGCGCCCTGAGTTGGTTCCTGGCGGTGGTCCTTTTGGATCACGAAGTAGCCGTGGATCCGATCCTTGTCAGAGAGATCGTAGTCCAGATCTGCAGAGCCTTGGTTCAAGGACACGTTGGCTGCCGTCGAACCGCTGAACAAATTGAAGGTGCTGGGCACGCCAGGCGTCCCTGTCCCAGTGAGGTTGGCGGCGGGGACCAATTTGAGGAGATCTATCACAGCCGTTGAGGTCACTGTTGCAATCTGCGCCGGACTAGGCACGGTGCTCGAAAGGGCCAGCCCCTGTCGTTGTCGCAATCCTTCGTAAGCGAGGAAGAAAAACAATTTGTTCTTCTTGATCGGCCCGCCGAAGTCGCCGCCGAAGTCATTGCGCTTGAATGGATTCTGCGCCAGCGGCACTCCCAGGGAGCTGACCGCCGGATTGAAAAAGTTTCGCGCATCGAGGTCATTGTTGCGGAAAAATTCAAAAGCCTCGCCGTGGAAATCGTTCGAACCGGAACGCGTGGCCAGGTTCACAATCGCCCCCGAGTCGCGGCCATACTGCGCCGGAAAGGACGAGTTGTCGATCTTGTATTCGGCAAGCGTATCAATCGGCGGCTGGAACGTGACTTGATTCTGCGACGGATCATTCAAGTTGATCCCGTTGATCAGCCAGTTCGTGGTGTCTTCGCGCTGTCCCGCTGTATTGATCGCAAAGGATCCCTGTCCGCGCAATGGAGCTGTAAGGAAGCCATTTTGGGGAGGCGTCACTGTCCCCGGAGTCAAAAGGCTGATGTCCACGAAGTGGCGTCCGTTCAAGGGAATTTCTTGAACGGTCTTTTCATCGATCACTTGTCCGATACTGGTTGTGGCAGTTTCGACCAGAGCCGGTTCCGCGGTGATCGTGACATGCTCGGTGACTTCACCTACTTTCAGCTGGATATTCTGCGTGGCGGCAGTCGCTACATCGAGTCGCAAGTCGGTGATGACAGCCGTCTGGAAGCCAGAACCCGTGACCTCAATGCGGTAAATTCCAATGGGGAGGGAAGGGAACAGATAAGCGCCGGCGCTGTCGGTTTGCGTGGAGGACTCGACGTCTGTCGCTTGATTTTTCGCGACTACTCTAGCGTTCGGAACTGCCGCTCCAGCAGGGTCCGTGACGGTGCCGTTCAGCGCGGCGGTGGACTGGGCGTGCGCCATGTCGCACAGCGCGAACGAAAACAAAAGGACGGCCAAAATAAGGCAAGCGCTTCGGACCGAAAAAGAACCTCTAAAACCAACTTCCATCTTGTTTGTCCTCCTGGAGAAGTATTGTTTCAAGTACCTCAAATACCGAATCTCGTTCTCTCGACAAATCTTCGAAGCTTCCCCCACTCGAGGGACCCAAAAAGATGCTTTCTCTTGTGGGCATTGGACCCCGGACGACCATTCCAGTATCCGGCTGCCAACGCTTATGTAAGTCGGTAATTCCCAGTAACGCAATCGTGTGACCACAAGAAAGGGGCCATTGGGACTAGATAACTTGTTTTTTATCAGTTGGTTGGGCTGGAGTTAAACCTTTTGCTACAAGGCCAAAGCGTCATGGGATATGAAATATAGAAGGATACTCTACTAATTTGTAGTGATTTACATACGGTTTAGAGTATCTCAGAGACGCAAAGGCAAAATTCACCGGGCGCAGGAAACGAGTAAAGGGGATTTGATCCTGACTAAGGCCGGCAGCTCGCGGGGATGACAAGTTCCTGGTTTTGGTAGATGCGGTTGGGGTTCGTGAGAGACGGGTTGGCGGTTGCGAGGCAGGGCCAGGCGGAGGAACGGCCCAGATTGGACTTTGCCAAGGCCCAGAGCGTGTCGCCCTTGCGGACTTTAATTGTTGTAACGGCTTTGGTCTTGGCGCCGAGGCTCACTACCGGAGATACGGCGATGTTGGGAAGGTTAAGCCGAGCGCCGGCGCGGATCTGATTGGGGTTGGCGATGCTCGGGTTAAGGGCAAGAAGTTCGCGCCAGCGATTGCCGCGGCCAAGATTTTGTTGCGCCAACTTCCAGAGCGAGTCGCCGGGCCGGACGCTGATTGTGAGTTGCGTGGCGATCACCGCCGAGGAAGCGCGCGTCGGTTGCGCCGGCTGAACCGCGACGGCGGGAGCGGCCGGTCGAACCGGCGCTACAATTTCGGACGGTTCTGACGGACGAATTGTTGAGACGGCGGCCGGCGCGAGCGGTTGCATCGGTTGGACGAGAATACTCGGTGTCGCGAAGTGCGAAGAAATTTTCGGTTGCGCGGGAGAAATCGGCCGCCCGTGAGCGCGAAGTGTTGGACGGACATCTTTACTAAAGTCCAGACGCATATTTGGATGGATGATCGGGCGAAGAGCTTCAGGAACTTTGTGATTAGTGCCGCTGCTCACTTCGGGGTGAATCGCACGAACATTTTCGCGAACGCTCGGACGAATTTCTGAGCGGCCAGCTTCTGGTCTTCGAACTTCAGGGCGAACCGGAACGGCGGCGAACGGATCGCGGCGAAAAACATTCGGCGGAGTTTTGGGGGAGGAAGATTTCGGATAGAGAGCTGGTTGAGCCGGAGGACGAACCGCAGGACGCTCCGGCAAAACCGGAGAGGCCAGCGCAGGAGTCCCGAATGGAAGATGGAACGGTTGCGTCTGTTTCGGTTTCAGCGCTCGCAATTCTTTTTGCTTCTGAAGCTGGCGAGCGACATCGCCGAGCGGAATTTGCGGAGTCTGTGAATTTGCGTCAAGGCTCGACGGAGAGTTTTGCGGAGCAGCGGGCGAGCAATTATTCTTTTGCGCGCATTCGGTTCGCTTGGCTTCGATTTGCGCGCGGTCTTCGGGAGTCAGAATATGCGGGTGCTTGAGATCTTCTTCGGTGTAAACGTGCTTGGCGCTTTTTTGTGCTTCCTGTTTGCGGGCGCGTTCCTGGCGGGCAGCTTCGGCGACCGATTGATCTTGCTGATCCTGCGCGCGAGAAATGGTGGCGCCGAAAGTCGCTAAACTCAAAAATAGGATTGCAGGCACGGCGAACTGGACGGCACGCAGGATTCTCCCTGCGCCTGTGCTGCGCGGCTGGAGGAACAGTGGGCCGTTTAGGTCAGTAAGCTTCATGGCAAACCGACTACGGGGGGACTCCGCGTAAGAAGAAGTGTATCTGGAAAAGGGAGGCACGGGAAAAGTTTTTCTCGTCCAGTTGCCTGCCCGTGAACCCACCGGGATTCGCGATTTTGAGGGGACGGAAAGGGGTGTTTGGCGTACTATCTCTGCTCTTTGAGGGAAAGACAGAGGGCGGGGAATAGAAAATGAAAAAAGAGACGACGAAGAAGACAGTAACGGTTGGCCTGAGCGCGACGAATTCCGGGGAGGGCGCGTGCGGGAAGCAAGAGACGGAGACTCCCGGGAGGCGCAGGTTCTTGCAGGCGAGCTTGTTCGGTGGAGCTGTTGCGGCGGCTGGCCCGGTTTTGCAGCCCGTGTTCGGATCGTCGCGAGAGAATTCATCTGCGGCTGCAGATGTTCCGGCATTTGAACTGGACGAGATAACGATTGGTGAGCTGCAGGACGGAATGAAGTCCGGCAAGTTCAGCGCGCGTGCGATTGCGGAGAAATATTTGGCACGCATCGCGGCGATCGACAAGAGCGGGCCGACGGTGAATAGCGTCATCGAAACGAATCCCGATGCGCTGGAGATCGCGGAGGCGCTGGACAAAGAGCGGAAAGAAAAAGGGGTGCGTGGGCCGCTGCACGGCATTCCTGTTTTGATCAAAGACAACATTGCGACGGCGGACCGCATGCAGACAACAGCGGGGTCGCTGGCTATGGTGGGATCGAAGCCACCGCGCGATGCGTTCCTCGCGCAAAAGTTGCGCGAAGCCGGCGCGGTGATTTTGGGAAAAACAAATTTGAGCGAGTGGGCGAACATCCGGTCGAATCATTCCATTAGCGGATGGAGCGGGCGCGGCGGGCAGACGAAAAATCCGTATGCGCTGGACAGAAACCCTTGCGGGTCGAGTTCCGGAACGGGCGCGGGAATCTCGGCAAATCTTGCGGCGATCGGAATCGGAACGGAGACGGATGGATCGATCGTGTGCCCCTCTTCGGCAAACGGCCTTGCGGGGATCAAGCCGACGATTGGGCTCGTGAGCCGCAGCAGAGTTATTCCAATTTCGCATACGCAGGATACGGCTGGACCGATGTGCCGCACGGTGCGGGATGCGGCGATCTTGCTGGGGGCGTTGACGGGGGTGGATCCCGACGACAAAGCGACGGCCGCGAGTGCCGGAAAGTCGTTCACGGACTACACCAAATTCCTCGACGCCGGCGGATTGAAGGGCGCGCGCATCGGCGTCCTGCGAAAAGCGTTTGGGTTCAATCCCGCGGTGGACAAACTGATGGAAGACGCGCTCGACGCGATGAAGAAACAAGGAGCGATGCTGGTGGACCCAGTGGAGATAGAAACGTATGGGAAGTTCGGGGAGACGGAATTTCTCGGTTTCATGTACGAGCTGAAAGCGGACTTGAATGCGTACCTCGCGTGGCTGGGGCCAAACGCGCCGGTGAAAACGCTGAAAGAAATTATCGAGTTCAACGAGAAGAATGCGGCGAAGGAGATGCCGTATTTTGGACAGGAAAATTTCTTGAAGGCCGAGGAGAAAGGTCCGCTGACGACCCAGGAATATGTGGATGCGATCAAAAAGAACCATGAGCTGGCGGGGAAGGAAGGGATCGACGCGGCGATGGACAAGCACAAGCTGGATGCCATTGTGGCGCCGACGGGCGGACCGGCGTGGCTGACGGACATTGTGAATGGCGACTCGTTTGGCGGAGGAAGCTCGGAGTTTGCGGCGGTGGCCGGGTATCCCAACATTAACGTTGTTGCGGGATTCAGTTATGGCTTGCCGGTGGGGATTTCGTTTTTTGGGCGGGCTTGGAGCGAGCCGGTTTTGATCAGGCTGGGGTACGCCTATGAGCAAGCAACGATGTTCCGGAAGGCGCCGAAGTTTCTGGCTCATGTGGAAGGGTAAGGCGCGGGCGTGGCCCTTGGGTTCGGGCGATACGTTGCCGGCCCGCGCCGAAGCTCTTCTCTCGATCAAGCCCGGTCAGTTGGTCGAGGTTGGACCGTTCTAGCCGCGTGTACAGATTGCTTTAGGGATTAAAACCACTGTAATCATGGCGTTATTAGCGCGGCGGAAGCCGTGCCCCCAAAAAGCAGATTCGAAAGCAGCGCGCTTAGAACCCAAGAGGGCGGGTTTCTGTTAGCGGGGGCGGGTAGTGAGGCTGGCTTGTTTCCAGAATTTTTCCCATTGCCAGATGTGGGGAGTTTTGTCGAGGACGCGGTAGCCGAGTTGGCGGGCGAGCATGAGAATTTGGCCGCGATGGTGGGCTTCGTGGGCGAACATGTAGGCGAACATGGTGCCGCCGGCGGGCCAAGTGGGCATCCAACTGTCGCGGAAGAATTTCGTGACGCGGCGATGCGGAGCGGCGGAGAGAGCATCCGTCAACATGCAGAGGCACTGCGCGGCGCTTTTCTTGTGCGCGGCGGCAGCTTGCTTTTGGGTGCAGCGGTGGGGATCGAGCGGCGGGGGGCACTTCAGATGCGGCGCGGAGCCTTTCAGCCACTTTCGGCGGCAGTTGTGGAGATGCGCGAAGATGGACGCGATGGTGCGGCCGCCGGCTTTTTCTCCAGGCGGCTGGGCGCGCCAGGCACGAGGGTCGAGCTGCGAGAGGATGAGCTGGTTCATAGCGTCGTTGCTCGCGTAGGTTTCGAGCAGGGTGTCGCGAATCTCGGCCAGCGCGGCGTGCGATGGGAGCGCCATGGAAGCTCTGCCCATTTGCTTAATTCTTCCCCTGTTTGGCTCCCGCATGTTTCCTCAACTTCCACCGAAGTCTGAATCTGAAATTGCAGTTCCGATTCACGCGCCCATCGCACAAATGATTCTCGGCGCGCGATGAGCTATGGAATTACAAGCTGGGGATGAACCACCGGGCGACGGCCTTTAGACCAGCTTGTACCAGATCGCCTCGGGCCGCGTCCTCCCACCACTCGGTATCGTCCGGCTTAAATAAGGCGGATGTTCTGTCCTTTGCCAGGGCGAGCTGCAAGGGTAGCGTCGGATCGACCGGGCGCGGCTCGGCGGCTTCCTTGAGCTGCGCGAGCATCTGTTGCTGCTGCTTCATATCTAGCATCGAGATGACGGAATGGCAGTAGGGGCAAGCAGAGTTGGTTTGCAGGTCGATCGATGCGCCGCAATTGCAGCAGTTGACGGTTTGTACATTTTGTTTCAACTGCTGGATCTCTTGCGGGGAGAGCGCGTGGATAAAATTCTTCTCTTTCAGGAAGTCGAAAAAACCGATGAAGTGGCCGTGGCCACTTGCACATGCCCAATAGTTGAAGCGCATGTTGCGGACCATATCGTGCGCGAGCGACAGCGGGCCTGCGCAACGGGGACATTTGAGAACGTCGGAAAGCTTCGGCTTGACCGTGGACGAGTGTTCGCCAATAAACTTCATGAGCTTGAGCGTCGAGCCGGGAGAGAGCTGCAGGCTTTTGTGCTCATCGAACCAGAACGACTGGCAAGCCGTGCAGACGTCGACGATGACCTGGGTGCCCAAGCGGCCGTCCAGGGTCCAGTCCGTCATATCCTTTCCGCAATTGGGGCAAGTCATTTCGGGCGATTCTAGATGATTGGCCTGATGAATGCCATCGGCTGGGAGGAGAACTTCCGGCGCCGCGCGAGTGCATGGGGATGGCGGGGGCACGGCGTGTTCTTTCGTATTGACAGTCTATACGTAGGCGCCTAGTATCCCTATAGAAAGCCGATAGGAGGCACGCGTTGGGCGCTGAACAGACGAGCCTTTTGCAGGGGACTTTGGACTTGCTGATCCTGAAATCGCTGGTATCCGGCGAGATGCACGGACTGGGAATTTCGCGGAGAATCCAGCAAATCACGGGTGGGACTTTTGTCGTCAAGCCCGGGTCGCTCTTTCCGGCGCTGCACCGCATGGACGAAGAGGGCTGGATCTCTTCGTTTTGGGGAGACTCGGAAAACAACCGGCGCGCGAAATACTACCGCTTGACGAAAGCGGGAACGAAACAGCTGGAAGCCGAAACCAAGCGATGGGGACGCATTTCCTGGGCTATCGCTCAAGCCCTGGAAGCTTCGTAAAAAGGAGTCCCTATGCCGCTCTTTGTGAAAACGCGAAGCTTGCTGCGAAATCTCTTTTTATCTCGCGGTGTGGAAGCAGAGCTCGACCAGGAAGTTCATTCGCACCTCGCACTGCTGATAGCGGAGAACATTCGCGCGGGCATGACGCCGAGAGAGGCGGAGCGCGCGGCGCGGGTGGAACTTGGAGGAATCGAACAAGTGAAAGAAGACGTCCGTGAACAACAGACGGGTAACTGGCTGCGTTCTGTGTTTTCTGATTGCAGATACGGTCTCCGGCAGCTCCGCAAGAACGCGGGCGCAACCGCGGTGATGGTTTTTACGCTGGCGCTGGCCATCGGCGCAACCACGGCGATTTTCAGCGTGGTGTATGGCGTGTTGCTGCGGCCGCTTCCGTATCCCGATGCAAGCCGGATCATGGCGGTCTTTGAGGTTACCTCCGAGGGCAGACCGTCGCGCCTTGCGGACCCGAACTTCGACGACTTTCGCGATCAAAACCGCAGCTTCCAGGCGATGGCGAAGTACGCTGACGGCGTTGTGTCTGTTTCGGGAGCCTCGCAGCCCACACGCACGACGGTTGCGGCCGTAACTCCGGGTTTTCTGAATGTCTTCGGGATACAGCCGATCCTCGGACGGGATTTCAGCGCCGGCGACGCGAAAAAAGGCGCCGGGGGCACGGTTCTGGTTGGCTATGGTTATTGGAGGCAGCATCTCGGATCTACGCAGGACCTCTCGCAGTCGCACCTGAAGATTGATGGCGCGATTTACTCAGTCATTGGTGTGCTGCCGGCGGGATTTCGTTTCCCGGCGGACGTGGAGCTTTGGATGCCGGCGGATTTGGACGGAGAAAATCCAAGCAGGACTTCGCATAACTACAGCGCGGTAGGCCGCCTGCGCGATGGCGTGACGGCCCAGCAAGCGAATTTGGATATCAGCGCGATAGCCCGGCGGATTCACGATACCTCGAGCGAGCAAGGCGATTACCTGCTGAAGGATGGAATGGTCCTCCCGCTGCAGGATTCGATTACGGGGAAGGCTCGTTCGGCGCTGCTTGTCTTGCTTGGCGCTGTGGGATTTCTTTTGCTGGTAGCGTGCGCGAACGTGGCAAATTTGTTGCTGGCGCAGGCGTCGGTGAGAGAGCGGGAACTCGCGATTCGCAGCGCGCTCGGTGCGGCTCGTGGACGGCTGATCCGGCAGTTCCTTACCGAGGCCTTGCTGCTTTCCTTGGCTGGCGGTGGGCTGGGCGTACTCGGAGCGCTCGGGGGCGTGGCGGGATTGGTTGCGCTGGCGCCGGAAAATTTACCGCGGCTGGAGAGCGTTTCGATCACTATTCCGGTCCTGGTGTTCGCGCTTTTGCTTTCCACAGTGGTCGCGGCGGGGCTGGGGGCGTTCACCGCGGCACGCGCGACTTCTGGGGATCTGCGCAAGGGCCTCGAGGAAGGCGGACGCGGGCAAGCGGGTTCACAAGGCAGCCAGCGCGTTGGACGGGTGATCGTGGCGGCGCAGATCGCGATCACTTTGGTGCTGGTGGTCGGGGCGGGGTTGTTCGGCCGCAGCTTGATGAAAGTGCTTGAAGTGAATCCTGGTTTTCGAGTGGACAAGATTGTCACGATGGACGTCTCGCTGCCGTGGGTGGAGGATCCCAAAGCAAAGGCGGGTCAGGCGATTTTCTTCACAACCTTGATTGACCGGCTGAAGCAAATCCCGGGTGTACGCCAGGCTGGCGCAACGAGCGGCCTGCCGATGGATGGCGGGCTTCCCGACGGAATGTTTCTACTGATGACGCAAGAAGAGGTGCCAAAAAACCCGGATGATTTTGGCACGCTCTTAAAGCAAAAAGAGCGCATCGGCAATGCGGATTTCTGTGTGGCGACGGACGGATACTTCCAGGTTCTCGGAATTCCGCTCGTTCGAGGGCGACTCTTCGACGAGCGCGACGGCGCGAATACACCGCACGTTGCCGTGATCAGCGAATCGCTGGTGCGCGACCGCTGGCCAAACCAGGATCCGATCGGACACACGATTGAGTTTGGAAACATGGACGGCGACCTGCGCTTGCTGACGATCGTGGGGATCGTGGGCGACACGCACGAATATGGGCTCGATCTGCCGCCGCGTCCGACCGTTTACGTGAATCTGTTCCAGCGGCCGCGCCCGGCGATCACTCTGACGATGCTTAGCGATGCCGACACAGGGTCGGTGTCTTCGGCAGCGAGAGGGATCTTACAGGATCTGGATCCGGAGATTCCCACGAGGTTCCGAACGTTTTCGCAGGTCTATTCCGCTTCGCTGGGCTCGCGGAGATTCAACGTCATTCTCATCGGATTCTTCGGACTCACCGCGCTGCTGCTGGCAACGGCGGGGGTGTTTGGCGTAATGGCGTATTCGGTGAGCCGGCGGACGCGAGAGATTGGCGTGCGTGTCGCGCTCGGGGCGGATTCCGGCGACGTTCTGAGAATGATTCTGGGACAGGGATTACGAACGATCTTCCTTGGCGTGGCGGTCGGGATTATTGGATCGTTGGCATTGACGCGTACCGTGGAGTCGCTGCTCTTTGGCGTGACGGCCACCGATCCGCTGACATTCGTCGGAGTGACCGTGCTGCTCGTCGCCGTAGCGCTGCTGGCTTGCTACATTCCGGCGCGGCGGGCGACGAAAGTGGACCCGCTGGTTGCCTTGCGCTACGAATAGAAATTGGTTTCTGTGCGTGTCGAGCGTTTGGTTAAGGCCCTTAGCGTCTGACTCCGTCTGAGAGCTCGGAGTTTCCCGCGAAATCTCTTTTTATCATGGCGAGTCTGCCAGTCGGGTCCCACACCTGCAGCGGAAAGCATCCTATTCCCTAAACCCGTTCAGCATCTCGAACAGCCGATCAATTTGTGAGTTGAAGCGGAATGGCATTCTTAGCGCAGCGTTTAGGGAGATCGCAGAAGTGACGAGGTTGGACGCGGGCGCGAGACGGGCGTTCTCGGAATTCCGTGTCGCTTTAGCTTGGATGATCTGCGCGCGGCGTTGCGCGCTTGGCGTGATATCTTTGCAAATCCAGGGAAGAGGCTAAGACCATGAGTGAACAGATGAGTTGGAAACAGCTTGAGGAAAAGATCGGCGCGGCGGTGAAGCTGACGCGGAGGCCGGTGGCGGTGTCGTTTTTGGATGCGGCCCCGGTGAATGTAAAGGAATTCGATGGAACCGAACCGTCGGGATGCAGTTTCTGGCGGCTGGCCGCGAACGGCGGAGTTTTCTACACCGCGCCCGAAAAGCACTTCAACTGCGCGGTGGGAGCGTACACACACAACATTGCTTTGTCGCCGGAACGAGAGAAGGAGACGGAGCAAACGCTGAAGATGATGTTTGATCTGGGTTATGTGAAGCCGGAAGAGGTACCGCAGATTCCGCGGCTGGCCAAGGCGCCAACGGCGATTCTCTACGCGCCGCTGGGGGATGCGCCCGTTCGGCCGGATGTCGTGCTGCTTGCCTGTAAGCCTGCGGGGGCGATGCTGCTGAGTGAAGCGGCGAATCGGGCGGGCGTGGGCAGTGGTGCGCCAGCACTGGGGCGGCCGACGTGTATGGCGCTGCCCGCTTCGATGCAGAAGGGGGCGATTCTCAGCTTGGGATGCATGGGGAATCGTGTTTACACGGGGCTTGGTGAGGACGAGATGTATTTTGTTTTGCGGGGAAAGGATCTTGACGCCGTCGTCGACGCGCTCACAGTGATTACCAACGCTAACGCGGCGTTGAACGAGTACGCCACCGGGCGTCGGTCACAGCTGGCGACTGCCTAGATGGAGTGGGCGCCCGGGGAAACTCGAGGAAAGAGCAAAGATAACGCGGAGGCACGGAGTTAACAGAGATGCGCGGAGAGCGTGGAAAGGGGAACGGTTGAAAGGGCTGGTCGGGTCGGAACGGTTTTTAGCTGACGGCTGGGCGGCTTTGAACGCTCGATTCCCCCAACTGCTGGAGGATAGGCGTGGTCACCAGCGTGGTGATTACCGCCATGATGACGAACATCGTAAATAACACAGGGGAGAGCACGCCCAGGTCCAGGCCAACGTTGAGGACGATAAGCTCCATCAGGCCGCGCGTGTTCATTAACACGCCGAGGGATGCGGCTTCGCGCCAATCTGAGCCCGTCGATCGAGCGGCGAGAAAACTGCCTCCGAATTTGCCAAGCGAGGCCACGGCGATAATCAAAATGCACGCTAGCCAATCGCGCGTTCCATGCACCAGGCCGATCTGAGTCCGCATTCCTGTAAATACGAAAAACACGGGCAACAGGAGTACGACAACCAGATCCTCGCACTTCTCGCGGATTTGACGCGCCAACATGGAATTGTGGGGGATCACGGTTCCTAGAAGGAAAGCGCCGAAAAGCGCGTGAATGCCGATTCGTTCCGTCACCAAGGCCGAGAGAAGCAGGGCGGCGCAGACTACGGCGAACATGTCTTGCGTCGTTCGGCCTTTCGCCGTCTGCCATCTCACGAGCTGCAAAGCACCCCGCTTCGCAATCAGCAAGACGAAGAAGATGAAGCCGATCGTGGTGAACAAAGTGAAAAGAAGGCTTCCGGTTTGGGAATGGGCGACGCTGATGACGAACGCCAGCAGGCACCATGCGACGACGTCGTTGATGGCGGCGCAGGCCAGGGCAAGAACTCCTAGTCGCGTTTTTTGCATTCCGCGATCGGTGAGAATACGTGCCAGGACTGGGAACGCGGTTATGGACATCGCCACGCCGATGAAAAGAGCAAAGGTGGTGAAGGAGACAGCGCTGGCGGAATAGCGGGAATAGAGCCAGAGTGCGATAGCGGCCCCGGACAAAAAGGGCAGGATGATGCTGGCGTGGGAGATGGCGATGGCGGCGCGGGTGCGCTCTTGCAAAAGTTCCGTATCGAGCTCGAGGCCGACCAGAAACATATAGAGCACCACGCCGACCTGGGAGATCAGCGCGAGATAGGGTGCGGTATTGACGGGAAGGATTAGAGAAGCAGCCTCCGGGGCCAGCCAGCCGAGAAAGGATGGTCCCAAAAGAATTCCGGCGACCACTTCTCCCATGACTTGTGGCAGGTTCAGCCTGCGAAACAGCGCGCCGAGAATGCGGGCCACGACAATGATGACCACAAGCGCGAGCAAAACGTGGAGCAGGATCCCGGGCGCTTCGGAGGCCGGTGGTTTGACTGGTGCTTCCGTTCGCGGCGCTTGTGCGGGTACGAGCGACTGTCCCACCCACCGAATCAAAAAAAAGACGCCGATACTTGCTCCGAGGCTGGCCATGTAGGTGAGCGCGGTGCGGGATATCCGGATCATGATGGCGGGTTAAAATACGCCGCAGACTATAAGCTTGTCTACCGCGATGTGAACAGGGATGTGCAGGAACCTACTTGCCCCCCAAACTCGTCCGGCCGTCGAAGCGATCTAGAATCCGTTTGAGGGCATTGCTCTGGTTCAAGCGCGGCCGGTTCGCCACGAGGAATCGAAGGCCGCAGGGCAAGGCCGTCTCGATATCCGCGAGAAACACTTCTTCCAGCTGATTCTGGCTGCGCGCGGTCTTTTCCTGCCACGGATATTGGAAAGTGTAAACCGCCAGCGGCAAGGCCCGGCCTTGAAAAGGGACTCCTGCGAACAAAGCTTGTGTAGCACCCGCTTTGGTTTGGTCGAGCAGAATCGGCCAAAGTCCCCGACCACGGGAACCAAAAATCAGCCGCGCCAATCCGTCGGTGACGCTACGCGGGTCCAGGCGAGGATTGCGCAGGAAGCGGTGCAAACGCTTCTCGCGCGCATGCGGGGTACCGGCCGTCGGCAGCACCCGAAACAGTGCCGCCAGGG
>Ga0210393_10000185_pt1 | contig 60915 bp, 42 predicted proteins | sample IncBWC27OmetaG_FD_160068 | JGI IMG/M metagenome (GOLD analysis project Ga0210393, IMG submission 160068) | Forest soil microbial communities from Barre Woods Harvard Forest LTER site, Petersham, Massachusetts, United States - Inc-BW-C-27-O ... | reverse complement strand
TGCTGGAGCATCCGGTGGCGCTTATTCAGCCAACATCGTTGCCGACACACAGGTCGATGTTGCATTCAAGGTCAACGGCTACGTTCAGTCGATCCTCCAGGTGAAGGGGGCAGACGGCAAGCCGCGCAACGTCCAGGCCGGCGATCCAGTGGCAGCGGGCGTCGTGCTAGCGATCGTCAAGGACGACACTTATCGGCATAGCCTGGCGAAGGCCCAGGCTGATTTGCAAAACTCCCGCGCCACTCTCAGCAAGGCCAAGGCGGACTTCGTGCGCTACACGCATCTGCTGCAGGAGCGCGTCGTGGCGCAGGCCGACTTCGACGCCGCCAAGCAACAGTACGATTCCGCGCAGGCGTCGGTCGGCGCCACGCAGGCCGCGGTACAGCAGGCGCAGGTTGATCTCGACGACTGCAAACTCAAGTCGCCGATGAGCGGACTGATGCTGGATCGCAAAATCGAGGTCGGCACCCTGGTCTCGCCCAACTTCGTAGGCTTTCAGATTGGCGATACCAACAAAGTCAAAGTCGTGTTCGGGGTGCCGGGCGCGATTGTCGGCGAGTTGAAGCCCGGAACAGAATTAGCGGCGACAGTCGATGCGTTTCCGGGACAGACGTTCCGCGGCGCGATTTCGAAAATCGCCGCGGTCGCCGATCCCAACACCCGCGTATTCGACATCGAGGCGACGATTCCAAATCCCGATGCCCGCCTGCGGGTCGGCATGATTGCCGCGCTGCATCTGCCCGCCACCGTGCAAGCGAAGAACACGGTGGTCGTTTCGACGCGCGCTATCGTGCGGCCGCCCGACGATCCCACGGGCTACGCGGTGTACGTCCTGGGGAAGGACGCCGACGGCAAGCTGATCGCACAGTTGAAAAAAGTCGATATCGGTCCCGTCGTTGGCGACCAGGTGTCGATCGAGGCGGGTCTCGACCCAGGCGCGCAAGTGATAGTCAGAGGCGCGGATGTGGTCTTCAACGGCGCCAGCATCAACATAGTTCCGTAGGCGCGATCCAATGGCGCACCGACCTGACGCGGAAATAATCGCGACGACTCATAACACGGCGCGCTTCTTTACCGAGAATCGCCAGATTTCATGGGTCGCGCTGCTGCTCGTGATCGCATGGGGCATCTACGGCTACGGCAAAATGCCAAAGCGCAAGGATCCCGACATCCCGGTGAAGGAAGCGCAGGTGATTTGCGCGTGGCCGGGCGTCAGCGCCGACCGCGTCGAGCAGCTCGTCACGCGCAAGATCGAAGAGAAGCTCGCCGAGGTCTCCGAGGTGCGCGCGCCGTCGGCCGAGGAATACTCGATCAAGTCGCTGACGCTCGACGGTCTGTCCGTCGTCAACGTTCAGGTCGACTACAATGTTAATGACCTCAAGCCCATCTTCAACGAGATGGACTTGAAGCTGAGAAGCATCACTGATCTGCCGAAGGGCGCCGGACCGATCCAATTTTTCAGCGGCTTTGGCGATACCGCGGCGCTGATGCTGACGGTGGCGAGCCCCAAGGAAAGCGAAGTCGCGATCTCGCTGCGCGCCAGGGAGATTGCGGCCGCAATCACGACGGCGCGCGGCAATGCGGTCGACGCGTCGAAGCGCGCGACGGTGGTGGTCGCGTTTCCGCTCAGTCTCGATACTCATAATATCGGCGAAAGCGTCAGTGGGATTCTCGGCCCATGCCTCGTGAAGGGCGGTGCTCTCAGCGACATTCGCTCGATTGCCGGCAAAGGCTTCGTTGGACTCGACGGTATCGCGACCTCCGACGACGAGCTGCAGCGGGCGTTCATGGGATGCGTCGAGGAGAAATACGGCTCCGCATCATTCGATCCGGACATCTGGCAGCCAGTGGTGATTCGCAATCCCGGCGACGCCCAAGCGCGAATCGATACCGTCGCGGGTGACAAGTACAGCTTTCGCGAGCTCGACGATTTCACTGACCTGATCAAGCGCGGACTGACCGGAGTGCCGCAGGTCTCGAAGATTTTGATCTCCGGCGATCTCCCGGAATGGATCAATCTTGAATATTCGCAGTCCAGACTGGCAGCCTATGGCGTCACGCCCAGCAAGATCGCGCAGGTGCTGGCGGCGCGAAATATCCTATCGCCCGGCGGCTCGCTCGAAACCAACGGCCGCAACCTGATTGTGCTGCCGTCGGGCGAGTTCAAAAGCGAAAAGGACATCGGCGACGTAATCATCGGCAAATCTGCCACCGGCACTCCCCTGTACCTGCGCGACCTCGTGACGATATCGCGGGGCTACCAGGACCCGGCGCGCTATCTGAATACCTATACGGTGCGCGACGCCGCGGCAGGATGGCAGACGCATCGCGCGATCACGATCGCGGTCCAGATGCGGTCCGGCGAACAGATTCACTCTTTTGGCGAAAACGTCGATCACCAGCTCGCCCTTCTCCGCCAGCAGCTACCGACGGATCTGATCATGGCGCGAACCTCGGACCAGCCGCGGCAGGTCGAGGAAAACGTCGAGCTGCTGAACCACGCGCTCGAGGAAGCGATCGTGCTGGTCGTCATCACGGCGCTGATCGGATTTTGGGAGTGGCGTTCGGCGCTGCTGATGGCGGTGTCGATGCCACTGACTTTGCTCATGACCTTCGGCTTCATGGATTTAGTCGGATGGGACATCCAGCAGGTCTCGATCGCATCCTTGATCATAGCACTAGGTCTATTGATCGATGACCCTGTTGTGGCCGGCGACGCCATCAAGCGCGACCTGGACGCCGGCCATCCGCGAATTGTCTCGGCCTGGCTGGGACCCACCAAGCTCGCGCGCGCAATCCTGTACGCGACTATCACTAACATTGTCGCCTACTTGCCATTTGGCCTGCTGACCAAGGACACTGGCAAATTCATGATTTCGCTGCCGGTCGTAATGACGGCGTCATTGATCGCGTCGCGGCTGGTCTCGATGACGTTTATCCCGATGCTCGGTTACTACTGGTTGCGTCCAGCGAAGAAGAAGCCGTTGCCGATCGAGGAGATGCGCAAGCAAGGCTTCAGCGGATACTACTACCGCACGGGGCATTGGTGCCTGGAGCATCGATGGATGACGTTTGCAGCCTCGATCGTCTTCCTTGTCGTCGGATTCAAGCTGGGTTCTCAACTCAAGTCCGCGTTTTTCCCGATCGACCTTCAATTTCTCTCGACCGTCGACATTTTTCTTCCGAACGACAGCGCACTGAGCGAAACCAAGGCTGCGGCGGCGAAGGCGCGCGAGATAATTCAGCAGCAGGCGCAGCAGATGGAGACCGAAGAATCGGGCGGCGCCGAAGGTGCACACTTGCTCAAGTCGCTGACTACTTTCGTCGGCGGCGGCGGTCCGCGTTTTTGGTACTCGCTCGCGCCCGAAAACAAGCAGGTCAACTATGCGCAAGTGGTCATCGAGATTGACGACAAGCGCAAGATGGCGAGGTTCGCGACCAGGTTGCAACCGGCGTTGTCGGCGGCGATTCCCGGCGCCTTTGTCGACGTGCAGGAGTTACAGACCAACGGCTCCAAGAATCCTATCGAGATTTTCGTAAGTGGCCGTGCAGAGTCGAGTACCAGCGGCGAGAACCAGGACATGGCGACGCTGCGCAAACTCGCGAGTCAGGTCGAGAACATTTTGCGCGCCGTTCCGGATGCGCGCAGGGTTCGCAACGATTGGTTCGGGCAGACGATGGTCGCGCGGCTCGAAATCGATCCCGATCGCGCCAACCTGGCCGGGACTACCAATGAAGATGTCGCCGCATCAACCACCGCCAACCTGAGCGGCAATCGGATCGCGACACTGCTGGAAGGCGATAAGCAGGTCCCAGTCGTGGGACGTCTCTATCGCAGTGAGCGCGCGAGCGTGCAGGACCTGGAAAATCTCTACGTCTATCCTTCCAACGGCGGCAAGCCGGTCCCGCTTAAAGCCATCTCGTCGGTGCATTACGAGCTCGAAACTCAGCGAATCCGCCGCCGCGCGCACTTCCGCACCATTACAGTCGCCGCTTTTACAGCGCCCGGTGTGCTGGCCTCGGAAGTCCTTAACGAAGCTATGCCGAAGATCAATGAACTGCAGGCCACCGTGCCTACCGGCTATAGCATCGTCATAGGAGGTGAGTATGCGAAGCAGCAAACCGGATTCGGCGAGCTAGGTGTCATCCTATTGATATCCTGCCTGATGATTTACGTAGCGCTCGTCATCCAGTTCAACAGTGCAGTCAAACCCGTGCTCGTATTCGCATGTGTGCCATATGGCGTAGTCGGTGCGCTATTGGCACTGCTGATCATGGGGACGCCTTTCGGCTTCATGGCATTTCTCGGTATAGCCAGTCTCATAGGTGTTATCGTCAGCCACGTCATAGTGCTCTTCGATTTCATCGAGGAGATGCACGAGAAGGGCGAGCCGTTCATGGAGGCGGTGCTCGACGCGGGCATCGAGCGGCTGCGCCCCGTGATGATTACGGTCGGCGCGGCGGTACTCGCCTTGGTGCCACTTTCGATTCGCGGCGGACCTTTGTGGGAGCCATTGTGTTACGCGCAGATAGGAGGTTTGAGCGTCGCGACTTTTATCGAACTGCTGTTGGTGCCGGTGCTGTACGGAATATTCGTGCTCGATTTGAAGATCATCAAGTGGGAGACGCTTCACCCCGAAGCTGCGCCCGGCACGGTGATTCCACTGCCGGAGACGCGTGTCGGAGGTCATTGAGCAATGCCGTCGAAAGATCGCTCGAAAGAACCGCCGAAAACTGCCGAACCATCGCGAACCGCCGACAAAGCAGCCGCTGCAGACATAGAATGGCCCAGGCTTCTTGCGCGCGTCGTCGAAGGAGTAGTCACCGCCGAACTGCATGAGTTCGAAGACAACGTGATGGAATTCCTCGACTCCGCGGTTGCCGACGCCTATGCAGCCTTGATCCGGCTAAGCGCGTGGGTAATAGGTGTCGCCTTTCTGCTCACCGGGGTGACCCTTTTCGCGGGAATGTGGCTTCGATGGTGGGCGGCGTTCGCGTCGGTCGGAGTGTTAGTCATAGCACTCGGTTCGATCGCAGGCGCGAGGCGTCGTCCGCGTAAGCGTCGAAGGAGCCGATAGCGAAAGCTCGTCACGTAAGATCGGCTTTGCGGCGGCTGAGAAGTATCGCGGTGCCCCAACTGAACGCGAGTGCAAAAACTATATACAAGAGGCCGAAGATCGCTTCTCCGTGCGAAGCCGGCGGCGGATTCCTGACAAAATAAAGCACCAGGTTGGCCGTCACGTAGATCGCGTATGCGTATCCCAGGTACATCGCATAGCGGCGCATCCGCCAAATCCCCGCCGCATAACTCAAGAGAATTACTCCAAGGATAGGCGCAAGGATTGCGTCAGGCGTTCCGCTTAGCCGCTTGCCGAAAAATACGAGGCCGGTGGTGGGCCCCTCGAGATGAAACGGCTTCAGGATATCGGACAACGCGAGTATTGCGAACAGGACCGCCAAAATTGTGAGTGCGCCACTACGCCGGGAATCTGCCATAGTCGTAAGCCTCCACGCGCATCTCGATCTAATTTGACGGATAATATAGATCGACGATTTCGGGATCGGGAGAGACCAGATGCCACATTGGTACGAAGACAATTCACGATCGATCGGCCATACGCCGCTGGTGCGGCTCAACCGCATCACCGACGGCGCACCGGCGACGATCCTCGGCAAGGTCGAAGGGCGCGGCCCCGCGTATTCCGTAAAGGACCGGATCGGCGCCGCGATGGTCTGGGACGCCGAAAAACGCGGCCTGCTTGGTCCCGGTAAGGAGCTGGTTGAACCTACCAGCGGCAACACCGGCATCGCGCTCGCCTTCGTCGCCGCCGCACGCAATATTCCGCTGACGTTGACCATGCCGGATACGATGAGCCTCGAGCGCCGCAAATTGCTGATCGCCTACGGCGCGAAGCTGGTGTTGACCGAGGGCGCGCGCGGCATGAGCGGCGCGATCGCGAAGGCTGAGGAAATCAAGGCGTCGGCGCCCGACCGTTACATCCTGCTGCAGCAGTTCAGCAATCCCGCGAATCCCGCTATCCACGAAGCGACGACAGGGCTGGAAATTTGGAACGACACGGACGGCGCCATCGATATTTTCGTGGCGGGCGTCGGTACCGGCGGCACGATCACCGGCGTTTCGCGCTACATCAAAAAGACCAAAGGCAAAGCGATCGTCACGGTCGCCGTCGAGCCGAGCGCGAGTCCCGTCATCACGCAGCAACGCAGCGGCCAGCCGCTGAAGCCCGGTCCGCACAAGATACAGGGGATAGGCGCGGGCTTCGTTCCCGAGAACCTGGATCTCTCTCTCGTCGATGTAGTCGAACAGGTCACCAACGAAGACGCGATCCATTACGCGCAGCGCCTGACTCGCGAGGAAGGAATTCTGTCTGGCATTTCGTGCGGAGCCGCCGTCGCAGTTGCCGCGCGCATTGCCAAGCGTCCGCAAAACGCCGGCAAAACGATAGTCGTAGTACTGCCCGATTCCGGCGAACGATACCTGAGCACCGCTCTCTTCGAAGGCATTTCCTAAACTAAGTTACCGTCTTGAGCGATGTTTCAAATGATCCGCCCGCGCTGAACGGTTCGCATTGGGGTGCGTTCGAGCCGATCATAGCCGACGGACGCGTGACGGGAGCGCGGCCTTTCACGAAGGATCCGGATCCGTCGCCGCTACTGCGCTCGATTCCCGACGCTGTCTATCACCACAGTCGCGTCGCCCAACCGGCAGTACGCACAGGATGGCTCGAGCACGGCCCCGGCGGCGCGCGCGATCGTCGCGGCGCCGATCGTTACGTGGCTGTTAGCTGGGATCGCGCGCTCGACCTGATCGCGGGCGAAATCAAACGCGTCATTCGCGATCACGGCAACCACGCAATCTACGCCGGCTCCTACGGATGGAGCAGCGCCGGAAAATTTCATCATGCGCGCACGCAGTTGCAGCGCTTCCTCGGCGGCATCGGCGGATTCACCGGCGCGCGCGACACCTACAGCAACGCGGCGGGCGCCGTCCTAGTCAAGAACGTGCTCGGCAGCTTGCAGGCGATGAACGGTCCGGGCACCAGTTGGAAGAGCATCGCCGATCATGCGGACCTGGTCGTGATGTTCGGCGGAATGCCGACGCGCAACACGCAAGTGACTCCCGGCGGGGTCGGCGAGCACACGACGCGCGGCTGGCTCCAGCAGGTCAAGGCAGCGGGCGTCGAGTTCTGCAATATCAGTCCGATGCGCGATGACGCCGCCGCCTACCTCGATGCCGAATGGATCGCGCCGCGGCCGCACAGCGATACCGCGCTGATGCTGGCGCTCGCGCATACGCTGGTCGTCGAGGGCTTGCACGACGCCGACTTCCTCGCGCGCTACTGCGCCGGCTTCAGCCGCTTCCGCGATTACCTTCTAGGTGAGGAAGACGGTGTCGCGAAGACTGCCGATTGGGCCGCCGGCTTGAGCGAAATTTCTGCCGACAGGATTCGCGGGCTCGCGCGCAGGATGGCCGCGTCGCGAACCTTCATCAACGTCAACTGGTCTTTGCAGCGCGGCGATCACGGCGAGCAGCCGATTTGGGCCGCGATCGCGCTGGCTGCAGTGCTCGGCCAGGTCGGTCTGCCGGGCGGAGGCTTCGGCTTCGGTTACGGGAGCATGGAAGGCCTCGCCGGCCTGGTGCAGGATTCGCCGACCCCGTCTCTTTCGCCCGGCCGCAATCCCACTCGCAGCTTCATCCCGGTGGCTAGGATCGCCGACCTGCTTCTCAATCCCGGGCAACCGTTCCAGTATGACGGCCACGACCTCGTTTATCCCGATATCGATCTCGTCTATTGGTGCGGCGGCAATCCTTTTCATCACCATCAGGATCTCAACCGCTTGATCCGCGCTTGGCGGCGCCCCTCGACGATCGTCGTTCACGATCCGTGGTGGACTGCGACTGCGCGTCATTCCGACATCGTGCTGCCAACGACCACGACGCTCGAGCGCGACGATATCGGCGCAAGTCCGCGCGACAGATTCATCATCGCGATGAAACAGGCGATCGCGCCAGTCGGCGAAGCGCGCGACGACTTCGCGATCTTCAGCGACCTAGCGGACCGCTTCGGAACTCGCGAATCGTTCACCGAAGGACGCACCGCCTTCGAATGGCTGCGTCACATTTACGACAAGGCACGCGAACGCGCGAATCCCCGCGTGCTCGAATGGCCGAGCTTCGATGAATTCTGGCGGCGCGGCTACCTGGAAACTCCCGAAGCGCAGACGCCGACTGTGATCTTCGAAGAATTCAGGATGAACCCCGACGCCAACCCGCTGCCGACTCCGTCGGGACGAATCGAAATCTTCTCGGAGAAAATCGCAAGCTATAACTACGCCGATTGCCCCGGCCATCCGACCTGGATGGAGCCGGCTGAATGGCTGGGCAGCGCGATCGCTCGCACCTACCCGCTCCATCTCCTGACCACGCAGCCCGGCACGCGATTACACGGCCAGATGGACATGGGGCGTGTCAGCCAGCAGAGCAAAGTTGCGGGGCGCGAGCCGATGCGCATCAATCGCGCTGATGCTGGTGCGCGCGGGATTGGCGACGGCGACGTCGTCCGCGTTTTCAACAATCGCGGCGCAATCCTGGCCGGCGCAGTTCTGACCGACGACATTCGCCCGGGGGTGATTCAGATCTCGACGGGCGCATGGTACGACCCGCTCGAACCGGGCACGATCGGCAGTCTCGACAAGCACGGCAACCCCAACGTGCTCACTCTCGACAAGGGCACGTCGCGCCTCGCGCAGGGGCCAAGCGCGCAAACCACGCTGGTGCAGGTCGAGAAATTCGTCGGCGATCCGCCCCCAGTCAGCGCCTTCGAAACGCCGATGATCTGATCAGCTCGCGATCGCGTCTTGGTACTTCGGCGACGACGCCTTCATGAAGCGCAGCAGCATTCGCATCTCGGCGATTCGCTTGCCTGCTTTTTCTTCCAGCGCGGTCTCGAACCACATGTATTCAGTCTTGGGACTCTGGCCGAGCGCGACGATACTACCCGTTACGCGGTAAGGATGCTCGACCAGCACCGGGCCGTTGATGTTGCGCAGCTCGATCGCGCCGAACAATCCAACCGCCCGCCCGAGCTTGCTGCGCAGCGTCGCGATCGATTGCGAGTAGAGCAGCTGCACCATCGTCGCCGGCGTTGCGATCGCACCGCCCCACGGCGAAGGCTTCGTATACCACTCGAGCGGCTCGGTGATTACTTTCATCCGCTCGGTCATCGCATCTTTGGTCAGCAACGCGTCGCACGCGTCGAACTGATCGCCAACTTTAAGCCCGCCAAGTATCCGCAACTGACCCGCGTCGAATCGATCGAGCGGACGGCGCAGCAACGCGCTCGGCTCCTCGGGATTTCCCACCGACGCTGTCCCTTCTGCCACGCGCATGCCGTCATCGCGCTCGACCCAGACATCGACTTGCGCGTCTTTGGCATCGATCGGAGGCTCCTTGACGAACGCGCGCACGGCTTCGCGGTCGGTGGTCGCGTTGAGGAAGTACATCGATATGGTGCCGCGCTCGAACCATCGTTGCCCGAACGCCTTCAGCAGGATCGGCGGAAACAGCTCGAGGTGAATCGATCCTGCGACTGTGCCGCCACGAAATCCGAGTTTGGTCGCCGTCGCATCATCATGGATGCTCCCCGCGACCTTGCTGGCGTTATTGACGGATCGGCGCAGTGGGCCGACCAACACATGATCGCGCACTTCGATTTCCGAATTCATAATGGCGTCCTCGAGCCCGATTCAAGCAGGTCGCACATCGTTCGGCAAACTTTCGTTCCAATGCTAATTTCGGTGAATGGCAACCGCTTCACCAATCGAACCCACTGCCTGGACCCAGGATCTCCTCACATCGCTTGGCCGCGCGGACGCCTCAAGCAAACACGCGCTGCAAATCATCGGACACGACCCTGTCATCGCAACTACCTTTCGTGCGGGAGAGGCTGCCGCCGCAGTCCTCGCCGCGAATGCCACCGCTGCCGCCGACATGTGGTGCGCGCGCGGCGGCCGTCCGCAACGCATCGAAGTGGACGTGCGCGCTGCGGCCGCCTCACTCGTGTCGTTCTTGTACCTGCGCTATCAAGGCGCGACGCTCGATCGTCGCGGCCTGGCCACGACCGCTCTTTATCGAGCGCGCGACGGGCGATGGGTCCATCTGCACGGCGGATTCAGTTCGCGCGAAGGCACGCTCGCCCTTTTGAATTGCGATGACGACGCCGCAGCAATCGCGAAGGCCCTGGCGTCGTGGGACGCGCAAGCGCTCGAAGACGCGCTCGCCGAGCGGGGCGTATGCGGCGCGAAACTCCGCAGCGCAGACGAATGGCGCGTGCACCCGCAGGGAATCGCGCTCGCGCAAGTGCCCGTCGTCGAGATTCTTCGCCTCGGTGACGCGGACCGCGAACCTCTGCCCGGACCTCGGGCTGCGGAGCACGGAGCCCGGCCTCTTTCAGGCGTGCGCGTTCTGGATCTCACGCGCGTGCTCGCGGGACCGACCTGCGCGCGCACTCTGGCTAAGCACGGCGCCGAGGTGCTGCATGTGCGAAGTCCCAAACTGCCTTCGATCGAGCCGTTCGTCATCGACACCAACCCCGGCAAGCATTCGTGCTACCTCGATCTCGATAGCAAGTCGGATATCGACCAGTTGCGCGCGCTGGTTCGCGATGCGCACGTGTTCTCGCAAGGATATCGTCCTGGTGCGCTCGCGCGGCGCGGTTTCTCGCCGAAGGAAATGGCCGAGATGCGGCCGGGTATTGTCGTGGTCTCGATTGACTGCTACGGACACGAGGGTCCGTTTGCGGGTCGCCCCGGATGGGAACAACTCGCGCAGACCGTTACCGGCATGGCGCACGAGCACGCCGGCGATGAGCATCCAGCGCTGGTCCCCGCCGCGATCAACGACTACACCACCGGCTATCTCGGCGCGCTCGGTGTGATGTGCGCGCTCGCGCGACGAACAGCGGAAGGCGGCAGCTGGCACGTTCGCGTATCGCTCTCGCGCACTGCAATGTGGATTATGTCGTTGCCGCGCGTGCCGCCTGGTGCAAAGCCGGGCGGATTCGACGTGGCGTCTATCTCTCCGTGGCTCATCGAAATGAACACCGCTTGGGGACCGCTAACTCGCCTGGGGCCGATCGCACGCATGTCGGAAACGCCGCCGCGATGGGATCTTCCGCCGGCTGCTCTGGGCAGCGATCCACCGGTCTGGCGCTAGTCGGCGCACGAATTCTCCCGTTTCCCGATCCCAACGCGCGAATGCTAACTTCCCCCGATGCAAACGCTAACGCTCTACTTCTCCGCTGGCTCGAGCTCCATGGCGCCGCACATCGCGCTCCACGAGATCGGCGCCCCGTTCGAAAGCCGTCCGATTTCCCTGGCGAAGAAAGAAAATCGCACTGCCGCTTTTCTCGCGCTCAACCCCGAAGGCAAGGTGCCGACTCTCCTGATCGACGGTCGCCCGCTGACCGAGGTCGCCGCAATTCTCTTTTACCTCGCCAAAGCCTTCCCCGACGCGGGTTTGCTGCCTGAAGGGGATCTCGAAGCGCAAGCGCAGGTTGTCTCGTGGATGTCCTTCGTCGCGTCGACGGTGCATCCCGCTCGGCGCCAAGGGGCCGACCACGCGCGCGCCGTTTACGCGATCGCCGAGCGGCGCCTTGGAAGTCGCGAGTGGGCGGTGGGACGGTACTCGATCGCCGACGTCCACCTATTCCGCGTGTTTTGGCGTTTCAGCAATTCGCTCGAACTGTCGCGCACCGAGTTTCCCAACCTCTTCGCGCACTACGACCGCATGATGGCGCGCCCCGCCGTGCAGCGAACTCTGGAAGTCGAGGGATCGATCGGCTACGAACTTCCAGCGTAACTGGGTGGCAGAAGGCTGCGCCATCTATCGCGAGTCGCTCTTAACTTTCCGACCGGACCGGCCGAACAAGGAACGAGCGCGGCGGCCTGCGGATTTTTGCCACGTGCGATTAACGACAACGAAACTGCGCCGTGCAGTGTTCCGGTTTCATCCGGCGAGCGAAGGACCTGCTGCGGTTCGCGAAGCGCCGCAAGCACCGACGCGAATACCTCGTTGGACGCGAGGCGCCCTTCAAGAATTATGTCGCCGCGCGCCTTGAGCATTGTTACGCACCAGTCCGTCATGAGCGCACAATACAACGCGGCGAGCGCAGCGCGATCCGGCGGCGCGGCGGAAACGTTGCCCACGATATGACCGACCTGCTCGCGAAACGGCCCGCCCTGATCGGCGAACGAAGGAACCGCCATCGCGCCCGATGCGAGAATCGTCTCCAGGTCGCCAACTGACGGTTGCGCAAGAGCCGCATCGTCGCCGCAAATCGCCGCATACTCGCGGCCGCCCATAAATCTCGCCGTGGCGACTGCGTTACCGAATGCGTCGACATTTGCCAGCGTGTCCAGTTCCTCGCGTAGTACCTCGAGCGGGCTGCCATGCGCCATCACTACAATCCAGGTGCCCGTCGAAACGACGCAGAAAGGCTGCTCGCGACCAGCGCGATGCGCCAGGTACGACGCGTTGCTGTCATGTATTCCCGCAAGGATCTTGCACTCGCGCGAAAGACCTGTCGCCGCGGCGACCTCCTGCAAAGGTGGTCCAAGCGGCGTCCATGCGTTTGCAAGCCGGCCAAATCGCAAATCCCATCGCATCGCCCTTGCGAAGGATGAAAACTCTCCGCGTCGCGGCTCCCAAAGATCGGTATGAGAACCCAGCGATGTCCGCTCCCAGGTGCGGACGCCGCACAAGCGTGCCGCCCAGTATTGCGGGTAAGGTAGAATCGTTGCGCGATCGAATTCGCGAGGAAACTTTCGCTGTTGCCAGAAGAGCTGTCGCCCAAGGTTGAGTCCCGCCGGAAGTTTGGGCGACGCCGACCGCGCAAAGTCGCGCGCCATCGCATCGTACTCGGAATCGATCTCGCTCACGCCGCGAAACTCGTAGTCCATGATCGGCAGTACGAGTCCATCGTCATCGACCAGCGCAGCCGATGCGCCGTGAGTGACCGGCACAACCGAATGAACATCGAAATCGTGCGCAAACGTCGCCAAGCCGTCGATCAGCCATGCATAGAGCTCATCCGCATCGAAATGCGGATATGGATCGCCGCCCTTTACTCTGTTCGGACGCTCGATCGTCGCGAGCGCGACGCCGTCATCGTTGATCGCCGACAGCCGCACGTTGCTTTTGCCAACGTCGAAAACGGCCGCAGCTTCGGGACGCACTTTGCTCACCAGACCACCACTACTCAATCGAGCTGCGCGGCTCAATTGAAAAACCGTGTCGCCGTGTTACGATCCTCGCGTGACAGTCGACCGATGGAACGATGCCGACGCGAAAGCGCTCTCGGAACCCGAGCTGCTTTTGTATCGCTCGCATTTGTTGGGCGCCGATCTTGGCGTGACCAATTTCGGCGGCGGTAACACCTCGGCAAAACTTGGCGATATCGATCCGCTCAACAGCGCACGCGTGACTGTGCTGTGGGTGAAAGGATCCGGCGACGATTTGGGTTCGATGAATCTGTCCGGCTTCGCGAAGTTGTATCAAGACAAACTCGTCGCACTGGAAAGCCGCTTTCGCGGCCGCGAGCACGAAGATGAGCTCGTTCCATACTTCGACTATTGCGCCTTTGCCGGCAGCACGCGCGCCGCCAGCATCGACACTCCGCTTCACGCGCTCTTGCCGTTCCCGCACGTCGATCATGTCCATCCCGATTCGGTCATCGCGATCGCGGCGTCGCGCCACAGCGAAACTCTCACGCGCGAAGTCTTCGGCGGCGAACTCGGATGGCTGCCATGGCAACGGCCCGGCTTCGATCTGGGCCTACGCCTGCGCGACGCGGTCCATGCCAATCCGCGCATTCGCGGCGTCGTACTAGCGGGCCACGGCCTCGTCGCTTGGGGCGACACCTCGAAAGCCTGCTATCAGAACACGATCGAAACGATTCGCCGCGCCGAAGCATGGCTGGCCAAGTGCATCGGAACGGCTCCGGCGTTCGGCGGCGAGCGTCTATCATCGCGGTCCGCCGATGCGCGCGACGCAATCGCGTCGGAGTTGATGCCGGTTCTTCGCGGCCTTCTATCTTCAGCGCAACGTAAGGTCGGCCACTTTACCGACGACGCGCAGGTGCTCGAATTCGTTGGCGCCCAACGCTTTGAAGAGCTGGCCAGCCTGGGGACCTCCTGTCCCGATCATTTCCTCCGCACCAAAATCCGACCGCTCATTCTTCCCGCCGATCCCTCAGTCGCAAAATCGTCCGCGGCCGAAGCGATCTCTCGCTATCGCGATGAATATCAGGCCTACTACGAACGATGCCGCAGACCCGATTCTCCGCCGATGCGCGATGCGGACCCGGTCGTCATCCTGATGCCGTCGGTCGGCATGTTCACCTTCGCCAAAGACAAGCCTACTGCGCGCATTGCGGCCGAGTTTTACTGCAACGCGATCCGAGTCATGCGCGGCGCATCCGCCGTCGACGAATATCTTGGCCTGCTCGAGCAGGAAGCATTTGACATCGAGTACTGGGCGCTGGAAGAGGCCAAGCTGCGCCGGCAACCCGCACCCAAACCCCTCGCAGGACGTGTCGTTCTCATAACCGGTGGCGCCGGCGGCATTGGCCGCGCGATTGCCGAGCGCCTGTTAGCCGACGACGCATGCGTGGTCCTGTTGGACAACGATACAGACGCGCTCGCCCGAACGGCCGATGAGTTCGCGGCGAAGTTCGGCAAGGATCGCATTCGAGTTATCCGATGCGACGTGACCGACGAAGCCAGCGTCGTTCGCGCCTTCGCCTTCACCGCGCGCGAATACGGCGGCGTCGACATAGTAGTATCGAATGCGGGAATCGCATCTGCGGCTCCCTTCGATCAAACAACAATCGAAACCTGGCGCCGCAACATGGACGTGCTCGGCACCGGATACTTTCTCGTCGGTCGCGAAGCGGCGAAGATCTTGAAAGCGCAAGGCACCGGCGGATCGATCGTATTCATCGCCAGTAAGAATGCGCTGGTCGCATCTTCAGGCGCCGCCGCCTACAGCACCGCGAAGGCCGCCGAGCTTCACCTCGCGCGATGCATGGCGCTGGACCTCGCAGGCGACGGCATCCGAGTGAACGCCGTGAATCCCGACGCCGTGCTGCAAGGCTCGCGAATCTGGTCGAGCAGTTGGCGGGAAGAACGCGCGCGTGCTTACGGGATCGCTCCATCGGAGTTGGAAGAATATTATCGAAGAAGGAGCCTGCTCCAACAAAACGTCACGCCCGAGGACGTCGCCGAGGCAGTGCACTTTTTTGCGTCCGATCGATCGGCAAAGTCTACCGGCAACATCCTCAACGTCGACGCCGGCAACGTCGCCGCATTCACGCGCTAAGCCTATAGCGAGGTTTCTATGACGCCACGCACGCCAATCGATCCCGACTTGGTCGTGAAACACAACGCGCGCCTGCAGAAGGACCTTGCCGCCGACTATGAGCACCTTGGAACAGTACTGGCGCGGCGTGGAGTGGATCTCGAAGCGATCACTGCGCGCATACAGCGCTTTGCCGTCGCGATTCCGAGCTGGGGCGTCGGTTCGGGCGGTACGCGGTTCGCGCGTTTTCCGGTCGCCGGTGAACCGCGCAATGTCTTCGAGAAGCTGGAGGACTGCGCCGTGATCCAGCAGCTGGGACGTGCGACGCCGACGGTGTCGCCGCACTTTCCGTGGGATCGCGTTGACGACTTCCGCGAACTGCGCGAGTTCGCGCACTCTTACGGAATCGTTTTCGATGCCGTCAATTCGAATACCTTCGAAGACCTGCCCGGCCAGCTGTCGTACAAGTTCGGCAGCCTCACTCACACCGACAAATCAGTGCGCGAGCAGGCGATCAAGCACAACATCGAGTGCATCGAGATTGGCAAGCAGCTCGGTTCGCGAGCGCTGACCGTATGGATTGGCGACGGCTCCAACTTTCCCGGCCAGCTGAACATGAGCAGGGCGCTCGAGCGCTATCTCGAGAGCATGCGCGTGATAGTCGCGGCGATTCCTGACGGATGGCGCTTGTTCATCGAGCACAAACTCTACGAGCCGGCGCTTTACTCGACCGTGATTGCAGATTGGGGCACCAGCTTCATCTGCGCCACTCAGCTCGGCGCCAATGTGCAATGCCTGGTAGACCTAGGTCATCACGCGCCGACGACCAACATCGAGCAGATCGTTTCGCGCTTGATCCAGTTTGAGCGCCTTGGCGGCTTTCATTTCAACGATTCCAAATATGGCGACGACGATTTGGATACCGGCTCCGTCAATCCGTTCCAGATTTTCCTGGTATTCAACGAGCTGGTGGATGCTGAGTTGCGCGCCGCTCGCGGCTTCGCGCCAGTCTACATGCTGGATCAGAGTCACAATGTCACGGACCCGGTCGAGAGCTTGCTCGAAAGCGCGGTCGCATTGCAGCGCGCTTACGCGCAGGCATTGGTAGTTGATCGCGACGCATTAAATTCCGCTCAAGAAGGAAACGATGCGCTGATGGCGAATCGTACGCTGCAGAACGCGGTGCGAATGGACGTCGAGTCAGCGATCAAAATGGCGCGCATGCGCAATGGCGGGGCAATCGATCCGGTCGCAGTCTTCAGAGACAGCAGCTACCGTCAATGCAAAGCGTCGGCGCGTCCGCAAGATCTGACCGGGAAATCGGGAATCGTATAGGCACCGTGATCGACTGATATGACTTCCACCGTATCGAGCATCACGATGAACCCCGCGCACCCGCCTCAAGTGAGGAGTCTCGCATCGCGGATTCTGCGCGATCTAGTCGGCGTTGCCGTACTTGCAATCGCGTCGCTGGCGGTCGGGCTTTTGATGAATCGCCGGTCGCCCGATCCGCTGCCCGTCGTTTATCAAACGCCTGAACAACGCTTCGATGCCGAGCTGACTACTCTGGTGGCGGCGCCACCGTTCAAGATCGCGCCCGCGGCAACTGTCACACTTGACGACTTCCGTTCCGCGGTCGACCGCAAAAGTGCACTCATCCTCGATGCGCGGCCGTCGGTGTTCTTCGGCAATGGACACGTGCCGGGAGCGCTAAATCTGGCGCGAGACGACTTCGCACATGACTATCGACAGCTGGCCGATCCGCTGCAAGCCGCGCATGACAAACCGATCATAGTCTACTGCTCCGGCGGTGACTGTCATGACAGCAAGATGGTCGCAAACGCGTTGCTGAGTCTTGGCTTCAGCAACGTCAGCGTCTTCACGGGCGGGTGGGACGCGTGGTCGGCGGCCGGATTGCCTGCATCAACCGGGAGCGGACGATGACCTTGTCTGACAATTCGCGGCGCTATGCGGTGCACGCGGTAAGCCTCGCGGTGGCGGCGGTGTTCATCTATGCGGGTATCGACAAGATCCGCGATCCACTGCAGTTCGCGGACAGCATCGCTGCATTTGCGATTTTGCCGGCGGTGTTGATCAACCTGCTGGCTATGGGTTTGCCGCCGTTCGAGATCGCGAGCGGTCTCTTGCTGATCGGGCCGTGGACCAGGCGGGTGGGATCGCTCGCGGTCGCCGTCATCCTGGTAGTGTTCATGATTGCCCTGTCGTCCGCGTTGCTTCGAGGTCTCACGCTTGATTGCGGATGCTTCGGCGTCGGGGCGCCCTCGCGACCGAGAATGTGGCTGGAGCTCGCGTTGGACGCGGTGCTTTTATCGGGCGCGCTGTTCGTCTATCTGCGCTCGATCTCGCGGCCGGTCTTCACGTCACGATAAATCAGCGGCTCGTCCGCGCCGGAGTCTTTTCGCATCGCTTCGACGATTCCGTGATGGGGTGACAGGCGGCAAATCGGATCCGCCTCGGCGGCATTTCCGGCCAGCATGAAGGCCTGGCATCGGCATCCACCGAAATCGATCTCCTTCCTGCTGCAACTGCGGCACGGCTCCATCATCCAGTCGTATCCGCGAAAAGCATTCATCGCGGGCGAGTCGCGCCAGATCTCTCGAAGGCTTCCGTCGCGCACCGATTCGAAACGCAAGCCGGGAATCACGGCGGCCGCGTGGCACGGCATGACCTGGCCTGTAGGATTGATGCACATGTAGCTGCGGCCCCATCCGCCCATACAGGGCTTGGGTTCGCCAGAAAGATAGTCGTTCTGCACGAAGGCGATTTCGAGCGTGCCGCGATATTTCGCGATCGCCCCGCGCGCGATTTCTTCGGCGCGATCGTACTGCTCGTGGGTCGGCATCAACGCGCGGCGATTCTCCGCCGCCCACGCATAGAACTGGGTATTCGCCAGCTCCAGGCGATTCGCTCCGAGCTCCAACGCGAGGCCGATCAACTCGGGAACTTCGGCGATATTCATACGATGGATCACCACGTTGAGCGTGAGCGGAAATCCGACTTTGCCGATGAGCCGCGCGACGTTGAGTTTTTTGCGATGCGATCGCACGCCGGCAATCGTCTCGGCAGTTTCGCGCGCCGCACCCTGGATACTCAGTTGAATATGGTCGAGGCCAGCCTCGCGAAACCGTCGCAGCTTATCCTCGTCGAGCAGCGTGCCGCCCGTTATCAGGTTGGTGTAGAGATCGTGCGCGCGCGCATGCCGAATCAATTCGGTCAGATCGTCGCGCAGGACCGGCTCGCCGCCCGAGAGATGCAATTGCATGACGCCCAGCTCCGCGGCCTGCGAAAAAACCCGTTTCCATTCGTCGGTTGAGAGTTCCGCGCGCGAGCGATGAAAATCGACGGGATTGGAGCAGTACACGCATCGCAGCGGGCAGCGATAGGTAAGCTCCGCAACTAGAGTGTACGGTCGCGGAGCCGTGCTCATTGGAGCAACCCGCGCGCGCGAATCATGCCCAGGAAATCCACTACCTCACGCATCAGCGCATCCCGGTCGCCACGATACTTTGTCGACAACTGTTCGACGATTTGATCTATCGAGCGTGCGCCGTCGCATAGCCGCACGATCGCGGCGCCGGTCTTATTGAGCGCCAGCGCCGCTTCCGGGAACAGGATCATTTCCCGCTTTGCAATTGGGTCGAACTTGAGCCGCGCGCGCTCAGCCAGCCGCGGCCGCCATGGGTCGTCGAGGCTCATCAGAGTTTCCGCGGATCGTGCCACAGCGGCGGCAAATATCCCGGCGAAACGTATGCATAGTGGATCGCGTCGAGCAGCCCCCACAGAATGTGACACTTGAGCGTGAGCGCTGCGGCCGCACTATCCTGCGACTCGTGGGTGACACAGTGCGCGACGACGTATTGCAGGCCGAACTCCGAATCGCGCGGCGCCTGCACCAGGCGTCCACGAAAATATTCCAGCCCGCGGCTGTCGAGCCACGGATAGAGCTTCTCCAGCACCACGATCCGATCCGCCATCAGCGTCGGCGCGAACAGTTCCGTGAGCGACGACGCTATCGCGTCGGTCAGCGGACGCGACGCGCACAGATGAAGGTACGCGTCCACCGCGAACCGCACGCCGGGCAGCACGTAGCGCAAGCTCGCGACGTCGTCGACATCGAGGCCGGCGGCTTCCGACAGTTTGTACCACTTGCGGATACCGCCTTCGCGGTCGCCAATTCCGTCGTGGTCGGTGATGCGCGTGATCCACGCGCGGCGAAATTCCGGGTCGTCAGCCTTTGCCAGGATCAGCGCGTCTTTTTTTGGAATGGTCCATTGATAGTAGAAGCGATTTTCGATCCACGCCTGCAGTTGCCGCCGGGTAAGTTTTCCCTGATGCATCAGGACGTGAAAGGGATGCTTGTCGTGATAAGCGGCCTCGCCAATCGCACGCAGGCGCGCGACGAATTTTTCCGGCGAGTCTGGTTTGCTTTCTGCCATCTCGTTCACGCCTGCTGTCACACCGTGAAGTCCATGCCGTCTTCGGCGACTTCCCATCCCATATCTTCGAGTTCAAGCCGCTCGGCCGAAGTCTCGTCGAGGATGGGATTGGTGTTATTGATGTGAGTATAGATTTTTCTGACTGAAAGATCGCTCAAACGCGCAAGGCTGCCTGCCTGTCCGGAGATGGGGACATGACCCATCGCCGATGCCGTCCGTGTGCCGGCGCCGCGAGCCTCCATTTCATTTTCCGACCAGAAGCTGCCGTCGAACAGGATACAGTCGCACTCGCGAGAGACTGCGATCAGCCGGTCGTCGATTTCCTTAATCGCGGGAACACAAAGAACCGACGAGCCTGCGCGGATATCGATGATCTTGTATGCGATTGTGGCTCCTGCAGAATCGGCATCCGCCGATTTCACATAAGTCGGTATTTTACCGCTGACAAAAAATGCTTCAAAGGCGAGGCCGTATCCCATGGTTTCGGCTTTGCGATCTTCGACGGCAATCGATCGAAATTTTTCCGTCCGATTGAGCGCGCCGAAAATCGCATTCGACTCGAATACCCAATTGAAAACGCGCGAAGTGCAATAGAGCCGAATCGGCTGCGCCTCGCGAAGCGAGAGCAGGCCGGCGATATGATCGAGCTCAGCATCGGAAAGCAAAACCGAGTCGATGCCTGATCCGCGGACTCCACCTTTTGGCAGCAATTCCGGAAATGAAAATATCTGTGTTCGAAGATCGGGACTCGCGTTTAGCAGCGACCATCGCGAACCGTCGGCGCTAATCGCCAGCGAGCACTGTGTACGCGCTTTAGCGCGAATCGATCCCGTTCGAAACCCGGAGCAGTTGATGCAGTTGCAGTTCCACTGCGGGAAGCCGCCGCCAGCCGCGGAACCAAGGATATGGATCCGCACAGACTGCGGTCTTAGGATTCTCGGTTGGTTTCCGAGTCATCGCGAATCAACGGCTGCTTCAGGACTCGCCTTGGATCGTCAGCAAGGGCAGAACTGTAGCAGTTGATTTCCGCGTCCATCCGAATCTCGACGAACTCTGGTGTTTTCCAATCAGCCATATTTGGACTCCTGCGAGGACCTCGACGAATATTTGCACCGCGGTTAACTCAAAGCAACCGCGCATTTTCGTGTGGCCGTTCGCTTAAAGGATTAGCATTTGCGTGCGAATTCAGCCAAAAGCATTGAGGGAACCATGATGTCGGGCTTGTTTGCAGCAGCGGATCGTCTTGAAAGAATTCCGATGATCGATGCCGAAGTGTATTACCTGGACGATCTTGCACTTGGACGCGAGCGCGATGAGATTTTGCAGCGGCTGATCGCGAACACCGAGTGGCGGCAGGATACGGTTGTCGTTTGGGGCAAGACGTATCAGCAGCCTCGGCTCGTGGCCTGGTACGGAGATTCTGGCAGCGAGTACACCTATTCGGGTATCACGCTAAGTCCAATGCCGTGGACCGAGTTGTTGCTCGATATAAAGAAGAGGGTCGAGAGAGTTACGCAGGAGTCCTTCAACAGCGTACTACTGAACTACTACCGGGACAATCGCGATAGCATGGGGTTTCATAGCGATGACGAGCCGGAGCTTGGCGAGAAGCCAGTGATCGCGTCGGTAAGTCTGGGGGAAGAGCGGACGTTGGTGCTGAAGCACAAGATGGATAAGCTGGCAAAGCCTGTGCGGCTTAGGCTCGCGTCGGAGAGCTTGTTGCTGATGAAGGGCGATACGCAGCGATGTTGGAAGCATGGGATCGCAAAGGAGACTCGTCAATGCGGCGCGCGGGTGAATTTGACGTTCCGGCATATTGCGGCGCATGGTGGGTAGGCGTTCGGAAGAGTAGACAGAGAATTGGAGGATTGTGCCATGTTAGTTGTTCATCATCTTAATGATTCGCGTTCGCAACGTATCCTGTGGTTGCTGGAAGAGCTAGGGGTGCCTTATGAGATCAAGCCTTACCAGCGCGATTCACAGACTCGGCTGGCCCCGCCGGAATTGAAGCAGGTGCATCCGTTGGGTAAGTCGCCGGTTATAACCGACGGCGGCAAGACGGTTATCGAATCAGGGGCGATAATCGACTACGTGATACGGCGATATGGCAAGGGGCGCATGCAGCCCGCGCCTGAAACTGCGGCCTATGACGAATACGTCCAGTGGATGCACTACGCTGAAGGTTCGGCGATGCTTCCTTTAATGCTTAACCTTTATGCGGCGCGGCTGGGTGATGCGGCTGCGGCGTTGATGCCGCGAATCGAAGGTGAGATTGCGAATCATCTCGCGTACATCGATGGCGCCTTGAAGGGTCGGCAGTTCCTTGTTGGAGACACACTGAGCGGCGCCGATATCCAGATGAGTTTTGTCGGCGAGGTGGCGGGAGCGTTCGGCAAGCGTGCGCAGTATCCGAACCTGGAAGCATGGACCAAGCGGTTGCACGAGCGGCCGGCCTATAAGAAGGCGATTGAGAAGGGAGGCGCCTACAACCTCGCGAACTGACGGGTGGCAATCAGCTTCGGGGCGCCTTAAATCTGGCGGCTAAGCGATCGGCCGCCTGAGAAAGCAAAATGGTATCGGCACCGACTGCTACGAACGTGCATCCTAGCTGTAGATATCGTTGGACGAGTGTTTCATCACCCGTCAGGATACCTGCGGCCTTGTTCGCGGCACGGATAGCTAGGATGGATCGCTCGATAGCGGCTAGCACGTCGGGATGAGTCATGTCTCCCAGGTGTCCCATCGAGGCCGAAAGATCAGCGGGCCCGATGAAGACACCGTCGACGCCGGGAACGCTCGCGATTGCGGCAAGGTTATCGATTCCGCGCTGAGTCTCAATTTGCACCAGCAGGCACATCTCGTCTCCTGCCCGTTTCAGGTAGTCAGGTATCCTATTCCAGCGCGATGAGCGTCCCAGCACTGCACCAACGCCGCGCACTCCCCGCGGTGGGTATTGCATAGCCGCTACAAGGCTCGCAGCCTGCTCTGCCGACTCGACCATTGGAATGAGCAAGGTCTGAGTGCCTATCTCGAGTATCTGCTTTATGAGATGAGTATCGCCAACTCGCGGGCGCACGATAGGATGGGTCTTATAAGGAGCGATCGCTTGAAGCTGTGCAAGCAGACTGCGAAGATCGTTCGGGCCATGCTCGGCGTCCAATAGTAACCAGTCAAAGCCGGCACCAGCGCATAGCTCGGCGCTGGTTGCATCGCCTAAGGCAAGCCATAGGCCTATCTGGCGGTCGCCGTTCCTGATCGCGCGCTTGAAACTATTCGAAGGGACATCCATAGTGAGATCATCCATACCCGCCGATGATTACGCCGCGCGGCACCTCGAAGGCAAGAGGCGATGCGGGCACGATAGCCATCTTGCACATTCTTCTATACGATCACGGCAACCAGTCGATAACCGGTACTTCTGCTGGACAAGAAACTGATGCCGCCGATCGTCGAAAATCTCGTTAATGTATTCCTGCTCGTTTACGCAGGGTTGTTTCCAATCATAAATCCGATCGGCGGCGCGCCGATCTTCCTTGGCCTTACGCGTCACTGCAGCGAGGAAGAGCGCAACGGACTCGCACTGCGCGTTACGATCAACAGTTTCTTTCTGCTGCTTGGATCGGTGCTCCTCGGCTCCTATGTACTGGACTTCTTCGGCATAACCTTGCCGATTGTGCGTGTCACCGGCGGATTGATTGTAACGGTGGCTGCGTGGAACCTGCTACAAGCCGGCGATCAGATCGACGATCCGGCGGGCGATCACAAACCTGTAACACCGACTGATTCGTTCTACCCACTCACCATGCCGATCACGGTCGGTCCAGGGTCGATTGCGGTCGCTATCACGATCGGCAGCCAACGGCCACGGGAGGCCCACCTGACCTATGTCGCTCTGTTGGCTGGCGCGACGCTCGTGGGCTTGATCGCGATGGCCGCGACTATCTATCTGTGCTATCGCTTTGCCGAAGGAACAGTAGGCTCGCTCGGCGAGCAAGGCACCAACGTTTTGGTGCGATTGTCGGCCTTCATCTTGATGTGCATCGGCATCGGAATCATCTGGAGCGGTTACAGTTCGCTGATGCACATCGCCACTTAGTATCATTCCGCAGTACGGCTCTTAGATTCGGACAACCATGAGGAGTAAGTATGTCGCTTCATCGAAGACATAACGCTGGAAAAAAAGCGTTGGACGTTACCCAGGCGTCGGGCGATCTTTCGCTGTCGGTGCCGAAATACAAGATACCGCCGTCCGAGCGTTCGGCGCGGACTGCCTATGCCCTGGTACATGACGAGCTGCTGCTCGACGGTAATTCGCGCCAGAACCTGGCGACCTTTTGCACCACGTCGATCGAACCCGAGGCGCGAGCGCTGCTGGAAGAGTGCATCGACAAGAACATGTGCGACAAGGACGAGTATCCGCAGACCGCGGAGATCGAGAATCGGTGCGTGCACATCATGGCGGACCTTTGGAATTCGCCGGATGGCGCCAACACGATAGGATGTTCGACCACCGGTTCCAGCGAAGCGGCGATGCTCGGCGGCCTCGCCGCAAAATGGCGCTGGCGCGCGAAGCGGCGCGCGCAGGGAAAGTCGGTCGACAAGCCAAACCTGGTCTGCGGAGCGGTGCAAGTCTGCTGGCACAAATTCGGGCGCTACTTCGATGTCGAAGTCCGCGAAGTGCCGGTCGAGGGCGACCGCCTGATGATGGGTCCTGACCAGGTGCTGGCGCGATGCGATGAAAATACGATCATGGTCGTGCCGACGCTCGGGCTCACGATGAGCTGTCAGTACGAGCCGGTCGAGGCGATTGCACATGCGCTCGACAAGCTCGAGCGAGACACCGGGCTGGACATTCCAATTCATGTCGATGCGGCGAGCGGCGGATTTCTCGCGCCATTCTGCCAGCCGGACATCGTGTGGGATTTTCGCCTGCCGCGAGTCAAATCGATCAACGCGTCGGGTCACAAATTCGGGCTGGCGCCGCTCGGGGTCGGCTGGGTGGTATGGCGCGATCATACGGACCTGCCAGAGGATTTGATTTTTCGCGTCAACTACCTGGGTGGAGACATGCCGACCTTTGCGCTGAATTTTTCGCGTCCAGCGGGTCAGATCGTTTGCCAGTACTACAACTTTCTTCGACTGGGGTTTGAAGGCTATCGCAGGGTCCAGAACGCCTGCTATCACACCGCGCAACATCTGGCGGCCGAGATTGGCAAGATGGGACCGTTCCGGATAATCCACGACGGCAATGGCGGACTGCCGGCAGTGTGCTGGACGCTAACTGACAGCGCTCGCAGCCACTTCAGCCTGTACGATCTTTCCGACCGTTTGCGTGCGCGCGGATGGCAGGTCCCGGCCTATTCGATGCCGCCGAACCGGGAGGATCTCGTGGTCCAGCGCATACTGGTTCGCCACGGTGTAAGCCGCGACCTTGGCGACATACTGTTGGAAGATATCGGGCGCTCGCTCGCGACACTGGAAAAGCATCCGGTTGCGCACCCACTCACCGAGAACGAAGCGGGTGGGTACAATCACAACTGAGACGAAGGTTAGGCAAAAGGTATCTGACTGCCGCTCCTGTGACGGTGCCTAGCCGATCGGGCGGTCCAAGGCCTATGGCCTTCCAAAGGGAAGCCAGCTGGCTAGACCGTCCCACCTATAGTCGATTCGACATTCCTTCCCAGGTTGTTCACACATCCTGAGGCATAGGTCTCGCGTCGCACTCTGTCGGTGTTTGTCGCCAAGTTGCGCCTAAGTGACGACCGGCTGTAGGACTCGTGGCTGTCGAACGTTAACAGCGCGCCGTCCTGTGTAAACTCATTGATAGGTCGTGTATCGAAACGCGCGCGCGCGCGTCTATTATCTCACGACGATGAATATTATCGCGGGAGTTGCGGCAACCATGGTTGAGGCGTTCCGGCGATACATCGCCCCAGCGCTTCGCACCCTCTTTGGACAGTTTCAATGGACACCGCCAGCGTGGCTGCCGCGCGCGGCAGGTACTTTGCGCCACTGGGTCAGCCGAGGTGTCGCCTGGCTCAACGCGCGCCGAGCCGCAAATCCGACCGGCTTCTGGCTAACGAGCTTCGCGATCCTGGCGGTTATGATTGGCGGCTATGCAGGATGGCAATGGTACGAGCACCGGCCCGAACCGTACTACCTGCAAGTTACCGTAAACCGGCCGGGGCCGACAGCGTTCGAGGCCAACGCGTTACCGGATACGCTCAATCTACAGTTCTCAGGCTCGGCGGCCACGCTCGGCGCCATAGGCAAGAGTGTTACTTCCGGAATTACGATCACGCCTGAGCTTCAAGGTTCATGGGGCTGGGTTAGTGACTCGGAACTGGTTTTTACGCCGAAGAACGACTGGCCGATTGGCCAGGACTACACCATAAAGCTTGGTCGAGAGCTTTTCCCGTCACAAGTTCTGCTGAAGGACTACACCTACTCATTCCGCTCTCCTGATTTCGACGCATCGATACAAGATGAAGAGTTTTACGAAGATCCGACCGACCCCAAAAACAAGCAAGTCGTCGCGACTGTTCGTTTCACGCATCCGGTCGACAAAGCGGATTTCGAGAAGCGCATCTCGATGCGGATGCGGATCGAGCCTGTAAAGAACTTCGACAGCAGCGCCGCCAAATCATTCGGCTTCAAGGTTACCTACGACGCTTTCGCCGGCAAGGCATTCATCCACTCGGATTCGTTCGGGATTCCCAACGACGAAGGCGAGATGCTCATTTCGATCGCCGCAGGCGTTCGGTCTTCGAAAGGCGGACCGGGAACCGAATTTCCGCTCGAGCGCACGGTCAATATACCGGGTGTCGAGAGCTACTTCCGGATTACGGGCGTCGCCGCCAATGAAGTCGCCAACGATCGCGACGAGATGGAGCGCATCGGCACTATTACGGCGTCGGCGCCGATGCGCCAGGCCGACCTGGCCAAAAACGTAACGGTGTTCCTTCTGCCAAAAGACAAACCTGCTATCGGCGATGAAAAACTGGTTGAAGATTACCAGTGGTCCGATGCGCTCGAAGCCGTTCCAGCAGTTATGAAGCTGGCAACGCCGGTACCCATCGAGTGGGTTCCCGCTGAGCGCGAGTTCGTAACGACCCAGAGTTTCAAATTCACGGCGGACGCCGGCCGCTATCTGCTCGTGAGCATCCGCAAGGGCGTTAAGTCCTTCGGCGACTATCCGCTGGTCAAGGATTATTCGGAGGTAATCGCAGCGACGGCATTTCCGCCGGCTGTGAAGATCATTTCGGAGGGTTCGGTACTCAGCCTTTCGGGCGAGAAGAAGATTTCGATTCTGACCCGCAACGTTCCCGCGCTTAAGATCGAAGTCAGCCGGCTGCTGCCCGGTTCGGTGAGCCATCTCGTGTCGCAGACCCAAGGCAACTTTTCAGACCCGGCCTTCTGGAACCAATACGGCCAATCAGCATTCGGCTTCGACGACCTTTCCGAAGTATTCAACGACGTGCGTGTGCTCCCTGCCGATCCGACCGGAAAAAACCAGTACACCGTATTCGATTTCGCGCCATTGCTGGCTAGCGGCGCGCTGCCTCACGGGTTGTTCTGGTTCAAGGTTCAAGGGTGGTATCCGACCACCAAATCGCCGGTCGGAACCGAGGCTCCCGAGATTCAATACCGGCCGGCCGGTGGCATGAGGCGCCATCACCACCGACAACAATATTATTCCCAGCCACCTCAAGAGACTGGCCAGGAGTACGGCTCCGATGAGCGGCTGGTCCTGCTAACCGACCTTGGGCTGGTGGTGAAGGATTCGGCGGACGGGAGCCATGACGTCTTTGTGCAATCGATTCACACGGGCGAGCCGCTGGACAACGTGGAAGTCGAGATGCTGGGCAAGAACGGGCTGCCGATTTTCTCGCGCAAGACGGACGCCAACGGCCGTGCCAGCTTTCCGACCTTCAAGGATTTCACCCGCGAGAAGACGCCGACGGTCTACGTCGCTCAGACCGACGGCGACTTTTCCTTCCTGCCATACGAACGCGGCGATCGGCAGCTGAACCTGTCGCGTTTCGATACTGGCGGGATATACACGCAGGGCGAGCCCGGGTCGCTTCAGGCCTACCTGTTTTCCGACCGCGGCATCTATCGCCCCGGTGATGACATCCACGTCGGAGTGGTGGTCAAACAGATGGATTGGAAGCCGCTGCCGGATGGACTGCCGCTCGAGATGGTGGTGACCGATCCTCGCGGCGTCCAAATCCGCAGCCGCACAATCAAGTTTTCATCCGCGGGATTCGAGGATTTCTCCACCGCGACCGAGCCGGATTCGCCGACTGGATCCTACGATTTCTCGCTCTACATCGTGCGCGACGACAATCGTCAGGCGCTGCTCGGCTCGACTTCGGTGCGAGTCGAGGAGTTTCAGCCGGATCGGATGACTATCAAGGCTGAGCTCTCGACACAGCCCGCCGCGGGATGGATTTCTCCGGACGCGCTCAGCGCCACCGTAAAGTTGCGCACGTTATTCGGCACCGCCGCTGCCGGACGCAAGGTGAAGGGGTCGTTCAAGCTGACGCCGTCAGGAGCCGCGTTCGAGAAGTACCCAGACTACCTGTTTGTCGATCCTTACGACACGTCGAAGAGCTATGACGAAGACCTGGGCGAGGTCGCGACCGCAACCGACGGCACCGCCAAGTTCGATTTCAAACTCGAACGTTTCGAGAAGGGCCTTTACAGCTTGCGCTTCATCGCCGAGGGCTTCGAGCCGGAGGGCGGGCGATCGGTGGTGACCGACGCGATGGCTATCGTCTCGCCGGCACCTTACCTGGTTGCCTACAAAGCCGACGGCGACCTGGGCTACATCGACAAGGACAGCGTCCGGGCGGTCCATCTCATAGCGGTCGGCCCGAAACTCGACAAGGTAGCGGTCAGCGGTCTGACTACCGAGCTAATCGAGTTCCGCTACGTGTCGGTGCTTACGCAGCAGGAAAACGGCACGCTCGCCTATCAATCGGTGCGCAAAGAAATATCGAAGGAGAAAAAAGCGCTCACGATTCCGGCTGCCGGCCTTACGATCAATCTCGCCACCGCACAGGCGGGATCGTATGCGTTGGTGATCCGCGACGGCAATAGCGTCGAGCTCAATCGGATCACGTTCGAGGTGGTCGGCCACGCCAACGTCGCCCGCAGTCTGGAGCGCGAGGCCGAGCTCAGAATCAAGCTCAACAAGCCTGAGTATGCGCCGGGTGAGGAGGCTGAGCTCGAGATTCAGGCGCCCTATGTCGGCGGCGGGCTGATTACCGTCGAGCGCGACCATATCTACAACGCGCAGTGGTTCAAGACCACGACAACCGAGTCGGTGCAGAAGATTAAGATTCCGGAAGAGCTCGAGGGCAACGGCTACATCACCGTTACGTTCCTGCGCTCGCTCGACTCCAAGGAGATCTACACCAGTCCGCTGTCGTACGGCTCGGTGCCGTTTACCGTCAACCGAGCGCGTCATGTTCAGGGCGTGAAAATCGACGCGCCCAAGCTGGTGCGTCCCGGCGACACGTTGACCATCGGCTATAAGACGACTGGACCGGCGAAGCTGGTGCTGATTGCGGTCGATGAAGGAATCCTGCAGGTCGCCCGCTATCACACGCCTGATCCGCTTTCGTATTTCTTTCGCAAACGCGCGCTCGAGGTCACGACGTGGCAAATTCTCGACCTCGTGCTGCCGGAGCTCCACCTGCTCAATGAATCGTCGGCCCCCGGCGGTGACGAAGAAGGCTTGATGGCGCGCAGCCACAATCCGTTCAAGCGCAAAGGACAGAAGCCGGTCGCGTTCTGGTCCGGCATTATCGAATCCGACGGCAAGCCAGGCCACCTGGATGTCCCGATTCCCGACTACTTCAACGGCACGGTCCGCGTGATGGCGATAGCGGTCTCTGACAGCGCGATCGGAATGGCGGAGAACAAGGTCGTCTCGCAGGGCTACTTTGTCATCCAGCCGCAGGCGCCGTACTTTGCCGCGCCCGGCGATGTATTCGAAATTACTGCGCTCGTCGCCAACAACCTCGCAGCATCGCCCAACAACTCGACGGTGAAAGTTAAGCTCGATACCTCGAACGCGCTCGAGGTCGTCGGCAGCAAATCGATCGACGTGCCAATTTCGCCGGGAACGGACACCACCGTCCGGTTCCGCGTTCGCGCCAAGCCCATCCTCGGTGCCGCCACGATGACCTTCGCCGTATCTGCAGCGGGAAAGGACGCGCACTACACGCTCGACATGAGCGTCCGCCCCGCCTCGCCCTATGTCACGACGATCACCTCCGGGTACGTCAAGAAGTCGTTGTTCAGGAGCGTCAAGGCTGACCTGCAACTGCATCGCAAGATGTTTCCGCAGATGCGCACGATCGAGGTTTCGGCATCCTCGTTCCCGCTCGGTCTGGCCCATGGGCTGCTGCACTATCTCGAAACTTATCCGTTCGGATGCACCGAGCAGCTTGTGAGCCAGGCTTTTCCAGCGATCGTGCTGGGCACTCGCCCGGAATTTGGACTGAATGGCGATAAGGCCACTAACAGTATCGCGCACGCTATCGCAACGCTCGAGGCGCGGCAGAACGCCGACGGCGCGTTCGGCTTGTGGTCGGCCGGCGGCGACGTCGTTCCCTACGTCAACGTTTACGCCACGCATTTCCTGCTCGAAGCGCGCGAGCACGGCTTCGAAGTGCCTCCGGTGTTGCTGGCAGGCGCGCTCAACTCGCTGCGCGCGATGGTCGCGACGCCGGGCAACGACATCGAGACCTGGCGCGCGCAGGCATACGCGCTCTACGTGCTCGCCGACAGCGGAGTGGTCGTCACCGACCAGGCCAATGCGCTCAAGGCCGCGCTCGATCAGAACGACGCAACATCATGGCCTACCGATATAACCGCGCTTTACCTCGCGTCGACCTACCAACTGCTCAGGATGGATCGGGACGCTGCCGATATAATCGGGCGTGCTGCTGCGATGCCGCCGGCGGACTCACAATTCGATACCTACTGCGACGACCTGGTCTACCGCGCAACTTACCTCTATCTGACGTCGAGGCATTTCCCGGATCGCGCGAAGCGAATCGGTCCCGATCAGATTCTCGCGATCGCCGACGCGATCAAAGACAATCGGCAAAACACGATTTCGTCCGCATACTCGCTGCTCGCACTCGACGCTTATGCGAAAGCGGCCGGCGCGCCGTCCCAGTCCGGCGTGACCTTCACCGCCAAAATGCCCAACAACAAATCGCTGCCGCTGGCCCTGCCGAATGAGCAATTCGCGCTGGCGGAAGTGCCTGCCGACGCCATCAGCGTCCACGTCGAGGGCGACACGGACTTCGCGCTGTTCTATCAACTGACCGAGGCGGGCTTCGACCTGGCGCCCCCGACCACGGAAATCAAAAACCGGATCGAACTCTTCCGCGAGTACGACAACGAGAAGGGCGAGCCGGTGACCTCCAGCCCGATCGAATCGAAGGTCGACGTAAAACTGTCTCTGCGCGCGATTGATTCCGAAATTTCCAACGTCGCAATCGTCGATTTGATCCCGGGCGGCTTCGAAGTCGACATTTCGCCCGAAGGTCTTGGCAGCCGCTCTTCCGGCGCGACGGATCAAAATATCTGGCGGCCCGACTTCATCGATGTCAGGGAAGATCGAGTCGTCTTTTACGGAACTGTCGGCACCGGGGCGCAGACTTTCGTCTACCGGTTGAAGCCGACGAATCGGGGAACCTTCACGGTGCCGCCGCTATACGCGGAAGGGATGTACGATCGAACAGTGCAGGCGCGCTCGCTCGGTGGCAAGTTCACGATTGGAGAACCGCCGGCGTCGACACCAAAATGATCGAGCTTCAGCAGAAAACGATTCGTCGGCTGGTTTCGATTCTTGGTTGGGGCATTGCGTCGATCATCGGGCTTGCTGCCGTCGCCTGGGTTTTGATCGGGCTTCAGCCGAAGCCTCTACTGGTCAACAGGGCGGGCTTCTCGCAGGCGGTTTACGATCGCGACGGTCACCTTCTGCGCCTCACGCTATCGAGCGACGAGAAGTATCGGCTTTGGGTGCCACTGTCGGAGATGCCGCCGACAATGATCGACGCGACGCTGCTGCAAGAAGACTCGTGGTTCCGGTGGCATCTCGGGGTGAATCCCGTTTCCATCGTGCGCGCCTTCGGCACCACCTATCTGCGCGGCGGCCGGCGAGTCGGGGGATCAACCATTACCATGCAACTCGCTCGACAGCGGTTCGGCATCGACTCGCGAACTGTGCGCGGAAAGATCCAGCAGATCGCGCGAGCGATTGAACTGGAACGCTTCTACGACAAGGACGAGATACTTGAGGCCTACCTGAATATCGCGCCCTACGGCGGCAATGTCGAAGGCGTCGGCGCCGCCAGCCTCGTCTACTTTCACGAATCGCCGAAGCAGCTGTCGGTGGCGGAGGCTCTGACTCTCGCCGTCATTCCGCAAAGTCCGAGCGTGAGAAACCCGTTGCGTCGCTCAGGGCATGATGCGCTCGACAAGGCCCGGCTCAGGATTGGAGCGCTTTGGGCGAGGACTCATCCGCAGGACCTCGGCGCGACCACGATCGTTCGGATGGCGACTAGAAAGGAGCTTCCCTATCGCGCGCCGCACCTGGTTGATCGAGTGCTCGCCGTCAGCGATTCGGGGCGGGTCGATTCGACGCTCGACCTTGGCGTTCAGAGTTTGCTCGAGCTTCAACTGCGAACCTTCCTCGAGCGCAGTCAGCACCTGGGCATCCACAACGGCGCCGTGATGCTGCTCGACTATCGGAGCATGCAGGTAAAGGGTTACGTCGGCTCGGCCAACTACTTCGACAATCAGATCGATGGGCAGGTGAACGGATTGCTGGGCCGCCGCTCGCCGGGGTCGGCGCTCAAGCCGTTCATCTACGCGCTCGCGATTGACGAAGGACTGATCCATCCGCGCACGATGCTGAAGGACACGCGGATGCGGATCGCGGCCTACAATCCGGAAAACTACGACCACGATTTCCTGGGGCCAATCGACGCGACCAGCGCCCTGGTGCGCAGCCGCAACGTACCAGCAATCGAGGTGGCTAACATGCTTCGGCCGCCGGGGCTGTACGGCTTCCTGAAGAAGGCCGGCGTCAGGAATCTTCGCGACGAAAATTTCTACGGCCTGGCGCTCGCGCTTGGCGGTGCCGAAGTCAGCATGGAGGAGTTGGCCGCGCTTTACGCGATGCTCGCGAACGGCGGCGAACTCCGCCCTTTAATTTTCACCACATCGGCGACGGCCGGGACTGCAAGTCCAGTGAAGATGCTGAGTCCGGAGGCGAGCTACGCAGTGCTCGAGATGCTGCGGGAGAATCCCCGGCCTTCGAATTATTTCACCACGTCGCAAGTGCCGAGTACGTCCGCGATTCCGTGGAAGACCGGGACGTCGTTTGGTCTGCGCGATGCGTGGGCGGTGGGAATCGTGGGACCGTATGTGCTCGGGGTCTGGATTGGGAACTTCGATGGCACGCCGAACGCCAACTTTATCGGGCGCGAAGCTGCCGGGCCGTTGTTCTTCCAGATTGTCGACGCATTGCACGCGCGAGGACCTTTGCGCGAGGCGATCGTCCATCAGCATCTGAATCTGAAGAGGATCAAGGTGTGCGCAATTTCGGGTCAGCTTCCCGGGCCGTACTGCACCCATTTCAAGGAGACGCTTTTCATTCCGGGAAAGTCGCCGATTACGACTTGTTCGATTCATCGCGGCGTTCCGATCGACGTGCGCACCGGCCTGCGAGCTTGCCCAGGCAGCACCGGCGCAGTCGCTATGCGCACTTATGAGTTCTGGCCTTCGGATCTTCTGAAACTGTTTCGCTCGGCGGGACTCGCGCGAAAGATGCCGCCTCCGCTCGATCCGGCTTGCCGGAAATTCGCCGGCACCGGCGCGGCACCGCTTATCTCGTCGCCCAGCCGCGGCATTGCCTATTCGACTGCCGCTGATGGCGCCACCGAGATTCCGTTCGCCGCGATCACCGACGCCGACAGCCGCGTTGTCTATTGGTTCGTCGACGATCAGCTGGTTGGAACTTCGCTGTCTGGTGAATCGTTCATGTGGAAGGCGCGGCCCGGATCGTTTCTCGTGCGCGCGATCGATCAGCAAGGCCGCGCCGTCGCCGAACAGCTAAGAGTGATCGCGGCATCCAACTAGCTTGCCCTGCTTGCATCATCGAGCGTACGCCTGTACGCTGCGTGTCTCTGTCGGAGCGAATGCTATGCATGCCCTTAAAACATCGATCGAATAGCAGCTACCCAGCTACCTAGTCGTTTCCAAAACGAGTTTGAGTTTCTCTGTCCGGCGTTGACGTCGTCGCGACCGCCGCGTTTGTGCGCTCGTGCGTGACTGCGACTGCGCTTGGCGGCAGTATTTTCACGACAGTGAGAAGAGAACATGACAACGAATAGCGCGTTTCCGTTCAGTACCGATCCATATGACCTATACAGCTGCTTTTACGATTCCGTTGTAGGTCTCGAGCTGGCCCGGCGAGGACTCCATCACGCGGTCTATGGTTGTTTTGGCTATGTGCCCAACTTGCCGGCAATCCTCGAGCGCCGCGAGATGATCGCATCGGAGCTCGATCGTAAAGGGAGAGTCGTGCGTGAATTGCGCGTATGGGACGATGGCGTCGTAGAAGTGAAGTTCGCAAGGACTCCCGAGACGCGCCGGCGTATCGAAGCCTGGGGCTATTTCAATAGCAAGGAAGAGGCGGTCCATTGCCTGGCCGACCTGACAAAGCATCTGCCACCAGAAACCACGAAGTTGCGCGACGACTCGGTCACCGTGAATTTCTGGAACGCTGTAATGGAGTGCGGTGACTATCAGCCCCGGCGCGAGTCGCAAACGACGCGCGTTCCTCAGTGGGATGAGATAGCCGCGAACTATCCCGAGCGCGTGAGGCCGCAACTCGCCAAGACGATGCAGTTGCGTGCGTCCACCATTCCAGCATCGCGCTTGATGCTATGGCGCGGCCTTCCGGGCACGGGCAAAACCTGGGCTGTCCGCGCGATGATGCGCGAATGGCTGGATTGGTGCACCTTTCACTACGTCGTCGATCCCGCGCTCTTCTTCTCGAACAGCTCTTACATGCTGTCGCTGCTCTCAAAGGTCAGCGAGGTGGGCGAAGATGAAGATATTGAGCGCAAGTGGAAGCTTATGATTCTCGAAGACGCCGGCGAGTTCATCACGATGGACTCGCGCCATCAGTATGGACAGGCGTTGGCCAAGCTTCTCAACCTTTGCGACGGGCTGCTAGGGCAAGGACAGAAATTGTTGTTCCTGATAACGACCAACGAAGAAGTGCGGAATCTACATCCCGCGATCGTACGTCACGGTCGTTGCCTGACCAATCTGGAATTTCCAGAATTTTCGGAGCTGGAAGCCCGCGAATGGCTCGAGTCGCATGGATGCAGCTCGGCTGCATCGAAGAAGCTGACTCTCTCAGACCTATTCGCGACTGCCGGATCGGAAAGCTCGATCGCGAATGTGGTGCCCATAAAGCGTGCGGGATTCGTTCGATGACTGAGGAGATCGGATCGCCAAGTCTGCAATATGTGCAGTTTGAAGCAGCTTGCCGACGGCGCGATCCGGTCATTCCTCATCATCATCGAAACCGCCTACCTGCTTGAGTCCTTGGATCCAGGTTTCGCCGCCGCGCTTCACAACAGTATGGGGCTCAACCTCACCGTGCTTTCGAAGAGAAGCCGCCAAGTGCTCAGAATGCGTGACCAACCATATCTGCATACGAGATGAAGCTTGCACAATGAGGCGCGCCAGGGGATCGAGCAAATCCGGATGCAGGCTCGCCTCGGGCTCGTTTAGCGCGATGAATGCGGGCAGCCGATACGCCATCAGCGTCCCCGCCAGCGCAAGGTATCGAAGCGTTCCGTCCGACAGCTCGGACGCATCAAACACGCGTTGCGGATAGTCGGGGAAAATCATCCCGAACGACGCCGCCCTCTCAGGTGGCGGTACTACGAGCCGCGCGCCCGCGAACGCGTCATCGATCATGCGCCGCAAGCTCTCAACGTCCTGTCGGATGTGCACCAAAGTCGCGAATACCGCCGCCAGGTTCGACCCGTCCGAGGAGAGAGTTGGGCTGGTAACTGCCAGACACGGGCGGCGCAGGGGAGAATCGCGATCCGTTCGTAGGACGTGGTAAAACCGCCAATCAAGCATGGTCCGGCGGATGAGTGCGAGATCTGCAAAGCGCTCAGGTTCCGCGATCGACGCGAGCGCTGTTTCCGACGCCATCAAATCCATCGCGAGCTCGATGCGAAGGCCTTCTTCGTCCCGCGCCACCACGTGCGGCCCCCGCCGTTCGAGCAGCTTTATCGGCCGAGCGCCGTGATGAAATGTCAGCGTCTCCTCCTTCACTTGGGGCTCGAGCGTGAATGCGGCAGCGTCGCAGGCCGCGAAGCCGACAGTGACTCGATATGAGAACCCGCCGTCGCTCGCGTCGTCGCCATCCACGGATGGCGCGAACTTGGCCATCAGCGAGATCAGCGCAGGCTCGTGTTTTTTACGCTTGCCAGCCCATAGCGCCGACTCCATCCCGCCCTCAGCCGCGAGCTCGCTGGATAGCACACCCGCAGCAGATGCCTGCAGCAATTGGAGCGTACGATACAGATTGGTCTTGCCGGCGCCATTCGCTCCGACGAAAACACTGAGACGACCTAACGGAAACCGGATCGCTCGTAACGAACGGTATCCGGACGCACGAACTTCGCTAACCATCAGGGACATGATGAGACCAGCCGGTCAGACGCGCGCGAGATCGCAGCGATTGGAACCGATTCGACAGACGATGGATCTTCCGGCGACGCCGGAGCAAGCCTAGTCATCGTCGATATCGGGCGTAGGATAGAAGTAGCGTCGGCGCGACGGAGGCTTTTGCTGCGCCGCTGTCTCAGCCCTGTCGTATCGTTCCTTGTTCTCGCGCACCCCGGTAGCCGCTTCGTCCAGGTACTCCGTCGCTGTCCGAATCGTTCGGTCGCTGGCGCGATCGAAGCCGTATAAAGCCTTGGCATCCTCGACCAGACGCCTGATGTCCGCGCCGGTAAAACCCTCGGTGGCTGACAGAATTTTATCGCGTGCGTAGCCAGCTAGTTCCGGCGGTAGGTCGCGCGAGCGAGTCTCGAGCAATCGGCCTCGTGCGGCAGAATCCGGCAGCTTCATTTCGAGCCACAACTCCACGCGGCCGCTTCTGACCAGCGCGGGCGGAAGATGGCTGAGGTTCATGGCGGTCATCATGACGCATACCCGGGAGCGGCCTTCGCTTTCCAGGCCATCTATCATCGTCAGCAGGTAACGATAAAGACCGCGTTCCTCGCCGTCTTCGAAAATCGCGTCCGCATCGTCGATGAAAATGACCGACGGTGAATTTTCCTTGGCCGACTCAAAGACCTGGTGAATCCGACTGTAGAAATTTTGGCTGCCCGCAATAAAAGTTCCGTCGACGAGAAAGAACTTTCCTCGCAGCCGATGCGCGAGCGCCCGCCCGACGGTGGTTTTTCCCGTGCCCGGCGGTCCATAGAGAAGCACTCCCCGCTTGGGCTTTAGTCCCAACTGCGTACTCAGGGAATCGTCGCTCAGCGGAAGCACTATGTGAGTCTCAAGGCTGCGGATGACGTCGTCGACGCCCTCCAAATCATTCAGCGCAACCTCGTCGACCTCGCCCAGGTCCACGTTGCTCGCAAGGCGCTGCGAGCGCAGATATTCGACGTATTGCTCCGTCGAGAACGAGCCGGACACCTTCAGCCAGTCGCACGCGGCCCGAATCTGGTGCCCAGTGAGTTTCGGTGCGAAGCGATAAATCTTCGCCGCATCGAGTTCTTTGCTCGTTTCTGCGCCGAGAAAGATGCCGAATAGAGCTGCGTAGTCCTCGCTGGAATACCTGCCAATACTGGCGGAGAAGCAACGCGCAGCGAAGGTCGACGCGATAGATCCGTCGGTGGAGAGCACCAGTTTTTTGCCCTCACGCGCCACTCGCTCGCTTAGATCCAGCAACGCGGCATCGATGTAACTGCCTCGCGGGTAGAAGTGACAAGTGGAGGTCGCCTCGTGAATCAGATCAGCATCGTCAACATAGACGGTCTGGTTATCGCGTAGCGCGGAAAGCACACGATCGTGAAAAGCTTCTTCGAGAGCGAGCGGATGCCGCTCCGCGGAACTCTCGATGAAGTCCTTGCTGTTGATGAATGCGCCGCCGGTTTCCTCGTGAAGCTTTTTCAGAACTGTTGTACGGCCTCGCCCCGACACGCTGTTCAAGAGCAGAAGATCTCCGGCCTTCAAAGCATAGCGGAGGACGCGGTACGTAGGGTTCTGAGCGGGAATTAGTTCAACCATATGAGCTACAGGATTCTGAAGGATTCGTTCGAACGAGGCCAGACCCAATAGCTGCCGAGCTGTCCACAGATTGTGAAAACTTGAAACTTTCCCGCGCCCGCCAGCGTCACATCACTGACCTTCTATCGCTCTGTCCGCAAGCGATTCGCGCCCGACTAGCCCTTGCGGTTCTCGACTTGTCCTAGAAGATAGACCAGCCCCTCGGCCATGGTCGGGTGAGCGAAGATCGCATCGCGCAACGCGGTGTACGGCAGGCGCCCGACCATCGCGGTCTGAACTGCCGCCATCAGCTCGCTTGCCTCGATACCGAACGCGGTGAAGCCAACGATTTCGTCGCTGCTTTTGCCGATCAGCATCTTCATAAAGCCGCGCGGTTCGGCAATCGTGTGGGTGCGGAGCACATTCGCCATCGGCAGTTTCGCGACGCGATATTCGATTTGGTCGCGCTTCGCCTCGGTCTCGTTGCGGCCGACGCGCGCCAGTTCCGGATCGGTAAACATGCAGAACGGCACGATGCGATCCTTGGTGGTTCGATTGCCGCCCTTCAAGTTGTCACGCACAACGCGGAAGTCGTGGTACGCGACGTGTGTGAATTGCGGGCTGCCCGCGCAATCGCCCATCGCCCACACGTTGGATGCGGTCGTCTCCAGCCGGTGGTTGACCTTGATATAGCCGCGCTCGTCGAGCTCGACGCCGACTTGCTCCAGTCCGATTCCTTTCGTATTGGGCGTCCGACCGACAGACACGAGAAGATCGGTCCCTTCGACGATCCGTTCACCAGGACCGTCTTTTGCGTAGACCCGAACCTCTTTGCCTGAAAGCCCTTCAACCTTGGAAACGCGAGTGGCGAGCAACACCTCGATTCCCTCGTCGTGAAACAAATCAAGCAGAGCGGCGCCGACGTCAGGATCTTCCCGGTCGGCAAGCTGCGCGCCTTGTTCGATCACGGTCACATCCGATCCGAATCGCCGTACCGCCTGCGCTAGCTCAAGACCTATATAACCTCCGCCAATCACCATTAGATGACGTGGTAGACGATCGAGATCGAGCGCCTCGATATGAGTCATCGGATTTGCCGTGGCGAGCCCCGGAACATTGGGCATCGACGAGTGCGAACCCAGGTCGAGGAACACACGTTCGGCAACAATCCGCCGAGTGCCGCCATCGTTGAGCGCGACCTCAAGCGTCTTAGGAGCGACGAAGCGGCCTTCGCCCATAATCAATTCTATTCCCGCGTCCTTGGTACGCTTGGCGTGGAACTCATGTTCCTCTTCGACCATCTTGCGTTTGCGCTGCTGAACGCCGGCCATGTTGATTCGGAGATTTTCCATTTCCAGTCCGAATTCAGCGCCGCGCCGCGCCAGCGATGCTATCCGCGCGGAGTAGATAACGTTCTTACTGGGCAGGCACGCGATATTCGGGCATGAACCGCCGAGCCATTTCCGCTCGACCATCGCAGTGCGATGACCTTCATCGGCCATCGTCCAGGCTGTCCACTTGCCGGCCTCGCCACTTCCTAGGACTAGAACTTCGTATTTTTCGACCTCAGCCATTGGCACATCTCCTTAACAACGAAGAGAGCTTCGAGAATTGTGCTGCTCCAGGCGCATCAGAGGAACGCCAATAATTTCTCGAGCAGGGCGTCGGGCGCTTCCTCGGCGATGAAATGTCCGCATTCGAGCGAGTCACCGCGAAAATCGAGCGCCCAGTTCTTCCAGATATCGAGCAATGGCCCACCACGAAACCGTCGGCCACGCGCGCCCCACAGTGCAAGCAGCGGAGCCGTGATCTTTTTCCCAGCCTTGCGATCGGCGTCGTCGAAGGCGCAATCGCAGCCGATGCTCGCGCGATAGTCTTCGCAGCTGCCGTGAATCACGGCGGGGTCGCGAAAAGCTTCGCGATAGGCTGCCATCGCCTCAGGCGTAAAGGCGCCGGGCGTGCCGCACCACGTCTGCATCGAATACTCGATGAAGTAGTCCGGGTCTTTGCCTATCAGGGTTTCGGGAAAGGGCGCGGGCTGCGCCAGGAAGAACCAGTGATACGCGGCGCGCGCACCATTGCGATCCATCCGCTCGAATTGCTCGATGGTCGGAACGATGTCGAGGACCGCCGCTCGGCGGACGCGCTCAGGGTGGTCGAGTGCGAGTCGATAGGTGACGCGCGCGCCCCTATCGTGCCCGACGACATCGAAGCCATCGAAACCGAGCGCAGTCATCACCTCGACCAGGTCGAGTGCCATCGCGCGCTTGGAATAGGGCAGGTGCTCGGCGTCGGTGGGCGGCTTGCCGCTGGCTCCATAACCACGCAGGTCGGGCGCGACGACCGTGAAGCGTTCGGCCAGGCGCGGCGCGACCTTGTGCCACATCACATGACTCTGCGGATAGCCGTGAACGAGGAGCAGCGGCGGACCGTTGCCGCCCTGCACGAGAGCGATCTCCGTCCCCGAGGTCTTGATGCGCTTGTGGGCGAAACCGTCGAACATGGGAACACCTCCGGCGCCTGGCCGCGCGGTCGTGGTTCTCTTTCACGCGTTGCGCTGCCGAGTGAAGCATACAAAACGAAGATGATCACCCGCCGATCGTTTCCGCAATGGCATCGCGTATGATGTCGACGACGAGGCCGGGCGCGGTAACGATCGGCGTGTGGTCGACAGGATGCGACCGCACCCGGGCGTGCATCCGATCCGCCATGAAGCGTTGCGTGTCACGGACGATCATGCGGTCCTCTTCCGCCATTAGAAACCAGGTCGGGCGGTCTTTCCAAAGTGGACGACTCACAGGCACTGCGATGCACGCGGGCGAAATCGGCCGCTGAACCGCGGAGAGCAGCGCCAATTCATCGGCGGAGGCATTCTGCGCGAACGCCGCAGCGAATGCCTCGTGCGGCAGATAGATCAGCCCATGATTGTCCGGTGCCAGCTTTGGAGCCAGCGGATGAGGCTTGCCATGATAGAAGACATCGGCGACAGTCTCGCCCTCGTCCGGAGCAAGGGCGGAGACGTAAACCAGCGCCTTCACCTTTTCACTCCGCGTAGCTGCGATCACAGCTCCAGCGTAGGCGTGTCCCGCGAGAACGATCGGCCCCGAAGCTCGCTCCAGCGCGCGCTCAACCGCGGCAGTATCCTCAGCAAACGAAGTCAGGGGCAGCGGAGCCGCGAGTACAGTAACGCCTTCGGCAGCCAACGGCGCGATGACCTTGGCCCAGCTCGATCCGTCAGCCCACGCTCCGTGCACGAGGACGACATTCACATTCTCAAGCGACATTGGTTCTCTCCGTGTGCCGCGCGATCAACTGGTCGGCGACGTCGTTCAGGTCTGCACCGACGATCTGCGGCTGCGGGCCGACGCCCAGGACGTCGTTGCCCACGCGCTTGATCAAGGCAGCATTCCAGCCCGCAGCGACGGCGCCCAGGGTGTCCCATGTGTGGCAGGCGATAAGACAGAGCTGAGACGGTTCAACACCGAGCTCCCGCTCGACATAGGCATAAGCCTGCCGCGAGGGCTTGTGATGCTTAACGCCGTCTGCGCTGAAGCGCCGCTCAAAGAGATCGACAATCCCACCATGTTCGAGCTGACGCGTCTGCACCTCCGGCAAATTATCGGTCAACGTGAATAGCCGGAATCCTGCCGCACGGAGCTTCTGAAGAGCTGCCGGCACCTCCGGATAGGGAGGCATTGTCGAGAATTTTTCAAACAGTTCCTTCTTATCCGCTTCCAGGATCTTTATATCGCGCGTGTCGGCAAGCATCTTCATCACCGCTGAACCGATATCCGTGAACGGCACATAGCATCCGGCTACTGTCAGAGCCGCGGAATACATAATGAGGTTAGCGAACCACAAGCGCATAGCGCCGTTGTCGTGGAAGATACGCTCGAACGTCGGCTCCATGGTCGTGAGATCGAGTAGCGTTTCATTGACGTCGAAAACAATTAGAGGAAGAGCATCCATGGGCTTATACTCCGATTGGCTTCCTTGCCTTGGGATTGCAGCGGGCCGTCCCTATTTCTTTGCTTTAGTGTTCAACTTGACTGCAGCGCGGACTAACTCCTTGAAGGCAGACTCATTGAGCTTGTCACCTTCATGTAGATCGATTGCGCGCCTTACATTCCCATCCAGGCTGGAATTGAAGATGTGCTTTGGGTCTTTGATGGAAGCGCCCTTCGCGAAAGTCAGCTTTACGATAGCCTTGTAGGACTCGCCCGTGCAGACGATGCCGCTGTTAGACCAAACTGGAACTCCCCTCCACTTCCATTCTTCAGTTATCTTAGGGTCGGCCTCTTTGATGAGCTTGCGGACGTGGGCAAGCGTCTCGCCACGCCAGTCGCCTAGCTCTGCGATTCTCTCGGTGATTAGCTGAGAAGGCGATTTGCTTTGACTGATTTCGGATTTCTTCATCTTCCAAACCTGGAGTGTGGAAACCGATGCAGCAAGGTCGGCACGTTCATCGGCATTAAAGACCGGGTGCTAATAGAGCAGGAAAAAGAGGCGGCCCCGAGGCTCAGGACGCCTACCTGCGAACTACGCCGCATCATCGGAGAGCTCCGGTCTATAAAAAATTTTACAGCAGTTTCGCCGCCTGAAGCCAACCGAGTTCAGGATGCTCTTCGATTCGACGCCCGACGAAATTTCGTTGCGACGAATTTTCCGACGGTCTAGGGTCGGAACCGGAGTTCTCATGGCAAAAATCGACAAGCTGGCAATAGCTCAGAAGATCGTCGTCCGAGTACTTTTAGTTCTGGTATGCATTGCTTCATCCGAAGCTCGTGCGGCGGAAGGCACGTCAGGCGCTACGACTACGCCCATTCGCCATTTGATCGTCATCGTCGGCGAGAACCATACCTTCGACAATCTCTTCGGCATCTATCAGCCTGTAAGCGGACAAACCGTTTCAAATCTGCTCTCCGAGGGAATCATCAATCCAGACGGAACGCCTGGTCCCCACTTCAGTAAGGCACAACAATGGCAGGCGAGTGTTACCGACAAGTACTCGATCGCTCCTCAGCGCACACAGCCGTTCGTATCGCTGCCGCAGCCGAACACCACCTTTGCTTTCGGACGGAAACCGAATGAGCCAGATGCACGGTTCCCCGCAGATTTGTCAAACGGTCCATTCCAACTAAGCCACTACGCAGCGTATCAACTCTCGTTCACCGGCGATCCGGTTCATCGGTTCTTTCAAATGTGGCAGCAGTTCGACGAAGGTCGAAACGACTTGTTCCCCTGGGTGGCGACTACTATCGGAATGGGCAGCGAGGGCAAGCCGCCGCCGGTTCCCTTTACCGATCAAAGCACCCATCAAGGCTCTGTCGCGATGGGCTTTTACAACATGACGCAAGGCGATGTACCAGTTTTCAAGTTCATCGCCGATCATTATGCGATGAGCGACAACTTTCACCAGGGGATCATGGGTGGCACCGGTGCCAGCTTTATTTACCTGGGCACCGGCGATCTCGCCTTCTACAGTGACGGCAACGGAAATCCCGCGACGCCGCCAGCCCGGCTGATAGAAAATCCGGATCCGTGGGCCGGTTCCAACAACTGGTACAAGCAGGACGGGTACGAGAGCGGGTCCTATGTGAACTGCGCTGACTTGTCGCAGCCAGGGGTCGCGCAGATCGTTGCGTATCTGAACACGCAGCATCGCCCTTCCCGCTGCGAGCCAGGCCACTACTATCTCGTCAACAACTATGGCCCTGCTTTCAACGCTGACGGAACTCCGGTTGATGTGAAAAAGCATCCTTACACGTTGCCCCCGCAGACGCTGCCGAACATCGGTGAGGCGATGAGCAAAGCGGGAGTCTCGTGGAAGTACTACATCGGCGGGCTCAAACGCGGCGGTGCTCAGCACTCAGGGGCCAATGATACCTGGTGCTCGATCTGCAATCCGCTGCAGTACAACAAGAACATCATGACCACCGGGCTTCGCAACCAGATCGACGACGTTTCAGAATTTTACCGCGACGCTCAGAACGGCAACCTGCCCGCCGTGTCGTTCGTGCGGCCCTACGAGCCGTACTCGGGGCATCCCGCTAATTCTGCGGTGTCGGCCTACGAGTATTTCGTACTAAGCATCGCGAACGAGGTCATCAGCAAGCCGGATCTGTTTGCCAACACCGCTATCGTGGTGACGTTGGATGAGGGCGGCGGCTACTACGATTCTGGTTACATCCAGCCACTCGATTTCTTCGGCGATGGGACCAGGATTCCGATGCTCGTGATCTCGCCCTACGTTAAGCCCGGCACTATCGATCATGCCTACTCCGACCACGGTTCGATTTTGAAGTTCATCGAGAAGAACTGGAGCCTGCCGCCGATGTCACCGCGGAGCCGCGACAATCTGCCCAACCCGATTGCAGCGCCCGACAATCCTTATGTACCGGCCAACGGCCCTTCTATCGGTGATCTGATGACCGTGTTCGACTTCGCTCACAAACAAGCCAGCTCACCACTGATTATTCCAGGCGGAATTTGAAGTTCAGCGATCTTTCGTCAGCGCCAGGGACGCCTCTAGTGGGTAGCTTCACTTCTACTGCTCGGTGGCAGACGCATCATCTTTTCGACGCTGTTGTGGTAGGCGAAAATGTCGGTGATGGGATCGGTGATCAGTTTAACAAACCAGATCATCGAAGTTCGGAAGTTGTGAGCCCAGTTGAGATACAGCACGCGTCCCAACACCGCCGCCAACGTTAAAAGAAACCACTGCTGGGCGACGGTCGGCAGGATCGAACTGAAAGACTCCGCATTCAAGGAATCGTATCCCCACAGCCGCGCTACTTGCACGACGGGAATCAGGAAGTAGCCAGCCACGATAATTGTCTTGTTTCGAGTATTGAACCCAAGCAGCGCTTTTTCTTTGTCGTGACAGGGAGGCTCAAGTATCGCGTGCCCAAACTGTCGGACGAAAAGTGCCGCCATGCTGAGGAAGATCGCGAGCGTGAAGTTGAAGAAGATAAAGAAATAACAAAATATGAACGTGCTCGAGCTCAACAGGTGAAAGAATTGGTTTACCAGATTACTATGCGAGGCGTGATGGTCGTCCTTTTTGCGCTGCATGATTTCGGTGTAGAAACTGGCGAGCGGTTTCGGAACTTGCACGACACTTTTCGCAATTTCCCAGATTAAGCGAGATCGCATGGTCCCTTCCCTCCCCGGTTGTTGCTCTTCATTCAGCCACCACCCATCGCGCTTCATCGACTGTGCCGCATCGACCAGCTTGGTTTGCAATTCCCGGTAGTCGTCGGTCGTGAAATCCATGCTACTCATGCATCTGCCGGTCCCCACCCAGCTCAGCGTCACTCCGTTGGCACGAAGATAGTATTGAAGGAGCCAGTTATAGCGGCCGGGTTCCTTGAACAGCACCGTCCAAATTGTCGCGAAGTTCATAACCCGAACGGGCAGCGAAAGCTCACTGAGTCTTTCGTTAGTCGAGCAGACCCACTGTTCGCAGCGACGCTTCGCCTCGACATAAAGGTCGAGCGTCTCAGGTTGTCCGAGCCATTTGAGGAACTCGTTCATAGCTCCCATCACAACCGGATGAGCCGAAAAGGTGCCGATCACGTACGCGATCCGCATAGGATGCTCAGGATCGAATCGCCGCATCAGCTCCTTCTTGCCGCAGACGACCCCGATGGGCATGCCGCCCGCGACTGACTTTCCATAAACCACCATATCGGCCTGGACGCCGAAATATTCTTGCGCCCCACCCGGAGCCAGCCGAAAGCCGCTGAACACTTCGTCGAAGATCAAGGGTATTCCGCTTGCCGTACAAACTTCACGCAGCTTACGCAGCCATTGAGCATAGGAAGAGGTTGAGTCTTCGGTCTTACGTACCCCGCTTGTGAGTAGGATCGTGTCGCTCGGGGGCGGTAGGTTGGGATGGAAAGACTGGACTGGGTTGATAAGAACAGCGGCAATCTCGCGAGTCCGTCGTCTAAGGACCTCGAGAGACGCCGGATGCAGGTCTTTGAGAGTCAGGCAATCGCTGATAGTTCGCTCGCTGCCGAGACCGGGCTGCACGCCGTCCCACCAGCCATGATAGGCGCCTGAGAAGCACACGATCAGCTTTCGGCGCGTGTTGAATCGCGCCAATCGAACGGCAGCCATGACAGCTTCGGTGCCACTCATATGAAAGGACACTTCGTCCAGTTTCGAAATGGTTTTCAGGATGGAGATGTTTTCGAAGACTATCGGATGTAGAGGCCCCAGGACCGGACCAAGATCGCTGACCTGCTTCAGTCCCTTTTCCATCCACTCCTTGTATCGGTCGAAGCCCGCGAGGTTGAGACCGTAAGAACCGCTTACGTCCAAGCTCCAGTTGCCATCGAGGTCGCACAATCTCGGACCATTCGATTCGGTCACTACCGAGCAAAGGCTGAATTTCTCGCGCATCGCGCGCATGAATGGGAAGGGAACCCTGTTGGCGTCGGTGAAACGCAGATCGGAGAAACTCTCGCGGATTTCGTTTCCCCAAGCTATCGATTTCGCGTAGTGAACTCGAAAAAAACTGGCCAGGCGATCGATAGCCTCCTTACGGAGCATAACCCAACCTTCTCCAGCGCCGTCCGCTCCCCAAACCTCGTTCTCGGAATAATCAGCCGACTTGACCCAGTCAGACACTCGTCGCGATAGTGTGGGCGCGAGCGCTAGGGCTCTCAAGGTCAAGAAACTTGTTGTGATCTTCCGGAAAGCGAGGCCTGCCAGCAAGGCTAACGCTAGTAGTCCCAACAGGATCTCGAAGTTTCTATCCTGAGCCGACGCCGGCCAGTCGAAATGCGCCATCCACTTTTGCAATTCCTCAGCCACCCGCATATTAATTTCTCCTCTCGAAAGCTAAGTGGCCAAACCTCTTCGCGTCAGCGGAGAAGTGGTGGACTCCTTGCGACTGGTTCCACCGGCGTTCAATAACAAGGATTCGAACTTTTCTACCACGCGGAGCCAATCCAGGTGCGTGACGTATTGACGCGCTTGCCGGCGTATTCGTTTGATAGCCTGAGGTTCACGAATAAGATTGCAGGCGGAATCGACGAACGCATTCGCATCTCCGAATCGAACAAGGACGCCAGTCTCACCGCTAGTGATATGAAGTCTTGCGCCGGCATAATTGTAAGCGATGACAGCCAGACCGCTGGCCATGGCTTCCAACGTTACATTGCCAAAGGTCTCGGTTTCGCTGGGGAAGAGAAAAATGTCGGCTGAGGCATAGTACTTGGCAAGCTGCTCGCCGGTTTGCATTCCCGCGAAAATCAGTTCTGGATATGTTTTTTGCAGCACGCTCCGCAGTGGTCCGTCGCCGACGATGACGAGTTTAATCCTGTCGCTCAAGCGTCTCATCGCGCGGTACGCTTCAACCGCAAGTTGTAGGTTTTTCTCTGCTGCTACCCGTCCAACGCAGACCAGTACGAGATCTTCGTCGGATACTCTCCATTCACGCCTCAGCTCACTAGAACGGCGTCGAGGCGTGAACAACTGACTATCAACTCCTCTTTCGAGGATACTTACATTATTGAAGCCAGCGCTTTGCAGCTGCGCGCGTAGCTCTTCATTGGAGACGACAGTGCATTCGGTCTGATTGTGAAACCAACGCAGATATTGAAGTGTGAGGGTTCGGAGCCAACCTACACCATAGTGCTTACAGTATTGATGAAAGTTGGTATGGAAGCCGCTGACAATGGGAATATCTAGGGCTCTAGCGGCGCGAACCGCCGACCAGCCCAACGGCCCTTGGGTTGCTACATACACCGCAGCAGGAGGCCGATTTCTCCATGAGCGTCGCAAAAGACGTCCCGCGGGCAATCCGAATTGCAATCCCTGGTACCCCGGCAAAGGCAAACCGCGAACCAGAACATCCTCGGGAAGGAAGCCGAGCACGTTCTCGTCGGATATCGTCCTCTTCTGCAGATCTGGGTAGACGACCGATACCTTATGTTGCCGCGCGCGCAATCCGTTCACGAGATGCGCCAATGTCAACGCGACGCCGTTTATTTCGGGAGAATAGGTCTCAGTAACGACACAGATATGTTGCGGAATCGAAGAGGCTCGTCGGGGATGGAACTCAAACGTAGGAGGGACCCGGGTCCCGCCTTCTCCAATACCTGAAAGGCCGAGAAGGCCTCGGGCTCCTTCAACAGCAGAACGGTCGCCGTCGCGGAGTTTCTCCTCGTCCATACAAACCCCTCACCACTCGCCCGACCGGTCAAAGCATCGAGTACTACCCGATGCTCTACATAACCGGTTACACGAAGATCGTTGCAAGGGTTTGACGAGCGTTTGAAGAATGCAGCAAAGGAATGTGAACGGTCAAATATCCGTTCAACGCCAGGGGTCAAATTGCCATCATATGATCTCGCACAATTCCTCGAAGGCCAATCCGTAGACATTGGTCCTTAGTCCAATAGACGCAGCCGTCTGCGCGATACAGAATCTCAGTCGATCAAATAGCGCGGATGTTCAGGGTCGATGATTCAGATCGAACGGAAAAGGACCTGGAGGCAAGTAATGCGGAATTTGAAATCGAAACTGCAGCGAGTGGACTTGATGCTCGAGAAGCAGAGGAGTGGGAAAGCCATGAGTAAACGCCTTTACCAGTTCGCGCTGCTGCTTCCCGTGTTGCTGTTCGCGGGCATAAGCAACGCCCAGTACCCGCTGCTGGACAAGGCCGCCAACAAGGTCATCCAGAAGTACCAGAATTCCTCGTGCGAGCAGTTGTGGCAGGAGAGAGGGCAGCCGAAAACGCAGAGAGAACAGGAAGCCGTAAATTTTCTGCGTAACGATCCACAGATGCGCCGTATGTTCATCGATCGAGTAGCGGCGCCGATCGCCAACAAGATGTTTGAATGCGGCATGATCCCGTGATCGTAACCAAGGAGCACGGCCGAGCACGTAGTTTTCGGACCTATTCTTGCAGAGGAGGACATCGCTCATTGAACGCTCGGTGCCAAAAGACTTTTGTGACTTTGACGGTACTCGCGCTGCTGATCGCCACCGGACTGTTCGGCTCGACGCTGGTTTCGGCCCAGCAAATCACCGGCGTTCCCGGTTCGCCTAACGCCACTGTCACGCTTGACGGGAAACAGCTACCGCCCCCGCCGATGCCGTTTGGCGGCGTGATCAAGGAAAGCGCCAAGGATTCCACACCGTGGTGGCCGTCACGCGTCGTGCCACTCAAAGGCGCGCCTAACATCCTCCTCATCATGACCGACGATCAGGGCTATGGCGTTTCGGGCACCTTTGGCGGCGTCATTCCGACGCCTGCGATGGATCGCATCGCCAACGCCGGACTGCGCTACACCGAGTTCCATTCGACCGCGCTATGTTCGCCGACGCGCGCGGCCATCATCACGGGCCGCAACCATCATTCAGTCGGCTACGGCGTAATTGGCGAATTATCCACCGGTTACCCGGGCTACGATTCGCTGATTGGTCCGGACAACGCGACTATCGGTACCATCCTTCGCGATAACGGCTACGCCACGTCGTGGTTTGGCAAAGATCACAACATTCCTTCTTTTCAATACAGTGCCGCCGGGCCTTTTGACCAATGGCCGGTGGGCCTGGGCTTTCAGTATTTTTACGGGTTCCTCGGCGGCGAGACTGACCAATGGACACCTTACCTTTATCGCAATACGACACCGGTATCTCCGTGGATCGGCAAGTCCGGCTACAACCTCACCACCGACCTGGCGGACGACGCCATCAAATATATGAGCGGTCTGAACGCGGCTGCTCCCGACAAACCGTTCTTTGTTTATTACGTCCCTGGAGGCACTCACTCGCCGCATCAGCCGACTAAGGAATGGATCGATAAGTTCAAAGGCAAATTCGACATGGGCTACGAGAAGCTGCGCGAGCAAATTTTCGCCAACCAGCAGCGGCTCGGGGTGATTCCCGCGGATACTCAGCTCACTCCATGGCCCGACGGGCAGGCAGCGTATGGCGGCGCCAAGCTTCCCAGATGGGACTCGCTCTCAATTCTCCAGAAGAAGCTCTACTCGCGCGAGGCCGAGGTTTTCGCCGCGTATGCAGCGTACACCGATCATGAAATCGGGCGCGTGATCCAGGAAGTGCAGGACGAGGGCAAGCTCGATAATACGCTGATCATCTATATCAGCGGTGACAATGGAACCAGCGCCGAAGGCACACTCGAGGGCACCTTCAATCAGATGACTGCCTACAACGGCCTCCTTACCCTCCCGTTGCCGCTGCAGTTGCTGCACTACAGTGATTGGGGCTCGGACGAGACCTATCCACATATGTCGGTAGCATGGTCATGGGCCTTTGATACTCCGTTCAAGTGGACCAAGCAGGTGGCGTCGCACTTCGGTGGCACGCGGCAAGGGATGGCTATCTCATGGCCTGGTCATATCACTGATGTCGGCGGCATTCGCTCGCAGTTCCATCACGTCATCGATATCGTGCCGACGATCCTTGAAGCGACCGGGATAAAGGCTCCCGACGAGGTCGATGGCATTAAGCAAAAGCCGATTGAAGGCGTGAGCATGGTCTATACATTCGACAAGGCAAACGCCAATGCGCCGTCGAAACACGTGACTCAGTATTTCGAGATGGTCGGCAATCGTGCGATTTATCACGACGGCTGGATAGCCTCGACGACGCCGCCAGCCGCGCCTTGGCTGCTGGCAACCGGCAAGCTAACCGACGTCAACGATTATAATTGGGAACTTTATCACCTTACTGAAGACTACTCGCAGAACAACGACCTTGCTCAGAAAAACCCGGACAAGCTGAAGGAGATGCAAGCGCTGTTTCTGACTGAAGCCGCGAAGTACCAAGTCCTCCCTCTGGATAACACGGGCTTCTCGCGACTCCTGACGCCTCGACCGAGCGCCGTCGCCGGTAAGACTGTTTTCACCTATACGGGTCCGAATGAGAACATTCCTGTAGGCAATGCTCCCAGCATTTTGGACAGGGACTATACAATCACCGCCGATATCACGGTCCCGCAAGGTGGGGCGGAAGGAATGATCGTGACACTGGGCGGTCGTTTTGGCGGCTATGGCCTTTACCTGCTTAAAGGCAAGCCGGTCTTCGATTACAACCTTCTCGATCTGAAGCACTACCGTTGGGAAGGAGGACCCTTAGGTCACGGCTTGTTGGCCGATGCACTCAAGCCGGGCAAGCACACGATAGTCTTCGACTTCAAATATGACGGACCGGGGCCCGGCAAGGGCGGCGAGGGAGTTTTTAAGGTCGATGGCAACGAGATAGCTCGCAAGAAGATGGATCATACGATTCCTTTGCTCATGTCGATCGACGAGACCTTTGACGTTGGCAGCGATACTCGGACTGCGGTGAATGACGACTACAAGCTGCCATTCCGATTTACCGGCACGATCGACAAGCTCACTTTCAATCTCGGGCCGGAACAGTTGACCGATGCGGATAAGAAGGCGATCGCGGAGAAAATGGCAAGAGCCAAGGACTAGTCAATCGTGAACGCCTTATACGCAGCTACTGCAGTGATCGAAGTAGGCGCAGGGATGGCGCTGCTGTGTATGCCTACGGCAGCAGTGCAGATTCTGCTAGGTGCACCGTTCGAAGCGCCAGAGGGCGTGGCTGTGGCTCGAGTCGGTGGCGCCGCGTTGCTTGCACTAGGAGTCGCATGCTGGCTTGCGCGCGGCGACACGAAGAGTCGCGCCGCGAGAGGGTTGGTTGCGGCGATGGTGATCTACAATCTCGGAGTAGCTCTTGTCCTGGGGATTGCCGGCATCCGATCGATGCCAGCAGGTGTCGTCTTGTGGCCGGCGGCCGTTGTGTTGCACGCGGCAATGGCCATCTGGTGCATCGGGAGCCTTCGAGGAACCGCCGGCGATTCTCCGCTAGAAGCGATCTCGCAATAAACTACAATCAACCGGTCGCCGACTGGATGGCTTACTCGCGCTTCTCGTTCTTCAGAAAATCGATTTCTTCCTGCGTGGATTGCCTTCCCAGGGCTTGGTTTCGACCCGGAAATCTTCCAAATCGCCGGATTGTTTCCTGATGCTGCTTTGCGGACTTCAGAACTTCGGCTTGGATAAGACCTTCCGCGGTCAATCCCCCGGCAAGCCGTACTGACTCAAGTTGATCGTCCAGATTTTCGCTATGTTCGAGCGGAAGGTAAAAGAACATCCGCATCAGAGGCGGCAACTCGCGGTCATATCCAGATGCCATGGCGTGACGGCTTAGTTCTCTCGCCTTCGCGTCAGTCGCGAACGCTCGCGCCGTGCCGCGGAACATGTTGCGCGGAAATTGATCGAGCAGCAAAATCAGCGCGAGGCAACTTCGCGGCTCGTTCCGCCAGTCTTCCAGGCGCCCCTGCGCCGCATCTTCGTAGCTCGCAAGGAACCGCTCGCTACACTGCCTGTCGAATTCCGGATTCGGGATGAACCAGTACGATCGATACGTGCCAACCTCGGAGCCCGGCTTCAGCGCGAACCAGAAATGCAGCACGCTTTCCGCTCGTGACGCCGCGTTCTTAATGCTCTCCGGAACTCCGTCCACGCCTTTACCTTGTTTCAATTTCGATACCTGCCCGCCTAGCTCTTCCAGCAACGCCTCGGCCTCCTTCAGGTCGGGAGTGTCGAAGCCCTCGGTGAACCAGTTGTAGATTTCGGCGAGCATCGTCCGCGCTTCGTCGCGTTTGTGCTGCTTTGCCAGCAAGCGCGCGAGACTTGTGGTCGCGCGCAGCTCCCACGACTTCGCATGCTGCTTGCGCGAAATTTCGATCGCTATGCGGAAGCACTGCTCCGCTTGTGCTGCATTCGATGAGTCCTGGGCCAGCAACATTTCACCCTTCAAGCGATGCAGCTCTGCCTCGTAGTAGCGTTGACCACTCCGCTCGATGAATGGGAACGACTCGCCAACGACGCGAAGGCCCTCGTCGAACCGTCCCAGCCGGCCCAGAGCGTTGGCGATAAAGGTGAAATAGCGGTCGCTGATATATTCCGACCCGGTCACCTTCAACTCCGACATATGGTCTCGCATGCGCGCGATGCCGCCCTCGGCATCGTCCGTCATTGCATCCGCCCGCCCGAGATAAATCTCGCTTAGCGCTCGGCCGGTGAAGAAGCCCGATTCAGTCGCCAGTGCCCGCCTCGATTCTGCCCGCGTTCTCACCTGCCCAGGCTCGCGGCGAAGCTCGTAAATGTAGGTGGCAAATCCGTGGATGTCCGCCAGGATATTTTTCGGAGCCCCGGGTTCTTGCGCGACGGCGGTCGCGATATTGATTCGTTCCAATGCGCGATCGGGGTAGCCCAGGAACCACAGGTTCCATCCTGAGAGGATACGATTGTTTTGCCGAGTTCCCACCTCGATCGTGAACTGAACCTGGGCCATCTGCTTATCGCGATCGGCTTTCATGGATTCCAGCAGCGCCCACGCCCGGTCGAAGAGTTGATCGGCGAGCTCGAAGTTGCCCGAAACCATCTTCGCGTACGCCAACCAGTTCGTCGCTTCCGCCAGGTATCCGTCGGCCTGGTGTTCCTCGGCGCGTACAATCAACTCCTCGGCGATTGCCTCCGCTTTGCGCACGTCGGGACGGAGTTGTTGCACGAAAAATATCTGGAATAGTGCAGACCAGGTCTTTCCCCAGCTGATGCCGGGCCGCTGGCAAAGCTCCATTGCGCGCGCCGCCGACTGCTCCGCTTCGAATGATCCGTAACCCTTGGTGTCTCCCAGCGAGCTGCCGGCGGCGTTCCTGAGATCCAGCTCCAGCTCTGCGCGACGGTCGTCGTCGGGAAGCTTGTCCAGTTGTGCGAGCCCGGTCTCGAAGTGCGCGAGCGCTTCGCCGTACGAGCCGAGCTCCGTGAACCGCCTGATCGCGCGCAAGCAAAATTTCACCGCCTTGGCCGCATTGCCGCCGCGCGCATAGTGATGCGCCAGTTCGGCAACGTGGTCATCGAGGCTCTCGGCATAGGTGGATTCCAGCGCCTCGCCGATTCGCTCGTGCAGTACGCGGCGGCGATCGTTCAACATCGAATGGTAGGCGACGTCATGAGTCAGTGCGTGCTTGAAGATGTACTCGATGTCGCCGGACGCGGGTTGCTCGTAGATAAACTCGGCGAGCTGGAGCTCGGACAGCATCTCCTCCAGTGCCTCGCGCGTTATTTCACGTGATTGCAAATCCAAAACTTTGCGCACCAGCCCGAGTTTGAATTCGGTGCCAACGACGGCCAGCGTCTGCAGGAGGTCCTTGTGCTCCGGCGCCAACCGGTCGATGCGCGCCGCGAGGATCGCCTGCACGGTAGGCGGAATCTTCAATTCGCGCAGCGGCTTGGTGAGCTTGATACTGCCGTTGCGCACCAGCGCTCCTTCGTCCAGAAGCACCTGCACCGTTTCTTCCATGAAGAAAGGATTGCCCTCGGTCTTTTCAGTGATCAGCCGTTTCAGCGGCTCGAGCTCCTTGCTGTCGCCGATCAGCGCACGCAGCATCTCGTCGGCGCTTTCCTTGCCGAGCGGGTCGAGCCGCAGCTGCGTGTAGTAAGTCTTGTTGCCCCAATCATGGCGGTACTCGGGCCGATAATTGAACAGCAGCAGGACGCGCGCGGTGCCGATTGAGTCGGCGAGCAGGTTCAGGAATCCGTGCGTCTCGTTGTCGATCCAGTGAAGGTCTTCGAAAATCACGACCAGCGGCTGGTTGAGGCTCTCGCGCAGCAGGATGCGCTTGATCGCATCGAGCGAGCGACGCTTGCGCGTTTGCGCTTCGATCTCTGCGACCTCATTGTTCTCCGCGGTCAAGCCGAGCAGTCCGTATAAGTATGGGACCGCGTCCTCCAGCGATCGATCGAGCGCGAGCACCCGCCCGGTAACTTTCTCGCGCCGCGTGCGCTCGTCATCGTCGGACGTGATCTTGAAGTAGCTCCACAGCAGATCGATCACCGGCAGAAATGCGGAGGCCTTGCCGTGCGAGACTGAGAATGCCTCCAGCACCATCCATCCCGACTGCGAAACCGCCTTGAACTCGAAGAACAGGCGCGACTTGCCGACTCCCGCCTCGGCCATCGCCGCGACAATCTGACCGCGTCCAGCCCTGGCCTGCTGCGCCGCACGCTTCAGCGATTCCATTTCAGCCTGCCGGCCCACGAACTTCGACATGCCGCGCCCAGCCGAACGTTGCAGCCGGGTTCGCAGCGGGCCCAGTCCGATCACCTCGTAAACGTTGACCGGCTCGCTCACGCCTTTGATCCGCGTCGGACCCAGCGGCTTGAGCTGAAAATATCCTTCGACCATTTTGCGCGTTTGCTCGCTGACCGCGACGGTTCCGGTGCGGGCGAGCGATTGCAGGCGCGATGCGAGGTTGGTGGTGTGTCCGATCGGTGTGTATTCAACCTGTCCGTCGCCGGTCGCGATCGAGCGAACCACGACTTCGCCGGTATTTACGCCAACGCGAATCTCGATCGGCGCGCGACCTTCGCCCTGAAGCTTCGAACCATATCTCAGCAGCTCTTCCAGCATCCGCAGCCCCGCATACAGCGCGCGTTGCGGATGGTCCTCATGGGCGAGTGGAGCGCCGAACATCGCGAAGATGCCGTCGCCGGTCGACTGCACCACGTGGCCGTCGTAGCGCTGCACGGCCGCGATCATCAGTTTCAGCGCGGGATCGATGATGGCGCGGGCTTCCTCCGGGTCGAGGTCCTGCTCCAATTCGGTAGAGCCCTTGATATCGGCAAATAATGCTGTGACGGTTTTGCGCTCACCGTCGATTGCCGGCGTTTCAGAATTTTCGACGGCGACGCGACTCCCCGATAGAGTTGAGCTCGATGCGGCCTTCGAAGGTTGGCGCGCTTCTCCGCCCAGAGCGGCCGCGCATTGCGCGCAGAATCTGGATTCAGGCGGATTTTCGAAAGCACACTTTTGGCATCGCCGCCTGAATGGAACTGCACACTCAATGCAAAACTTCGCGCCCGCGGGATTTTCAGTCGAGCAGCTCGCGCAGCGCATCGGGATTAGCTGGTCACGGTTGTTGTTTCGAAACCGCTATGGCCTGACAGCCTCGCCACGGTGCTTTTTGTACATTTCGTCGCGCCAGGCAAATACAGGCGAGAAGGCCGGATCGTCACCTAGCGGGTCCATATAGATTCGCCGCACTTGATCCGGGAAGGCGAAGAATTCCTGCGGCGCTGGACTGAGCAGCATCAGCATCGCCGCGGTGGTCAAGTCGGCGCGAGTGAATGCGTCACCAACCAAATATTGCCGTCCGCTCAACGTCTGCTTGAGCCCTAGTAATACACGCCTCAGCGTGAGCTTCGCCTGCTCCTCCATGTACGGCGAGTGCCCGTACTTGTCTGCAAAGTACTTTCCGCTTCGTTGCGCTTCGGGGTGATCGATACGGAGCTGGCGCCCAACGATCAATGTCCGAGCGTGAGGACCCAGTACGCCGATTGCCAGCTCCTCCCAGAGCGTCACCTGGGTGCGATCTTTCTCCGATTTCGGCAAGAGCGCCGGCTCGGGCTTGGAAGCTTCGAGCCATTCCAGGATAGCAGTCGAGTCAGGGATTAATTTTCCATCGACGACCAAGACCGGCACCATCGCTTGGCCGGTCAATTTTTTAATTTTTTCTTCATCGACTCCCGGTTCGTAGTTCTCTTTCTCGTACGCCAGGCCTTTGAACTTCAACGCCCAGCGGACACGCTCGGACCAGGGCGACCCATACATTGTAATCAGCTTGGTAGTGCTCATGAGCAATCTCCTTGCGTTTGGTCAGTAACCTACAAAGCAGTATGCGCCTCATTATCTAACTTGAGGACTGCGGCCAATGAAAAAGATCTGAACTCTTCCTGAACCCTGTCTGAACTCGCTGGAGCAAACCGCCTATCCGCTTGCACGCGACCGCAGTAGAATCCGTGACCGGAAGAAATGTCCAAGGATCTCTTACAGTTTGACGATTTTGTGCTGAACCGCGGCGCTTACGAACTACGCCGCGGCGATGTGGTCGTACCTCTCCAGCGGATTCCGCTCGAATTGCTGTGCCTGCTCGTCGAGCGACGCGGACAGCTCGTCACGCGCGAGGAAATTCTCGAGCGCGTCTGGGGCAAGGGCGTATTCGTCGATGGCGAGACCAGTATCAACACTGCGGTACGAAAAATTCGGCGGGCCTTGTGCGACAATCCCGACACGCCGCGCTTCGTGGCAACAGTACCGGCCAGGGGTTACAGGTTCGTCGCAGAGATTCGTGCGCCGAAGATAGTGGGCACGGATCAATCTCGATCCCGTCCCTCGGGCACGATGGTGGGACGCGAGCGCGAGCTGGAATCGTTGCTGACCGGACTCGACGACGCGGCCTCCCGGCGCGGGCGCCTGTTTCTGATCTCCGGCGAACCCGGTGTCGGCAAGACTCGCCTGGCGGACGAGGTCGCAGCTGCGGCTGACACGCATCGCATGACGATTCTGCTCGGGCATTGTTCCGAACACGACGAAGCCGTCGCCTATCTCCCGTTCGTGGAAATCCTCGAGAACTTTGTCGAACGCGCATCGAATGCCGACAGCCTGCGCACAGCGCTGGGAGAGCAGGGGCGGGAGTTGGCGCGCTTGTTCCCCAAACTTAAGAATATCCTGCCCGAGCTTCCGCCACCGCTTGATCTACCGCCGGCTCAGGCGCGCCGTCATTTGTTCAACTGTTTTTTCGATTTCGCCGCCCGCCTCGCTTCGCAGCGTCCGACGCTGATGATCCTCGAGGACCTCCACTGGGCCGACGACTCGACCTTGTCGTTGCTCGATCACCTGGCGCAGCGGCTTTCCGATCTGCCGCTGATGTTGCTCGGCACCCACCGTGACGCTGAGCTCAATGTCACGCGCCCGCTTGCAAAGACGCTGGAAGATTTGCTCCGCGGGCGGCTGGCGACGCGAGTGAGCCTCAAAGGCCTGCCACGCGATGAAGTCGGCGCGATGCTGAACCGCTTGAGCGGAAAATCGCCGCCCGCGGCCGTGGTTGCCGAGATATTCGCCGAGACCGACGGCAATCCATTCTTCGTCGAGGAACTATTCCGGCATCTCGAAGAGGAGAATCGGCTTTACGATTCGTCGGGCAAGTTTCGCTCCGAACTCAAGATTGGCGAGCTGGACGCGCCGCCCAGCGTCCGCCTGGTTGTCTCGCGGCGACTAGCGCGGCTGAGCGGGCTCACTCAGAAAATGCTTGCGACAGCGGCCGTGATCGGGCGCTTCTTCAGTTTTGAAATTCTTCAGGCCGCGATTCGCTCTGATGTGGATTCTATACTGGAGCGCGTCGAGGAAGCGGAAAAGGCCGGACTGGTCTTCTCGGTCGCGGAAAGTGCCAAGGGCCGCTTTGCGTTCTCTCACGAGCTTGTTCGGCAAGCCGTGCTCGGCGGTGTGTCGGCGCTCCGGCGCCAGCGGCTTCATCTCGAAGTAGCCGACGCGATCGAGCGAGCGTGTTCGGTCGACTCGGAATCGACATATGCCGGCAGCCTTAAGGACCATGTCGCTGAACTGGCGTATCATTACACGCGCGGCGGCAATCCGACCAAGGCAGCAAGATACTGCTTGCGATCGGTGAGGCGGTTCACAGAGCTCGGCTCAAATGCCGAAGCAATCGCGCATTTCGAATGTGGGCTCGAACAACTGCACGAACTCGCCGAGGACGACCGTCGATCAGAGTTGGAGTTGGATCTAAGGAACGCAGCCATTGGGGCCTTGGGGGATAGCAAGGGCTTCGCCTCGCTTGAAGTCGAACAATCGTTTACGCGCGCAGTGGAGCTTAGCCGGAGGCTCGGGATCAAGTGGGGGAAAACGTGGGAAGCCCTCTATGGAGTCTTGTTCGTTCACCTTACCCGTCCGGATCCGCGCAAGGCGTGCGAGCTAGCCGCTGAGCTGGTTGCACTCGCCGAGAAAAATGGGAGCGCCGAACATCTTGCCGATGCGGGGACATATTTCGCGTGCGCGAGGATGTACTCAGGCGACTTCGAACTCGCTGACCAAGGCTTCGAGCGAGCTTGGACGTTGCTGGAATCCGCAGCGCAGGCGGCGACGGGTTCGACAGAGCATCGCGGTGGGCAAACGAGGCAACCTCGCTCGTTCATGTGGCAGCAGGGTTCTCAACAAAACAATCGTGCCCTTTCGGCATGGAACCTGTGGTTCGTGGGTTATCCGGATCAAGCACTGGAGCGAATGAATATCGCCACAGCCATCGCGCATTCAGGTACTAAGACAATGCTGGCGGACATACACGGGTACGCCACCTACCTTGCGGAGCTCCGCCGCGAACCGGAGCAGATGAGAACGAGGGCAGCAGCGCGAATGGCATTGTCGACCGAATCGGGCTATGCGGCCGGGCGCGCACTGAGCGAATTTTATCTCGGGCTGGCAGATACGCTGGGCAGCGATCTCGAGGGCGGCATCGAACGAATGAGGTACCATTTATCGGAGCTCAGGGCCGCCGGCTTCGAGGTTGCAGCCGCCTATCATCTAGCCCTGACGGCCACCGCTCTCGGAAAGGCGGGGCAGTTCGACGAAGCTCTTCGCGTGATCGAAGAGTCATTTTCCATCATCGAGCGAACCGGCCAACGGCACCATCAAGCGGAGGTGCATCGGCTGAAGGGCGAACTGTTGCTCGTGCAGCGCGCATCGAATGCCGACGATGCGGAGAAGTGTTTCCGCGCCGCGATCGAAATTGCGCGCAAGCAGCACGCGAAGTCATGGGAGCTGCGCGCAACCACGAGTCTCTCACGCCTGCTAACAACGCAGCGCCAGCGTGATAAGGCGCGCGCGGTACTCGCGGAAATCTACGGATGGTTTACCGAAGGCTTCGATACCGCCGACCTCAAAGACGCGACAGCTTTGCTCGAGGAACTCAGCGCCTGGCGGGCATGAAAAACATAAAGAAGTTGTAACTCGCCCTACATCTACAGATGGTTCTTCGAATGCGTCGGCATGGGGTCGTGTCAAAATTAACAGACGTTTTTCTCCTATTCGGGTAATTCACTGAGAGCTCAGGGGGTTTCAGTTCAGGTGTTCGGGATCGCTTCCGATTTCGCTGGCGAACCACAGGCACGACGTGGCAAGCTGGCAACGCCTGACTCGATGCAACAAATTGAGCGATTCTAGAGTTCTTACAATCAGTGGGGAGGAAACATTACATGGGACGTCTCGTTAGCAAGCTGCTCAAGACCGTGCGAGTCGCGCGCCTTGCGTTCATAGCATCTGCTCTATGCCTGACTGCCGCATCAGAAAGCTACGCTCTTTGCACTCCCGCCACTACCCACACCTTCTCTCCGGCAGCTTGCGGAGCCGTGATCTCAACCGCGGGTTGCTACAACATGACGACCAGCTTGACGGCAACCAGCAGCAGTGGCGACTGCATTGAGATCACCGCGCCAAATGTCTATTTGAATCTCACCGATGTTTCGCTGAAGGGTACCGGTGGATCAAGCACAGGGAACGGAATTCACGTAACTTCAGGCGGTACCGGAGCTACGATCGTGGGCGGCTCTATCAGCGATTTCAATATCGGGATTCTCGCTGACGCGCGGGTGGTGCTCGAAGCGCCTACTACGGAAACCAACAATACCGATGGGATCCAGCTTGACAGCGCCGCGGCGAGCAGAATCGTTGGTGGAACCAGCACTTCGAATGGCGCAAACGGGGTGACCATCACGAGCTCGAACACCTACTTGATTGTCAATTTCACCGCAAATGACAACTTCGGGTCCGGGATAGAGGTAAACACGTCGAGCAGTGGCGACATCACAGATGCAACCACTAACAACA
>Ga0210393_10000183_pt1 | contig 61413 bp, 68 predicted proteins | sample IncBWC27OmetaG_FD_160068 | JGI IMG/M metagenome (GOLD analysis project Ga0210393, IMG submission 160068) | Forest soil microbial communities from Barre Woods Harvard Forest LTER site, Petersham, Massachusetts, United States - Inc-BW-C-27-O ... | reverse complement strand
AACGCGCTGGATTAAACCCCGCTACAACTTCTTTCTTCCCATCGGAGCACTGCGTCGCGTCTTCCGCGGCAAGTTCCACGAGGCGCTCAAACGCGCCTTCGCGAACGGCCAACTCAACTTTCATGGAGACTTAAAGCTCCTCGCTCAACCAAAAACCTTTGCTGCAGGGCTCAGGCCGTTGTTCAGAAAGGACTGGGTGGTCTACGCGAAACCACCCTTCGGAGGCCCCGAGTATGTACTCCGCTATCTGCGCCGTTACACTCATCGCGTAGCCATCTCCAACCACCGACTGGTCTCTTTCGCCGACCACAAAGTCCCCTTTCGCTGGCGTGACTCCGCCCATAACAACGAACAGCGACGGATGACTCTCGCACTCGATGAATTCCTACGTCGCTTCCTGTTGCATCTGCTTCCGGACGGCTTCGTGCGTATCCGCAACTTCGGCTTCCTAGCCAACCGGCGCCGTGCCACTTTCTTGCCTCTTTGCTTTTCCTTGCTCGGCTCGGCACCGCCTACAGAGCAAGACAGGTTGGGCACTAAGGACTCCACTCATCTTTGGCTCTGCCCCAAGTGTACTGGACCAATGGTCGTCGTCGAGAGACTCACAGCTGCCGAAATGCAACTTCGTTCTCCACCGCTGGTCACCGCTGCCGCATGAAACAACTCTTTCCATCAACAAAATGCTGCGTGCCTCGCCACGGTCCGTTGTGCTTCGCCTTACCACCGAACAAATCGGTTCTTCCGGCTTCCTCGGTGGCTCGCTCTGACCCATTTACTCACAGGCACCACGTTCCGAACGCGCCGCGTGATCTACTGTGCTCCGCTTCACAGTCCCGGCCCATCCCGAGGCAAACCCCTCCCTACATTCAATTTCCATAGGGCCCGCGTCCACCGCGCGGGCGGCTCCGTTCAAACGGCTTTATCGAACGCGCGCAGAGCACCGCGTCAAACTTCACGCCTGGGAGAAACGCGCGTCCGATAAAGCTCTAACGTTTACCAGGACCTGAGACGACTAACACACGTTTGCGCTTGCTCTTTTTAGCAGGGTTGGGTAAATCAAAGGTTATGCGAACCTTTCAAACGGTCAGCCTGCTAGTGGTTTTGTCAGCCCTTCCTACAGCTACTCGTTCCCAAGAACAGAATGTCTCGGCCCCTAGCACAGCCACCGCTGGCACTTATACGAACACGACAGAGGGATTGAAACAACTTCTCCTAGATATGCGGACCGCAGCGAAGGAAGGCGATGATGACAGGCTGGCGGCGTTTGTAAAGGAGACGGAGATTCCGAATTGTGACGCTTGGCTGCACAGAATGTACGATTCCGACAAAGCAGACAGCTGGATGGGCTTGTGTGAAGCGAAGTCCCGCGACCCGAGAGAACGGGACATGAGGGAGTTGTTCGGGCATATTGCGAAACAGGATGGAAAAATTACCACGAGAAAGGTAAATGACAATCCCCAACCAGGAAAAGGGCTGGAGTGGGGTTGGTTGCAGGCCATCAAACAACCACTCGATATTTACTGGGCGAGTTGGCTACCGATCAGCGAGCCTAAGGAATCTGAGGCTGACCCAATCGGCTATTTCATGTTTATTGACGGTGCCTTTCGATGGGAGAGTTCAATCCAATCTTTCAAACCCTCTCAGACCAAGGTCACTCACGCAAAGTTCGTTCTACCAACACTGGTCAAGAGAGTTGCCCCTATTTATCCACCAGAAGCAGTTTCAAAGGGTATCAGCGGGACCGTGCGGGTTCACTTTGTCGTTGGTGGAGACGGACTTGTCTATAACGCACATGCGATTTCTAGCGAGGGTTTTTCGGAGGACGGCTTGCTCAGAAAAGCTGCGGAGGAAGCTGTGCTCCAATGGCGTTATCAACCAGCCAGCCTCGACGGCAAACCCATCCAAATCGATTGGACTGCCGATATCACCTTTTCTCGGCAGAATTGATTTACCAACTCCTGGTAAGTCCTAGGGTTGTATCGGAAGCGCGATGGGGCAAAGCGGCAGCACGAGCACGGTGTGTTGGCGCGCTTTCGATACAACGACTTGAAGGAAGCCGCCCGTGCGGCGGACGCGGGCCCTATGCAAATTGAATGGAGCGAAGGGCCGGTATTAAGCCGTGCCGAGACTGTTCTGCAAGGCACGACACATGACACCATGCGCGCGGAAATTGTCTACTGCGAAAAAGTATCGCGAAGACTGTGGTCGAAAAAGCTAGAAGAAGGGATTGGTTTGACGGCGAGGCACAGGGAAGCGAAGCGCCTGGAAGGACGCAGAGTTTTCGAGTTGGAGAGAGTAGTCTCATGCCGCAACGCTGATCCGTGGTGGAGATCGAAGTTGGATTTCGACAGCCGTTAGCCTCTCAACGACCACCATCGGTCCGGCACACTTGGGGCAGAGCCAGAGATCGCTCGCGTTGCCGGCGCCTGACTTGTCTTGTTTGGCCGGCGGAGTTGCAGCTGCGCCGAGCAGCTGAAAACAAAGTGGCAAGTTGGTAGCCCGTTTGCGATTGGCCAGGAAGCCGAAGTTGCGGATGCGCACGAAGCCATCCGGAAGCAAATGCAACAGGAAGCGACGCAAGAACTCATCGAGAGATAGGGTCATTGAAGAGATGGCCCACGCCGAGGTAGGCATGCAATTCGCACTCGCCGCCGAATTGCTTTGTCCGATCACAATAGCGTGACGCCTGCGATCGGCACCAGAGTATCCGCGATTCCGTGAAAGATTATGTTGGAGGAATGCGCTTCGTGATGTGCTCGCTGGGCGAAAGATTTTTCCCCCCTGCATTGTGCGCGGGTTGACCACTTCCGAAATTAGAGGTCCTGTCTCTCGAACCTGAGTTGCGCAAGGAAGGGTAGGACGGCAGTCGTGGCAATCATCAGCAGGGGCACAAAGTAGTGGACCCGCTGCGCTGTTAGGAACCAATCGTAAGCGCCCATGGCGTAGGTGTTCGGGGACTGCTGTAGGGAAAAGAACCAGTACAACCCGCCGCGGCTGCTGCCGACGAACAATCTAGTGACGTAGTAAACTATCAGAAGAGAGAAGACCACCTCGAAGCCATTCCGTCTGCTTTCCGTCGCAAGCGCCATCGCAAACGTCATGCTGAAGACGAGCGCGGCCAAGACCATCGTTCCCACGCACAGCAGCCACAACCGGTCGGGGTAGATTCCATAGGTCAGGACGTACAGAGTCAGCAGGGCAACAGCCAACGGAATCAATGCCACGAAGCACAGTTGCGCGAGTCCGGTCAGCCACGCAGTCCAAACGAAATGCCGGCGCGGGCGTGGGCGCGTGATCAAGAAATCGTATTCCTTGCGGGCGGCCGATTCTCCCAGTCCCAACGATCCGAGGTCGGCGGCGGCAAACAACAGAAGAAACATCATAACGGCTGCGGTATGCTCGACGCCGTCACTCCAAGCCGTCACGGCTGCTTCGACGGTCTTAGGGTGCACCCATACCCAATGGCCATCCACCGATTTCATGGTAACCGGCAACGTCCCGAGCAGAATCAATGCGCAGCCCAGCACGAGATAGGCCGCCAGCCTTAGCCGATTCCTTAACCAGCAGTTCCAAAAGAACACAAGGATCTCCTTTCCGAGCACGGGCAGCAGAGAGCGAGAGGCGGCTTACACTTCGCGAAACTTAATCCAGAGCAAGGACGCTCCTAGAAAGCTCGCCGCCGCGGCAAGCCAGAATACGGTCACGCTCCAATGGAAATGATATGAGTCGCGCGAGAGGATTTGCAGCGTCCAGTTCTGGGCTTTGATCAAAGTATCCATGTGCCACCACTCGTACAAAGCAGCCGGCAGAAATAAGTATGTCAAGACTCCCGCCACGCTCAGGACTAGACCCTTCGGTGCACTGCCACCCACCAGCGTGGTGAAACTCGCAAGACCAAAGATTGCGGCCCCCAGCGCCCACAAGCTCGGCAGGCCCATCAGGATGTTTCCCGGGCCTTGGGCATGGGCAAACCAAAGGAATGGAAGCACGCCGTAGGCGAGGGCGCCCACGACAATGACCATAGCCGTCAAGCCCGTCATCCAATCGGTGAAAACAAAGTTCGTTCTCGCGCGGGGCCGGGTCAGAACAAAGTGCATCGTTCCCGCGCCATATTCCCGCCCCACGCCGCTAGCGCCTAAGCTCAGACCAGCCAGCAGTGCCGCGACTTGGCCATAACCAATCACCTGCCAACGAAGCAAGTCGAAGGTAAGGTCCCCATAGAAATCCCAATTGTTTCTGTGGATTGGGCGTTCTAGCGTCAGCCAGAGAGTGTGCCAGTTCGCCCAGGTCACCACTTCCAACCCGGACAACAGGCCCACGCTAAGTGCAGCAAGAATGTAGACCACTACACGGGTGCGGGAATCGTGCCAAGTTTTCCAGAGATACATGGCACCTCCTTTCGCGTGAGGCCTAGGAAAACCTCTCCCAGGCTGACCGGCAGTATTTCCAGGATCGTCATACCCTTGGTTCGCAACATGGCCGCGAAGTCCTCGGCGTCACGTGCCACCAGGTAACTCCAGAAGTTCTCTAATCTCTTTGCCGCGACGAGGTGCGGCGAGGAGACGGAGGGCGCAGTCTCGGCGGCGGCGCGAATGAGCCTATAGTTTTGGCGGATGTCTTCAAGGCGCGTTTCCAGCAGAATCTTCCCGTTCTCGATGATCCCGACCCAGTCGGCGATGCGTTCGACTTCGGCGAGTTGATGCGAGGAGAGGAACACGGTCCGCCCTTCGCTTACATGGTCTTCTACGAGCACCCGAAGCAATAGATCCGTTATCACCGGGTCGAGGCCCACGTTCGGCTCATCGAGGACCAGCAACTCAGCGCCCTGGCAGAGCGCCAGGAGGTGGCAGACCTTGGTTTTGTTTCCCATCGAAAGCTTGCCGAAGCGCGCGTGCATGGGAATCTCGAAGAGTTCGGCATAGCGTGCCGCCAACTCATCGGACCAATTGGGGAAGTATCCCCGGTTGAAGCGGACCAGTTGCGCGGGCGTCAGCGAATCGAAGAGCGTCTTGTTTTCGGGAACGAAACCGGTGCGCCCGAGGATCGCAATCAGATCGCGGCGGATGTCGTAACCCAGAACTTGAGCGGACCCCGCCGTGGGGCGCAGCAGACCCAGAAGGGTCTTGATGGTGGTCGTTTTGCCTGCGCCGTTTCGCCCCAGAAACCCGTAGACTGACCCGCGCGGAACTCTCAGATCCAGACCGTCGACGGCGCGGGTCTTACCGAAAAACTTCGCGAGACCCTGAGTGTGAATCGCCAGATCGCTCATCTCTTTTCTCCTAGTCCCTCTAGTTCACCCTCCACGAGCTTCACCACGTCACCTGCTGGTAGGCGCAGCTGAATGCTTTCTACCGCCAGTTGGTGTGCGAGGGGACGCAGGCGGCGCAGCTTTTCAGATTTCATGAGTCCCGGGTTACTGTCCGCCACGTAGGTCCCACCGCCTGGAACCGTGCGGACCAACCCGTCGCGTTCCAGGTTCTGATAGGCCTTGGCCACCGTGTTGGGATTCACACGCAGCTCGGCGGCCATCCGGCGTACAGATAGCAGCGCCTGGCCCTGCGTGAGCGCTCCGGCGGCGATTGCCTGCTTCACTTGTCCTTCGATCTGCAGGTATACCGGAAGGCCCGAGGACGTATTGACGTGCAGCAGCATACTGTACTAGTACAATAGTACAGACAGAATGTCAAGAGTTGTTGCTCAGCGGTTGCTGTCACAGCGTCGGTGTCGGAGGGCTTTGCGCGCGCCCTATGAGACTCCTGAGTTAATCAGGAAAGTAACCCGCCGATGCCAGCCGTAGTGGCAAATCGTGGATTTCTAATGCGGCATCAGCGAAGCGAGCTGATGAAAAGCAGCAGAGCGCCGGCAAAAGCCAGGGTCATTAACAGCATCGAGAAAATGCCGCCGATGGCGTACAGGTATGGCGTAATAGATTTTGCGCGGCGCAGAAGCATGAACCGGTCCGAGCACTGCCGAAGGAGATGGAAACCAAGGCCGATCAGCGACACGCACACGAGGAATCCGGCTAGTTTCATTTGCAGATTTGATCCAGCTCAGTTTGGCGAGCGACTTGGGCAAGACCGAGCATAGCGCAGAGTAAACTACCGAGCCACGGAGAACCGGCCGCGATAGGGCGAATCCCGCAACAGGAACTTCAAGAGCAGACGCGGAACATAACTTGTCAAATTTTCGGCCGCCCGGAGAATGCGGTTTTGCAAGCCCGGAAGCCACGATCTGTGTATGTGACGAACCGCGTCGCGCTCACAAGCGGTTTCTCCGTGCAGCTGCCTCAACTGCATTCCGAATTTACCACGGCTCGCACACCCACCGACTCCCAGAGAGTCGGGGAACCATCCCTCTGCCTCGCAGCATTAGTCGGGACTTAAGGACTCAGTCTGACTCTCCGTACTGTATCCCCGGGACGATCTACAACTATGGAATGCGTTCCCGATCTTGAAAGAAGACTCGGCGCTGCGCCATCAAAACCAGCCCCCGGACGGCTCGAGGCCATTGAGGCGCAGATATGTGACGAGATTGCCGTAATGCAAGGCGTCATGATTTCCGACTTGCGTCAAAATGAACATCTTGTTCGTCCGGAAACCAAAGAAGTCCGCCGGATCATTGAGGTGCGCATCGGTGAACCCGGAGTACACGCCATCACAGTAGTCGAACGCGCCTTTGAGGTAGGCGATGATTTTGGTCTTGGAACCGTCCACGGCAGCCGCGGCGGGAGGCGCTTCACCCTTGGCGTTTGAACACAAAGTGTAGGATATAGCCGCCACATGATTCAGGATCTCGGCAAACGAGCGAACGTCCTTCGTCGGCCGGTAGCTGTACTTGGACTCTGGCATCGCTTCCGCCGACTTCATGATCTTGTCCTGCATATTGCTACGAAAAATGGATAACGTCGTCATCAGCGGATTCGGCGCCGCGATCGGATTGGGCAGGTTCGGCGAGATTTGGGCGTTGGCCAAGGACGCCAAGAGGGAAACAGATACCATGGCGACAGGAACCACGACCCGAGCAATGGATCGGAACATTTAGAATCCTCCAACATCTCCGGGGGATGGGGATGCTACAGGTATATACGAAGGTGGAGGGGAAAAGTTTGATGGGAGCCAAATCTTTCTAGGGATACGGGAAGGCGATCGCGGGGTTGGCTTTGACAGCCAACAACGGGGCAACCAGACGCACGTTACGATCACGACCGGCCAGGGCTTTAGCAGACGATTAGCAGGAAAATAGAACTGGTCGACGCCCATCTACGAAGAAATGAGGAAGAGCCTTCAGAAACCTCCCTCCTAGCCTTGCTCGACGGTTTTCGTTCACCCGATTAACTTCACCGGCGGTCAGTCCGTAATTCCTTACTCCTTCGGCGGTTCCCATAATTCAATTCGGTTTCCATCGGGATCCATGATCCACGCAAACCGCCCGTAATCGGCATTCTCGCGGTGCGGATCAATCTCAACTCCCACTTTCTTCAACTCTTCCAGCAACCCGTCTAGATCATCCACACGATAGTTCACCATGAAGCTGGCTTTGCTCGCCCCGAAATACTTCGTGCTTCGCGGAAAGATTGACCAAGCCGTCGCCCCCTTTGCACCCGGCTCGCTTCCGTCCGGCGCCTGCAACTCTCGCCACTCAAATGAAGCGCCTTGTCCGTGCGGCTCGCGCTTAATGCCAAGATGCTTCTCATACCATTCATACAAATGCGCCGGGCTCTCAGACTGAAAAAAGATTCCGCCAATGCCTGTCACGCGTTTCATGAGTGAGTCTCCCCGCTAAGTGTTTTTGTCAACGTCAATCGCGGAAAAGAGCCTCGCATAGATTCCGACTTTAGCCAAGCGTCTTGAGCGCAGTCCTGATTTCGTTAGAGTTAGTCGAACTATGACCCTGGCCTTCTCTCTTACTAATGCAAATCCCGGTAAGTCTTGGTGGAATGACGGGAGCACGACGCCCTGGCGAGCTTTCGATAAACGGATGATGCGAGACAGCGCGTGGATACGCCGAACAAGAAAACTTTTGCAAGCGTGGCTGTCAATTTGGAGTGGTTTAGCGGCGAGCGCGATCCTTGCGGACGGCTTCGTCGATAAGGGCGTCGAGCTCGTTGCGGGTGAGAGAAACGTGAGCGCCTGAGGACTCGCCGGTGTCGTTCGTTTCCGGAAGCTCAGCGCCTCCACCGGGCGGCGGAGTAACAAAATATCTTGCGCGCGCGGCCATCAACTTTGCGACTTCGCGGCTGGACAGAAGCACGGGGCCGCCGGCCAACTCCGCTGAAAGAACGATCTTGGCAAAGTGCTCGATGGTTTCCATACGGAAGAAAGCGGTTAGAAGATCCGGACCGCAAGTGACCGCGCCATGATTTGCCAAGAGTAAAGCGTCGTAATGCGGGACGAAGGGCTCGATCGCGTCGCTGAGTTCCGGCGTTCCAGGAGTGGCGTAGCGCACCAGCGGAATCTGTCCGAGGCCGATGATCACTTCGGGCAAGAGGGCTTGATTCAGCGAGCGGCCCGCGGCCGCAAATCCGGTGGCGGTCGGCGGATGCGCGTGACAGATGGCATTCACATCAGGCCGCATGCGATAAAACAACAGATGCATAGCGATTTCCGAGGAGAACTTGCGTTCACCGGCAAGCTGGCGGCCTTCGAGATTGGTGATCACGAGGTCCTGTGGCTCAAGCATGCCTTTGTTCATGCAAGTGGGGGTGGTGAGGACGCGGTTTTCGTCGAGGCGGACGGAAATATTGCCTTCGCAGGCGACAATGAACCCGCGGTCGTACATCCACTTCCCCGCGGTACAAATCTCCCGGCGGTGCTGCTCTTCGCTTTTTTCGTGGGTGGGCCAGAGCGAGTTGGTAGACATTGCGCGCACTCCTTCCCGGCCCGGAATTTCCTCCAGGCCATTTCTCTGCCCCCAGCAAAGTAAACTTCCGGGCCCCGAGCGGCCGGAAACCCGGGGCGCACTGTATCACACTAGGCGTAAATTCCGCGCAACTTTAGTGCACTGCCGACGCGGTCAATCGCGAGCATATACGCGGCGATGCGATTGTTCACTTTGTGCGTTTCCGCGTAGCGCACGACTTCGTCGAAAGCATTTTCCATAACGTCGAGAAGGCGCTCATTGACCTCACTCTCGCGCCAGAAGAAGCCCTGGCGATCCTGAACCCACTCGAAATAGCTGACGGTGACGCCGCCGGCGTTGCCAAGAATATCAGGCACGGTGAAAATGCCCTTGGCGTCGACAATGGCGTCGGCTTGCCAAGTGGTCGGGCCATTCGCTCCTTCGCATAGAATGCGCGCCTGGACCTGGTGAGCATTTTGCTCGGTGATTTGATTTTCAATGGCAGCAGGTATCGCGATTTCGCAAGGTTGAAAGAGAACGTCCCGCGCGGACATTTTTGTGCCGCCCCCGGAGAAATCCTGCAACGGTTTTTTCTGCGTGTAGACCCAGTCGATCACTTTCGGAACGTCGAAACCGTTTTCGTTGTACAGGCCGCCGCCGATATCGGCGAGGCCGACGATCTTATAGCCCGCTTTTTGCATGAGTTGCGCGGCGAGGGATCCCACGTTGCCAAAGCCTTGCACGACGACGCGGCAGCCTTCCTTTTTAAGGCCGAGCTTGGCCAGCGCTTTGTCGCAGCAGATCATGACGCCGCGGCCAGTGGCTTCGCGCCGTCCACGTGAGCCGCCGAGCTCGATGGGCTTACCCGTGACGACGGCGGTCGTGGCTTCGCCGACATGCATCGCGTAAGTATCCATGACCCATGCCATGGTCTGTTCATTCGAGCCGATGTCGGGGGCGGGCACATCGCGCTCCGGGCCGAGCCAATCGGCGAGTTCGGCAGTGTAGCGGCGAGTCAGTCGCTCCAATTCGCCTCGGGAAAGTTTGCGAGGATCGCAAATGATGCCGCCTTTGGCGCCACCGAACGGAATGTTCACCACGCCACACTTCCAGGTCATCCAGGTGGCAAGAGCACGCACTTCGTCGAGAGAGACGTCGGGAGCAAAGCGAATACCTCCTTTGCCCGGGCCGCGTACGGTGGAATGAAGGACGCGATAGCCTACAAAAACCTCAAGCTGGCCGTTGTCCATGCCGACAGGGATGTAGAGAGTGATTTCTTTTTTGGGATATTTCAAATAGCGATAAAGACCCTGCTCGAGCCCCAGTTTTTGCGCGGCTACTTCGAAGCGAGCCTCGGCGTTCTGGTAGACATTCATCTCTTCCGGTACTGGGGCTTGCGGCATGCGAAACTCTCCTTTGAGGCGGCGACGGCAACAAAAACATTCAGCAAATCGCACTTCGGCCTGAGAAGGGAGTTCAGGACCGACTTGCAGGGCCAAGAACGATGGCTGGCGGCCTACCCCATTACGTGGAACTGAATGAACCGGTCCGCCAGACTCGACTTTTGGCCGGGCCGCCAGTATACGAACCTGCTCCCTTGGCTGCAAGGGAGAGGGGCTTTGCGAGGCACTTAGGAATGATTCTGTTCGCCAGGCGAGCTTGTTTCGGTCAGGCGAGGAATCTCTGAGTTTCCTCGATCAGATCGGCGGTTCCCTGGCTGGGATCGCCGGGACTGTCGAATTCCATGGAACAATAGCCTTTATAGTTGCTGTTCTTCAGAATGCCGAAGGTCTTTGCCATATCTACATGAACTAATTGCCCCTTCTCGTCGGCTTCCATGGCTTTCACGTGGCAGATGCTGTACGCGTGTTGGAACATCGCTGCGATTCCTTTGTAGGCGTATTCGGTTTTACCAGTGGTCAAAGTGTTGGCAAAATCCGGATTCGTATGCAGCCAGGGGCTGTTCACTTTTTCAATGATGCTGACGATGAAGAACGGATCTTCGCTGACGGGATTGTCGTTTTCGAGGTTCACGAGGATGTTTTTCGCGGCGCCATATTCCGCCACGCGAACAAGAGCGTCCGCAGCGCGATCCAGGTCGGGTTTCGAATCCTTGGCTGGCGGCATGTTCGTACGGACACTTGGCGATCCCACCGCCGCGGCTACGTCGATCCATTGCTTGCTGAAGGAGACCGCTTTCTCGCGCTCGGACTTATCTTCCGCATAAGGGCTGTGCTCGCCGTCGACGGCAATGTTGACGATGCCGGCGCCGGATTTTTCGACAATCGCGCGAAGATCGTTAAGGTATTTTGCATCGAGCGAACGGAAATGCTCACTCCACGGTTCGATCTTGTTGATGTTGAATTTCGATTTGACGAAAACCACGAAATTTTTCAGGTCCATCTTGGAAATTCTGGAAGGATAAGGCTTATCGTGAGCGCCCGCGATAACTTCGCGGAAGGGATAAGAAGCGATGGAAATGCGTTCTCGCGGTAAAGAAGGAAATTGCAGGTTGGGGCCAGAGTTTCCGGCGATGGCTGGCTTGAGTCCCGGACAAAACATCGCCGTGCCTGCTGTCGCAACGGTCCGCGCAATAAAATGCCTTCGTGTGATGGGCGGCAAAGCGGCGCCAGTCTAGCAGAATCTGCATCGCAAACAAGGGCCAAAACGAATTGCTCTGCTATAATCCGGCCAATTTTCACTGGACGCTGGCTCCCGGAGACAACCAATGAATCGCAGACACCCTGTTCTACTCGGATTTTTTCTGTCGGTTGTGCCGGCCGGAGCCTTCGGGCAGGCGTCCGGCGATTTGCTCTCTGGTTTGACAAAGCCGCATGACTACGTCTTAAAACGAGTCTCAAGTTACGACCGGACGGGCGGAAACGATGACTATCGTCCACTTGCGGAAGGTGAGACGCTCACATTGCTGGACGAAGCAGGGCCGGGCGAGATCTCGCATGTATGGATCACCATTGCCAGCGACGAGAGGTTTCACCTGAAGAAAATGGTGTTGCGCATGTACTGGGACGGCGAGAGTTCTCCAAGCGTGGAAGCTCCGGTTGGCGACTTCTTCGGACTGGGGCTGGGAGACTACTTTCTCTATCAGTCCGCGCCGCTTTCGGTGGGAGGAGATAAAGCACTAAACTGTTTCTTCCCGATGCCGTTTCAGAAACATGCGCGCGTCACGCTGACGAATGAAGGCAAGCAACGCGCTGACGCGGTTTACTGGAACATCGATCTGCGCGCCTACAAAGCAGCGCTGCCGGGCGACACGCTCTACTTTCACGCGCAGTACCGCCAAGCCACCCCCAATAAAGCGTTCCCCGGGAACAAAACAAATCTGGACGGCAAAGACAATTACGTTTGGATGGAAGCGGAGGGACGCGGGCACTTTGCGGGCGTCAGCATGTCTGTGGTTGAAAATCAGGACGGCTGGTGGGGGGAGGGAGACGACATGTTTTTTGTAGATGGTGAAAAGCTGCCATCGATTAACGGAACCGGCTCGGAAGACTATTTTCTGGGAGCATGGGATTTTGGCGGAAAGCCATTTGCTTATGGATTATTCGGAGCGCCCATAGTGGGCGCGGAACTCCAGGGCGGACGATGGTCCGTCTATCGCTTCCATCTGGACTCTCCAATACCGTTCACGAAGTCTCTGCGCGCCACGATCGAGCACGGGCATGCCAACGATCGCGGCGACAACTTCTACTCGGTAGCGTACTGGTATCAGAGCGAACCTCACGGAACTTTCCCTTTGCTGCCGGCTGTCGAGCTGCGGCTGCCGCACGTCTCGCCTGTCTCGAGCACTCAAAAATAAGGAAAAAAGGCGGGAAGCGGCGTCGGCCCGGGGCAGCACGCGTTCACACGGATGAAGGAACTATTGCATGCGAAATTGCAGGGTGACCGTCAGGTGCATCGGCACGGGTTTGCCGTCGAGCGATGCCGGTTGATATTTCCATTGGCGTAGCGCGTCCATCGCGGCCTGATGCAAAAGTGTGGGGCCGGAAATAACTTTCATCGTGGTGACGCGCCCGTTGGCATCGATCAACGCATCGATCCGTACGTCGCCGGCCACATGCTGATTCTTAGCCAACAGTGGATAGCTGGGATCGACCTTGCTGATCAATCTTGCAGACTGTACGTCCCCACCAACCGGAAGCGGCGCTTCGGGAGCGGCTGGCTGTTTGCCATTTCCCACGCCGATATTCGAGTTGAGTCCGCCCACGTTGGGAACCTCCGCGCCGTTTGCCAGAGTGGGAGCCTCCGCTCCTTCTTCCTGAGCAGCTGCAGGGCGATTCATCGTGGGACTGGCCAAGTGCACTTCCCCGAGAGCAGGTTTCTTTGGCTCCGGTTCTGCCGGGGGCCGGGAGATGCGCTCCGTGGCGGCGGCTGGAATCGTGGTGCCAGCGCCACGGGTATTGTCTCGAGTCAAAGGAGCAGCTTGCGAATTCTGGGGAGGACGGATGAAAGGTGCGCTGGTAGACGGTGGGTTCGAAACCTTTGCGGCATTCGAACCAGGGGCTACTTGAGGCGTGGCTGTCGAAACTGGGGAGGCTGGTTGCGATACGGGCTGTGTCGCCGGCTGCGCAACGCTAGAGGACAGAGAACTAGTCTGGGAGCTCGGCACGGATGTGTTTGGCGCGCTGGTGCCTTGAACCGTGTTCGCCGGATGCAAGAAATACCATCCGCCGCCCGCGGCCAGCAAAACGGCTGCGGCAATCGCACCGTACAAAACCCCTCTGCCGGAGCCGGCTGAGGAACGCTGCTGTGTGATGACTGGTTCATCTAGCGGAAGCAAGCTACCAACCGCTGGCAGCGCGGACTCGGGAATGCTATCCATAGCGGTAATGGGCAGGGGTTGCGCGGAATGATCTTCCCGTGCGGCGATCTCGGCAGCGTTTTTGGGTTTTTCGCGTTCGGCAGAATCTTGCGGCGGCGCAGGAGCGGCGGCGTTGCGCGCCAGAGGCTCGAGCCATGACGGAATTTTTACTTCTTCCGTATCGAGCGATGACTTGATCGGCGGAGGGGCAGTTCTCGCAACCGGTGCGACTTTGACCGGCACAGGATCGGCCTTGGCAATTTCCAAAACCTGGGCTCCGACGGCTGAAACGACTTTGGAATCAGCAACCGGCACAGCGGGTGTTGGCTTTGCAGTCGGCGCGGCGCTAAAGAGCAAGGAAGAGAGCTGTTCCTGAAGTCGCGCAGCTTGGAGCTTCAACTCTTCGGTCGACTCTTGGCCGGCGACGGGCTGTTTGCTTTCGGGCGGAAGAGGCGGCGCTGCTTGTTTTGCAGGAGTCGAAGCCGGCGGCACTTCTGGCGATCCCAAAAGACTTGCAAGAGAAGACGCCAGCGAAGAAGCAATTGTGGGAGCTGAAACGTCGTTTTTATTTGCTGCCGGAGACACGGGTGCCGCGGTATTTGGAACGGGGAACGCTTGTGGTTTCGGGGCTGCTGGTGCTCCTGCGCTGGCCTCGGCAGGACGGAGCTGCGGCGCGGGCTTCTGTTCGACTTGAACCTGGGCTGGCCGGAGTTCGGGAATTTTAGGTGCAGTGATCCCAGGAGGGATTACCGGCTTTGGCGGGGATGAGACGGGAGCGGCGGGAATGCTTTTGACTGCGGGCGGGAGCGTTGCAACAGGAGCGGAGGCAGGCGTTGGCGCGCCAATGCGGTCGGACGGGAAACGCATTCCCCAAAAGCCCACGACCGACTCGGTGAATTCGAGTTCCACGTAGCCGCTGACACTCTTGTAATTTTTCGATTTGACGACCTGGCAGACCACTTCCTTTTTTGTTTTTTCGTTTGTGAGGAAAAGTAGTTGCCCTGGGGCTACTGGCGAACCCAGCCGTATGACTGCGCCGTTGCCGAAAACCAAAACTGTCTTTGTCGTTTCAGAAAATGGCTCGCGCTTATCGCTGCCTTCGACGGTACGAGCTCCGTTAACGGTTACCGGAACTTCCAGAGCGACAGGCTGCGGCTTGCTGCCCGTAGAGGTATCTTCATGGCGGGGGCGAGCGGCGGCAGAAACCGGCGCGGTCGTCTCTGGTGCGGCCGTCAGGACTTCAGAATCTTTGTTAGTTGGCGCCATAGGATGCTCACTTGGTACGCAGAATTTTTGTGTAGCCCGCGCGTAAACAGGACTATCCCCGAATGTAGGCATGGTCTGCTTCGGCCATGCTTTGCAGCCATAGTACGTGCGTACCAGGGTGGAAACACCTGTCCCGAAGGACAGCCGTGCTGTGGGTAGAAACTGTTCTAACGGCCTAAGGGCGGGCGGAACTGCTCGTCAATTTCCACTTGATAGCCGGTGACGAGCTTATTGGTCTCGTTCGCCATGCCGATGACCGCCTGCAGCTCCTGAAACATGGCGTCGGTCATACCTTTTTTGAAAGCGGAGGCGGTGTGCGAGGCGATGCAGTAGTGGCAACTATTGGTGACGCTGACGGCGACATAGAGGAGCTCCTTGGTGAGGGGGTCGAGCGCTCCGGGGCCCATGATTTGCTTGATGCTTTCCCAGGTGCGCTTCAGTGTGGCCGGATCGTGCGCGATGGCCTTCCAGAAATTATTGACCCAGTCGGTCTTGCGCGTGGCCATGATGTCGTCGTAGACAGCGCGAACTTCCGGGCTCGCGTCGGCATATTCAATCAGTCCAAATGTCGCCATGCCATTCTCCCAAAACGAGGTTCTCCGAGCTTCGAAGGACAAGTGATCTAGGAAACGGTAGCAAGAAGCGCGGGGCTTGGCCAGAAAATCGGCGAGGGAATCCTTCAAGCAGCTCCGTCGCGCGATCCCTGTGGAGCGAGAAACTGCCCGATCTCGCGAAATTTCGTCCCAGAACTGGACAGTCACGGCTCGCCCCCGCGTCAGCTTAGTGAGGTAAGTGTTCTGAAACCCGCAAGTTGCAGATTTTTTCGCTTGGCAGGGAACTTGCTTCCCAACTATAACGTATCACGATATACTCTTCTCTCAGCCGATAGAGGCGGATCAGCAGGCTTCGGGTAGGAGCCACTAGGTGAAAATGTGACAAAAAAGAGAGAAACCCAATCGTTCCTGCCACTCACGCCGGCGATGTTTCACGTCCTGCTGGCGCTGGCGGATGGCGAAAAGCACGGATACGCTATTTTGAAAGAGGTAGCGCGCCGCACCGAAGATAAGGTGCGGCTGAGCGCCGGTACCCTCTATGGAAATCTGGCGCGGCTGGAAAGCGCAGGGCTCATCGCGGAATCCGATCGGCGGCCGGAAGTAGTGCTGGACGACGAGCGGCGCCGCTACTACTTGCTCACGGAGTTTGGGCGCGAAGTGGCAGTCGCCGAAGCGGAGCGCATGGAAGAAGCGCTTGGTCAGGCGCGCGCCAAGAAACTTTTCCGAAAACCAAAATTGGCCTAGCGAAGGAAAACTGCCATGGAAAAACAGACCCTGCCTTTCTCGCAAAGACTCTTTCGGGCGCTGGTTCGTGTATTGCCATTCGACTTCCGAACGAATTATGAAGGCGAGATGGAAGGCGTCTTCCGAGAGCAGCAGCGCGAAGCGGAAGAACGCGGCGGCCTTCTCGGAGCTCTCAAGCTCTGGCAAGAGACTATCGTTGGAATCTTCACGACCGCGCCGCGAGAGCACTGGCAAATCCTGGCGAGCGACGGCGGTTACGCTTTCCGCATGATGCGGAAGAATCCCGGATTCACCGTCGTGGCTATCCTCACGCTCGCCTTGGGAATCGGAGCCAACACGGCAATTTTCAGCGTGGTGCACTCCGTTCTTCTTCGGCCGCTTCCCTATCCCGAGGGGCAGCAACTGATTTTCATCCGCCAGCAGGAAACGAAGTTGGGCATCCCAGATATTTCTTTTTCCGTGAAAGAGATCGAGGATTATCGCGCGCAAAACCGGACGCTTTCCGGGCTTGTGGAATACCACGCCATGTCCTTCACGCTCTTCGGGCACGGCGATCCGGAGCGCGTGCGAACCGGCGTGGTCTCCGCCAACTACTTCGACCTGTTCGGCGTCCAGCCGCTCCTCGGCCGGACATTTTTGCCGGACGACGACAAGCTTGACGCGCCGCCAGTCCTGCTTCTCAGCTACGAATACTGGAAAAACAATTTCGGCTCCGATCCCGGAATCGTCGGCAAGACGTTTGAGATGAACGACAAAGTGCACACCGTTGTGGGTGTTCTTCCGCCTGTGCCGCAATATCCAAACGAGAGTGACGTTTACATGGCGACTTCGGCGTGCCCCTTTCGCTCCAATAAAATGCATCTTGAAGACCGCGACATGCGCATGATGGAGGTCTTCGGCCGATTGAAACCCGGCGTAACTGTGGGGCAGGCGAACGCGGACGTCCGAACGATCGCCGCGGGATTGCAAGCCGCTTATCCAAAGTCGTACCCGGAAAATGTGGGTTTTACTTCCTCGGCCGTGCCGCTACAGGAGGAACTTACCCGTGAAGCGCGTCCAACGCTGCTTCTTCTCCTCGCTGCGGCAGCGTTCGTGCTTCTCATCGCGTGCGCCAATGTCGCGAACCTCACGCTCGCCCGTATGGCGAGGCGCGAGCGCGAACTCGCCGTTCGCAGCGCTCTCGGCGCAGGGAGAAGCCGGCTCTTGCGCCAGCTCTTGACCGAAAGTTTCCTCATGGCATTTGCAGGCGGCGTGCTGGGTTTGGTGCTAGCTTATGGCAGCTTGGATTTGCTCACAGACTTTGTGGCCCGGCTCACGCCCCGCGCCCGCGAGATTCACATTGACTCGGGAGTCTTGCTCTTTACGCTGGCCGCTGCTTTGGGCACTAGCATCATTTTTGGCACGCTCTCCGCGCTGTTCTCGCGCGCGAATCTCTCTTCGAGCCTCAAAGAAGGCAGCAGCGGTGCAGGCTCCGGCTACCGGCAAAATCGCGTGCGCAGCGCGTTGATCGTCTCCCAGATTGCTTTTTCGTTCCTGCTGCTCATTGGTGCGGGCCTGATGCTGCGAAGCCTCATCAAGATGCAGCAGGTGGATGCGGGCATCGTTCCGCAACGCGTTCTGGCCATGAGAACCATGTTCAATTGGTCCAAATACACCGCCGCAGAAAAAACCAATGTGGTTGTCCAGAAATTGCTTGACCGCGTGAAATCGGAACCCGGAGTGCTTTCCGCCGCGATCTCGAGCCGCTATCCCTTTGAGCCAGAAGCAATAGCTGGCGGTCCGGAATCCTTCTCGTTTCAATTTCAAATCGAGGGCCGTGCTTTGGAACCAGGCCAAGCGCCGCCAGTCAGCACGTTTGCCGCAGTTTCCCCTGACTATTTCAAAACGCTGGGCATTCCTCTCAAAAGGGGCAGGCTGCTGGCGGAAACAGACATCGACAAGGCGCCGGGCGTAGTGGTCATCAATGAAACGGCAAAACGCCAGTTCTGGCCAAACGAAGATCCCATCGGAAAACGCGCTTCCGGGGATGGCGGAGATCACTGGGTCACCATCGTAGGTGTCGTTGGCGATGTTCGGGAATTCGGGCTGGACCATCCCCCGACGGCAGAGTTCTATGTGTCTCAAGCGCAAAACGCGCAACCCGGTGTCTTGATCGTGCGCACCATCAGCGAGCCGCGCCGCATGGCGCAGGCCCTGACGCGCGCGGTGCATGACGTGGACCCGCAAACCGCAGTGACGCACGTTCTTACCCTGGAACAGGCGCGCTACGAATCTATGGCTTCGCCTCGCGTAACAGCCAGCCTTCTCGGCATTTTTGCTGGCCTGGCGCTGGTGATTGCGACGGCCGGCATCGGCGGGATCATGGCGCTGATGGTGAGCCAGCGCGTTCGCGAAATCGGAATTCGTATTGCGCTTGGCGCCCGTCCGGCGAGCATTCTCCAAATGGTTCTTGGGCAAGGCATGTTGCTAGCTGTATTGGGAGTCGGAATTGGAATTGCCGGCGCGGTCGCTCTGACGGGGCTTGTGAAATCACTGCTGTTTGAAGTTCCGCCGACGGACGTATGGACATTCAGCGGCGTCGGCCTGACACTGCTCGCAGCCGCTGCCCTGGCGAGTTATTTGCCCGCGCGCCGCGCCGCCGCCGTCGATCCAAACATCGCGCTTCGCGCGGACTAAACCCGAAACTTTCGCACCATCCTAAGAGGAATTACTGCCGAGATGGACTTGAAGAGGAAAGAAACTCTTCGAGTAGAAGACGCGCGAGCCGGCGAGGATTGTGGCGGATGACGCCGTGTTCCTCGAGCAGATTATCGAGTACGACGCGATAGCCGAGTTTCTGCAGATCGGGCAAATCAATAATCACCTGCTCCGCTCCCTGCCGCCGGTAGCGCTTGGCGACTTCCGGCGAAACAGGACGGCGGTTGGCCACGATCCAATCCACAACGGAGCGCGGCGTATGGCGCCGGATGGCCCGCAAATGATCGGCAAGAGAGTACGCGGCCGTCTCGCCGGGCTGCGTCATGAGATTGGCAATGTACACGCGAGGAGCCCCGGACTTGGCAATCGCAGCCGCGATTTCCGGGATAAGAAGATTCGGAAGGATGCTGGTATAGAGTGAACCGGGGCCAAGAAGAATTAAGTCGGCTTCGTGGATAGCATCGATCACCGCCGGAAATGGAGTAACGCGCCGAGGCGAAAGCGAAACTTTTTCAATGGGCGTTCGGCTGGCCGTTATGTTGGTTTCTCCGCGCACCGTTCGGCCATTTGCAAGCCTACCCACCAGATGGACATTGGAAAGCGTCGAAGGAAAAATGCGCCCGCGAATCGCCAGGACCTTGCTGCTCACGCGAATCGCTTCCGCGAAGTCCCCCGTCACATGCGTGAGCGCGGCAAGAAAAAGATTCCCAAAATTATGGCCGATCAAGCCGCGTCCGGCATGAAAGCGATACTGAAAGAGCCGTCCTAACAGCGCTTCGTCTTTCGAGAGAGCCACCATGCAATTGCGAATGTCGCCCGGTGGAAGAACGCGATTTTCCCGGCGAAGACGTCCGGAGCTTCCGCCATCATCGGTGACGGTCACGATGGCTGTCAGCTCGCTGATGGGGCGGTGAGTATTGGGGTGCTCATCACTGCGACGGACGACGTATTCCTTGAGCCCGCGCAGAAGTGTGGAAAGTCCAGTCCCTCCGCCAAGAGCAACGACGCGGTATCCACGAGAGAGGGGCTTCGGTTTGGACGAGATTTTCTTCACCGGATGACGTAGTGAACCTGGGCAACGAATCGTTTCGTACGAGGCGAGTTTCTCCGTCCCAATTCGTGCTAGCCGTGCAAGATCTGCGTGGAGACTCTTTCCTATCAGGCCGGACTTTGCAATCGGGCTTTTACTTTAGGCGCGTTCCGGTTCACGGGCAAGAAAACCACGAAGGCTCAGCCGGCGGTGCCGTCTTTCTCCGGATAGAGCAACTCCGTAAAGCGAGGATCTTCCTGGAGAAAAGCAAAATCTTCATCGTTTCGCGCGTGATACCGGTTTTCCGGGCGAAGTTCAATGGCGACTTTGAGATTCGCCATCGCCGAGTCCGCTTCGCCGGTAAGGCAATCGAGCGCGGCAAGTGCGTAATGAATGTAATCCGATTTCGGCGAAGCCTTCCGCGCCTTGATGAGGCTTTCGCGTGCGTCGTCCCAGCGGCCGATGTTCATCATCGCCACGCCCCGCTGGTAATGCTCATCGGCGGTCTTCGGATTCTGTTCTGCGCTTGGCTTCATGCGCTGTTCGGCGATGCGCAGGTGCATCCGGGCGCGGTCTGCTAAGCCCTTGCTGGGTCCTTCGAGAACTTTTTCCAACTCTTGCTTGGCCTTGGCAAATTTCTGCTGGTGGAAGAGTGCCAGCGCTTCGTCGTAGGTTTTGAGCTGGGCTTGAACCAACGGGTCGACCAGTTCGACACCGCCGCGCTGCGCCGGCGGGGGCGGAGGTAAGTTCTTCTTTTTCAGCGAATTGGAGTGGCTATGCGCGGTGCCTTTGCCTTGCCCCGATGAGCCCGAAGAGGCTTTGCGCGCTTTTGCCATGTGGCGAATCGTAGCAGAGGAAAATGACGGCGTCAACGAGTGCCCCTTTCGTGCCGCTTTCGAGGTCGCTCAGCTGGAACCGCCATCGCCTGACCTGCCCGAGTTACTGCCCGGCGCCACAAGGTGAAAAAAGAGCATCGAACTGAGGGGTTTTTCGCGGAAACTGTAAGTAAGTTACCCGACAGGGGACAGGCTCAGCCGGAACGCTGGCCTGCCAGCACCGCCTATGCTATAAATTTTGTTGCCGAACTCTGGTTAGGAACAAGTGCCTTTCATCAACTTTCCTGCTCGCGAAATTAACTGCAAGCTCGTTTACTACGGTCCAGGTCTGGGTGGAAAAACCGCCAACCTCCAGTGGGTCTACGACCACACTGGCCAAAATCAGAAAGGCAAGATGGTGTCTCTGGCCACTGAAACGGACCGCACGCTTTTTTTCGATTTTCTCCCATTGGATCTCGGAACCGTGCGCGGCTTCAAAACGCGCTTCCACCTCTATACCGTTCCCGGCCAAGTCTTCTATGAAGCCAGCCGCAAACTAATCCTGAAGGGGGCCGACGGCGTCGTCTTCGTAGCCGATTCGCAGGAAGAGCGCCTCGACGCGAATTTCGAAACGATGGAAAACCTGCAAGAGCATCTGAAAGAGCACAACCTCAACTTCGATACGATTCCCTATGTGCTGCAGTTGAACAAACGTGATCTGCCCAACGCCATGTCCGTGCCCGACCTGACTAAGCAGCTTCAGAAAAAAGGCGAGCCCGTCCTCGAAGGAGTCGCCATTCAAGGTGTCGGCGTATTCGAAACACTGAAGGAAGTGGCGAAATTGGTTCTCGCCGAATTGAAAAAAGGCGGCTGAGCCCTCTAGTCTGGAATTGACAATAATTTCGATCGGAACGATGAACCAAGACTCGGGTTCCCTTCTTTGTCTATGGCAGGCTTGAATTTCCAGCCAGTTACGGGTTTCGACGGACTTCTTTGATAAGCCCCGTCATTCGATGCCTCTCGACCACTGCGATTCCACCAGCGCGCCCTTCCGCGGAAGAATCGAAAAGAGGAGGTTGAAACCGATCAATAGAGTTGAAATTCGATGTCGACGGGGACACGTACGGGAACCGGCTGTCCGTGGGATTTCGCCGGCTTGAATTTCCATTTTTGAACCGCGTCGATGGCCTTTTGCGTCAGTGCAAAAGGCGCCCCCTTCAAAACCATGACCGAGTTGACGGCGCCGTCCTTTGTGACAATCAGCGACAGTTCAACCGTGCCCCGGTATTTCGCCGTGCGCGCCAAGTCGGTGTAGTCCGGACTAGGGCAAAAAACGCAGACCGGCAGCGACGCTCCATCCACCCCCGGCTGAAGAATGCCAGGCTCTGCCGGTATGGTTTCCGGAGAGCGCGCGAAGGAAAGAGCCGGTTGTTTCAGAAGCTGCTGCAGAGCCTCTGTCAGCGGGAACTGCGCCTCACCTGACCAGTCCGATCCAATTCCGTCGATGCGCAGATTCACTCGCAACTGCTGATTCGCATCCATCTCGATCGTTCCCCGCAGGACTCCAGCTCCGCCCATGGAACGCGCGAGAGTCAGGCACACCGCCTCGCTTTGAAGGTCATCGAGCCCCATCCAGTTCTGCTTCAAATATTCGGTGAAAGATTTGCGGTCCTGCACCTGAAAGCCAGACGCGTAACCCGAGAGAGACTGCGCCAAGTCGTCGGCGAGGAGCGTGCCGAGTTTGGAGAATTGCTTGTCGCCGGCGTTGGAAAAGTCGATCACCAAAATCTTTGGATACGCGGGATCGATCTTGGACTGACGGATTTGTTCGGCCACGCGCGAGGCCAGCGAATCCATCTGTTCTTGAGCGGCTCGGGGCAGCGCCGACGCTTCATCGCGTGCCGCCGAGGCGCCGAACAGCGAATACGCCAGCACGGCAGTCATCAGAGCGCAAAGCGCTCCCAAAACGCAGGCGATGGTGCCAGGACACACAACAGAAAAGGTCTTCTTCAGCAAAAAGGCCCACATGTTCCGACTTGAAATCGACGTCTCTTGGATAGGTCTGAGGTACACCCATGCTAAAGGACGCGCTGCGCACGCCAAACGTTGCTTCCACTTCGCAGCTTTACCTAGGCGAAGTTGGCAAGCGCGGCGGATTCGGAATCGAAAGTAGGAATGGCCTCGACAAGCCGCGTAACGGTGAGCGCATCGCGCACGCGGCCGGGGCCGCAGACGAGGCGCAGCGCACCGCCTTCGCGAGTCAGCTTGATGGAAATGCGCACCAATGCGGAAATGCCGGAGCTATCGATTTGCGGAACACCGTTGAGATCGACGACGACCTTGTGGGCGCCGGCCTTCGTAATAGCCTCAAGAGCATCGTGCAGTTGCTCGCTGGGCTCCCCTATCGTCAGACGACCGCGCACTTCGAGAACCGGGATTGTCCCGGACTCTCGAACAGTGATTTCCATGGGCGGATGCTCGGTCATAAAGTACTTGGCTCGAAAACCCCTCTTAGGGCGGCGGCATCGCCCGCATCCCAAAACTACGGGAACGGCGGGTTTACGACCGCGATGCATTATACGATGGCAGCCGTGGGAGGCAAGAATGGCCTCGAAAAGAATTGCCGGGGCGGAATCGGGCACCGACAACAGCATCCGTGACGCTTCGAACTTGCAGCACAACGAATCTGAAAAATGAATTTGACCGATGCAAATTTATAAACACTGGTTTGGGCCGCCACGCGTATAATCCGATGCGAAAAAGTGGCGGGTCACCGTCAGTTTCTTTCTCAGCCGAACCCGGCCATAGCCGGAGCAGCCCAAACGCATCGGAGCGGACATATCTATGAAGCACCTGGGATGGAAGTGTTGTTTCCTCATGACCATGGTGCTCGCTGCCCTGCCCCTCCTCGCCCAGCAAACTCCCTCCTTGACGGCAACTAGTTCCCCTGCAGCAGCTTCCGGTACAACGTCTGCGGCCGCTCCAGAGACCTCGACGGCCGTGAACGACAAACTGGCGCAACTTGACCAGCGCGTGACCGCCGCACAATCGGCCGGCGATAACGCATGGATGCTGGTGAGCGCGGCTCTGGTGCTGATGATGACGGGGCCGGGACTGGCGCTCTTCTACGGCGGACTGGTGCGCCGAAAAAACACACTGGCCATCATGATGCAAAGCTTTCTACTCATGGCTTTGATCAGCGTGCTTTGGGCGCTGGTGGGCTATAGCTTGTGCTTCGGCGGGAATGGGCCGGTCATTGGCGGGTTTGAGCACGCCTTTTTGCGAGGTGTCGGCGCCGAACCAAATCCTGATTACGCGGGAACGATTCCACAAGCTACTTTCATGATTTACCAGCTGATGTTTGCGATCATCACGCCGGCGCTGATCACCGGCGCAACAGCTGAACGCATGAAGTTCAGCGGCACGGTCCTCTTCCTGACACTTTGGTTTTTGGTGGTCTACGCACCTCTCGCCCACATGGTCTGGGGCAAAGGCGGATTGTTGAACGCCTCTCTCGGCGGAAAATTTCCGACGCTGGACTTCGCCGGCGGGACGGTTGTACACATCAGCTCCGGAGTTTCAGCATTGGTGTGTGCACTCTACCTCGGAAAACGTACTGGCTATCCGAAGCAACCGATGCCCCCCCATTCTCTTGTCCTAAGTTTCATCGGCGCTTGCCTGCTGTGGGTCGGATGGTTTGGCTTTAACGCTGGAAGCGCCTTGGCGGCAAGCGCGCTGGCCACGAGCGCTTTTGTGGCCACGCACTTCGCCACGGCTGCGGCAGCGATAAGCTGGAGTCTGGCAGAGTGGTTCAAGAACGGCCGGCCGAGCGCTCTCGGTGCGATCTCCGGCGCCGTCGCTGGACTCGTTGCAATCACGCCGGCGGCGGGATTTGTAGGCCCAATGCCGGCTCTCGCCATTGGCTTTGTCGCGGGCCTGGTCTGCTACTGGATGGTCACGAAAGTAAAGTCGATCTTCGGCTATGATGATGCGCTCGACGCCTTTGGTGTTCACGGCGCGGGCGGCACCATCGGCGCGCTCTTGACGGGAGTCTTCGCCCAGCAAGTAGTCAATCCAATTTTCGGCGCAGGCAAGCCTGTGGGTGGATTGGATGGGCACTGGGGACAACTCGGCAATCAGCTTGTGGGCGTGCTATTCGCCTGGGGCTTTGCGCTGGTCGGCACCATTGTTCTTCTGAAAGTAACAGATATGATTATCGGCGTGCGTGTGAGCGAGACGGAAGAGATCGAAGGCCTGGACATCACGCAACACGGTGAAGAGGCTTACAACCTCGAGTCCTAACAGAGTCTTGAGAATATCCGGTAGGGCAGCTTCAGGCATTGGGCGGAGCAGAAAATTTCATGATGAAAATTGAGGCAATCATTCAGCCCTCGCGGTTCGAATCCGTGAAAGATGCCCTGCGCGAAATAGGCATCGAGGGCATGACGGTCACCGAAGTGCGCGGCCACGGCCGCCAAAAAGGGCACACCGAAGTTTACCGCGGCCGCGAATACACCGTGGACCTGCTCCCTAAACTCAAGCTCGAAATGGTCCTCCCCGATCCGCTCGTCCAGCGCGCCGTGGACACAATTTTAAAGACAGCCAAGACAGGAAAGATTGGCGACGGTAAAATATTCCTATCACGGGTTGACGAAGCCATCCGGATCCGGAACGAGGAGCGCGGCGAAAACGCGCTCTAAATGCAGTGACGACCGCAGCGCGCCCAGGTCTTAATCCGGCCAACCAACCCGCAAAAATCATGCAAGGTTCTTTGACACCCTTGTCCGTCCTCGGACCACAAGCCGAGGACGAACGACAACGCATCCGGCAACATTTTGAAGCGGGCGGAAGCGCGCAAGAAACCCTGCAAGCGCTTTGCGCGCTGGCAGACCGGACTGCTCAACAAATTTTTGGTGAAGTTCTGCGCGTCAACAACACTGAGCCGCAAGGACTCTGCCTCGTCGCTCTCGGCGGCTACGGACGCCGCCTGCTTTTCCCTTACTCGGACCTCGACATTCTTTTTCTTTTTGGCAACGAGAAAGCCGAAACAGAATTTCGCCCGCTGATTGCCGACTTCTCGCGCACCCTTTGGGATCTCGGCTTTCGCGTCAGCTCCGCCGGCCGCACCCTCGAAGAATGTAAACGCATCGAGGAGGACAACGCCGAATTCCATCTCGCTCTCCTCGACCGCAGATTCCTCGCCGGCGATGAAGAACTTTTCGACCGCCTCACCAAAAAAATACTGGCCGGACCAGAAAAGCAAGCCCGCCCATTCATGCTCGCGGAGCTCACCAAACTCACCAAAGAGCGCCACGCGCGCTACGGAAACACGATTTATCACTTGGAGCCCAACGTCAAAGATGCCCCCGGCGGCCTTCGCGACTACCAGGCGGCCGCATGGCTTCGTCAAATCGCCAACGGTCAAAAAGATGAGTGGAAGAACAGTGCCGGCGAGGAAGAACTAGCCGCCAACGCCGTCGATTTTCTCAGCGCCATCCGCTGCTTCCTGCATTACAGCAACGGCCGCAACGACAACACGCTCACCTACGAATTGCAAACCGCCGCCGCCGAACGTTGCTTGGGAGTTGCTAGCGGCCCGGCGCGCGACGCGAAGCGCAGCCCCGAAGATTGGATGCGCCTGTATTTCCGCCAGGCCCGCATCCTCAACCGCCTTCTGCTCCGCTATATCGAGCAAAAACCCGCGGTGCAGCCAACTCTGCGGGAACGCTTCTTCAGCGCGGCCCGCAGCACTCGCAGCGAAATTGGAAAAGAAAGGCCTTTTGCTGTGCGTGACGGCCTGCTCGAAGTCGTAAACGAACCCGCCCTTTCCGACCGCCAGGTAACTTTCGCTCTCTTTACGGAAGCCGCCCGCACCGGCATCCCTCTCAGCCGCGAAGCGGAACGCGCCATCTTTTACATTCTGAAACACCCCGAGCTTCAGCAAAAAAACACCCAAGTAAACTGGTCCACGCTGCGCGAAATCCTAAGCGCTGATTTTCCCAGCATGGCCCTAAGACCCATGCAGCGTCTCTCTCTCCTGATGGAAGTACTCCCCGAGTTCAAAGCCATCGATTCTCTCGTCGTCCGAGACTTTTATCACCGCTACACCGTTGACGAACACTCGCTCCGCACCATCGAACATCTCCAGGAACTTGCCGAGCCGCCCGATGAACGCGCCGCTCACTTCCGCCAGCTCTGGAAAACCGTCGACCGCCGCGATCTGCTGATTCTCGCGCTCCTCCTTCACGATGTAGGCAAAGGCATGTCCGTCGACAATCACGTCACCGGGAGCCTCGAGGCTTTGGACAGCGCGGCAGCCCGCCTGTGTCTCTCGGCCTACGAAAAGGGCGAAGTCCATTTTTTGATCGAGCATCACCTCGACATGTCAGAGACTATGCAACGACGGGACATTTTCGATCCCGGCACCGTTTCCGTATTCGCCGATATCGTGACCACGCAAGAGCGCCTTCAGCGGTTGTGCCTGATGACCTACGCCGACATTCACGCCGTCAATCCGGAAGCGCTAACTCCCTGGAAAGCCGAAATGCTCTGGCAGCTTTTCGTCGCCACTTCAAATCACTTCAGCCGCACCCTCGACCGCGACCGCCTGCATGCCGTCGACGAAGTTTCTTTGCTCGAACAAGTCAGCGCGCAGGCTGGCGGCGCCAACAAGCGCGAAGTCGAACGCTTCCTCGAAGGTTTCCCGCGCCGCTACCGCGCCGTCCACTCCGCACCGGAGATCGCCGCGCACTTCCAGCTCTACCAAAAATTGGGCTCCGAGCCCGTGCAGACCGAGCTAAAAGCGCGGCATCATTCCTTCTCGCTCACTCTGCTCACCGCCGACCGCCCCGCGCTTTTCGCAACCATTTCCGGCGTGCTCGCCGCCTGGGGCATGAATATCGTAAAAGCCGATGCCTTCGCGAACGCCGCGGGCGTCGTCCTCGACACGTTCCAATTTGTCGACTTGCACCACACCCTCGAACTCAATCCCAGCGAAATCGCGCGCTTCCAGAAAAGTCTTGCGGACATCGTGAACGGAAAAGCGCCGCTTGAGCCGCTACTCAAAAGCCGCGAAAGCGCCAGCAAAGCAAAACCACCAAAGGTGCCCGTCGAAACCCGCATCGGCTACGACGACACCTCGTCCGCCCATAGCACGCTCCTCGAAATCATGGTGCAAGACCGCCCAGGCTTGCTGTACGAAGTCGGCTCGGCCCTTGCACGCCTTGGATGCAATATTGACGTAGCCCTGATCGACACCGAGGGCCAAAAAGCTATCGACGTCTTCTACCTGACGGAACGCGGCGAAAAACTCAGCCAGCAAAAACACGAATTATTGCGGGAAGCCCTACAAAGCACTCTCTCCTGACTCCTCACACGACTGTTTGATCATCCTGAAGATCGCGACTATCCACCTGCTCGTTCATTTCACTACGTACCCGAACAGCCGGGCTCTTGCGATTCCAGCCGAGGTCCAGTCCGAACAGTCAACTTCGGTGTGGGCTCCGCTACTTTCCGGCAACCGCTCCGGAAGAGCCGGTCGGGTGAGAAGGGGCGGAGATAAGCGAGTAGAGAAAAAACAAAACTCCCAGGCCGACCAGTGTGCCGCTGATGCATACGAGCGCGACGAATGCGATCGGCTTTGACCACACGAGACACAGCGCCTCGACAAGCAGTCCGAGGATCACCATGATTCCGGAAATGCGAAGCCTTCGCTCCATGGAGCTGGCCGGATGCATCAGCTTCCTCCGTTCCAGAACTTCACTTTGTCTCCCCAATGGCCCACGTTATGAACAGTATCGTGGCAACCGCTCGAAACGCACGACAAGGTATTCGCCTTGATCGCGGGCAGCGCAGCCGGATCGGCATTGTGAGTGGCGCCTTCCTCAAAGGAACGCGCCCCAAGATGGCAATGCAGACACTCGCGATTGTTGAACGGCTCGTAGAGCTTGATATTCTCCGGCAACGGCGGTTTTCCCAGGTAATAGATGTACAGGTGCCGCAAACCACCGAACTTCGCTTTGACCGTGCCGAACATGGCGTAGTTCGTGTGGCACGTATAGCAGGCTTCGTCCGCGGGTACCCGGTGATTCTGGAAGTGTGCTCCGGCTAGATAGGACGGGTCGTCTATGTGCAGGCTCTTTCCGTAGGGCTCCATGATGTGGCAAGAAAGGCAGAAAGCCGTGCTTTCAGAGCGCTGCATTTCATTTTCCATCCCAGCCACGAGCGAAAAGAGCGGAAGAAAGAAAAACACGCCGAACGCAAGAATCTTCCCGGCGCGGCTTACGGTGATCGTGGGACGCACAACAAGAATGCCCGCAAGTGCCGCGCTGAACAGAACGAGAATGACGATGGCGAGGGTCGGCATTAGGGCCAGCCAATCAGGTAGCGCCTCACTTCTTCAAGGTGCGAATGTAAGCGACGAGATCCTTGATCTGGTCTGCTTTCAGGCTTTTGCCGTAAGCCGGCATTTTGCCTTTGCCTCCGCTGACGATTCCGGCGATCGCGTCGTCACCTTGCGCTTGCACGTCCGCGGAACCGAGGTCCCGAATGTTATTCGCTTTGCCGACGGCCGTTTGACCCTTTCCGTCCGCGCCGTGACAGCCCGCGCATTTTGACTTGTAAAGAGCTTCTCCTCCGCCCTGACCCTGCGCAGGCGGAGCCAAAACACCGTATGACACGCAAAGCAAAAAGCCCAAGATTCCCTTGCCTGTATGTTTCATGTATCGATTCATAGTTCCTCCAGAAAAGATGTTGCGCAAAATTTGGAACAAACATCAGAAACCTTGCTGCCTCGCAGCCTTTACGCCGTTCCGTTCAAAACGAATACCGGAACGAAAATGTAGCATTGCTCCCGTTAAAATCCTGCGGCTGAATCGCCGCAAGCCCAAAGGGGTTCGTGTTTCCAGCTTGGTTGAACCCGTAATAGTTCCAAGCCATCTTGTAGGTGAGCCCTCGGTAGACGGCGATCTCGATCGAGGCGTACGGCCTTTGGTAGTTGAAATCGAGCGTCCCGGAAGGCGTGAGCGGGTTCAGGAAAATCGTGTTGCCGCGCACAAAGCTCCCTCCATAGCCGAGCATCGCCGTCACTCGCTTCAGGGGTTTCCAGATCATTGCGGCGTGTGCAAAATGATCCGTGCTGCTGTACGTTGAGAGCGCTCCCAGCGGCGATGACGCACCTGTAATCGGACACGCCGGTCCCGCTGGCAGCTCCGGGACACCCTGAGGGAATGCGGACGCAACGACAGTAGCAGGTGGGGGCGTGGGGTTTGCGGAAGTTTGCGAGTACGCAAAACAGATGATCGATTGGCTGTAGACGTCCCAGTAGTTGTATCCGAAATCGATGGACAAGCGCGGACTCGCCGTCAATATCGTGGCGAAGCTGTACGAGCGGTCGTGCTCCAGGTTATTCACGGTAGCAACATTGTCCCGGTTTTCGTGAATCTCCACCGCGCCATCCACATTGGCCCATGGCTTTGGTTTGTAACTCGCATGCACTTTGTAGGACTGCACTTGCCGGGGATCGATTCGCGTAAAGGATTGGTCATTGTAGCCAAACTCAAAATCGCTCGTGATCCGCAGAGCATCGATGGGACGCGCGATGAATCCTAGCAACAGCGCTTGCGTGTTGATGACAGTGAGATTGCGAGACGTGTCGTTTCCTGCTTCGGGAACAGGATTTGTTGGCGAGCCTTCCACAATCGCACCGGCAAATGGACCCGTTGTCAGCAGCGCGCAACCGGCGGGCAGAGCACCGGCAACCATGGCGCAATCGCCGCGTGCCGCCAGAAAATCGTTCGCCGCCGTTCCTGCGGTCCCTCCCGGAAAATAGTATTCTCCAACATCAAACGCCGCGGCCTCACTGGCGATTGTGCGGTTTTCATAAAAATAGCCGATATGCGCGCTATATCGCCTCGTGAAATCGTATTCGAGCTCGAGTGTATTCGTCTTGATCTGCTGCGCCAGAAACTGCGATGCGATCTCGTTGGTAATATCGGCGGCGGAGCTTGCCGTGTGTTGCGGACAAGTTGGCTCGTTGTATTTGAGAGCCGCCGTGCAGCTCGCCGGGCTAAATACACCGGGTGAAAGCAACAGTCCAACCACACCCGGCCCTGGGGATGGGGTTCCGTACACAGCGGTTTCGGCCGTGTCCCACACGCCGGGGATTCGCCAGTTGTCGTAACGGAAGGAATCGAGAATCCGGAGTTTTTCCGTTATCGCGTACACCCCCGACCAATCCGCATTCACCGAGACGCGCTTCGCATTCGCCGGGCCGCCCGTTGTGCTCCCGCGCTCGGCCGAGCGCGATGTATATCCGTTCACTGTTTCTAGAAAGTCCGGAATCACGTTGTTGCTGGTGCTGTAGCCCACCGAGCCGGACATCTCGAAATTCTGGAAGTAGTTCGATTGGAAGCGCAGCCGCTCCGTGGGCATGAAGTTCCGTGGATTGCCAACCTGGCTATAGGACAAGTATGCGTTGCAAGTGGGTGTGGCTGTATTGGTTGTGCCGGCCACGATCGGAGTCGCACAAGGAAGAGCCTCAGCCGATGTTTGCGTGCTCCACACGTTGCCCAGGTCTACCGGTGTTCCGGCCGGCGTGCCCTGCCCCGGCACTGTGCCGAGGACGAATCCGAAGTTCCCAGGATTCACGGCGGGATTATCCAGAACAATGTTGTCCTGCTTGTAGTAACTGAGGAATTCGTCAAAAGAAAGCGTTGTCCGGGGCAGAACCTTGAAATCGACTCCAGCGCGATAGGAGTTTGTCGTATAGCTGTAGGTCTCGGCGAACGCTGATATCGTCCCACCGTCCGTAGTGAAAGAACCGGGCCCCTGATTGCGGTTTCGGGAATACCCCAATCGGAATCGCACTTTGGAAGCCGGAAGCAGCGTGAGATCGTAGTCCTGCATGCGTCGCGTGAGATACAAACTATTAAGTGAATTGTTTTGCGCCACAGCGGGGTTTGAGCAAAAGGACGGAGCTCCCTGTGGGAATGCCGCGGTTGGCGGGCCGACGTAGCAGCCTGTCGTCACAGCCCCTGGCGGATTCAACGCGGCGGGATTCAACGGGTTCGCGAACAGGTTATAGTCCCAAAAATTCTTATCGCGGCGGAAGAGCAACCGAAAGTCGTACCATCTATTTTTTTCGACGTGCATGCGCGACACGTTGTTTGGATCCCCGCCGTATCCGAAGTTGCTGAAAGTCAGGTTGTCGAACAAGAATCCGTTGTGGTCAAGCGCGTGCATCCGAACGTCGAAATCAAACAGGCGGAGCCCTGAGCCGAGGTTTTCGAACGTATTGTAGGCATTCAAGTTGCCGTTGATGTTGCTCGATCGATAGCCGAACTCGATGGTCTGGTGGATGTTATAACCACCCGAATTAATTCCCTTGGATTGTTCAGGGTCATCCTGGGCGCGAACAGTGGGTGAAAGGAAAAGTGCCATGCCAAAAATGGCGGCAAGAATCGCGTGAACCCCCAGGCGGCCTTTCATGGTGTCTCTCTCTTTCCGTTGGGGAAGTTCGTTCCCGGCCTGCCTGACTTTTCTCTAGCTGGAATGAAGCTCATCGCGGCTCCTATTTGAAGAACGTCGCATCGAAGTTGGAGCCGTGAATGGCGTTGTGGCACAACACGCATGACTGGAAAAAGCTTGCCTGGTTGTGGAACGACGGAGCCCCCGGCGCCCCGCTGAAGCTCGATGTGGTGTGGCACTGCAGGCAGAGCAAGTTGACGTTGCTCAGTTTCAACATGTGGGGATTCGGTCCGCCGTGTGTCAAATGGCAGGACTGGCACCCGTCGGTCTTCACAGGCTGGTGCTCGAATACAAACGGTCCCTGCTTGTCCGTGTGGCACTTGAAGCAGATCGCGTCCTGCGTCGAGGAAGTCCGCACTTGCTTGGGACCGACCGTCCCGTGCACGTTGTGGCAATCGCTGCACTGCACCAGCCCTTCATTCACCCGGTGATGGAACGGCATGTCGAACTGCGCTTTTTGCTGAAGATGGCAGGTAAAGCAAAGCTCGGGCTGGGGCTTGACCAGCAAAAACTCTGATTCTTTCGCATGATGCGGCGAATGGCAGGAGATGCAACTAACGTCATTCTTCAAATGCACAGAATTGATCGCGTTCATGTGCTGCACTCCGCCGGCGTGGCAGTCCAGGCACCGTGCGCTGATCTCTTGCGCCGATGCGCCTTTGAAGGTGAAAATCTTGGTCTTGTCCCCTCCGCCGTCGACGTGCGCCTTCCCCGGACCGTGGCAACCTTCGCAACCCTGCCACGCCGGGCCTTTCTTCGTATCCAAAGTAGTCACAAAGTGCGGCGAATCTTCAAAATGTTGGAAGAAATCCTTGGATGGCATGTCTGCATGGCAGGTTTTGCAGGTCTCTGAACCAACGTAGAGCGAGGGATCGGTCGGCCGCGTGTAGCCTTTTTGGTCCCGATTGTTTCCTGGAACTGGAGTGTGTCCGCGAGGCTGTCCGCCAAGCGCAACCACTGCGGCCACAAGTAGAAGCGGGAGACCAACAAGAAGAACTATCCCGGGGTTCCGCCGTTGAACACCCATCGCCACCCCGCCTTTCGGACACACAAGCTTAGAGCCTTGTGTTTTGCAAACTTATTGCAAGCCGAATTCCATGTCTCGGGCAACCGTCACCGCACAACGTGTTTGATAAAAACAAAGAGGATACGGTCTTTCCGCGCCCTAGAGATGCTTCTCGAATGTCATTTTGAAACCACCGAAATACTTCCTGACCAGAATGAACTTGGCCGCCACTCTGGCGCAGGCGCCAGCTAGAGAGCTTGCCTCCTTTTCCGCACACAGGAATGGTCGTGAAAAGAGCAAACCTTTCAGGTCATTCATCGATGGCGGCAGTATCGTCCAGGGGGTGATGTTCGTCTGTGCAATACAGCACACTGCTACGGGCAGGGAGTCACGCAGCCCCCGCGGCCGACATCTTTCTGGCAGCGGGGGCCGGGAGATTGGTGGCATGGAGGCTGCGTCTGCCGCTGATCCTGGGGTTCGTCCTCGGGGGGATCGCTATCAGCCCTTTCACGCCGGGCCCGCATGTCTCGGACTTACATACGTTCGAGGTGTTTGCCGAGGTTGGCGGCGTTCTGCTGATGTTTTCGAACGTGTTCAGCACATTGATCGCCGCGTCCTTGATTTCGATATTGCTCAACGTTTTTATTGTGCGCGGCACGTTCGCCTGGCTGAACCGAAAATTTCCTGCAAGCGCCCCAGTCCGCAGGGAAGGTGCAGCTAGAGTTGGAGAATAACGAGGCGGCGGAGAACACTTAACCGATTATTCGAATCAACGGCGGTCCAAATTCCGGAAGCCGCACAGAGGCCAGAACAGGCAAGGCACGGAACCGCAATAGTTGGTGGACGTGACAGGGATCGAACCTGCGACCTCATGCTTGCAAATTCAGAAGACGGACTTGCATGCGGAGAAGAAGAATGAGAAGGAATAGTGACGCTTGGAAAGCGCTTTGTAATTAGGCCCTACTGGGTGACTTAAACCAATTGCAGGGGCTTGCACGCAGTGATGAGTAGTTGGAACGGCTTGCATATCAGGGTTACGTCACAAATTACGTCACAATTTTTCCCTCCGACCGGATAGAAAGCGCCTGGAGCTTGCATCTCGGACTATGAATGATAAAGGGTGCGTTATCATTCACGATAGCGGGGTTGAAACGGTCATGGAAGATCCGGTCGTCACAGCTGCCCAAATCGCATTCTCGGCAAGGATTAAAGGTTCGTCCGACGTTTCCGAGAATACAAAGAACGCGCAGGCCATAGCCAAGGCGTGGCGAGGTGCGGTGCATACGCTGGACCCAGATCGCTTTCAAATCGAAGCCCTGGTGACTCCCGAGCTGGATCAGAAACTCGACATCGTGGATACGGACACGGTTTGTGCTTACGAATTCAAGGTTTCGGGAAAAAACGCGGCGGCCGAGTTTTACAAAGACATCGTGAAGGTCATCATCTGGAATGAAAAGCGCAAGAAGAAGCTGTCCAGCTTAGTGTTCATCACGGAAGAAAAGCACGGGCGGCCGTTCCTTGACGCTCCGATGCCGCGTGCGTATATCAAGTATCTGGTGGAACACGGATTAAAAGTGAGTGTGGTATATGTCCGGCACGGCTGATGGGTTTGTCGTTTTTTGGGGCGCTGGCAGCCACAATCACTCAGGTTTTTCACGGGGCTCTGAATTGGCCAACTTGGCCAACCGACGATTCCAAGGGACGCTGGCTTCGCTTGCGGGAAGCAGTTGACTCGCTCATTTTCTATTATTTCCCAATTAAGGGTTCCGAAAATCGCAAAAATGCCGCCAATCCAGCGTTTTGTGAGTGAGATTGCAAACTTCCCAAGCTTCGGACGTGGGTTCGATTCCCATCGCCCGCTCCATAAAAGACGCTGATTCGGTTGCCTTTACGCCGCCAAGTCTATCAAAAAACCCTATAAAACAGGGGTTTTTGGACCCTAAATGGACCCCAACGAAGCCAATTGGACCCCGCCGCTATCTTGACGAACGTCTCCCATATGGTGTATGTTTGCGTACATGAGAAAGCGTACCAATATCTACCTCGATGATGAGCACCTAAAGAAGCTCAAGTCTCTCTCAGAGAAGACGGGAGCCCCTGTTTCGGCACTCATCCGAAAGGCCATCGCTGAGTATCTGAAAAAGAAAGCGGGGTAACGCCATGCCCTCATTGAGCCTCGTTAGCAGTATTGTCCTCGCGCTGATCGTCTTCTCTGCTCTCAGAGCCGTTTTTGGGGGTATCCACGACTTCATTGTTGATTGGCTGAAAGACGTTCAAAGAATCAAAACCGAGCAACGGGAAAGGGGAATAGGGACGAAGTAGCCGTACAGAAGTAAGCGGGACGCGCCGGTGTAGCAAGCACCGAACGCGCCCCTAACCAAATTGCACAATGGAGGTGCAACATGGCTTTAGAGAACCTACCTGTATTTCCGTCTGTTTCGCAACTCCTGCGCCTGGGCCGGAAGTGGCACGGCACTCCCCCAGAAAAGAAAGCATGGAAGCAAGCTCGGAAGAAATTCGAGTTTGCTGTCTGTGAGCATTGCGGCCTCGATCTCAACAATCACGGTATCGGGTTTCCGAGCAAACGGGCCGCTCTGCGCTACCGGGGTGCCGTTGACCATATCGTGCCAGAGCGCCTCATCCTGCTAACCCGGATGAATCCGCATGAGCCGATAAACCTGATCTGCCTCGCGGAGTCCTGTCACAACCGAATCAAGACGCCTGCCGATAAATTGCTTTGTGAGGGTGATCGCGCCGGGTATCTGCGAATGCTCGAACAGAACGGATTTCCGATGGAACGAATTCGGGCCGCCCTAGCGTTCTATGGGCTGCTCCGATGAAAAATAGCCGTTAAAATTGTAGGCCCGGACGGGATTCGAACCCGCGAACACTCTAGGAGTGACCCCCATGCAAAGGGGTGCCCTTTGACCACTTGGATACCGAGCCGCAGACGCGGCATTGATTTTTCGTTTGGATGGCGCTATTGTGTAGGTCTAGTTCTGAAACACCTCCTTTGCTTCTAGGGCAAGGGAATCTGAGGCCGCCGATGCAACGGCGGCCTTTTGATTTTATCCCGCTGCCTCTGCCTGTTCTCGCGCGATACTCCAATTGCCTTTGTTATCGCGAGAAAATCTCCCTTTCGTTTCATACATCGAAACGTAAATGCGCTTGCGATCTACTACGTCATCGCCCGACCCAACCCAACCCAAGGCTCGAACCTCTTCTACCAGTTGGGCGATTTTCAACGGGCCTTTTTTTTGAATCGCCTGAGCAGCGTAATCGGCGTTGGTCTTGGCCGTTGGAGTGAGGACCTTGCGTTTGGCGACTGCCTCTAGGGAAGGCTTGGCTGTCTTTCTCTTTTTCTTCGATTCATAAAGAGCCTCCCATTGGCGGATTAGCCCAGCAATTCGGGTCCTTCTCACTGTGAGCGCGCGCAACCCTGCTAACTGGCCGTCGATAGAGGCCAGTTCTTCCTTCAAGTCTTTTAGTGTTTCTGGCCTACTCATGCCTGCCAGTATAGGGCTGTTGCAGGGCTGTGTCAAACCCGCTTTTATGGGCTGTCGGGGGTGTATGTTGGCGACGATGAATGTACAGCTAGAAGAGGGCTGCCTTTAGAATCTGGCCCGTCACGGAATTTCCCGCGTTCGCCACGGCCATCGTGACATTTACTTGCAGCGTATTGGCAATCGTTGTGTTGATTGCGATTGTTGGGTTTCCTACCACGCCGCCCGTACCGCCATAGGAACCGCTGCAAGCATTTCCAGCCCATTGGCCGGACCAATTTCCTGTACCGCCGCTGCCTGCCGTGATGGTCGTAAAGTAGAATTTCGCAACCCAAGGTTGCGCGTTACATACTCCAGTTGTCCCCGATACCGTTGTTACGGATGTACCGCCGCCCAAGTTTGTCGTGAGCGTGATAGTCCCCGTCGCGCCTGTGGCCGTCGATTCAATGCCCGTGAGCGTCACTTCGAGCAATGTTCCGGCTGCGAGAGTATTTGCGGGTACGCTGCAAGAAAGAAGCGCCGTTGATGCGTTGGTGTTGCTGACAGTTACCGGACTCGACGCCGTACAAACCGTCACAGTGCTACCGCTCGACGGCGCTACCCACGTCGAATCTTCGCGGAGAAACCGAGTAGTCCCCGCGCTTGAGCCTGGGTCTGGAACTGCTCCGACGGCATGACTCGCGCCGGAAGCAACAAAGACACCCACGCTAGGGCCGGGGAGTGTGCCGTTAACCCCGCCGTTCACGTTCCCGCCTGCCAAATTGACCGCTGCATAATTCGCGCCCGGAAGCGTTCCTGTGACTTGCGTTGCCAAATTGATTGGAAGAGACGGGACAGCTACCCCGCCCACTTGCAGACCGCCCGTAAAATTCCAAGCGCCGGTCACTGTGCAAGTAAGGTTGTTGGCGCAAAAAGTATTCGTCTGCGAATTCGCCACAAGAGCGCCCGCGATCAGAAGCAAAACCGCCGTCAGGATTGCCCGCTTCATGTTGCTAACCGTCTTCCCGCGAGCGCCGGTAGGAGATTAGAAGAACGCAGAAGAGCACGCACACTTCGCAGAAATGGAAAACGGGGTCACAAATCATCGCGCGTCTATCCATGCCTCAATGCTCACTTGTGGGCCGTCCGCTGCCTGCTGTCCTGGCCTGCGTTCTGCCAGGAAAATCTTTCGCGTAGCTGTCTCGCAAAAACTGGATTGATAAGCGCCTCGCAATCATCGCAGAGCTTGCGTCGAGAGAGAGGATTAACAAAGAAAGGCAGCCTGCAATCCTTACAGTGCCGTTGCTCGCGGTATCCTTCCGTCATTGTTGCTGGTCCTGGGGTTGCTGCTGTGTTGCCTTGCCCGCCGCCGCGAGCGCAGAGCCTAGCCTGCTATATCCGCTTTGCCCCCCTACGTCGAGCAGCCACTTGTTGAAGTGTGGCGACGTGGTGAGTTTTGCCGCGATGGTCTGCGGGACGCCTTGCAGAATTGGATGACTGGTTTGACTTATGGCCGAGTTAACCGCAGCCGTCCCACTTGGGTTGGTGTTGAGTCCTACAGAGCGAGCGAGTGCGCCAGTTTTGTAAAGCTCATCAACCTCTTGCGGGGTAAAAACACTCCGCAGAAAATCATCTGAATAGCCGCCCAACGTCTTGCCGTACTTTCCGAAATTCTTGTTAAGCAAGTCCTGGGTGATCGTCGCCTTAATCGGCCCTTTGTCGATTCCGTATTTGTCGAGCAGCGCGGCATTGTAAGGCGAGCCGCCGATCTGTCCTTTGGCCGTGATCTTCTGCGGTACTTTCGACGGGTCCGGCTCTGAGAGAATCTGATTCAGCGGTGAGCGCGGAGAATTCAAGTCTTCTTGGATTTGCTCATAGTGCGCGTTAGCTTGCCGGAATGCCGTCTGCAATCCCGGTGTCGCCTGGGCCGCGTCCATCATGGCCTGATCTGTCGCGCCGATAACCTGTTTGAGCATCCCTTGCGCCGTAGTGGAAATGGCCAGTTCTGGCGAGCGCGACAAGTCGAGTAATGCGCTTCGGAGTTTCTGAGAGTCCGTAAAAGTCGCCGAATCGTCCAGATTGTCTATGCCGTTGAGAACTCGCGTCGCCGTCTTTGGGTCGAGTCCAGCCTTTCGCAAAACATCGGAGTCAGATAGAACCTTTTGCGCCGTGGCCTTTACAGAAGCAAGGTCAACCGTGGTGCCTTTGGCCGCTGCATCCACCGCCGCATAGTTTGCGTCTGCCTGAGTTAGCTGCGCGTCGAGAGCCGTCTGTACGCTCTTCTGAATTGCCGCACCACGCGAAGCAAGGTCCGGCGTTGTGGGAGAGAACTTGTCCGCCATGTCCTCGACGTGCGAAACAATCGCGTCCTGACTCGCCTTGATCGCCGTCTTTACATCGGAGCCGCCGACAACCGCCCGCTCGCCAGAGCTTTGAACGGCCCGCGCCCCGACGTTTTCCGTTACCTGGGCCGCTGTTACCGGGATGCCGTTCTGATCTGCGTAGGATTTTAATTGCGCCGGCGTGTAGTTATCCGGTGGGTCCGCGCCCCTGGGTGTATTCATCGTTTTGGCGAGTGGTGCGCTTGTGGCCGATTTGATGCTTTCCCCAACACCCGCCACACCGCCCGCCAGTTCAGCGCCGCCTGTTAGCCGTTGCTGCCATGCTTCCGGAGTGTTGGCCGTTCCTGCGCTACCGATGTCGTAAGCGCCTTTGCCCGCGAATCCTGCCGAAACTACAGGCAGCGCCACTTTAGCCGCTGTGCCGATCGCCCCCGGTACTTTGCTGAGTGGCCCTAAAGCCATCGTTCCAAGACCTACCGGCGTGGTCATTGATGAACCCATGTCCGCCGTGCTTTGGGCCGAGCCTGCAAGGAACGTCTTGACGGCCGCTTTTGTGGGACTGTCGCCTAGATGCTGCTGTGCCTTAGTGTCGAAGTCATTTGTCCCTGGGATGTATGGCTCTCCGAAAAGTTTCTCGAATGCCGCGCCCCGAACAATGTCCTGGGTGGTGATGCCATCCGGCAGAACGTTGTCGAGTATCGGCGTCTGCGTCGCCCATTTCCATGCGCGAGATAGCAAGCCGGGTTGTTGCGCCTGCTGCGCTGGTTGGGACGCCGTCGCACCTGCCTGCTTTGCGAGTGCCGCATAATCCACGCCGCCCCCGCCCGTTGCCTTTGCCGGAGCCGGTAACGAGCTAGTAGCGCCCGCCTGCTTTGCCAGTGCTGAATAATCGACGGGTGCCTGCTGCTGCGGAGTGTTGTCGCCATTCGCCATTACGGAATTCCCGCGAGTTTCTTGAACTTGTCCGCACTAGCCTGGTCTGCAAAGAAGTGCGAGCCGCCTTGTGGGTCTTTGACAACGATCTGTCCGCCGCTCTGTGCCGCCGCGCCTGTCGCATAAGACGGCGGATTAGGGTCGCCCGCCTTGTCTCTCATGTAATTTATCTCTGACTGGAATCCGGCCTTGAGTGTGGGGCCGTCCATTTTCTTCTGATTGGCAAGGTCCTCAAAGTGTTCCAAGAGCTGCGCCCCGCCCCTGTTGCCGACGTGCGCTTGCTGCAAGAGCGTGGTGGAGAGTCCGAGCTTCGCGTTGAGCGCCGCATACTCCGGGTCGCCAGAACCAAATTTGCCAGCAAGGAAGTCATTCCAGCGCGAAGCCAAAGGTCCGAGTTTGCCCTCCGAGTCAAGGTTGTTGATTAGTTGCATGATGCTCTGGTCTGCCGGGTCTTTCGATGCAGGGTCGCCCGGTTTCAAAGCAAGATTCAACCAATGCCGTGCCGCGAGCGATTTATTGACAACGTCATCGGACGCCTGCATGTAATCACGCATCCCGATCTGGTCCGCCTGAGACTTCGGCAGCACAACCATGTTGCCCGAGCGCGGGTCTATGCCTGTGACAGCCTTCATGTCGGCCTTGTCCCTGGCCATTTCAAAAGTTTGCGCCCTAATCGCATTGACCTGCTCGCGTTGCGCTTGCGTCGCCTGACTCGCCTCTGTGCCAGCCAGAAGTTTGTCAACGTTTGCGAATTCCTGAGGGCCGTCGTTAGGTTGGAGTTGAAAATAGCTTGGGACAGGCTTCCCCGGATTCAAGACAGCCCACCTTGCCGCGAGTCCCTGATTGATCGTAGCGACGTTTGTCGGCGTGAAGCCACCGATGGTTTCGCCGCTGATGGCGTTCACCAATTTTCCAGAGACGGGCTTCCATGCATCCAGTTTGATGCGCTCTTGTTCCTGGGCTTCTTTGACAAGCTGGCTCCCCATCGCGAAGCTATTGGCTATCGCGGTGGCTTGCGTGTCCCCTGGATACTGCAAGGTGATTCCCTGCGGTAATTTCGTCCCAGCCTTAGACTCTGCCGTTATTTCGTTCTGCCACGCCGTTTGCTTCGCCATCGGGTCTTGAATGGAAATGACGTTGAGTAACCGACCGCGATACTGATCGTTCTGCTTAACCTGGGTGTCGAGCGTGTCCTGATTCGCGATGGCATCGTTCTTCGCCGTCTCGCTGATCTGCTGCTTCGCCTGCCGAATCTGCGCTTCTAACGCCTGCCGCCCCTGCCCGCTGCCGCCTGCCTGCGAGAATAACGGTCCTAGCGTGCTCTGGTCCTGCCCTGGGGTCCATTGTGAATATGCCTTAGTCAATGCTGCCTGGTCTTTGACCTGTTGCTGCCTCTGCTGATTCTCAAGCTGGGCCGCCTGAATTTGCTGTTGCCCCATTGCCACTTGCTGCGCTTGCGCGTAGTCCTGCAAAGGCGATTGGGGGCTTTTTATCATTAAAGCCGGGAATTGTGAGTAACCGCCCATAACTTGCCTCCTCCGTCTAGCGCCGTCGCCGTCCTTCGCGCTTTGCCATTGCTGGGCTGCTTTCCTTTAGGTATGAATCTGTTTCAGGGTCAAATCCCTGGCCGGATTCCGCTAAGTCTTTGGCGATCTTTCCAACCTCGACAACCTGAGCGTGCGGCTTCATGCCGTGCATTTTGAGTGCGTACTCGCGGTTTTCGGGGCGTGCAAGGAAGTAGGCCACTTCCGGCGCACCGAGCCGAGTAATCTCATGCACCGCTTCCGGTGAGAGTGTCAAACCATCGTTGGTGGCCGCGTTGAGCGTTTGGGCAGCGTCGGGGTGAACCGCTAGCAGTCTTTTGCTCTTAGCCTCGAATGTTGCGTTACTCATTGCACAGCTCCTCAATGGTCTGAGCCGCTGGCAGTTTCAGGTCCGCTGGGTTTCGCACCCATCCGCTTTTCATAAGGTCCGCCTCTTGCTTTTTGCAGAGAGCCAAGTCGATAGGTGCTGGGTTGGATTGGTCCCATCCGAGAGGAATAAAGCAAGTCTTATAGAGAAACTGCTCTTTGATCGCCTGCGAGTCTCTCGCACCGCTGGTGATTCCCAAAACGCCGTTCTGTGCTGCCATGTCCGCCGGGATGGGGTAGCCGGGATTCTTTTCATCGGCTTGCCGCAAGGGAATCGCTTGCCCGTCCGGTCCCTTGCGATAGGCTTTGTGATACATGACTCGTGGATATTCCGAGAAAGTTTCAGCCACCGCAGCCGCATAGTTTTCGTCAATCTGGTTTATCTGTGGAGGCTGTGGGCGATTGCCGCCAAGAGCAACCAATTTCCCGCTCCCCGGAAATGTCTCCCTGCTACCGGGTCTTGGCGGAAGGTCCATAGCTCTTGCAGTTTCTTCGTCTCTCCTGCAAGAGTCGAGCTTCTTTGGCTTGAACACGATTTGCTGTGCGCTTACTTGCTGTTCCAGTTCCATGTCTGTTTTCTCCTAAAAGAGTTCCACTTTGATTTGTTTACGCATCCGGGGCCGTTCGCTGGCTGGCCGCTCTGCACCAACCAAGTCTGCCGCCAGTTCGTAAAGATTGACTGTTGGACATTCGTCGCGCATAGGTTCCATGTTGATTGGCTTCTGTGCTTTGACTGCGGACGTGTGCGCCTGCGATTCCCTGAGCATCGCTGCGTGCCGTTCGTCCATTTCGTCCTGAACCCGTTTGCGTCTCGCCTGTTCATCGGGCCGCTTGGCTAGTTCCGCATCAATCAGCAATCCGCCTGCGAAGTCCGCCCACGTCGGGCTAACCGGGTCTGGAACCGCTTCCCTTAATTCCGTCCAAGTCTTCGGCCCTTCACTGAGTAGCTTTTTGCGGATTCGCGTCCGTTCCTTCGCTTCTACAAGTGCATCGTGATAGCTGAGTCCTTCCGCGCTGATTTCGCCGCCCGCGTTCGCCGCCTTGAATCCGTTGAACCATCGCTGCCAGTCCGTGAGCTGCAATTCGTGGAGTATCCAGACGGCCCGCTCTTGTTCGTCAGGTGATAGCAAAAAATACCCCCATTCCAATTTGTTCCAATGCTGGCCCGATTCCTTCCCAAGCGGGTCTTCGATCAGGTGACGTGGTATTCCGCCAAACAGAATCCGGGTGATAGGCGCACGCTGCATCAGGTCCTGAAGCCTCACGCTTTCCGGCCATCCCGGATGCGCCATTTGCTCTTGTAGGCTGTCCCATGCGTGATGGATAAGGCGTTGCCATTCTGTTCTTTCCAGTTCCTTGAGTATCTCGACGGCCCTGGCCTGGTCCTCGGGGTCCATCTGGCCTATGGCTGCTAACAAGGCGCATCCTCAGGTTGCTTGCTGTTCCGCTTCGCTAGGAGCATTACTAGCTCTGCTTCCAGTTCCTCCGTGCTGTGCCAGTTTTTCTTGCGTGCCACTTCGACTTGCATGGGCTGTACCTGCCCTAGTTCCTCGGCGCACTGTGCCTGCAATTCCCGTATTTCGCGGTCGAGCGCCGCATCATAGGCATATTCCTCGACAACCCTTGCATTCTCACCGTTGCCCAAGCCTTTGTACGTCCGCACCAACATGCCGGTAGCGCCGCCTGGTACGTCCGCCATCGACGGGTCCGACGCCCGCGCATCCCTGATCGCCAAGCATCTACCGTGCTGATCTGCCAGCACCGCTAGCCTGTATTCGCGTCGAGCCAGGTTGTTTTTGAGCGCCCGATTCGTCCAGATTGACTCCAATTCAGTCACCCGAGCCGAGAATGCCGGATGCTGCTTCCACACATGGAGTGTCTTACGCGAAACACCCAAGGATTCGGCTATTTTTTCGTCTGTAAGCCTATCCTCGGCAACAAGTTGCGCCGCCGTCTCCCGCTTTGCGCCTAAACGTCTCATCTAGAGATTCTGTTACCTTTCGTTACATCCAATAACCCCTACGTGCATCTATGCCAGTTAGTTTTTGCCGCCCTTTTCGCCAGCCCTTTGGAATGCCGCAAAACGAGCCGTGGCCGGACGATTCACCACCACGGGCAAGGCATTCTGACTTGCATCAACGTGCCTGGGTTGAGCCGCCACACGAGCCAGCCGATTAGCCTCAACTTGCTGGCCCACTTTAGCGTTGCGAGCATCCGCCGAGTGAGCGTTCGTGGGCTGCGCAGCCATGTTTCTGTTATTTCTGTTTTGCGCGTTGAGGTGGCTTTGTGGAACCCGGTCCCCTCCGCGTGTGCTGCCGCTGCTGTTTTTTGCCATGTTTCCTCCCTAATCGAATTGAACTTCGAACTCCCCTGGGGTCCCGCTCACCGTCAACGCTAGGCCGTTGGCGAACGATACTGGACGGCCCGAAGTCAAAAGATGTTGGCCCGCCGCCACCACTAGCGGGGTTGCGCCGAACATCGTCCGGTAATTCCCATTCACGTCTGGACCATCTTTAACGGTGTAGGCATACGCCGTACCCGTTGCGATGCCGATAACGTCGTAGAGCTGGCCGCCGCCAATCTTTACCTGCACCGTGCTGGCCGCCGCGTTGACTACCGTTACCATGCCCTATTTCTCTTTCTTGGAACGCTGTTCAAAAAGTTTCATCAGCGGGTTGTCGGGGTGAAGAGGGTTGAGCACTACTTCTGCGGGCAGTGGATTGGCTTTGGCGTCACGCTCTGCCTTTTCACAAAACAACCGATCTATCACGTTCCATATCTGCGAGCGCAATGGCTCCGTAAGCGGTTTCGCGCCAGTTTCGACGGCCACAATCTTCGCTTCGGAAACTCCCGCCGCGTCCGCCAATTCCGCGCGGCCCAGGCCGAGCAGCACGCGGAATTCAACCAACCGCTGGACACTCCACATCGCATCGGAGTAGTCACCACTCGGATTGAGCCGTAATTGGTCGCTCATAGAATTTAGCTCGCTGGCTTTGTGCTCTTGCGGTCCGGCAAGTTCAACTCTTCCAAATCTTCGGTGAATCCAGCCGTACGCAATTGCTCTGCTTCTTCTGCACTTTGCGGATGCCGCGCTATCACTTGCCCTGACTCAACAGCCGCCGCGAGCCGCCCAACCAAAATCGCGTCATCGACTGCTCGGCGGCTACCGGCGACTTGCGCGCTGGTTGGGGTCATGGAAGGATTCACGACTACGTCTGCGTTCGCGGGGATATAGAGAACCATCTTTGCGCCTACCCGTGGATTTACTCCTTCAAGGCGCGAGCACATCTCCATAGCTTTTTCGTTTGCTTCAACCGCCGCTAACTCAGCATCAAGCCATTCCTTCGTAGCAACATCGCCGGGACGCACATTGGCTTGCAGTCGCCCGATTAAACCGCGCAAATTTTCCGCATACCTTCGCGCTGGCGGACCTATTTCCCGCGCCAGCCCTTCATGCGTCCCAACCCCGAGCTTGTCAGCGATTTTCCTGGCTTTGGCTCCTCCGGGCTTCCAGCTATATTCGGCCTGCGCCACTTTGACCGCATTAAGAACACGCTTCCATGCTTCGTCCGAAAGATTGTGGCCGCCTTTTCCAGTTTCAAACTGAGAGAGCATCGGATGCGACACTCCCGCTAGGCCGCCAAATTCCGTTAGGGTCAATCCAAGATGCTTCCGAAAATCGCGCACTAGCTTGCGTCGCTCGCGGATTGGAATGTTTTCCGGCATATCAAGTCCTCGCCTTCGATCTGAAGCGTATCAACAAAAAGATGTTGATGCAATAGCGAATTTATGAGAGACTGAATTACATCAACAAGTTCTTGTTGATGGCAAGGGAAGGCCCGGAACGTCGGGGGACGTGGCCGGGCCGGAATGCAGGAACTAAAGGAACGATATGGATACTCGTTGTAACACCAATCCTCAAAACAATCAAGAGTCTCTGTGCCGGGAACTGCGGGATAAATCCCCGCTGGTCCGCTGGTGGCTGTGCATGAAGCCGTATGAAGGCGAAGCACCCAAGAATCGCCCCAGTTGGTTGCGGGTGCCATCGAACGCCGAGATATACCGCAGCCGGGGTGCCGCATGAGCAAAGTCCAAGAGCTTGACCGCCTCATGTCCAAAGACTTCGATCATGCTTCTGGTGCCGGTCCCTGGGTGCCTCTGCCCGATGTAATCGCTCTGGGCATCGGCCCCTACTCGCGACGATTCCAAGACCTACGCAAAGTCTATGAGCCAATGGGCTTCGACGTGGAGAATCGCGTCGAGCGTGGCGGTGATGGCGTCACACGTAGCTGGTACAGGAAATACCGAAAGACATTCCCTCAGGCCGAGCGCCCGGAGTCACCGCGCCAATCTCCGCAGATTCACAAGGCCCGCAAATCTTCTGGCGCATGGAAGGCTCAAACCATCTTCACAACGAAGTCTTGGGAACAGGTGTGCGCCGAGCGTAACGCCAAACTGGCCGCCGAGCCTGCCTTTGAGTTGGTGCCATGAACGAGCCAAATGCTTATCTCACTATCCTTCGGATGCTCACCCCGGGGTATCAGTTCAGAGCGCACCGAAGGCAACAGACGCGGCGTTCTTCCAACGTTGGAATATCGCAGCATCCTCCGCGCCAGCGCCGACGAACGGTTTGCCGCCTCGCGCAAGACTGGCAAATGCCTTCACGTAACCGCCTGGGACGCAAAGCGGAGTGCAAGGTCTATAACGCTGTCAGCCACATTCAGGCGTCGGGGACCAACCCTACCATTCCCATGATCTCCCGGTTGATAAGGAAAGACTCTCGACAGGTTCGCCGCATCATTAAGCGCCTGGAGCTGGCCGGGCCGCTGTCGTGGCTGCATCATGCCGCCAAGTACCGCAACAATCGACGCCAATACGTTCCCATCCTTCTGCGGTGGGAGCGCCTTCGGCAAGTCGAAGACGTGACGCCGATCAGCGCCGCAATCGAGCCGGAAGTTATTCTTCATTCTTCAAACGAACCTACCCTGTCCAGTACCCTCGAACCTACCCTCACGAAGTCTTTAAGCATTAAAAGCTTTGGGAAAGAGGAACAGATTCAAACCGAGTGCGCGCGCGCACGTTCCAACGAACGCGCGTCCGTTCAACTGCCGGACAATTCCAAGACAAACAGCGGAGAAACCCAACCCCCTCCCCATGATGACACTGTGGCCCAATGGGAGACTGAGGCAGGCTTACGCATACCGGAGAAAGACGTGTTGTCCGTCGCCCGCCTGATATTGGTGCGCTGTGGCCTATTCGCCGCCAGGAGTGTGTTGGAAGCGTCGCCGGAAAGCATCTACGACGCATTAGGCGAAGTCTGCGCCTTCTGGGGCAGCAATCAAAACCGCGATGACGTTCTGGGATGGGAACCCGCCGAGAACCTTGATCGCTGGTTTCTCGCCTTCCTGATCGAAACCGTCTGGAAGAGAGCCACAAAGCCAGAACGCCATTGGAGAGCCTTCTATGCGGCTGCCATTCTCAAGATGTTTCGCTCGCAGAAGTCCATGTTCGGCGCACTCGCAAGGTATCAAAAACGCGATGAGCTGTACCGAAAGTGGTACAGGGAGCCAGACGTGGCTGCATGGACGCCTGAACGCATCCGCGAGTACCGCGAGAAAGCGGGCCGCGCATGATGATCTCGGGACTGGACCGCCGCGATTGCCAAAATTGCCCGAAGAAATTCTATGTCCTGGCCGGTAGCAAGCGAGACGTGTGCTGCGCCTGTGAATCGCAGCGCCGCCAATTCAGGAAACGGAGTGCGAAATGACAAACGCGCTCCAACCTGGCCTTGTGTTAGACTCCGCGCCGGAGGCAACCGCGTCAGCCGATGGAGGGAACATCGCGCGACGGCGGTTTCAAGATGGAAGTGTGATTTCCAAAGGCGAATGGTGGTACGGGCGCTACCGCGAGCGGTTCCTTGACGCCGCGGGAAACGAGCAGTGCGTTCGGCGTTCTGCGCGTTTGGGCAAAAAGAAGGAAATGACCAAGCCTGACGCGAAGCGCGCACTGGACGCAATTCTCGCTCCGTTCAATCTGGCTTCTTATCGTCCGGGGCGCATAGCTACGGTGGAGCAGTTTTCGGAGAATTGGAAAAGGGAAGTGCTCGCCAAGCAAGAGCCTTCTTCGATCCGTTCTGCGAATTCGCATCTCCGCTGCTACGTTCTGCCGTTCTTAGGCAAAGTCAAACTCCACGAGTTGAGCGTCGAAACGCAGCAAGGATTCGTGACCAGAGTAGGCAACAAGGTGTCACGAAAAACTACACTGAACGTGATTGCGACTCTTAGCTCGATGGTCAGCACAGCCAAAAATTGGGGGTACATCACGGAAGGAATTGACACAAAGAAGCTCGCCTTCCCAAAACGCGGGATGAAGTACGAAGCGCGATGCTTTACGGTGGAAGAGTTGCGCCGCATCTTTGCTGCGGCCTCGAACACATGGCGCGTGCTTTACTGCATCCTCACGATGGCAGGATTGCGAGCTGGTGAAGCCCTCGGACTGCAATGGCAGGACATCGACCTCGACAAGCGGTTGCTACATATCAGGCGGTCCGCCTGGTGCGGAAAAATCAAAACCGCGAAGAACGAATCCAGCGAAAGTATATTACCGATTCCCGAACCTCTCGCTGAGATTCTCCGGCAATATCGCCAAGACTGGAAACCGAACCCCACAGGGTTTCTCTTTGCCACTCGAAACGGTCGGCCACCGTCGAGCAACAAGGTGCTCGAATATCATCTGGGGCCGCTGCTCGACGCACTGGAGATTGACCGCCGTGGTTTGCACGCCTTCCGGCACACTCATACAAGTCTGCTTTTGGAGAGCGGAGCAAACATCAAAGTCGTTCAACGCCAGCTTCGTCACTCTGACGAACGTACGACGTTGGGAATCTATGCTCACGTTATCGGGGACGCACAGAGGCAGGCTGTCGAGAAAGTTGCTTCGATTCTGGACCCCAATGGACCCCAACCGGAGCCTCAAACAACGCTAGTTCAATGACTTGGCGGCGTACGGACGTGGGTTCGATTCCCATCGCCCGCTCCATAAAGCCTGTTGATGCAGTTGGCTTTACTGGCCTCTTCCCTCGAAATTAGCCCATAAAACGCTATGTTTTGGACGCAGATGGACGCGAATACTTATCGAGAGAGTTCAGTTGGACGCGGAACTACGGCCGTCCGGTTTGAGTGGTTGGCGGCTGCGTGAAGGACTCTCCGCGGACAGAATCTAAAGTTTAGACTTCATTGAGAAGCGAAAATGGGGCCATCTCGACATAGAGATGGTCTCGTCTTTTCCTGATTCTGGCGTCGGGGCGAACTAGATTGGATGTTACACGATAGGTCACGTCCTTTGGGGATTACAGAAAACGGCTTTGAGGGACATGCAGCAATCTGAGAAGATGGAGGGCGTCACGCACAAAACCTCTGAGGGGATTTCAGTGTATTCGACCGAGAAAATGCTCGTGGATCAGTTTGTGCGCGTTCTGGGTAGCGAAGGGAACCCATGGGGGCCTGTGTCCGTGTCCTGCGAGTTTTTTTATTCTCGCGGTAGAACAGACGTTCTGGCTCTGGCTGATGGGAACCTTCTGATCGCATTTGAGGCTAAGCTGAAAGATTGGCGGTGCGCGCTTGATCAGGCGTACCGAAACACCTGCTTCGCTCACAAATCCTACGTAGTTGTGCCGAAGGCTACTGCGCTCACGGCTTTCGCCTATGTTGCGGAGTTCAAGCGGCGGGGCGTCGGCCTGTGCTACGTGGACAATGTTGGTGGAATCAGCGTGCTGGAAGAGCCCGAGGTTTCTACCCCCATCGAACCCTGGATCGCTAACCAGGCCGCGATCCACGTTCGGAGTGATCGCGAGGCGGTCTGATGCCTGCTCCCACCCTCGAGGAAATCGCTCGCGCGATTTGCACGGGGAGCGGTCATAAATTTGACAAAAAATTGGGGGAAGGTGCGTTCAAAGAAGCCTTTCTGGTTACGACCCCGGCCAAAGAGCTCAGAGCATTAAAAATATTGAAGCCGGGGTTGGCTTCTGAGCGAACCCAGCGAGAAGTTGAGGCGATGACCCGGTGCCGGCATGCGAATATCGCTTCGCTGGAAACGGTCGCCAACTTCACTCACTCATCCGTGCAGTACACGTACCTGGTGGAGGAATACATCGGTGGCGGCACGCTGGACGAGCGTTTGCAGAAGGGGCCGGTTTCACGCGAATCGCTACTCCCGATGGGCGCTGCGTTGATAGAGGCCGTTGCACATGTAGCCGCGAACGACTTGGTTCATCGCGATATCAAGCCAGCGAATATTCTTTTCCGAACGACTGGTCAACCGGTTCTCGTTGATTTTGGCCTGGTCCGTGATCTTCGGAAATCATCCGTCACCGTTACGTGGGCCACTTGCGGTCCCTGCACCCCGTTGTATGCTTCTCCTGAACAACTGACCAACGACAAGGCGATCATCGGGTGGAGATCAGATCAGTTTTCGCTTGGCGTTGTGCTCGCATTTGCAGGTTTAGGAATGCACCCGTTCGCTAGACCTGGAGATGACCCGGCACAGACTGTCTCGAGAGTGGAAGCCCGAGAAGGTCCTTCCGCGGAGTTCATCGAAGCGGCGAAAAAATTTGCCCTGCCGGTCTTAACTCGAATGGTGGGCAACTGGCCAGTGGAACGGATCAGAAAGCCGGCCGATTTGCTGAGCGCTTGGAAAGGTCAAGGGGGATCGTAACTAACAATGCCTGCGTTTCACCAGATGGGAAACGATTCGGAAAATTTGCTAGCGGAACCTGACCTAGGCCGCTACCAGGGCTGTGTTCTTAGCCCCGTGAACGACGACAAAGGGAAAATTGCCGGGCAGTTGGCGCGACTTCGAGAGAGAGCCGGATTCCGCACGGTCTTTGACCCACAGTTGTACATGCCGCGCAGCAATCAGGGGTTCCTCCGGGAATGGGACTATTTCCCGAAAGACGTGGACACTGCCGATTTGACTTCAGGCGCTTGGTGGGACTCACTCAATGAAGCGATCGCGGGGACGGTAAGGGAACTCAAGCCGGGAGCAGTGTGCTCTCCCGCCGTGATCCCCAAGATTTATCCCGATGAATATTTCTCTCAATTGGTGCGAAGCGCGGCGGTGCTACGCCAAAAGCTGACTGGAACAGGTGTGACGACGATGCAGACCGTCGTGACGAGCCTCGCAGATTTAGCCACCCCTGGGCGCGCGATGAAGATTGCTTCGATAATGTCGGATGCCGAGACCGACGAATGCTTTCTGGTTTTTGTTGGCGACACGGAGCCTAGACGCGAGTTGAGTGAACCTGAGGAATTAAAGGGCGCCATGAAACTGATCGCGGCACTTGAAGGCGCCGGCCAGCGAGTGCTCGTGGGATTCTGTTCTTCCGAGTTGCTGCTATGGAAAGCGGCTGGTGCGACTTCGTGTGCCACAGGAAAATTCTTCAATCTTCGCCGGTTCACACTTTCGAGGTTCATGGAACCTAGCGGGGGCGGCGGCCAGTTGCCCTACTTTTTTGAAGAGGCACTTCTAGCTTTCTTGCGCCAATCCGACTTGATCAGAATCCAGCAGCGTGGGCTCTTGAGCGCTGCCTCCAACGCTAACCCCTTCACGAAAACGATTCTTGAGTACTTTCCTCAGGGCAAGGCTTGGGTAGCGTTGGGCTGGCGGCAATTCATGTACTGGTTCGCGGACGTGGAAGAACGGCTCCGCACCGGGACGACAACCGCCGAAGATCTGATGCTTCAGGCCGACGCAAATTGGGGCCTGATTCAGCAGAAGCCACAGGTGCTCATGGAAGAGCGCCAAAATGATGGACAGTGGGTAAGGCAGTGGCTACGAGCCTTAATTGAGTTTCCGGATTTCAAGTAAGGGCAGCAACTTCGATGATCGCGTCCTTGTGATGGGTAAGAGGTGGTCGCTGGAGGACTCAATGGGAATTCACGATCTACCGAAGAAATGGCGCGCGCGAGCCGATGGAGACGCTGGGCTGTTGGCGTGCGCTGATGAATTAGAAGCGCATCTGTATGGAGCTACGCTTTGTTTCGTTTCAGAAGGTCAGGAGATAGGTCTGGAAGTGATTCTACCCGATCCCGTTTTTCACGCGACGATTACGAAGTCAAGCTCTTGCACGCTTTCGACGAAGAGCGGAGACACGCGTAGAGCCGTCCTCGTGTTTGACTGACGCGCATAAACGAAGCTCGATGAGACACCGTGCTAACTCGACTGGTTCCGGGTCGGCTTGGTCAGATCGGGGTTATTTTCTTTAGAAAGGCAACCAGTCTCTCTACGCGGGAAATGAGTAAAAGTTGCCGCCCCGGGTAGTAGTGAGTGACGATGCCAGCCAAACCCAAATTCGGTGACCACAGTCCCGGTTTCGGCGTCGGCGCGTGGTACCACACTCCAGCCCCACTGAAGCCACCTGGGTGTCTCCCGTCCTGCGCTGGTAGGAATTTCAAAAGGAAGTTGCGGCGCGACTTAAAGTCGTAAGGCCGCCAATACTTGCCGCGCTCGATGTTACCCCAGAGAGGAGACGCCGCAACGACTTGGGCATTAGGTCCCAACGACTGTCGTGTGTCCGCCGGAAAGCCGATAGCTGCAACCGATGGAAGAGGCTTCGGCAGTGTGACTGATTCAGCCAATTCATGGAGACGAACGTTGTGCTCCAGTTCTATGGTTGGAGACACGATCAGCACTGCCAAGTCATCCGTCGGATGCTGGAATCGATCAAAAATACGAACTCGCCAAGGGGGCTCAATTTTTCCTGTCTGGGGCGAGCGCTGCCACCAATCATTGCGTTTGAGCGTACCAGTTGGCCGGAAGAAAAATCGCAGATCCTTGTCGTCTGTGTTTTTTACGACGTGATTTGCTGTTAGAAGTATGCAGTGACCGCGGAATCGAATCGCCACACCAGTTCCGAGTCCCCCACCCAAATCTGCGACGATTCCCACGGTGTGCCAATAGAGCGCCTCCTCGATCCCCTCCATGGCGTTCTTTTTCAGTTCGAAAGGCTCGATCTCGTCTCGGATTCGTTTGGTCCTGGCGATGGGTTGGGCTCCTCCGTTGCGACGATTCTATGCTGGATTGTCAGTTCAGGAAAACAAACAGTTGGCCCTTACGCAACACTCGCACAGTCGGCAGCCGTGGGCAGGTGACACAGAAGCAGGTTTCCGAGAGGTAAGAGCCTTGCGCTTCGAGATCGTTGCTCAGGGCGCGGTGTCTGTGCGGACACAATGGCTTTAGATGCAGGAGTGACCCAGGACCGGGAGATTCTCGGCGCGGGATCAGGCCAATCTAAACTTTAGACTTCATCGAGCGCAGATAGTAGAATCCCCGCATCGCGGGGCGTTTCGTGGGGAATGGAGACAAGTCGCCAAGGTTTCCCCAGAGAGCGCGTCCCGCTCACAATCCCTTCGGAGTCAGGACAGATCAACCCTATGCAGATGGAAGCTAGTGACCTAGCCCGTCTACGTTCCCAGGCTGCTCGTGGAGAGCTAATCTTGTTTACCGGTGCAGGTTTCTCCGTCGGCGCTAAGAACCTTTCGGGACATCTGCTTCCCACGTCTGGTGAGTTGAAGCGTGAGCTTTGGCGGCTCTGTTACCCAGACGAAGCATTTGACGATTCGAGCGCTCTAGGTGACCTATACAGCGCGGCGCTTCGTCGGAGTAAGACTGAACTCGCTAGGCTCCTGCAGGACAGGTTGACGGTAGATCCTGAAACTTTGCCTGAATACTACCAAACACTCTTTAATTTCCCTTGGTTCAGGTGCTACACACTCAATGTAGACGATTTGGAATCCGCGGTCGCTCGGAAATTCGGGCTTGAACGACAACCAGTTTCCATTTCAGCCAGGGATACCGATGTTTCGAACCTTCCGGGAGTGCTGTTCTCGGCCCGTGGGTTGGAGGTGGTCCACCTGAATGGACTAATTCCCGCGGCCCCGGAGGGCCTAACCTTTTCGGAAACGCAGTACGCGGAAAGGATCGGCAATCAGGAACCTTGGTACTCACGATGCGTCGTTGACATCACATCGCGCCCGGTAGTGTTCTTGGGAACGGTTTTGAACGAAGCCCTACTTTGGCAGCATATGGAGCTTCGTAAAAGGCGAGAACACCTGGGCAGAGATTTGCGACCCACTTCAATTTTGGTTACCAAAGAACTTTCCCACCCTCGTCGGGAAATTCTGCGCGATCTGAGAATCAATTGGGTGCAGGGTACCGCAGAAGAATTCGCCACGGAGATTCTTGATCAACTCAGGAAAGAGGTTTCTCAAGGGTTCGTATTTATCCGACGACACGTAGAGGGACGTCAGTTTGGATATATACCGTTGGTGAGTCAGTTGGTTGCCGAACGGCCAGATATGCAAACCGAATATCTTCTCGGAGAGGAGCCGCTGTGGAGTGACATTCTTTCGGGGCGTGCCGTCCTGCGAGCCCATGATCAGTTACTGATCGAGCTGTCTGAACAAATATTAGCTGGCAAGCATCCAAATACGGCTTTGGCGATCACGGGAACGGCAGGGACAGGCAAGTCAACTGCCTTGATGAGCTTGGTTGCAAAATTATCGGGCAATGGAATACCCGTCTTGTGGGTTGATAAGGATTCCGAGATTAGCCCCTCGAAAATGCGTGCCCGGGTACGCGATGCCCATTCACCAATTGTCCTTGCTATCGACGATGCCGACATGTACGGGAAGGAATTGGCAAATCTACTCTCCGACTTGGTTTCGGGAACCGGGGACTTCTTGTTCGTATTCGCTGCGAGGTCAAGCAAGATGGATGCGATTACCGCTGCGTCCGGAGCTGGCAGCCGCTTCAAGATTGCTGAACATATCGTGCCCCCACTGAATGATACAGACATTGATGGCCTGATCGCGGTTCTCGCCAAAAATAACAGACTAGGAATTTTGACAGGAGCGTCAAACAGCGAAAGAAGAGCTGCATTTCGGGATCAGGCCGGCAGACAGCTTCTTGTGGCAATGATCCAAGCGACGTCAGGTGCGAACTTCGAGAAGAAAGCACAGGACGAATATCTCGAACTATCAGGTGTGCAGCGCTATGCGTATGCCCTAATCGCCGTGGCCAGCTCCTTGCGGTACAGGATTACCAGAGACGAAATTTTGCTTGCCAATGCAGATTCACACGAGGAAGCCCTTGTGGCCTTGGAGCGACTTGTAGCCCACCATTTGGTGATCGTTAGGACAGCGACATGGGAGTATAGGTGCCGTCACCGGATTATTGGAGATTTGGTTTTCGACAAGCTTAAAGAGCTTGGTGAATTGAGTGAAGTAATTGTCGGGCTTGCATGGGCTCTTGCAACCAAAGTCGGGCTTCCCGTAGACCGGCATTCGAGGATTACACAGTTCCTCGTTCGCCTAACCAATCATGATTTTCTGTTGCGGACAATTGGATTTATGAATGCCCGAGAACTCTATGTCCGTTTAGAGCCAGTTTTGTCTACTGATTACCACTACTGGCTTCAGAGGGGGTCTCTTGAGGTTGAGGCCGGCGATATTCGCAAGGCGGAGAATTTTCTGAGCACTGCACGTTCACTGGGTCCCAGCGACTTCAGAGTCGATACCGCGTATGCCTATATGCTCATGCGCAAAGCTTGGGAATCGCCCCTGGACATCCATGCCGAAGAAATTTTAGCTTCGGGTATGCAGGAGCTTGAGGCGGTGATCGAGAATTCAGGCGACGCCAGCGAGTATCCGTATCATGTTCTCGGCACTCAGGGCATGAAATGGGCGCGCCGAGCGATTCCGGACAGAGAAATTAAGCGAGTTTTCTTGCAGAAGTTATTCGAAACCGTTGAGCAGGGGTTGAAACATCATCCGCGAGTGGAAAATTTGATCAACCTTCGGGAAGAACTCAAAAAGGAAATCCTACTGACAGTCGCCACAGGATAGGCGAGGGCAAGCGAAAACCGTTCAGCTCAATTGTGAGTCTCTCTATTCATCGTTCGAAAATCATCTCTTTTCCGAACCCGGATAGCGCACGCAAAGTGACCCGCCGAATCAACTATTTGCGGTTTGCGGTCCAATGGGGTTTTCGGAACCCCTCGTGTGAGCAGTGAACTTGAACAGACTGCCGTGGGTATTGCGCGCCGGCTGTCCCTGGAGACTCTCAAGAGATTTGACGAATCTCCCAGGAACCAGCCGCAGATAGAGCTCGGTCGATTTCAAGATGGCGTGGCCCAGGTAGCCGGAAAGGAGGGGCAGTTTCTGCCGCAGGTCTTTGCCCTGTCGGACCCAAGCCTCCAAACAATGCACGGCGAAAGTGTGTCGGAGATCATGCATCCCCGGTGTCGCGCTGTAGCTGTGCTCTTGCTGAATGTGCGCCCGTGCACAGAGGCGTACAAAGTTGTATCGCAGCGTATTGCGTCTCACTGGCTTGCCGTTCGAACCGACAAAAACGAGATCCGTGTCTCTTCGCTGTGCGGCGCTTGATTGGATGTATAGATCAAGTGCGTTGCGCAGAGTGCGAGCGATCGGAAGTGTCCTACTTCGGGTTCCGTTGGGTTGTCGCAAGCTGACGAACCTGTGTGGGAAGTCGAGGTCCGATAAGCGAAGCCCAATGGCTTCGTGCACGCGTGCGCCCGTTCCATAAAGAAAAAGAAGGAAGGTTCGGATAGTCATGGGGTCCAGAAGGCGGGTCCGTTCGATAGCCATTAAAAGTCGGAGCAACTCTGTTCTGGAAAAGATGTAGGGCCGAAACGGCGGAGGGAGAGCCGCCTGTGGACGCGGCATAGGCAGTCGGGCAAGTTTGTTTCGGGACAGCCAAAACTGGAAAAAGGAGCGAATGATTTGGTATTCGCGCCACCAGGTATAGGCGGACATGCGCGAGCCACACGAGTGACGCAAAGATTGGGGGCCGGCATGCTTGGAAGAGATGTCCAGTTTTCGCATGCGGCTGCGCACAACTTCCGAGACGGTGTGTGCGACGAGCGGTCGAAGGGGTGCTTTCAACGTCATGAAAACTTGCGGGCAGGAGGAACGTGGCCGGGCGTTCTCAATGTACCGACGAAGGGCCTTTGCGAGTTCGTCGCTCAAGGGGAATTCTTGAAAACCCCCGCGCTTCGCACGGCGAACTGTAAAGCGATTAGACACCCAATCGATGTCGTTGAGAAGTAGATTCGCCGCTTCACTTCGTCGCAACCCGTACAGGGAGAACAGTATCAGGAGTGCCTTGGCACGCAGGTCACCTGGGTCGGAACCTTGTGTCGCAGCGAGGAGACGTTGAACGTCCTTCCAGATGGGCCCCTGGCGTTCAAACAATTCACGTCGCAAGGGTGGTAGTTGAATGGCGCTCGCAATCCCTGGCTGACACCAGCTGCGGCTCTCGGCATGGCGAAAGAAGGCCCTCAAGCAACTTGACTCGCTGTGGCGAGTGACCGGGTTTCGGCCTTCGAGCGGTTTGCGGCTCGCATACGCGTCGATATGCGTTAGCTGGATTCCTTGAAGTCCTCGATGTCGTCGCGAATACCATCTCAGAAAATCAGCCGCACGATAGCGACGGCCGCGAATGGTGGCTTCGGAGAGACCTTGTTCCGAGGACATTGCGTGAACGTAGTCCTGGAGGTATTTGGAGAACCGCTGAGGCAAACGCGCAAGCTTTAGTCTTCCTTCGAAGCGCAAGAATCTTCGCGCCGTTTGGGCAAAACACTTAACGCCCGTCTGTCCGGCCGCGTATTCTTTGTTTTGTTACGAAGGGTGTTCCATCGATCAGCCGCTACATCAATTTCTTCGAGCGTGACGTCACGAAGTTGGTGCAAGCCGAGGAGGTTGACGACCTGGAGGAGGTAGGTAGAGACAATGCGGATCGCGGAGCGACGAGTGCCGGTTGCTTCTAAAGAGACCAAGAAGCGTGCCCGCTCCTTTACCAATGGCGCCGACCTATGGCGCGCAAGTGCGGCGGGAAGCGAGAGATACCTCTCGAACACGGTTATATCGGGGCGTGTATTCTGGGCATCGAAAGTTCTATCGTCGCTTCCCAGGAGTGTCGTTGACCGCATTGTGGCGCTTCCTTTCTGCGAGATCGAACATTGGCGCATCTGCTGAGCAGACTGACGCTAGGTTAAGGAGTGAGCTTCTCTGAAGCGATGGCGTTTTCGATGGACAATGGCTTCCATACGAACGCCCCTATTGGCTCTCTATAGACCTTCCTAATCAGCTCAATCTCGAAAGCTGAGCTAAGAAACGTTGAGGTGTGACCGCTAGATAGGCTCCCGTCGAAGTCAAATCAATGTGTCCGAGATACGCCCCGCGGACCAGCGGGGATGTGCCTGTGCTTCCCCCGATACTTTGCCCACCGTCGCGCAGCGTTCTTGATTTCGCTTGGTCTTACGCGTCGCGGGTTCTTCAACTTCAGAAACCGCACGATCTGATTTAGTCGACACGCATAGACTCGGAGGCAGCTTAGGCCCGTTCCTCGACGTTGAAGGTGCGTCAAGAACTCTTCGCGTTCTCGAAGCAGTGGGGCCGAGCGGTGCCTATGAACACCATATTTTGCGAAAATCGTCTCAAACATCGAACATCCAGTGAAGAAATGTGATCGCCCAAGGTAAAGGAGTGTGCCGCCTTTCGGACCATTCTGCTGCGGGCGTCCGTAATTCCAGACACCCGCCTTTTAAACAAAGGGAAATGTGGTAATTGGAGGTCCGAAGGTCTTGTGGCCGACCTTGGTAGCGTCCGGGATTACAGACACCGACGCCGCACGCATCATGAATGGATTAGCGACGAGAGGTGCGTGAATCGCTGTATGCCTGCTAACGTGGTGGTCGGACAAGTGCCGACAGGAGCCAGGCTACTGTGAAGCTCTTCACGGAGCTATGGGATAGGCGGTAGGTTGCGGTTCCGGGCGGATTCCACATGTCCGATAATGCGACTCTAATCGTCCACTTGAACGGGGATGAGATTTTGGCGAGCCATAACGCCTCCCCGTTTCGTAATCGTAAGCCAGCTTCGCGTATCCAAATCTCTTGTTTGTGCTAGATTCCGTACAGGAGATAGAGTATGCGAATTGGAATGGTTTCTGTTCTCTCTGTCTTATTCCCCTTGGTTTACTCTCCACGTCCAGCAGCAGCTCAGTTCAATCCTGCCAGTTCTCAGTCCGTTCGCCAGGAAGTGTCATCAACGCCGGAGCAAGCACTGGACTCAACACTGGCGACGTTGAAGGAAGGACGCGCTTTACAGAGTCATCTAAGCCAGGGGCTTGCGCACGTAATGATGAGATTGGCGGAGGACAATCCCCGCGAACCGTGGCCCGTTTTAGTGAGCTTTACAGACAAACTTGCCCGAGAGTTGACCGGCAGACAACTGAACAATGCCCAGATAACAGCGATGCGGGAGTGCCTGATCGAAGTGATGCGCAGAACAGGAACGAGCAACGCTGGGTTGGCAAGCCGTCTCCAGCAAACGTTGATCGGTATTGGCATCGGCTCTGAGAAGACGCAACTCATTGTTAGGGACTTCATCGCGCTTAGAGAGGCCGTCCAAGGGCCAGACGATTCCCCCCTCCGTAAAGTAAACCCGCGCTGAACGCGAGAATCTGCCTAATCCTGGTTAACGCGGTTACCGTTCCAGCGCCAAAGACAAGACCAATCCAATAATGAAGCCCAAACCGGCTCCCCAAAGAGTGGGCGCTGGGTCATTTGCCACTGACTGATACCAAGAATGAGCGTTGTGGGTCGGGATGCCCATAATCGCCCCGACGACCGTCAACCCCGATGTTATTGCAACAGCTTTTGGGAGTCGTTTATCCATGATGGTTCTCAACACTACAAAATGAAGAGCCATCCAGTCTAGGTCCCGATTTACGCGGTAATCGTCCAAGTGCCGCCAGAGGCCCCGCCACAGCAAGCCTCTTCCAAAACTTAGAACCTGGCGGTACAATCTTTTTCCCGCACCTCTACGAATCCTCCGTTTCCTACCAAGAGGATTCCATGAAACCAGTTTTGACCGTCTTACGCTCCCGCATTCGTGTGGGCAGTTCTGAAACTCTTGAGGCTCAAACCGCCCTGTGCCCTCGGTGTAACCAAACCGTGTGCTTGATGTGGCCGGAATACGTTCTCCACATTCCTTTACATAGAGTCGTTTGGCTAGATTGTCCATGCTGTGCGTTCTCGCTTTGCCTCATCGCAGTAGAGCTAATTCCGGTTGCAGACGCGGAATCGCGATTCTGTCACGCAGTTGTAAATCATTTTAGTTAGAAGTACTTTGCCCCGGATGCAAACAGACAATCCAAGTTCGCGCCGTCGATATCGACACCGTCCATAACACGAGGGTTGTGACTATCGTCCGCACGCGACCGTCATCAAGATTAAGCCGCCGATTCCCGGCGCGGAGGGGCGGCGAGACGTAGGCTTGACGGTTAGAATCCAGCGTAAACGGAGGGAAAGAGAGGGCGAATTCCAAGACAGCCTAGCGCGTAAGCAGTGAACGCACAAGCGGACACTATAGCTTCGTGAGCCGAGATTGGTTTACTGACATGCTCTGCCTTGCGGACCTTGGATGCTCGGCGCAAACATGCGCCGCAAATTCCTCACTGCAACTCCGCATGTAGTTTTCCTTCATTTCCATGAGCGAACTTCCTGCGGGTGGACCTGTGGGACGGAACAACCACGCACATCGCGAGCACGCTGGACCGTGAGAACGTGTTTCGCTTATCCATGTCAGTGTGCGCGGTGTGCACCCTTCGTAACACTTGGCGCGATTTGAATAATTTACAGTCCCGGGCACAAAGCCTCCTGTGAAGGCTCCTGTTCTTTTGATTCGCACGAGTGTCAACGGGTTTCAAGATTGTTTAGTTTCGGTGCTGGTGAATCCACATCACAATATACGACTCGTGGTTGAGATGCGCGATGACCGCTTTGCACGCGGGACACTTTGGAAGATGCTTCATGAACGCCGGGGTTGGGTTCATGTGCTTGAAGCGACGACACGGCTGAGGATCTGGCATGACCATCTCAGAGCCTACCATGGCTCCCAAGCTACTGCCGCGTCACTTGCCGCTGGCTTTAAGTCTGTCGCCAAGCACTCGCGTTGACGCCAGCGCCAACACGAAAAAGTCTCCAAAATGTGAAATCGCGATCACGCGATACTGACCTTGCTAGCTATCACCCAAGAAATCCCTTGACAAGTAATTACCCACTCTAGTAAAAGCTCCGGCCAACCTACCAATCGACCGGCGGGCGGTTTCAAATAATTAACCACGCTCTCACTGGTTACGACCCGAACAGTCCGTGGACTGAAAAAACCGGAGGAGCCATGTCCCTTCCTCGCTTTGCCCTTCTTTTCCTTGCGCTCCTGTCTCTTTCCATTTTCGCACCCTGTTCACGTGGGCAAATTCCTCCCAGCTCCAGCACCACATCCACTCCTGTTCCGGGTGCGGGCCACGACTATCTCGGCGGAGTCAACGAGACGGTGAACCCTGTCAACGGCTCCGTCAGCGTGCGCATT
>Ga0210393_10000182_pt1 | contig 61791 bp, 71 predicted proteins | sample IncBWC27OmetaG_FD_160068 | JGI IMG/M metagenome (GOLD analysis project Ga0210393, IMG submission 160068) | Forest soil microbial communities from Barre Woods Harvard Forest LTER site, Petersham, Massachusetts, United States - Inc-BW-C-27-O ... | reverse complement strand
CGTTTGGACCGTGTTCGCGGTAACTTCTCTACAAATCGATTCATGACGAACTCCAGGATGAGCCGACTCCAATCGTCATCAATGTTTCCTAGCGATCTATGGTCGGACGACACTTGGCAAGCGCAATTAGACCTACATGTCGTGCACCCTCGTTGAGCACCTGATGGCGCGGCGACGCGTTGGGAATTGCGAAAGACGGTCCTAGCACCATCGATGGGCTTCGCCGTGTGACCTCTCGTACCAACTCCATTCGGGTATGAACCCCATACTTTGCCAGCAACGACGAGACGTGGAACTTCACGGTGCGTACGGCTACGTTCAGCGAGGTGGCAATCTCCTTGTTCGCTTTGCCGTGCACAATGCCACCTAGTACTTCCCCTTCGCGCCGCGTCAGCTTCATAGTTACGCTTCCAACGGAATAGCCGGCTTGCATGAGAGTCTCCGTCTTACTGGCTAAGCCCTGCAGCGCTTTCTGGGCAGCTCGTACGGTAATGATATAGTCCCCAGGCGATTGGCCGCGAACCATGCAATGCATCGCTAGCAGGCCTGCAGCTTCATCCACGGGAAGCCTTCCGCTCGAATCGGCTTCGATCTGGAAGTGCGACACTCCAGTTTCCCTGTCCTGGAAAAAGTAAAGTTCGCGGCAAGAACTCGTACCTCCAGGTTTTAATTGACGCAGCTGTATATCTCTGGGAGCCAACTTCACATAGTTACCTCATGGGCTAATGACGTGGAACTTATAATAGATAGCGATTCCGGAAGTGGGAGCAAGAACGGGGAACAACAAGATACGCTGGGAGGATTATCGGCCAAAAACTGACCTTCGCATAGACTCAATTTCGTACCAAGTCTGGCCCCCTCGTCACCGCCTGCATGACTCCAGATTAGTCGGGTGGTCTCAATCGGTCGATGCAACACCTAGGTCCGCTGGATTGATCGACGCGGTCACGTTGCCATAGACGACTTGAAGTTTCGCCCAGTGGACAGGTTCGTGATCGCGGTTATCTCGGCCTCGACAACTTTGCCGCTATAGAAGCGGACGCGGATGCGGTAGCCTACGCTATAATCCATATTTATGCTTTGCACTCCCGCACCTCTGAGTGCACACGAATCAATCTCACCTGTCAAACACACCAGCTAAGTAGAGGGCATAGCCCAAGACGGCCAAGAAGCCTAGAATTAAAGCAATGGCGATTCCTATGAACATCACTTCGCCCCAGGAATGCGTATTTGTTTCGGATTGGGCCATTCTGGGTGTTCCGTTTTCAATGCACGCAAGGCCGCCGAAGCCCCTGCGATCTCATGCCGTTCCTCGGCACCATCAGAGCTTGCGTGAAGCTCGCGCATTCGCCTGAAGATGGCGACCTCAGTATCGCGCGTGAGTTTTTGCAACTGAGTTGGATTCGTTTCAAGAACGGTGGTCTCGCAGCATTCGCGCCATTCGCCATGTGACACCTCTCCCAAGGCATGGAAATTGTCTGATTTCGCAGGGAGCCTTCTTCTGTGAGGAGGGAACGGTGCTAGTGAGACATAGCAACGGTACTCGGTTTAGACGCTACAGCTAGTTCTATTCCCGTGGTTGGATCAGATTTTGTTTGGGCGGTGCGGCTCACTTCAGAGTTCTGGCTATTTCGAACGGCTTTTTCGGTTCTCTCGGTAATCAGGCTTTGGATTCCGGCGTCGGCCTCCGCCAGCGCATGACCTTCATCGCTCCCAACTTGCACTGGGCTCAGCCGTCTCTCTTCAACGGCTGACAGTGCCTCGCCGATTCGCCCTTCCATTAGCAGGTTATCTGTTTCCCAGATCGCCGCCGTGTAAGGCAGCTGCCAATCGTAATTTTTCTCTGGATGCTTCACGGTCCTTCTCATCGCTTAAAAACATCTGGTCTCGCTGCGACAGTAACCTCTACGTAGGCACCCTTCTTGAGCTTTACCTCGTCGCCGTGTTCGTCAGTTAGTGAATTCTTAATACGGAGGTCTCGACATCCGTGGTCACCTTCAATAGCAATCTGCGCCTTTTCCGGTTGGTTTGGATGCGGAGATGGGATTAACTTTTCAACGGTGCCGGGAATGATGGTCCTTGGCTGTTCGGGGATTCGCGAAGCGCCCAGATTCTGCTCCGCTATTCTCGCGGACTTCGACATGCGGGGCAGCGCCATTTCTGTCAGCACGCTGCTGTCTATCGTGTTGCTTAGTACTTTTTTGCGCTTGTTATTGTTCATAGTTTCCTGACGATCCAAACTATCAGGCAGATCACCACTAAAGTCCCGATGAGGCTCTTCTTTGAATAATGGTCAAGTTCTACTGTGGGCGGTTTACGCGACCAGGTCTGTGCGGTTCTGGACACATCTGTCGCTCACGGTTTGGGTCCATTGGGTCCGTTTTTTAAGCGGTTTATTTCCACCTTGAGGATGCGGTCAATTTCGTTGGCGATTTTTCTCAGTTTCTTCGGATCGTCTTCTACTTCCGCGTGCTCACTCAGTTCCTTGTAACGTTCCTTGGTCCGAATCTTCATACCAATAGCCTCGGCATGATGCTGCCTGTGGTTTATACACCAAAGAGATCGCCAACCTTGCCCGTATCCGTTCTCGGTACGTAGGCGTACAATCCAGACGGTCCCCTCCTGAAGGAATGTTTTATGTTCAGTTCAGCGAGGTATTCATGGCAAACAGCCTAAGTATTGGTATTCCTCGGGATAAACTGAAACCCCAGAAGAAAAGCGTCTTTGACGCACAGGTATTTCTCCAATCGGTGGGAGCGTCGAGAAGGGTCGCGGAGTTCCAAAAAAAGCAAACCATTTTCTCCCAGGGCGATGCGGCCGATAGCGTTATGTACGTTCAGAAAGGCAGCGTCAAGCTCACGGTAATAAATGAAAGCGGCAAGGAAGCTGTCGTAGCGATTCTCGGTTCCGGTGACTTTTTTGGAGAAGGGGGGATGGCAGGCCAAACGCTTCGCATCGGGACGGCTACCGCCATGGTGCCGACGACAGTCCTTATCGTTCAGAAAGACGAAATGATCCGCGTACTCCACGCCGAACATCAACTGGCCGACCGTTTCATCGCCCACATGCTGGCGCGGAATATCCGTGTCGAAGCGGACCTAATCGATCAACTCTTCAACTCGACAGAGAAACGGTTGGCGCGTGTGCTGCTGCTGCTTGCTCGCTACGGCAAGGAAGACCAGCCCGAGCGGGTGCTTCAGAAGGTATCTCAAGAAACGCTGGCAGAAATGATTGGCACGACGCGCTCCCGAGTGAATTTGTTCATGAACAAGTTCAAGAGGCTAGGCTTTATCGAATACAAGGGCGGGATCAAAATCAACAAGTCGCTTCTGACCGTCGTCCTTCACGAGTAGTACCTCTTGGACGCACCTGAGAAACGTGTGCGGAACAGCACAGATGTCAAATGCTGCCACATGGTAAAAAAATCGGGTGGAGGTCTCCGCGCCCCAAGGATCGACAAACACTCAAAGCACCGTCACTGCGGGTTTAGATGCTCAGGCAACTCAGGAAGACGCGTCCAGCGTTCAATGTTAGAACCCGGTCTAAAACTTAGCCGAATAAATGGGTGCAGCCTGTTAGATGCGCGAAGGAATACACGTGCGATGTTGTCAACGCGGCGACTGGGCGCGACCCACAAACTGAGCCTTCCGGAGTGGCACAAACCTCACGGCGAAGCTTTGCTGGCAACTGAGCCGCGAACACTAGCGAAATTACTAGCCGCCTCGGAAATATAGCGTTCTTCGAACGCATCCTGGAATTAGTTTACGAAAACGCCTCGGACGAAAGAAAAGATATAAGCCGTGCTATCGATGTGGTCCTGGACCTAAAGGCCAAGACAAGTTGAAAAATATCGACCGGATTGTCGGCGGGTAAAGCTCGGCATTCCTCGCCCGAAAGCTGAAGCAAAATGATCAAATCAATGACCTACTCGTGGCAAGGGCGTACCAGTGTGCCGTTTTGGAGACTGACCCAGCCCAAATGGCCAGCCGCATCGAGGGTGCATTACGGGCAATCGTGAAAAGATTCGGAACGACAGTTCCCAATCGATCAAGCTGAGAGCGAGGCTATTGAAGCTGCTCGGCTGACCGAGATGTCGTCAGCAAGGCCTGGCCACTACGCCATCTTCGACCAAACTACGGGTGAGGAGGTTTTTACTGAGCCATCTCAAGACTCTTCCTTGCGAGTGCTGCGGCGGCGTACTCAACTTTAATACAGAGAATGCGGTATTTCAGTTAAGGTGGTGAAGCGTACGGTTACAGTTTTAAAACCAAGAGTAGACCCGCACCCTCAAGCAAGCCCTGCCGACGATAAGAGTGATCTCTCAGCGACTGGTTTGCTACGCGCATGCTTTTCCAAAAGAACGAGACACGAAACTGAAATTAAGGCAGAGCAAATTCCGCACGTCGGTGTTCGCGAATTCGGCGAAACTGATAAAAATAGTTCTAGGTAATGAAATGGATAACATCCTCGGTTGTGACCGCTAAGATGGGTTTTCAGTCTCATCGTGAAATGAGGCGTTGGTACGTGACTCGTCGTGGAGGTTAGATTTGTATAATAAAGATATTTCATCAGTTACTATCCGCGGGCAATAAGCGTACAGTGGACGTATCGAAAGACTCTAAGCATTCCAGGTCGCCGCTCGCGGGGAAGGCTTCATCGAAGTTAGTGAAGTCGAAGACGGAAGTGCCGCGTGGTTCAGAAACAGCCTGCCAGAGGTGGGCACGAACTTTTACAAGCGCCTTTGTCTCGATGGTCTAACAAATAGCGCAACCATCTACTGGGAGACCTGCGGAGCGCAGATCCACTCTAAGACCTTCCGTAGCGTGTCTAGTCTGCAAGAGTGGCTTGGTTTGCATTCTCACGAATGATAAATCAACACTGCTCGCAACGGCGTCGCTATGATAACTACGCATAGGTTATCCGAGCCGTTGTCATCCGTTACTTTCGAATTGGGCCTGTCGCAGACACGGCAGAACGTGTGCTTATGCAGCGTATGGCAGACGATACTGGTCATACGAGTCTCAAGAAGGCCCGAATGATTGGCTTGTGAAATGTGCGGCTGCGGAATGCGACAGTGCGCGTAACGAAGCGACTCACGACAAGGCGAGTCGCGACTTAGGCTCGTATCAACGTCAACATCGTAGCTATCTTCCGCCGCTATCCTCTGCGACCCCGCTTCGGATTCGCTCCGTATAACAGGATTTGACTCCTTCTAGCAGGTTGTTGAAGAAACCAGTTTTTCCCAGCGACCGGTTCTGAATTTCAGCTTATCGCCGGGTGTGGAAGCTTGTGGGATCGTCTACTGCGGCTAGGACGAATCGAGTTCCATTTATGCTCTGGCCATTAGATTTCGCAATTGGCACGGGTTGTAGGCGGCTCCAGTGAAGGTAAACAGCCATTCCACTTTGTCGATCCCTCGCAACTTCACCCTTTCTCGGACGGACCGCGTGGAAAAACAAACGCGCGTTCGTACTGAACGCAATCATAAGAAACTCTCGGCTACGCTGCGCAGTCCCAAGGTGGAAACTGCAACACTCGATTATTTCGAGCGGGTTGGCCGCGACAATCATTGCCACCCCTACGGCGCCTAGACTCTCCTTGAACGGTAGATCAACCCGGGGGAATTGGGGGTAACCGGTGGGAGCTCGCCCAAGGTGGAGCGATCTAGTGGTAAGACGTGCCAAATTGGAATTTGCGACGACCTAGTCGAAACTCGCGCGACCGGCAGCTAGAATTCCTACCTCGCAAACCCGAGCTCTCGCTGACCGAGTACCAAACCGAAATTGCAGGTACGAAGCTGGACGAGGCCGACGGTTAGGAGTTCGTATTCTGCACATATTAAAGGAATTAAAGACTCATATCTCGGCACATCCTACCAAATGCGAACTGTCTCCTTCAGGTTGTGAATCCGGCCTTGCATAACGACAGATTTCCTCCTAGCCACCACTTTTGGTCGAATTCGGATGGCAAGACATGTGCATTCCTCCATGTCGTTCAACCGATCTTGGGTTCGAATGATAACTATGGAAGGAGCATTTTATGAAGCTATGGTCACGCTCGACGATCGCCGGTGTCGCATTCGCGTTCGCTTCGGGACTACCCGTGCTCGCGCAGAGTCAGTCCGATTTCGTGACTGTCGAAACGAGGCCAGAAAGATCAAGCAATGGTGACACCCCGCCCGATAGGGTCAAGGTCGAGGGAAGCGCGGTGAACGCACGCGATCCAATCTCCCCAGTCAAGAACAAATGGCATTTGGATAAGAAGTTCTGGGCCTTGTGGCTACCAGCTATCGGAATGCAGCTTACCGACGCCGCGATGACGCAATATTGCGTTGCACAACCGGATTGCCGAGAGCGCAACCCCCTTTTAGGAAGGAGACCATCGCCCTTGCTTATTTATGGCTTCAAGGCCGGAGTGGTAGGAGTCTCGTATTGGTTTTCTCGCGCAGGTAGGCAACATCGCGACAAAAGCTGGATCGCTTATCCGTTAATGCTGTCCGCCGTCGGAGCCGCAGCCGTGGTCAGCAATTCAGTCACTCTTTCAAGGTTAGGTACGCCGCAACCTAGCGCTGTCACGACTCCGGCAAGCGTTAGCCCGAGGTGCTGCGCCATTGCTGCGTCTTTCACTCGCGGTATCCAGTTCTCTTCGATGCCGCCAGCAAACTTCGAATCGATCCCGGTCAAGCTGAGGTACGAACTCATCGCACCTAGGGGGAATTAGGGCAGGGCGATGAATTCTAACCTTCTTATGTTAGGGCTTCTTAACCGTGGTCGTTCCCATGAGAGCCGGTGAACCCAGGGCATCTTTATTTCTCTCGGAAACGACCTGATTCTGCAATGCTTAGCTGTTGCCGTTCGCTTTCTTGCTCCGTTGATATTCGTTAAGGAGGATATTAAAGCTTTGAGTTACTCCATGGTTCTCCTTCTTGTGCACAGAGCCAAAGCTCAGCACCCCGCCGAATCGCAAGAATTGCACCGCGCGTTCTGGCAATTCCCGCAGCGTTGTGCGCCAACGCTGAGGCCATCATTATCCGGTTGTCCCGTTGTGAGGGAGCGCGAAATAGAAGATGTCGAAGAGCCCATCGAGATCGACGGCTGGTAGCAAGAACAACAAAGTCGGGACGAGTCGTCCACATTCCCTCGTTGGAGATGGAAAATTGTTACTTGAGAGTTGAGCTACGTCTTTGACGCCGAAGCTAACGCTGGGGGAAAGACAGAGACGCATGTGACTTCGTCGCAACTAGGTACAGCCCGACAGGTCAGGCGCAAATAACGACAGAAAGAGGGGCCATGGAGGGATTTCAAGCGTTTCGAACTGCCGCTCGCGAGGATGGCTTCGTGGAGGTAAATGGAGCGGCAGATCGGTATGTCCTATGGCTCAAGAAAAACGCATTGGCTACGACCAGGGAGACCAATCAGCTTATGTGCATCGACAGCCTGACAAATAACGTGACCGTCTTCTGGATGACTCTTCCAGGGGAGGTAAATTCAAGGACGTTTCGCGGAGTTTCCGCGTTGCGAGAATGGCTCGGGCTAAGATCAGAAGCAATTGTGGAGCGATGAAAAGAAATGGTGCGTCTTGCGCCAAGCAAGTTTAAAAATGACCACGGCTCCGCTGCACCCCAAGATTCTTCTAATTGAGAACCGTCCGGCCGCTGCCGATCAGATTCGCGCGGCGCTCGGCGAGGCTGGGAGCGGTGCGTTCGACGTCGAATGGGTTCGCCTACTTTCCGAAGGTCTCGAGCACCTGAGGAAAAAAGGTATTGCCGCCGTCTTGCTCGAATTGGACTTGCCCGATAGTCACGGTATCGAGACCTTCGACAAGCTGTTTGCCGCCGCCCCCAACGTCCCGATTCTAATCTTGGGCGGCAACGTTCCCGAAGCCCTCGCGAAAGAGGCGGTTTGGCGCGGCGCGCAGGATTACCTCCTGCCGGACCACCTGGACTATTCGCTGCCGCGCGCACTGCGCAACGGGATCGAACGCAAGGCCATCGAGAATGCGCTGTACTTGGAAAAAGAGCGCGCGCTGGTCACCCTCAACTCGATTGGTGACGCCGTTCTCTGTACCGACATTTCCGGCAACGTTAGCTATCTCAACCAGGTTGCCGAAAAAATGACCGGTTGGTCCCGTGAGGAAGCTGTGGGTCGTCACCTCGCCGAAATCTTTCGAATTGTTGAAGGCACCACCCGCCAAACTGCTCGAGACCCCATGGAGATGGCCGTCGAGCAAAATAGGAATGTGGGACCAACTGTGAATTGCGTCCTCATCCGCCGCGACGGGTCTGAATCGGCTATTGAAGATTCCGCTGCGCCAATCCACGACCGCACTGGCCGCGTCATCGGAGCGGTGATCGTGTTCCACGACGTGAGCGAAGCGCAGGCCATGTCGCTCCAAATGACCTACTCCGTGCGCCATGATGTTGTCACGAATCTGCCCAATCGCCTGTTGCTGAACGACCGGATCACTCAGGCGATTGCCTTGGCTCGCCGCCAAAAGCGATCCAGTGCGGTGATCTTTCTGGATTTGGATCATTTCAAATATATCAACGATTCGCTGGGGCATGCCGCCGGCGATGCGCTCCTTCAGAGCGTGTCGGAACGATTGCTCGCTAGTGTGCGGAATTCCGACACGGTCAGTCGCCAGGGCGGCGATGAATTCGTTATCCTGCTCTCGGAGATCACCTATCCGGAAGATGCCGCCACCAGTGCGGAAAAAATACTTCTCTCTCTTGGCGCACCCCACTCTATCGGGGGCCACGACCTGCATGTCTATGGCAGCATCGGCATCAGCGTCTACCCGGAAGATGGAGAAGACGCCGAGACGCTAATCAAGAATGCGGACACGGCGATGTACCGCGCCAAGGAAAGTGGGCGCAACAGTTTCAAGTTCTTCAAGACGGAAATGAATCTGAAGGCCGTGGAGCGGCAATCTCTGGAAGCCAGCCTGCGCCGCGCTCTCGAACGGGAAGAGTTCTTGCTGCATTATCAGCCGAAGGTAACTCTCGAGACCGGTCAGATCGCAGGAGTTGAGGCCCTGATCCGCTGGCAGCAGCCTGATCGAGGACTCGTCCCTCCGTCCCGGTTCGTACCTATAGCGGAAGATTGCGGCCTAATTTTGAAGATCGGCCGTTGGGTGCTGCGCGAAGCATGCCGGCAAGCGCGCGCTTGGCAAGACGTTGGACTCACGCCAGTGCCCATTGCCGTCAACGTTTCCGCTGTCGAGTTCCGCAGTAAGGGTTTTGTCGAAGGTGTGTGGACGGCACTCTCGGAAACCGGTTTGGACCCCCGATATCTCGAACTCGAGCTCACTGAACGCGTCCTTATGGAGGACGCCGAATCCACGGCATCCGTACTTCAATCGCTCAAAAGGATGGGAGTACGCCTTGCGGTCGACGACTTCGGCACTGGCTATTCCAGTCTCAGCTATCTCCGCCAGTTTCCTATTGATATCCTGAAAATTGACCAGTCTTTTATCCATCAGATCACCGCTGATCCCGACGACTCCACAATCGTGAGCGCCATAATTAATATGGCCAAAAGCCTCAAGCAGTTGGTGGTGGCAGAGGGCATCGAAACGCAAGAACAGAGGGCGTACCTTCAAATTCAGGGCTGCGCGGAAGGACAAGGCTATCTTTTCAGCCGACCTCTGGCTGCCGCCCCATTCGCCCATTTGCTGCTAATGGCGATGATCGACACCGTCGTTCACTGAGGGTCCGATCGCCTTGCATACCGGGAAGTCTGAATGAACATTCGGGACCTCGCGGCCGCCGAATGGGTCTTGGCCAAGGCGAATTACCCGGCCCAGACTTTGCCGAATCACAACCTGGCAGACCGCTGGCTAACTCTGTCGCAGATCACGGTTCACCGCAGCGGGTTTCGAAAACACCTACGTCGTCGAACATTTGACCTCGACCTCCTGCCGTCAAAAGTCGGTGCGGTGGTCTTCAGTGGTGGGAATCGATATTTTCCGCTTGCGATGCTCCGTATGCGGGTTTGCCCCGACAAGTGTTTGTCCTCAGAGTCTGCTGTTTCGACGAACTGCCCCTCGGGAACGAAGCAGTCTTTAAAAGGGACTGTTGCTTACGGCCTGTTCCAAATAAGGATTCGCGCCTCGCGTCGGCACGGAATCGTTTTGGATTCCCAACGCTCTCGTCGATAGCCTCCTAACCAACGGCTGATGGTTCAATAGGTTGCACCGATCCGTGCGTCAAACACGAAGGGAGGCGCATTGGTGGGCTTCGTGCAAGAACAGGGACGAAGGACTAGCGACTGCGGACAGGGTCCGGCATGGTCTGGAAGCCATTGCTGCCGGGGCCAAAACGTGGACGCTCGCGGGTCACTAGTGAGCTTGCATCGAGCCAGAAATGTGGGGCAGCCGGGGGCCGCGGAAACCGACGTTCTTCGCGCGAATTTCCGGCGAATTGAACGCCGGGAGTGGTGGCTGTGGGGAGTAGCGGCGGTCGTCACTTTACTCCTGACAGTGGGGATGGCCTCTTTTCTGTTTCCTGAAGTGCATGATCTTCATGATTTCTTGTCGCTGAATCTGTTGCCACAAGCCGTGCGAGGACTGGTGGGTTTAGTTTTTATCTTCGACCTCTACACGATCTACCAGCATCTTCTGATCTACCGGATCCGACGAGAACTCGTGAAACGGGAAGAACTGTTTCATCTGATCAGTGAGAACGCAGCCGACATGATCGCCGTCGTGGATATGGAGGGGAAACGACTGTTCAACAGTCTTTCCTACCAAAGAGTGCTCGGTTATTCGCCTGAGGAATTGCAGGCTTCGTCGGCTTTCGAGCAGATTCATCCCGATGACTGCGAGTCTGTCAAGAAGGCGACCGAGGATGCACGCCGATCCGGAACCGGAAAAACTCTGGAGTACCGTGTTCGCCACAAAAACGGGACGTGGCTGGTGATGGAATCGACCTCTAGCGTCATTCGCGGTGGCGACGGGGCGCCGGAAAAACTCGTGATCGTCAACCGCGACATCACTGAGCGCAAACAGGCGGAGGACGCACTCCGCCGCTCGGAGGCAGATTTTCGCTCGGTGGTACAAGACGCACCCTACGGAATTTATCGCGCCAGCATCGCCGGCCGATTCCTGCACGTCAACCCAGCGCTTCAGAAAATGCTGGGTTATGAACTTGAGCAAGAGCTTGTGAGAAGAGATCTGGCAACGGATGTCTTCCGGCACGACGGTGAATATCGGCGCCTGAACGAACTCCTCACCCGGGCGGAAGGAATCAAGGATATCGAAATGGATTGGAAGAGGCAAGACGGCACGCCAATCACCGTGCGGTGCTCGGGCCGATGCATCAACGATGAAAGGGGCGTTCCGGTATATTTTGAGGTGTTCGCTGACGATGTAACAGAAAAACGCGTGCTCGAGCGGCAGCTGAGAATGGCGCAAAAGATGGAAGCGATCGGACGGCTATCGGGGGGAATCGCGCACGACTTCAATAATCACCTGGGTGTAATCATCGGCTATAGCAGAGTGCTCAAGAAAGCGTTAAGCGGCAAAGATGCCCTCTGTGAGCATGCCCTGGAAATCGAAAAGGCCGGACAGCGAGCGGCTTCCTTGACGAAGCAGTTGCTTGCCTTCAGCCGGCAGCAGGTCTTGACTCCCGCAGTCCTTAACCTCAACACACTGGCCTCCGATATGGAAGGCATGCTGCCTCGGCTGCTTGGTGAGGATATCGAGGTGTCGTTGGCGCTGGATCCGGAACTTGGCAACGTGAAAGCGGACCAAAGCCAGATCGAACAGGTCATCATGAACCTGGCCGTAAACGCGCGTGACGCTATGCCCGCGGGCGGGAAACTTCGTATCCAGACCGCCAACGCGGAGTTTGACCTAACCTACACGCAGACCCATCCGGGTTCCAGGGCTGGACATTACATCCTTTTGGTGGTGACCGACACGGGAACGGGCATGGACGCCGGAACACTTGCGCATATCTTTGAGCCGTTCTTCACCACCAAGGAACGCGGCAAGGGGACGGGGCTCGGACTTGCCACCGTATACGGCATCGTTAAACAGAGTAACGGATATATTTGGGTGGACAGCGCACTGGGAAAGGGCACGTCCTTCGAAATTTATCTCCCGCGATATGTGGGTCAGGAGGCCGTGGAAGAACAGAAGGCCGATTCGCAGGAAAATCTGCGCGGTTCGGAAAGCGTTCTTCTTGTGGAAGACGCCCAGCCATTGAGAAAACTTGCGCAAACCTTGCTCACCGGAGCCGGATTCCGGGTATTGTCCGCAGGAAGCGGTGAAGAAGCTCTCGAGGTTGCGGCACGCTCCGGAGTGACTTTTGATCTCCTGCTGACTGATGTCGTGATGCCGGGCATGAACGGCCGCGTCCTGGCGGAACAATTGTTGCCGCGTCAACCAGGAATGAAGGTGCTCTTCATGTCGGGCTATACCGATAGCTTTATTGCAGGACACGGAGTCCTGGATCCCGGGACTCATCTTCTGCACAAACCGTTTACCGAAGACGTTCTTATCCGGAAAGCGCGCGAGGTTCTCGATGGCCGAAACAAGCCTTCCACTTCCAGCAATCTGGCCGAACTTGCAGGAACAATAACGGGTCCGGCCAATCGGAGCAACTGACAGATGGGAAAAGTGCTGATCGTGGACGACGACGAAGCGCTGCGCCGCCTGATGCGCCTGGAACTTTCGGACACCTACGAAATCATTGATTCCGGAGAGCCGGAACAGGGTCTCGCGCTCGCTCTCGAACACCGGCCGGACGCCATCTTGCTCGATCTGCGAATGCCGAAATACTCCGGCTATGACCTATTGCAGACCTTCACGTCCTTCGGCCGCACGCAGATGATCCCTGTAGTTATCGTGAGCGGTGAGGCCGGTGGACAAACCAAGGAACATTGCAAGCAGCTTGGCGCTGCCGGCTATTTCGAGAAGCCGATCGACTTCGATGCGCTCCGACTATGCATCGGCCAAATTGCCAAAACACGAAGGCATATCCCACGCATCGAGGTCCGCGTCCGGTTACGTGTTCCCCTGAAGTTACGGGGTACAGACAGTCGGGGAAATAAAATTGAAGAGGTCGCTATGACTGAGAACGTAAGCCTGAGTGGGTTCCTGTGCGGCTGCGCGGCTGAACTCGCGGTCGATTCCATTGTGGATGTCTACATGACGAGCTACGGGGAACAGTACGTGGGGCAGGTGAAGATTGTCCATTCGGACTTGAAAGGTGCGCCCCTTCGGCAGTATGGATGCCGCTTCATTGAGAAGACTGGACCCTGGGTGCTGCAGTAAAGAACGACTTGGACCTCTTGTGACTGAAGGCAGTCTCGGCGAGGTTTAGGGGCTTCCAAGCAGAAAACCATCGAGGTACATTGCCGACTCTCCGCCTGGGAGTCCTTCCCAGTGACGTGTCAGGTCCGTCGATCCGAGCGGGCGTCCGCTGACACACGCACAGCCACTTCTGCAGATACTAGAAAGCTCGGCGTCCGTTCTTGGGAATAAGGCCGGGACAATCATCAAGCGCATTTCAATTTGTTAGGCGTGTGTATAGCCCACCTAGGTTTGGGTGTCCCAATATGGAACAGTTACTAATCGTAACTGTCGATGTCCGGTCGTTCGGATTCTGTGCCCAATAAATAACGAACTAGTACCTTAACGTGTCCAAAATAGAACAGACACTAGTTCCTCAGTTAGATACTCTATCTTGGAGTTAACTCAGATTAGGTCCGGTGTGGCGGTTGCACGGAAAGGAACTGCCACTCCGGAGATTCTGTCGAACAAGAGGGTAATGATGCCTTCGGGACCTGACCTAAACTCGGAGCAAGTACGAGCTCCCACTCTTAACATACCTGAGCTCAGGCGAAATTTCGTGCGGATTCTTTTTTTTCATCGTTCCTCGGAAGATGTTGAGCGCTGCTTGCTTGAACTCAAGAGAATGCGATTCACGGTCACCTCCGAGATAGCTTTAACTCCCCAGGAATTTGCCGAAGAACTCCGTTCGGAGATTTATGACGTTGTCGTAGCCGAGTACCCCACCTCGAACTGTCAAGAAAGTCCTGCCCTCGACTTACTTCGGCAGCTGAAGAAGGATGTCCCCCTCATTTTCTTAGCGTATGACCTGAAACGCGAAACCGCTGCGGACCTGACCCTGAAAGGCGCGGCCGATTGCATTGAAATGGGCAACATTGGCCATCTGCCTGTAGCTATCCATCGAGCTCTCGATGAGAAAGTGCTGCGTGATCAACGCGATCGCGCCGAAAAGGACCTGCGACGATCGGAAGCGCGTTACCGTGCGTTGGTAGGAAATCTAAACTATGGAATCTGTCGCTGCAGTCTTGACGGTGGCTTCCTCGAAGTGAATGAGGCGATGATGAGGATGCTGGGCTATGGCTCAAAAGAGGAACTTTTGGCCCTAACTCTTACGCGTGACATTATTCAAGATCCTGGCAGTCGAGCACAATTGCTGGGGCAGTCGGGCTCGGGCACCCTCGATCCCATCGAAATAGAATGGAAGCGGAAGGACCATGCGACCCTGAAGGTCCGGCTCAGCGGACGGGAGGTACTTAGCGACCAGAGTGAGTTGGAGGCGTACGAGGTCATCGCTGAAGACATCACCAGGCAGCGAGAGCTGGAGGATCACCTTCGCCGACAAGCGGCCAGTGACCCGCTGACCGGTCTAGCGAACTATCGGCACTTCGTAGATGTGCTCGATTCTGAAATCAAGCGCACTATGCGGACGAACAGAGAGTTCGCTTTATTATTCTTTGACCTGGACGGGTTGAAGCTAGTCAACGACCGCTATGGACATATGGTAGGGAGCCAAGCGCTTTGTCGGTTGGCGGATGTTCTGTGCTCCTGTTGCCGGGACATCGATACTCCAGCGCGCTTCGGCGGCGACGAGTTTGCTCTCGTCTTACCAGAAACTAACGCAAAGACGGCCATTCTGGTGGCACAACGTATCTGTGAAGCCGTTGCCAGTGACGGCAAAGGACCGAAGCTTTCCGTGAGCGTCGGTATTGCAATCTATCCCCAAGACGGTCATACCATTGAGAACCTGCTGTGCGCGGCAGATTCAGCGGTTTACTCCATGAAGCGGCAACGAATCCAAGTGTGCGACATCGCAGTTCAATCCAGCATTGAGAGACCAGTCAGAAATGAAGCCGCATTTAGCTCCGAGGAGAGTGGCCAGCCCAGGAGGAACCGCTGATGAACATGGATCCGCAGCTTAGCGATTTGCAGGTCAAGAGGTTTCAACACCGTGTACTAATCGTCGACGATGAAGAGCACATACGCCGACTCTGCAGCGAAATCGCGCAATCCTGCGGCATGTCTGTAGAGACAGCGGCTACAACTGAGGCCGCTATTGACCTTCTTTCTGATGGAGAGTTCAACTTGGTAATCACGGATATCCGCGTACCAGCGATCGGCGGAATGGAACTCATCAAACAAATACGCGCTTCTCGACGTGACGTCGGTATTGTCGTCCTCACCGGACACGGGACCATCGATATGGCCGTTGAGGCGATCTATTCGGGGGTCCTGGACTATATAACGAAACCGTTCACCATCGAAGTCTTCGAACAGAAACTGAGGAGGGTAGCTTCGGTCGCGGAATGCAACCGTACCCGTCGACCAATTCGGAACGTCACCCCATCGCCGGCTGAGAAGCTGATAGGTCAAACCCCCGGGATCAGCCAGCTGCGAAGACAGATACTGACGATGAGCAACCACGATTACCCGGTCCTGATCCTTGGGGAGACCGGCACGGGCAAGGAAGTGGTCGCGCGCGCCATTCATTGTTCGGGCTCGCGTGCCAATGGCCCATTTGTTCCAGTAGACTGCGCAGCGCTTACGCCGACGCTTATTGAATCTGAATTATTCGGTCACGAAAAAGGGGCATTTACCGGCGCGACCAACGGAGCGATGGGCCTCTTTGAGGCCGCGCACATGGGCACGTTGTTCTTGGACGAGATCGGTGAACTTCCCAGGGGACTTCAGAGCAAGCTCTTGCGTGTGCTACAGGAGCGGGAAGTTCGCCGCGTAGGCGCCACGATAACTAAAAAAATTAACATCAGAATCATTGCCGCTACCAATCGAGACTTAAAGGCCGAAGTGAACGCGGGTAATTTCAGGGACGATCTGTTTTACAGGCTTAACGTTGTGAACCTCAACCTGCCTCCGTTGCGCGAACGAATGGCAGACCTTCCCCTTCTAGTCAGTGCATTCCTCGAGAAATTTGGAAGTGAGTGGCCAGGGGGTTCCTGCATATCGCCTAATGTCTGGCCGAAATTATCGGGTCATCATTGGCCCGGGAATGTTCGTGAGTTAGAAAATGTCATCGAGCGCGGGCTGGCGCTAGGTTCGGGCTCGGTACTCCGCGAGGACGATGTGCTTGTCGGTCCGGTGCAAGCTTCTGCGGCCTCAACGCCGACCGAAGACCTGCTTGATTTGGGCGAGCTGGAAAAGCGAACGATTTTGCGTGCACTCGAAGAAACAAATGGAGACAAACTAACGGCCGCACGATTGCTTGGCATCGGTCGAACTACACTGTACCGGAAATTGAAGCAATACGAATCGGATCACTCGTCACCATAAGTCCGTTAGTATCCTTCAGAAAACGGCTGAATCAGGGAGATATCGGAACATGGCTGAGAATATACAACAAATATGCTGGCTGCTAGGCCCAAAAACGCTCAAAGCAGTCTATGTAACTCCGGCCTTTGAGGATATTTGCGGCCGTCCGCTCGACTGTCTCGATCCCACATCGTATCGAACCCTCATTCATCCGGCCGACGCGGAAAGAGTCCTTCGAGCACTGAGTGAACTGGAACTTACAACGTCGATAGAGCAGGAGTTTCGAATTGTTTGTCCGAACGGCACTATCAAATGGGTGTTCGCCAGTACATCCAAAGCGAGTGATGCAGATGGCCAAGTCACGGCTCTCGTGAGGATGACTGTTGATACTAGCGCCCGACGAAAGATGGAGCCACTCCTTCTCGAAAGTCTAGGCGTGACTGCATCTATCGTTTGTGGTATGGCTCATGACATAACTGACCAAAAGGGTACCGAGGAAGCACTCCGAATCTCGGAGGAGAAATTCTCGAAGGTATTTATGAGCAGCCCGCTGGCCATTGCCATCACAACTCTCGATGACGGAGAATTTGTTGACGTTAATGAGGTGTTTGAAAAACAAACTGGATTCAGTCGACGCGAAGCCATAGGCAAACACGACACCGAGCTCGAAGTTTGGATGAATTCCGGCCAGCGATTGCAAATAGTGGCCGAAATCAGAGCCGGTCGCCGGATATGCAGCCAGGAAGTTCAATTTCGCAGTAAGTCAGGCACGGTTCAAACGAAGTTGTACTCGGCAGAGCCAATCGAGATTGGCGGTAAGCAATGCAGTCTGGCCGTGTACGAGGATATTACGCAACGCAAAATTGCTGAAGAGACACTGAGGCAGTCTGAAGCAAATTATCGGTCTCTGTTTCTGAGCAGCCCGTGTGGAATGTATCGCGTCGCACTCGACGGCAGTTTCATCTTCGTGAACAACGCCCTAGTTCAGCTGTTAGGCTACGACTCAGCCGACGAGCTGCTGTCTAAGAATCTCGAAGAAGACATCTACGCGAATCCCGACGAGAGATACTTGATCCTTGACAACATGCAGCAATTGAATCCATTGAAAAGCGTCGAGATCCACTGGCGACGTAAAAACGGGACACTGATTCTCGTTCGCGCGCATGCCAGAGGCTGGGTCAACGATAAGTCCGGGCGGGTTGTCGGCCTCGAAACGATGGTCGAGGATATTACTAAGCAGCGGATTCTCGAAGAACAACTCCGGCAAATGCAGAAAATGGAATCTCTGGCCCTGCTCGCCGGTGGAATAGCGCACGATTTCAACAACATTTTGACCGCAGTGCTTGGCTATGGTCAATTAGCTCTAAGGACGTTGAATCGAACCAGAACTGAAGTCCAGAGCAGCATTGTGACCGTAGATCCCGAATCCAGACTGCAAACTCTGGATAAAACCGGAGCTCAACTCCAGCACATCATTGATGCCGCATTCCACGGACAGTCTTTAACGGGCCAACTTCTGTCGTTCAGTCGTGACGAAACACTTCCGATCTACCCCCTCAACCTCGATGCGGAAATTAAGAGCATCAGCGAAATGATCCGAAGGCTAATCGGCGAACATATTGATGTCCAGGTACACCTTCAGTGCGAATCTCAGCAAGTCCTCGGTGAAAGGGGAGCTTTCGGTCAAGTCATCCTGAACCTTTGCGTGAACGCTAGAGACGCTATGCCCAAAGGAGGGCGGCTGACACTTCGGACCTTTCCCGTTGACATGAAGCTGCCTTGTGAGGAGCACGTGGGCGTACCCGGCGGGAGTTACGTCGTTCTGGAGGTCGGTGACACTGGGTGTGGAATGCGAAAGACCGTCCAGGAACGGATCTTCGAACCATTTTTCACGACCAAGCCATCTGGCCAAGGCACCGGATTGGGTTTGTACACCGTTTATGCAATTTTGCATCGATGCGGTGGGCATGTACGGATGCAAAGCGAGCCCAGCTGCGGGTCAACCTTCTGGCTTTACCTTCCAGTTGTGGGCACATCGCCGAAACAGTGCCAGACTGTACCCGATGGCCGCTTTGAGCGCCTAGGCAACGGCATAGTCATGGTGGTCGAGGACGATGATCGCGTCCGAGAAATAGTTGCGAGCCACCTTGAGAGCTTCGGGTTTCGAGTGCTGTGTGAAGCCAGCGGCAACGCGGCAGTTCGGGACTACGAACAACTCCACGAAGATATTGAGTTGCTAGTGACAGATGTTGTGATGCCAGCGCTAAGCGGCCCAGACCTTGCCAGGAAATTGAAGGAAAGACAGCCGAACCTACGAGTTCTGTACATGACTGGGTGGGCTCCGGTGGACACTCTGCCTGCCGAAGGGTTGGGCCAAGGGGCTGAACTTCTCCGTAAACCCTTTGATGAGCGCGAGCTTTATTCGACAGTTCGACACCTTTTGCGCCACCCTCAACCGATCCTGCGGGATACTAAATTGCTCTCTTTCGCTGCCGGAGCGTAAGCGACGATTGGCCAACGGCCTAGGGTGATCGAACTAAAGGAGCTATCTCACGAGGCTTTGACCAGGGAGTCGAAACACGATCGTTGTCCGCACTTTCCGTAGCGCGCCTCGCGCAAGTCTGGCTTTTCGTATACGCCGGCCCTTGATCTAGAGGATGCTGCTCCAAGCTTGAATCAAACAACGGAAGGATTTCGCGACCCGCCGCCTCTCTGAGGCTGCGGAAGTACCTACCTTTCCGGATTTTTAACACGAAGAACGGTTGTGCAAGGAAAAGGAGAATGCTATTATTAACATCGTGTGACAGACACATGAAGGTAATTCCGAAGGTGACTAATAACAAGTCTCAAAGAAAACCCAAGGAATATTCCGTTTTCGATGCCCATTTTCTCGATTCGGCCGGTGTGGCAAGAAAAGTTGTGGAATATAGAGAATCGCAAAAGATCTATTCTCAAGGTGATCCGGCCGCGAGTGTGATGTACATCCAAAAAGGGGGCGTAAAGCTGTCGGTTGTCAATGAGGTCGGCAGAGAAGCAGTTGTGGCCATACTGGGTCGTGCTGACTTCTTTGGTGAGGGGTGCCTGGCAGGTCAGTGTACTCGGATCGGTACAGCCACGGCTTTCACGCCTACGGCTATAGTGGTGATTGAAAAAAACGAGATGACGCGCGTGCTTCACGCTGAACAGGCGCTCTCCGACCGCTTCATGTCTTATGTGCTTTCACGGAATGTCCGAATCGAGCAGGACTTGATCGATCAGCTTTTCAACTCCAGCGAGAAACGGCTCGCTCGGACTCTTTTGCTCCTCGCTCGCTATGGCAAGGACTCGGAACCTCACAAAATACTTCCTAACGTATCTCAGCAGATGCTCGCGGGAATGATTGGCACCACGCGCTCCCGAGTCAACTTCTTCATGAACAAGTTCAGGAAATTGGGTTTCATTCACTACAACGGCGGACTTCAGATTGACAGTTCCCTGCTGAGCGTCGTCCTGCACGAATAAGCTCAACTTCGCCGGATGCTGTGTTGATCCGTAAATCCGCGTTAAGTATTAGAAAGGTAATACTGAAACGTACTGGAACGATGGCGAGGATGACACTCGACAGACAAAACCTAACCCAATGTGTTCAGGTAGTTTGAAGGGCACCGCGATCAAGCAGCGCTAGCTGCCTTTGGCTACCAGCGAGGACCTGCGGCAGACCGTGCTCGAACTTGAGCCCAGCTTTGCAACAGGCTCGACCATCGAGCTTCTCACATCGAGGAAGGACCTCTCCGCGCCTCTCGATAAAACTCTTCGTCAAACCGTGCAACAACAAGCATCACACTCATGCAAAGTGTGCCAGGCACTGTATATGGTACCAACATGACATTCCCGTAAAAAATGTAGCGCAGGATGTTGCAAGCGTCACGACCGGAAGAAGACTCCGGCCCATTCTTGTTTTGCACTGAACCGTCAACTAGAGAAGGGAAATAACGGCATGAAACTGCTTGTGAAGATCACGCCCGACGAAATCAAACAAATGGAAAACGCCTACGTCAGCGCCTGAGCGAATCTAGAAAGGCGCTGCAGGCCACGCCTAGCGGAACGCGATTGATCGCCCGCAATATCGCGGAGAGGTTGCTAAGTGGCGGACTTTACAAAAAGGACATTGGGAAGTGACGGCCACACTGGAGCCACTCGTCGAAGAAGCGCTTTTGAGAATACCTAAGTTCCAAGCGGCGGCCGCAGAAGAAAAGCGCCAAGCCGACGAACAGAGACGCACACAGAAACAGGAGGCGTTAAAGCTGCGGAAAGAAGCGGAGCAACGCATCCAGCCGGTTACAGAACATCCACGAAATTGCGGCCAATGTGCAATTTCTGACAATGAAAGTCCTGGGCATCCGACAGCGTGGGATCGCAAAACTGATCTCATGTTTCCATCTCCGCGATGGTTAACTACCGTATTGCATTGACACGCCCCGCCTCAAGCGCATACTCAGAGTAGCTACTGCCGCTAGACTGTTTCCCGCTAACACGAACGGAAGTCTACCCGCTCCAGCACTGGAGCCAAATGGTTAAAATCTGTCTGAGAGGCACCTGCAAGGCTATTGGGATTATTCCCAGGAACGGCGAACCAAGCCGCTGTGAGATTCGCCTGGAGCTTGACCACAACGTTTCGCTTGAGTATCACCGCTACGACATCCAACTGTTCGTTCCCACCGAGTTCGCCACGCTGCTGGAGGTCGGTCGGACGGCTACGGTTACCCTTGAACAGAACGGGGACTGACCGCACATTGAAACGCGAGCGTCGACCAAGGCACAGTGGCGAACGCCAGTAGTTCAAGATCGGGGTCGGACCACAGGTACGAGGCCACGATCATGAGCGAGACTGATCACAAATGGCACGGGCGTTCATTACGAGCGCGGTCAAGTCGTGCGCCTTCTCGAACACCGCGTCGATTCCGCGAGAGAGTACGTCCTTTTCGGCCTGAACGTGGTGTTGGTCCGTAATCAAGAAGAGTGGAACCTCCGGCATAATTATCTTGAGGGCTTCAGCGATCCAGAATGCATCAACCGAGGTCCGAGGTGCTTCCATTACGACCAAATTCGGACCAAGCGCGAGGGCCCTCTTCAGTACTTCAATGTCATTCCTCGCCTCGCCACAAACAACAAAATCCGTCTCGGCGTGAAAGCAATGACGAAGCCTCTCACAAAATGCGATGTCGTCGCAGGTGAGAAATATGCGATGCATAGCCCACCTTCCCGACGAACTAGGTTGGTTGGGTAGTTGGGCTGGCCTTACGGGCTGGAGCAGTTCGTCTACCGGGCTTTTACGACGCCGAGCGGCGGTATACAATACGGTGCACTATGTAAGGTGAATCTCGCTAAACCGTGTAAGGTAAAGACGGGTCGCTTTTGTGGCGATTGGCCGCTGATTAATTCGAGCATACCATCAACTGTCGAGACTGTCCCGTTTCGCCGTAAGACTCTTGAGTGTAGTAGAACCCCACCCCTAGGAGCGACGATCCCGTCCAATACACGACCACAGGGCAGGGTATCTTCCTCATCGATGTTTCGTTGATTTTAGCGCGTTCGTGCTTCTCTGCGATGGAAATTTGTCTCGCCGAATCGCGCATCTAGGCGAGTGGCTCGCAACCAAGACCGCGAGAGAGAACGCCAGGAAACCGCGTTCAATCATCAGCGCGTGGTATCGATACCAGCGAAAATAGAAATATCAATACGCCGGCGAACAGGAACAGGCCGCCAAGCGCAACAAAGATGACAAATGAGATGGGTCGTGCCCACAGCAAACAGACTGCCTCGATGACAAGGCCAATGATCAAAAGGACGCCCGCGATCTGAAGTCGCTGCTCCATCGAGTTGGCGCTCGACATCATTGGCTTCCTTTCCAGAATTTGGCGTCCTTCAGGTGGGCGATGTCATGCACTACTTCGTGGCAACCGCTCGACATGCACGACAGCGTGTTGGATTTGATGGCGGGCAGCGTGGCCGGATCGGCTGTATGTACCGCGCCTTCCTCAAACGAGCGCGCGCCCAAATGACAATGCAAGCACTCCCGATTGCTAAAAGGCTTATACAGCTTGATATTTTCCGGCGCCGGAGGAGTCCCGAAGTAATAGATGAACACGTGATGCAGTCCATCGAGCTTGACCTTTAGCGTGCCGAACATCGCGTAATCCGTATGACACGAGTAACAGGCCCGATCTGCTGGCACGCGATGATTCTGGAAATGAGCCGCGGGGATGTGGTTCGGATCGTCTATGTACAGACTTTTCCCGTAAGCCTCCATGGTATGGCACGACAAACAAAACGCGGTGGTCTCCGCCCGGTTCATTTCGCTGGAAACGCCCATAGCACCGCATAGGATCGGCAAAAAACACAGGACCAGAAAAGCAAGAATCTTGCCGCCGCGCGTCTCCGTAACCTTCGGACGCGCCACGAATACGGCGATCGATGCCGCGCTGAACAGAACGAGAAGGACGATCAAGGTTGTCGCATGAGGCATCGGATTGGCTCTGTTTTTAGGGACGATCGCTAGAAGCGCGTTCGGCGCTTTTCGTTTCTATTTCTTAGCCAGCGTCCGGATGTACGTGACTAGATCCTTTACCTGATCTGGCTTCAGGCTCTTCCCATAGGCCGGCATTTTGCCTTTTCCACTGGTGATGATCGTTGTCAGGTCGGCGTCGCTCTGCGCCTGCACTTCGGCCGATCCAAGATCTCGTATTTTGTTGGCCTTCCCCACCGCCGTCTCGCCTTTGCCGTCAGCGCCGTGGCACGCGGCGCACTTTGTTTTGTAGAGAGCCCCGCCGGCATCCTGCGCTTGGGTAGGGGCGACTGCGAACGCAAGCGACATCACCGCCACAACACCCATCGCGACTGTGGAGATTCTGATCCAGTTTCTTTTCATGTTTTTTCTCCTTTAACCATTCAGAACGAATACCGGAACGAAAACGTCGCGTTGCTGCCATTGAAGTCCTGCAACGGGATCGCAGCAAGACCGAACGGGCTGGTGCTTCCTGTTTCGTTGAAGCCGTAATAATTCCAGGCCATTTTGTAAGAGAATCCCCCATAGATCGCAATCTCAATCGACGCGTAGGGCCTTTGATAGTTGAAATCGAGCGTGCCCGATGGCGTGAGTGGATTCAGAAAAATTGTGTTGCCGCGGACGAAGCTGCCGCCATAACCCAAGCTCGCCGTCACCCGCTTCATCGGTTTCCACATCAGCGCGGCGTGGGCAAAATGATCCTTGCTGCTGTACGTTGAAAGTGCCCCCTGCCCAGATGGCAATGGACCAACAGATGCACCCGGAACCGGACAAGCCGTTGTATTCACTCCCGGGGGAAAGGTGCTCACCGGCAGAGTGGTCGGCGGCGGCGCAGGGTTCGCATAACTTATGGAGTAGTTAAAACAGATCTCGGACTGCGTATACACGTCCCAGTAGTTGTAGCCGAAATCGACCGACAGCCGCTGATTGGGCATCAGCAGCGCGGAAAAACTGTACGAGCGGTCGTGCTCGAGGTTGTCTACAGTGCTCACGTTATCGCGATTTTCGTGAATTTCAACGGCGCCGTCGAGATTCGCCCAAGGTCGCGGCTTGTAACTCGCATGGACCTTATACGACTGCACTTGCCGGGGATCGATCCGCGTGAACGCAAAGTCGTTGTAGCCGAACTCAAAATCGCCGGTGATCCGCAGAGCATCAATAGGCCGCGCGACGAAGCCGAGCAACACCGCCTGCGTATTGATCGTCGTAATGTTCCGCGAGGGATCGTTGGCTGCTTCTGGGATCGGGTTGGCGGCCGAACCCTCCACCACCGCGCCGGCCATAGGACCTGTCGTAACGAGCGCGCAGGCTGCGGGCAGCGCGCCTCCGACCAACGCACAATCACCACGTGCCGCCAGAAAGAGATTCCCCGCATTCCCGCCGGCCCCGCCCGGAAAGTAGAACTCCCCCGTATCATAGGTATCGACCATACTGGCGATCTTCCGGTTTTCGTACAGATACCCGATGTGGGCGCTATACTTCCGGTCGAAATCGTATTGCACTTCGAGTGTATTCGACTTGATGTTCTGCCCCAGGAACTGCGCTGCGATTTCGTTGGTCACATCCGCGCCGGAGCTGGCAGCGTGTTGCGGGCAATTCGCCTGGTTGTAGGGGGCGGCCGGGCAATTCGTCGAGTTAAACGCACCGGGCGAGAGCAACAGGCCGACAACACCCGGTGCCGGTGAGGGAGTTCCGAAGACATTGGTTTCGAGCGTGTCCCATTGGCCGGGGATCCGCCAGTTGTCATACCGGAAAGAATCAAGGATCCGGAGTTTGTCATTGATGGAATACACACCCGACCAATCCGCATTCACCGACACACGCTTGGTTTTTATCGGCCCCCCGGCCGTACTTCCACGCTGCGCAGTCCGCGCGGTAAAACCGTTCACGACCTCCGACAGGTCCGAGAAGTTATAGTCACTGGAGCTGTAACCTGCTGAGCCCGACATTTCGAACTTCTTGAAGTAGTTCGATTGGAAGCGGAATCGCTCCGTGGGCATAAAGTTCCGCGGACTGCCTATCTGGCTATAAGACAAGAATCCGTTGCACGTTGGCGTGGCCGTGTTGGTCGTGCCTGCGACGATCGGAGCCGCGCAGGGGAAAGTCTCTGCTGGTGTTTGCGTGCTCCAAATATTTCCCAGGTCGACTGGCGTGCCGGCCGGCGTGCCCTGCCCCGGCACGCTCCCCAGAATGAATCCGAAATTTCTAGGATTCACAGCCGGGTTATCGCTGACGACATTGTCCTGCTTGAAGTAACTGAGGAACTGGTCGTAAGAAAGTGTTGTCCGCGGCAGCACTCGGAAATCGACTCCCGCGCGATACGCGTTCGTCGTATAGCTTTCCGTTTGATTGAACGCCGAGATGGTGCCCCCGTCGGTGGTGTAGAGGCTGGGTCCCTCATTGCGGTTCCGTGAATAGCCCAGCCGGAAGCGCATCTTCGACTCCGGAAGCAGCGTCAGATCGTAGTCCTGCATCCGGCGCACCAGATACTGGGAATGCAGCGAATTTTCTTGCGGCACAGCCGGGTTCGAACAGTACCCGGCAAGACCCGGGTGCGCTGCCGAAGGCGGGCTCACGATGCAGCCGGTCGTCTCGGAACCTGGTGGGTTCAATGACGCCGGGTTTAGCGGATTGGCAAACAGGTTGTAGTCCCAGAAGTTTTTGTCACGCCGGAAAAGCCCTCGAAAGTCGTACCACTTGTTTTTCCCGATGCGCAGGCGAGTCACATCGTTTGGATCGCCGCCATATCCGAAGTTGCTGACGCTTAGGTTGTCGAACAAGAACCCGTGATGATCGAGCGAGCGCATCTCGAATGTGGAATTAAACAGACGCACGCCGGAACCCAGGTTCTCGAACGTGTTATAGGTGTTTAGGTTGCCGTTGATTTCGCTCGCTCGATAGCCGAATTCAACGGACTGGTGAATATTGTAATTGCCCGCATCAATTCCCTTGGATTCGTCCGGGCCTTGAGCGCGAGCAGCGCATGAAAGAAAGAGCGCCGCGACAAAGATAGCCAAAGGACTCGAGCCAACCCCCAGGTGACCGTTCATAGCATTTCTCCCGTTCCATCTGGAGGCCCTATTCCCGGAATTCCTGCGTTCTTCCTACCTGAGGTGGAACTCATGGCGGCTCCTATTTGAAGAACGTCGCATCGAAATTGGAGCCGTGAATTTGCGAATGACACAACACACAAGACTGGAAAAGGCTCGCCTGGTTGTGGAACGAAGGAGCTCCCGGCGCCCCGCTGAAGCTTGAGTCCGTGTGGCACTGCAAGCAGAGCAGGTTGACGTTGCTCAGTTTCATCATGTGGGGATTTGGACCGCCGTGCGTCAAATGGCACGACTGGCATCCATCGGTCTTTACCGGCTGGTGCTCGAAAACAAACGGCCCTGCTTATCCGTGTGACATTTGAAGCAGACTGCATCCTGGGTGGAAGAAGTCCGCACCTGTTTTGGTTTCACCGTGCCGTGAACGTTGTGGCAATCGCTGCACTGCACCAGTCCCTCATTCACTCGGTGATGAAAAGGCATGTCGAACTGCGCTTTTTGGGCGAGATGGCAGGTGTAGCACAGTTCCGGTTGCGATTTGACCAACAGGAATTCGCTCGTTTTTGCGTGATGTGGCGAGTGGCAAGAAATGCAGCTGACATCATTTCTTGCGTGCTCCGAGTTGATCGCGTTCATGTGCTGTGGGCCGCCTGCGTGGCAGTCCAGGCAGCGCTGGTTGATTTCCCTCGCCGACGCCTCTTTGAACGTGAAGATTTTTGTCTTGTCTCCCCCGCCGTCAACGTGCGCTTTACCCGGGCCGTGGCACCCTTCGCAGCCGTGCCACTCCGGTCCTTTTTTCGTGTCTAAGGTCGTGGCGAAATGCGGCGAATCCTCAAAGTGCTTAAAGAATCCTTTGACCGGCATGTCCTCGTGGCACGTTTTGCAGGTCTCTGAACCGACGTACAGGGAAGGGTCGGTAGGGCGCTCGTATTTCACGCCTTGCTTCTGATCGGACTTCGGAGATTTGCTTTCGGGTCCAGCGGGCTGGGCGTGGCCAGTAAGCAAGCCCGAGAGCAGTAGAAAAAAAACGGCGGGAATCAACTTCAAGCGAAAGATCAATCCAGGGGTAGCCGGCCGCGGCATTCATCCCCCCTCTCCGACTTGTGGGTAAGGCAAATCGAGTCGCGAAGGTACGTTAACGTACGAACCTGTACGCCACCGTACGCTAATAAACGTCGCGATGCCAGACGTATTTCATTAAGTAACATTAATAATCTGTGGCGTCAGTCACAGCCTTTTGTGACGAAGCCACAGCCTCTGTGTTTATCACCTGGCTTTACCGCGGAAGGGAGGCACCGACAGGCGCCATTTCCGTTAATGCTTGTGTTTTCACTCTGATGCAGATGTAGTGGTAGTCGTAGGTGTTTACGGGCGGTGCGCAGCATTTATACGTGACGTTCCGTTTTCGACGCGCGAGATGTAGCAACGCTTTAAGCCAGTCTGTTCGATATCTCCGTGAGACAATTCCTTTCTTCCCTGAGAGCCCGTACCCTTTCGCTGATCAGCATTCTCCTCCCGTTAGCTTAGTAAGGTCATCCATATTATATATATATTATTATATGTAGTAATTACTATAATACATAATCATAGTTAAAACTAACGACAGTAGATGCAATCTCTCTCCGGGCTGGTCTCGCAAGCTGGGCCATCATTGACATCGACGAAAGATCCGTATCTACTCCGCCTTTCCGGAGGTGTCCTCATGTGGAACTTCCAAAGAGCGCCTCACCCGCCGTTCTTAAGTCGTCACCTCAGACAAGTTACGGGACCGGCGAGAAAGTTCACAACCTGGGAGCTTGTCGCGCACTTCAAGGAATGGCTAAGGGTCGTCCAATATTCAAGAACAGCTCAAGAGTCATACACCCGCGGGGTCAGCAAGTTTTGTGTCTACATCGGCAGGAAGCCGCTACCGGCGGTCACTCATCATGACGTGAGGAACTTTCTCCTTGATATCACGAGGCGCGACACATCAGTGCAATGCGCAAATCGTTTCCTGGGCGGTCTTAGGTGTTTCTTCGATTTCCTCTATCTCGGCGGTGTGGTGGACACCGTGGCACCCAGATTCATCCGAGGGCGTCGGTACAGGAATCCGCTGCCGAAAGTTGTTTCTGAGAGTAACATCAAAAAACTCATCTCGGCTGCTTCCACGCCACGGAATAAGGCCATTGTCGAACTCATGTATGCTACGGGATGTCGCGCCGGGGAGATCGCCGCGATGCGCGTGGAGCAGATCGATTTCCAAAGACGCACGGTGATGGTCAAGGGAAAGGGAAGCGAGCGCAGAGTATTCTTCGGCGCACCGGCGAAGAGAGCCCTTAAACGCTACTTGGGCGAACGGAAAAAGGGCATCGTCTTTCAAACTGACAATCCTCTCCAACGTGGCTGCGTCACTCGGTCCTGCGGGCAATGGAATGGATACTGGCGCGACTACACTGAAGGCGCAGATCTTGTTCGGACGAGAGTCAAATACCTTGGCCCTAGATCGCTCCGAAGGTCCGAAGCACTGAAGAGATTCAAGGCTCTAGTGCCGGACGTCAATCGAGGCCAAGGGCTGCGACAACGACCTATTTGCAATGAAGTCATCTATAGAATTTTTCGGTTTGCGTCGCACCGTGCTGGGCTTGGACGGATTACGTCCCATCAAATGCGACATTCATTTGCGACGCATCTACTTGATCATGGTGCGAACGCTAGGCAGATCCAGGCCCTACTAGGACATTCTTCACTAAATACAACTCAAGCCTATACGCACGTTTCGATAGAGAATCTGGCGGGCGCTTACCGCAAGTTCCACCCGAGAAGTTAGGATCCAGGACACTATGAGAAGACGCAAGCCTCGCACGGGCGCCGTCCACCCTTCAACGGGTCAAGAAGAAGTTCTCGCAATCCTCCACGATGAAGTCTTCATGCAGCCATGGTTCATACCCAAACCGATCTACTTGACGATCCGGCGTCTCCTTCCCAATATCCACTTAATGAAGATGCGACACTATTTCGACGACTACGGGTGTCTCCGGTGCGGTGACACTGACGCAGTTTATGGGGCATGTGGATTCTGCTATTCATGTAACGTGATCGTACGAAGCAGGGTTCTTGCCGCGTTAAAGAAGCGGCTCAAGAAGGCCCATGTAAGGTGGAAACAGACGGCGAGCGACCACTTTTTCGACCAAATGAACCTTGCGCAACTAATCCTATACGGCCGCACCCCTCCAGGCGCAGTCAAACTCGAGACGACACCTAAGCCTCGCCCCGTGCGTCGAGTGCCACGAAAAAGCCGTGGCCATCGCCGCGCAAAGTTGTGACCGCAACCCCGCAACGTCCGGTCGACACTGAGCTTCGACGCTCAGCCTGGGCCCAGGTTACTTGACTCGTTCAGCGGGCAGCGTTTATCAGGCAACTGGCCGAAAAACTGGCGTGCCTAGATCATTCAGGTAAGCGACACCCGTAGGCATCAGATCACGAGGTTCTCAAAGACGGCAGAGTGTCCGAGTTTCCTCAGTTAATTACAGGGCGGGGCTGGCGTTCGTAGGAGCAACACCGGTCAGGGTGTAGCGAATCACGCCCGTCTGGTCAGAGTAGAACGCGCGCTGGCCGGTGGTTCCTACCGTGGCGGGAATGCCGGTTTGCGTATAGGTATCGTTCAACCCGTCCCCGCCCACCGCCGGCGCATATGCGAACTTGTAGCCGCTCTTGGCCCCGGCTGACAGAACTGGGTCGACGATGCCCTTACCACCTGCGCACGCAGCCCCCGTGTTCAGTTCTACGAGAGTCGCGGAGAATCCAATGGCCGGGCAAGAAACTGAGTAGGTCACTTCACCCGTGTTGATGGTACGGACCGAACCGACAGCCGACGCTTCGTTGGCGGCCATCTTCGACTTGATGAGGTTCGGAATAGCGATAGCCGCGATGATCAGAATGATCGCGACAACGATCAAAAGCTCGATAAGAGAGAAACCCTTCTGGTTTTTCACGGACGATGCTCCATTTCCATCTAAGGGTAGAGCACGCCGCCAGCCATATGATAATTTACTTTTACAGTTAATTAAAAATTAACCATAAACTAGGTGACGAGCAGTATATAGGTGGCTTTTTCGCTGCGAACTACGCTCAGCATCGAAAGGAAAAGACCTTCTTGGCCAGTTTGTGCCATCGAAAGTCCGTAAAGTGTCACCCGGGTGGGCGGCTGTACGGTACAAGCTCGCCGGCGAGTTCAGACGGAGGGGGCCAGCGCTGATGGGTTCCGACTCCAAGGCTTCCATGACCTTGCTTACCAAAGTGTCGCGCGTAAACGGCTTCTGTAGGAAGAAGCCGTCCTCCAAGAACTCCCCACTGCCTCGGTTGTAAATCGAGGTACCCAGACATATAAATGATCTTGATGTCGGGTCGAAGGGATCGCTTTGCGAGATCCGGACCTTGCATGTTCGGCATCACCACGTCCGTGGGGCTACTTCGTTGGACAGCGGCACGAACGCGTACCTCACCTGTAGGCGAATCGATAAGCAGCTGAATGAAGGTTCCAGCAGGCGGCGGATCCGGTGTACGGATAAACAGTCCGCCCAAGCCGAGGTTGTCCACTGCCGAAACCGCTCTTTTGTTGAACCTATGCCAAGCGACGATCGTCCGCTTCGGGGCGGCAAAGTGAGGATAAACACGACGTTCGCTATCTTGGTCTGACCTTGGCGAGCCGGCAGCCGCTCTGTGAAGGTGATCCCATCCACTAGCTTCCGGCAAGAGCTTACAGGAACGTCTGATTAAACGCGCCAAATAAGGTTCACCGCATCGTAAACTTCAAGACTTTGACAAGCTAGCGGGCTTCTGGGCGACTCCCAACCGGGTCGCCCTTGAGTTGTTTACTCGGGATTTGCCCGGTTGGCCGATCGGGGGACCACAATCACCAGCGTAACCTCTGCAGGCGCGGATACAACACGTAAGCCCTAGCCTTCCGCTTCCGCCAGGAGAACGCTAATGGACAGGACTCGTTAGCAAGCCATTAAGTATGTATTGAACATAAACTCTTCACGGCGCTGTTGACATGTATGTACGTTAATCTAAATTTGAATTGGCCGATTGCCCCCCTTCCTCGAATTTCTTTCCGAGTCGACCAGCGAACTAATTGAAGGTAGCTTCCAAGCATCATCGCTGGTGTCGTCAACCAGCTTCGCGGGAGATTTCTACGTCAAAGCGATTCGATAACGCCGTCTTGTTAAATGCGAAGGAATCTCTCGACGAGAGGAAGCGGGTGGAACCTAGCGTTCAGCAAGAGGAGGATTTCAACCAGGCGATCGCCGACAGCCTGCCGGGTTTATTCTATCTAATCAACGAGCATGGACAATTGGTACGGTGGAACGAGACTTTCCGCGATGCATCAGGCTACTCTGCCGAAGAACTCACAGGCAAGTCGGTTCTGGATTTCTTCAAGGAACCGGATAAGAGTCTCGTCGCCGAGCGCATGCAGCAGGTCTTTTCAAGCGGTGGGGCAGCTGTCGAAGCTTCCTTCATCGCAAAGGACCAAACCGAGACTCCTTACCTGTTCTCTGGAAAACGACTCGTGTTTGACGACAAACTCTGCCTGGTCGGCCTCGGGGTTAACTTGACCGAAAGCAAACGAGCCGCGCAGAAGCTGCGAGACAGTGAGAGCAAGCATCGCGCATTGTTCGAGGACTCTGCGGATGCGACCTTGGTGGTGGGCGAACACGGCTTCGCGGATTGCAATTTGGCTGCGGTGCAGATGTTCGGGTACGCAACTGTGGACGATCTCACCACACTGCACCCGGCTGATTTGTCACCTCCGAGCCAACCCGATGGCACGCCTTCACTGGCGGGGAGCAATGACAAGATTGCCGCAGCGTTTCTCAATGGCGAGAATCGTTTCGAATGGTTGCACCGGCGCAAGAATGGCGAGATTTTTCCGACTGAGGTTTGCCTGACGGCACTGACGCTGTATGGCAAGCCGGCGCTGATGGCTACCGTCCGCGACATCACCGCACGCAAGCAGGCGGAGGCCTCCCTTCGAACCAGTGAAGAGCAGTTCCGGCACTTGGCCGACAGCATCCGGGAGGTATTTTTTGTCGTGACGCCGGAACCGATTCGAGTGGCATACCTCAGCCGGGCTTACGAAGAGATCTGGGGGAGGCCTCGCCAAGAGGTGTACGACCGTACAGCAGCGCTGATTGAGTCAGTACATCCGGACGAACGCGCAGACGTCTGTATTTACTTTGAACGGCTAATACAAGGTATTCAGTCAGAGATGTCATACCGCATAGAGCGTCCGGATGGATCACTTCGCTGGATTCACGCTCGCGGTTTTCCAGTAAACGACCCGAAAGGCAAGTTGATTCGAGTCGTCGGGATTGCGGAGGACGTTACGGAGCGAAAGCGCGCCGAAGCGGAGTTGATTGATGCAAAAGAAGCAGCGGAATCGGCGAATCGTGCAAAGAGCGAATTCCTGGCCAACATGAGCCACGAAATCCGGACGCCAATGAACGGCATTATTGGCATGACCGATCTTGTCCTGGACACGGAGCTGAACACCGAACAGGTCGAATACCTGCTTATGGTCAAGGGATCTGCTGATGCGCTCCTGACCCTGCTCAACGACATTCTGGATTTTTCCAAGATAGAAGCCGGCAAGCTGGACTTAGACTGTTTGAGCTTCAATCTGCGGAAGAGTCTGGGCGAAGTCGTCAAGATACTTGCGGTAAAGGCGCAGCAGAAGGGTCTGGAGTTCATTTATGACGTGGCTCCGGGAGTGCCGACGAACGTCGTTGGGGATCCCGCCCGACTTCGTCAAGTCTTAGTAAATTTGGTCGGCAACTCGATCAAATTCACTGAGAGAGGCGAGATAGAAGTTAGTGTACACACAGAGGCACAGAGCGTCGAGGGAACAACCTTGCGATTCAGCGTCCGGGATACCGGGATTGGAATCCCCGTGGACAAACGGGATAAGATTTTTGGTGCGTTCTCCCAGGCAGATTCTTCCACGACACGCAAATATGGAGGCACCGGGCTGGGCTTAACGATCGCAAGTCAACTGGTGGGTCTAATGGGTGGGAAGCTCTGGATCGAGAGCGAAGCCGGAGAGGGTTCAACTTTTTACTTCACAGTTCAATTCGGTCTAGAAGTTGCCACATTGCCGACCAAGTTGCCGGACATATTTCAACTCGCTGGCGTGCCGGTCTTGGTGGTGGATGACAATGCGACGAACCGCCGCATTCTTGAGGAATCGCTCATTCGCTGGGAAATGATACCAACGGTTGTCGGAGGCGCGGCGGCGGCAATTCAAGCGCTTCACCATGCACACGCATCGGGAGCCCAGCTTCCTTTAGTTCTGACTGATGTCCACATGCCGGACACAGATGGATTCGGTCTTGTCGAAATGATTCGCCGCGATCCGTTGCTGTCCAGAGTTAGGATTGTGATGCTCACATCGGGCAGCGAAGGTGGCGACGCAGCGCGTTGCCAGAAACTGGGAGTCGTCGCCTACCTGAGCAAACCGTTCGATGGTATGGAGTTGCGCGAGGTTTTGCTTCACGTCCTGGGTCGTGACCCGGCAGAGCCGGAAAGCAGAGCTTTGGTAACCAGACACGCCCTCCAAGACCCAAGGCGATCTCTCTCGTTTCTTGTCGCCGAAGACAATGCCGTGAACCGGAGGCTGATTGCCCGGCTTCTGGAGAAGAGGGGACACAGCGTGGCGCTGGCACAGAATGGACGAGAAGTACTGGAAGCATTGGAGAAGCAGCCCTTCGATATTGTCCTGATGGACGTACAGATGCCGGAGGTGGATGGTTTTGAAGCGACGCAACTGATACGCGAAAAAGAAAAAACGAGTGGCGCTCACTTGGCAATAATTGCATTGACCGCTCACGCGATGAAAGGCGATTACGAACGGTGCATTGCTGCAGGCATGGATGGGTATCTTACCAAACCAATCCGACTTCCGGAACTCGACGAAATCCTTGGGAAATGCTTGGCGATGAGCACGAAAACAGTGAACCTCTCTGCGGGCAGCACTCGAAGCGAATGAACGACCACATGCCAAACCGTTAAATTGGATAACCGGGCGAGTGGCGTACCAGGAATCCACTTGATTGCATAACAGTGCCGGCTCCCTTGACCCGGGTAGGCTTTGGTTGCTTGACGACCAGAGGCTCGGGAGGGAAGAGCCGAACATGTTGATAGGCGTAAATTATCACCGAGCTTTCAACAGATTGCATTGGAAGAGACCGGCGAATATAGCGAATGACAACTGAAACACAGGGAGGGGGAAGCCGTCAAATGCCCCGTTAACGGTCATTTGGGGTGGGTTGGCGCATAGGAGCGGTGTCTCGCACTTGGGGTTGCTGCCAACGTCTTCTAGTCCAACAATGATGCAGGGCATCTCTCCATTCGACGCTCGCTACTCAGCCGGCGCTCGACGGCTTGTCTCTCATGGGCGGGCACTCGAGGAGCCTGAGATGACAGACATGGTGACCGAGAGACGGATTTCACCGCGCTTTGCCTCAACCATGATCGCGAATGTAACCGAACCTTTAGGTGCGAACGAATTGAGCGGGCGTCTATCGAACGTGAGGCAAAGGGACACCCTCGAAGAACGGCGCCCCGGGTTCAGTCGTTTCCTGGTTGTATTGATCGTTGTAATACTCTGCGAAATCCAAGGAAACATGTTCCCCGAGCGACATGCGGTAGCCTGCTTCGTACGCAATCGTTTTCTCGTTGCCAAGGTTCGGGTTGCCCAGGAGCCTCAGGGCGACAGGTCCATTGCTGCGGGAGCGCGGTCAGCATCGGAAACTGCCGCCCATAGTGTCTGTCGGGAGGTGGGAGTCCACGCCAATCGCACGCTCGGCTGCAGGTCCCAGCCGGTATAGTAATTGTTTTCAAGTTTTGTACCGACAGTCAGAAAAAGCCGATCCGGAACGAGAGCGATTTCGTCTTGAACGAAGGAACTGAACAACGGAGTTTTTAGGTTCGGCGGATCCACGGAGATTATGAGGCTGCCGACCGTTCTTGAAGCCGAATAGCGGTATTCGACACCCCAAACCAGATTTTGCCGGTCGCCCCAGGCGAAGTGGTGCTGAAACGCGATGTCAAAGGTCCCTCGAGTTTCTCCAGAACATCGTTGCGCTCGTACTCGTCGTAGGACAGTTGAAGACTCGTGCCCGAACTGGAAGAATATGTGTGATCCCAAACCGTTTGAAGAAATCCGCCGCCCAAGTTCACCTGCATGTTCACGTCTGGTATTGGAGGCGAAACAATCGACGAAATGCCCAAGCCCGGATTACCTTCGCGTCCGCGATACAAATCTCCTTCGAATGTCAGCGTGTCCCTGGACGAGAAAACTGTATCCCTGCGGAAACCAGCCCGAGCAAGGCTCCAGCCGTCCCCTCCATCCTGTCCGTTGGAATTGGGAAAATGATCCTGATTTAAGTATTTCGTAAACACCCGGAAGGACGTATCTTTGCCGATGTTTCCGCCGTATTGCAAGGTTCCAAAGCCCTGATCGGCCGTTCCCCCACCCGCGACCACCATCGCGCCTGGTGTATCGGACGCCTTCTGCGTAATGATGTTGATAACGCCGTTTACGGCGTTTGTCGCCCACACCGATGCACCGGGTCCGCGAATGACTTCGATTCGCTCGATGTCCTCTAAAGGCAAGTCCAAGACATCCCAGAAGACTCCCCCGAAGGTCGGCGTGTAGACACTCCGACCGTCCAGCATCACAAGCAGTTCATTGCTGAAGCGACTGTTCAGTCCGCGCGCGCTGATGGCCCATGTATTGGCATTGATCTGAGCGACATCTATTCCGGGCACCATTCGAAGGAGATCAGGTATATTCGTGGCATTCGATTGCCGGATATCCTCCGCGGTGATGACGAAAACGGCTGACGCCGTGCGTGAGAGTTTTTGTTCCGTTTTCGACGCTGAGGTTATCTCGATGTTCATCAAGTCTTCGATGCTCTTGTCACCCAGGTCTTTTAGAGTCGCTTGCGACCAAGATGGAATCCTCATCAGAGCAGCGGCCGCCAAACTAAGAGAGCCACGCATTAGAAACTTGTGAATTCCAGACTTTAGCGAAGGCGGCGCGGAGCGTCTGGCGCTATGGATCGATCTCTGTTGAACTCTCATTCTTCCATCTCCCAAAACTGTAAAGAACCGAATTCACGGCTCTTTTCAAGCTTTGTTGCCCGGCAGGTTCTGTTTTCTGCTTCGGCTTGAATTTCTGGAAGGATAGGTGATCGCGATTCACACTCTTCCTATCCGTCTCTCGATGCCCAGGAACGCAAACAAAGGCATTCCCCAGTTCCTTCCAGTGGTTTCCAGGAGGCGCGCACCCCAGGAACACAAGTGCCGGCACTGTCGCGAGAAGGCTGACTTTGTAGTCTTCAGAAATACTTTCGGCGGAAGGGAGCTAGTTTGAGAGGATCACAGCATCCGAATTAAACTGCCACCGCTGTGAATCGAGAGGGGACCCACCGACTCTTACAAAACTGCCGACCTTAATTCTAGCGCATGTTCGCGATGCAACTGCGTACGGTAACTTTTTTGAGTGCCGTATTAGATATCACTGGAGGAGGGTCGGCGCTGGAGGACGAGGATAGGCACGACGTTCGCTTTGTTTTGCCAAACACTGACCAGCGGATTCGTATTTTTTGGTTTTGTGATTGTCGGTGGAATCGGCGTCGTGATTCAGTACCTCGTAGAAACGACTTCGACTGCTTGAGCGCCTCGATAAACGGCGAAGATCGTCCGCAAACTACTGATCTCGATTGGCGAGCGCGACTCATAGCCAGTTTCCGAATTGGACAATAAGCTCTGGATCGGGAGGTGATGGAACCGCTGCGTAATACTTCTAGCTGGAAGTGAAATGTGAAGCTTGCTTCAAGGATCACCATGGCCCATGGAAAGCTGAGTTGCAATAGATGCCCCCCCAAACCCTCAAGCACCTGGGCTTCCATTTGGATTTTCAAAGGGGACTGTTCAATATTCCACCACCTATCGGTCGTCCCCGTCGGGTAACAGTAACCGTGCGTTCCAATGCGGGACAAATTCCGTCTGAAGGGTACCAAAGTGAAATAACTGAATATCAGTATAAAGAGCTAATTATTTTTCCCGTGGCTGGATTCTATCCAGCAGTTTCCTGTTCTGAAATTCCTTATTCGGTACCCAAACATTACTGTGTACCACTGTGGTTACTACTCTATGTGATAATTCGTCTAACTCGTGTGATTTCAATGAGGCGAGTTGTGGAGAAGTGCGTGCATAAGCCGACTCCAGTATCGATGGTGTCCGATGACTTGGCGATTAATCATCCCTACTCTCGTCACATGCTCGTTCGCGTCAGCGCCTGCGGCGGTCGGTCAGGAAGCGTTGCGTGCCCCTTCGACTGTAGTAGTCCCTTCCCAAAGTCCACGCACCGAAGAATTTGACGAGATACTCATTCCCATAACCACGTTGAGCCTCGGTCTCGACATAGAGGTTAAGTTCGCCACCGGCTTCTGCTTAGACGCCAAATGCCGGTTCGTCGGGACAAACTACCACGTCGCAAAGTTTGCGCGTGTGCATGCAATCGAGGGGGAGAAGGTCATCCACCATTACCTTGCGACCGGGCCAGATGATGAAGGCGCTACCATGAACAATCCTCCTCTCGTGAAGGGTAAACTCGTGCCACTGCGGTCGATGAAATACACTCAGAAAAACGATCTTGCTGTCTTCGAACTGCACCATCCGTTGCGTCGCCGGCATGGCATCGCCTTCAGTCTCGGAGAATTGGAACAGGGACAAGCCGTCGATATCTATGCCTACCCTAAAGAGTCCATCAATCCCATTCGCAAGCTTCTTCAATTTCACGCCACATTCAAGGGCCAAACAACACGCGGTCTACTTGCTTTTGACTACATCCCATCCGGTACCAAATCAATCCGGCCCGGAGCCAGTGGTGGCATCGTCGTCGATGGGAAGAGTCAGCGGATTGTGGGGATTCTGTGCGGAACGAAGAACGACGAAGAGATCGCCGTGGCTGTTCCAGTCCAGTCTCTTGCTGAATTTGTGGCCAAGTTCGAACCCCATATGGCACAGAGTCTCTTTTCGTCTAGTCAGGGAATTTCCGAGGTCTCGGCTGACATTTATCCGAAGTACGTACCACCACTCGCGAATTCCCTAGAGCATCGAACTGAGGAACCACCCGACGTCAGGATACTGAGGAGCAAAGCTCAAGCTCTGACAGACAGTATCCGCGATTTTATCGCGGTGGAGACCTTTGTTTGGGGCGTCGCAGACAAGGATCCTTCAGCTGACGCGGCGTATGAGGTACGAGTTGCGGATGGCTACCAACAGTTTCGCGCCTATCCCGATGGCAAGAAAGAGCTCAGCGACGTGCCGCTCCCTAGTTTAAACACGCTAATAAGGCCCGGTGGCGAGTGGGCCGAACTCCCCGAGATGATAGGAACACAATTGCGGCTGAAAATTCGTCAAGTTCCTGACTTCGTCGACAAAGGGTGGCGAATGAAGATTTTTCAGTACTGGGCTGGCAGTGAGGATGACGTATGCAAATGGCGAGATATAGCTGATTTTGTACTTTTTCAGCTCAATAAAGACTTCAGCGTTGCCTGTTACGGGGAAGTCTGGACCGACGAAGATACCAACATTCTGCGGATGTCAGAGCATTATGAACTCGTTGGGAAGTGGAAAGAGTATAGCGGTGTCGTGACCTATGGTTGGCGCCAACGAGCTGGTCAGCAGCGGCTCGTTCCCCTCACAATCTCGACCCAGGCGAAGTACCACAGAAAGATATATTGGTGTCGCGGGCAGTTTATGAACTACCAGGTGTTCACCGCTCAGGCGCGGATTATTGCGGATCAATCAACGACGAGTCCATCAGAAGTTCCACAGCGCGTCGAATGAATGGCAATTGCCTTGCACTTCGCATCGACGATTCTGCGTCGTTGGCAGTCACCGTCCGCTCAGATCCGTCCAACCATGAGGATTGTCACCAAGCTGCTCACGTGCCTCCTGTTGTATGCGGTCCCGGCCCTGGCGCAGACTCCCAGGATCGCCGCTACCGGCCCCGCCGTAAGCCTCAGCCTGGGCTATTCTTACTTCAATCTTGGTCTCCAGCCTATGCGCGCTAGCCTCAACGGAGCGGATTTGACGTTCACCATTGATTTTCATTCACGCTTCGGTGTGACCTTGGACATCGGATATGTAAGGACTTCCAATTTGAACGGGAGCAGTTATCACGCGGATGTTCTCAGCTACCTGGCTGGACCGGTCTTCTACATCAGCCGCAAAAAGGGACTCGCCACATTCGCCCATGTCCTCGCAGGCGGTGCGCGGATTACCGGCGCGATTCCGGACACTCATGCCTTCGTCAGAGGTTATACAAACGAGCCGGCCCTAGCCTTTGGTGGAGGCTTGGAGCATCAATTCTCGCGCCGCTTCGCCGTCAGAGCCACGGCGGACTACGTACGAGCCTCCTACCTCACCTCACCGACCGCCTTCAACCCTCTTAACAACTTTCGAGCCGTCACCAGCCTCGTCTACTACTTCGGAACTAATCGCCGATAACAGCACCTTAGCGGGTAAAGTCAAGTGCATTCGCGGTACAGGAAAAATCCCTACTTGATAGCTCTGATTATTCCTTACAGTACCTAACTTATTGTGATTAGCAGTTGTGTTGAGGCGTAATCACAAACGAATAGCGCCCAGCGATACAGTCCCCGTGAAGTCTCCGATCTTCTTGTTCAGGTCGGTGAGGAGGGGCATGTATCGCATTTATCTGGCCTGTGACGACCTGCTCTTCTGCGAAGCGCTCAGGAACACCTTCCAAACTCACGCCGATTTTACCGTGTTTGGAGAAGCCAAGAATGACATTGAGGTGCTCAAGGAAGTCATGAAGCTCGCTCCGAGTCTTGTCGTCATGGAAGCGAACCACCTCCTTGGGACAGTCTCGAAATCGTCGAAGCCTTGAAGGTGATCTTACCGCGCACGCCACTGTTTCTAATTACCGAATCAGATATACTCCGACAAGTAGAGAAGGTTGCTCTATCGAATGGAATAGACATGGTCTGTGCAAAAGGCGAAGATGTGACGTCGATCGTAGAAAATGCCCGAGCGGCCCTATCCTAACGTTCGCTCAATGCAAGAAGCCCCCTCAGACTTAACGGCCCCCATAACAATCTTGCCATCGTTCTAGGACTCGTAGAAATTACTATTAATGTATTCGAGAGAAATCGCTAAAGACGCTAAAACGATGCTCACGAGATGAGCACTCCCGTTTCTCTCGGCGATCCTGAGAACGATCACGCAGGAATTCGAGCCAGGAGTGCTCGACTTGGGGAGCGTGAGAAATGTGGTACCGCAAGTCGGAATTTCGTTGTCGGGATCACTCCTTTCTCTTACGCCTTAATTCTCTTTGCTTGGATGATGACCAACGCCTCGCCAGCAGATGATACGGGAGCAGTTGCGAAGCAGCCCATCGCCATGGTGTTATTGAGTGCCATTGCCGCCCATCATCGTCGGAGCCGCTGCGGCCTGGTAGGTAGGACATCCGACGGAGAGACGCGCAGCACCATCCGTTTATTACTCGGCGCTGACTCCGACCGGTGCGCTGCGCCATCCGCGAATTGGTCGAAGAGTCGCAAGCCATCACAGTGACCGGCGAAGCTCGCAATTGCCACGAATTGGGTTTACCTCTTGCGCGAAGCCGAACCCAAGCCCGATGTCGTCTTGATGGAGTTGGATATGCCGGGTGAAAGCTGCTTCGCTTCCGACTCCTTCAGGTCTCATCTTGGCAATACGCGCTTGCTGGCGACGTCCTTGTGGGACGACCCGTAAGCAGCGACTCTCGCCGAGAGCTACGGGGCGGTAAAGCTAGTCGACCAGAATAATCTTGGGCCCAACCTTGTGGGTGCCACTCAGGACCGCTGGCACTAGATTGAGACCGTTTGTGTTCAACGGTTTCTGCTTTTTCAAATGCTCGCCTTTTTAGGCTCATGGCAGGACCGCTCCTTCTCCACAGACTCTCTGAACGCCGATTCCGCGGCCATCGGCGTCCAGTATTCTCCGTTGTCGCAGCGCGTTTTCATCTCTTCAAGAATTCGGTTGATGGCACGGAGACACGACGGAGTCTTACCGATTCTCAACTGATGAGCCAATCGGTCCAGGAACCCGGCATCCATGATTCGGTTGGATGCGAATAAATAAGTGAGAGTGCATATACAAAGCAAAATGTCACACGCTTGCAATACTCGCAGGCTGACGATCGCTGCACAATCGAGATTGTCTTCGCTTTCAAGAAGTGAAGCACAGATGACACTTTTGCCCGTTTCGCTCGGGATCGTAGAACAATCTAACCCCAGCAACAACGCGGATCCACGATTGCTTACCCAACAGGAATTTGAGCATTTATTAGAGCTAGCCAACTACGCGGTGCGATCGGAAGCGCTCGATGCGCAGGATCTTGAACAAGCGGAATACATAGGGAACAATGCTACGTGGGATTAGAGTGCGCTTCTCTTGAGGTCGACGGACCTTTGATTTTATCAGCTGCTACGCGCTAGGCAGAATGTGCGACCTGAACCTTACCTCTAGCTACTTTTTGCGCAAACCCAAGTAAAATCTTGCGATCTTTGTCTCCTGCCTTGCTAAGCCACTTTCTAAGTTTGTGAGGGTAAGTCGCATCACTGTCCTTGCTTCCCCACACGATGTCGTCTGACGTCTTTCGCTTCAGAAGATTCGGGACTTGAGGTGGTTTGTCGCCATTCTAAAATAGCTGGTAAAGCTGCACTTCCAAAGCCTGGGCCAGCTTCTCCAAAGTTTCGATGGCTGGGACGGTATGGCTCCAGAGATCAAGTTCACTCCAAACAGGCGCGTTCAGCCGTGCTCTCTAGATTAAGGGCTCAAATCGGTCATCCATGCCGCAAGGATTGCGTGCAATGCCTTCAGGTGTTCAAACGCCCGACACAAATGTTCGGTCAATTCTTGTCGGTCATTCATTGTAGTAATCCTCCACTGAGGGAAGCGTGGGCCTGTCAGGTTTCTGCAACCAGCTCCGTGGTGACACCCGAGAGGCATTTAGCTAGTGAGCTATGCTGACTAGAAAACAAAAACAACAGAGGTTAACCGGCACCGAGGCACAAAGGTTGCCACGCCGCCCTGGAGCTAGTCACAAAACGGGGGTATCCACTCCGACACGCCGAACTCGACCTCTGTAATTCTGGCTCGAAGTGTGGGATAAACTAGTTGCTCCCCCTCCTTCTGTATGCATGTCTGCCGGCATGCTTTCACAGGCATGCCAAATCCGGCTTTTCGGAATATTTGTTCCTGATTGCCCCGTCCGAACATTGGAGTAGCCATTCTGGGAATCTCGACAGCGGATGATCGCAGCGTAAGTCCTCAATTCGTAAAGAAAAGAGTCTTGCTCTACGGCGTACTCGCGGGCCTTTTGTTCCTTTGCGCCTATCCCGCTCATCAGGCCGCTTGGCGCGGCAATTCAGAATTGCATACATTGTTTGAAGCGATCTCGGCTCTTCTGGCCGTCACGGCAGGGATCCTTGCGCTTGTTCGCTTCTACGCAAAGAAAAGCTCGTCCTTCTTGCTGCTGGGCACCTGCTTTCTGGGAGCAGGTGTCATCGATGCGTACCATACGCTTATCACGTCTTCATTTCTGGCAGGGTATACTCCCTCGGCTCTTTCGGCTCTCACACCATGGAGCGGCACCGCGTCACGATTGTTTATGTCCTTACTGATGTGCGCGGACTTGATTGTGTGGAGAAGAGAGAAGGTCCATCCCGAGACGTGTCTTGTTAGAGAAAGCCTCGTTTATCTCACCGTAGGGGCGTGGGCACTTGCCAGCTTTCTATTTTTTGCGCTCGTCCCGCTGCCTCCGCCAGCCTATCCCCAGTTCGTAGTGCACCGGCCGCTGGAGTTGGTGCCTGCACTGTTTTTCGGAATTGCCACACTTGGCTATGTACTGAAAGGCGCGTGGAAGACCGACGCCTTCGAGCATTGCCTGGTTCTTTCGCTCATCGCTGCAACAGCCGGCGAATTAGCGTATATGACGTTTTATAACCACCTCTATGACACGCAATTCTTTGCGGGGCACGCACTGAAAATTCTAGTCTACTTGTTTGTGATCATAGGCCTATTCCGAAACACCTTCTTGATTTTCCAGCGAGAAGCAAATCACTCGAAATATTTAGAAGCGCGAGTAGAAGAGCGGACTCAAGAGCTGCAGCAAGCTATCCTTGCTGCAAACGCCGCAAACCAGACAAAAAGCGAATTTCTCGCCAATATGAGTCACGAGATAAGGACGCCATTGAATGGTGTGATCGGCATGACGGATTTGGCGATCGAAACAGAGCTGACACGGGAGCAGCGCGAATATCTCAGTATGGTGAAACTCTCGGCGGACTCCCTTTTGGGCTTAATAAACAACATTCTGGACTTCTCAAAAATCGAGGCTGGCAAAGCGGATTTGGAGGTGATTGATTTCGATCTGCGCGAGTCATTGGAGTCGGCCCTAAAGACGGTAGTGCTGCGCGCGGATGAAAAAGCTTTGGAACTACTTTGCGAGGTTGCGCCCGAGGTGCCGGAAGTTGTGTATGGCGACTCCACCCGGCTCCGGCAGGTGGTCATTAATCTGGCGGGCAATGCCATCAAGTTTACGGAACGGGGCGAAGTGTCGGTAAAGGTGCAGGTGGAAAGCCGGGACGGCGAGGATTACGTCTTGCGCTTTACGGTGACAGACACGGGGATCGGAATTCCCGCAGGGAAACGTGAATCGATTTTCGCGCCGTTCTCCCAAGCGGACACGTCCACAACGAGGAAGTATGGAGGCACGGGACTCGGGTTGACCATTTCTACGCGTCTGGTGGAAATGATGGGCGGGAAGATCTGGGTGGAAAGTGATGTTGGGCGAGGGAGCCAGTTTCACTTTACGACGCGAATGCGAGCGGGGAACGCAAAGGACATCAGAGTAGGGGCGATTGCGTCGCCCGACGTGCTTGGCGGAGTGAAAGTCCTGTTAGTGGACGACAACTGCACGAATCGACGGATTCTGGAAGGAATGCTTGGGAGTTGGGAGATGAAGACGACTTCGGTCAAGAGTGGAGAAGAAGCGTTGCAGCGACTGTCAGAGGCTCGAGAGTGTAACGCGCCGTACAGGTTGATCTTGACTGACATGCATATGCCGGAAATGGATGGGTTTGGTTTGATCGAGCGTATTCGGCACAGACCGGAATTGGCAACGGCCACGATCATGATGCTTACTTCGGCGGGTCACCGCGGAGATGCGGCGCGTTGCAAGGAATTGGGCGTCGCAGCGTACCTATTGAAGCCCATTCGGCAATCGGAATTGCGCGAAGCCATCGCGCGGGTGTTGGGAGCATGCGAGCAAGAGGGCGCTATCCCGCTAATTACGCGATTTTCGTCGCACGACGAGCGCGATCTGTCGGCATCCCTGCGCATACTGCTCGCGGAAGACAACGCTGTGAATCAGATCCTGGCGGTCAGATTATTGGAAAAGCGAGGCCATCAGGTGGCGGTGGTGGGAAATGGGCGTGAAGCAGTGGAAGCACTGAAGAGGGAAGCTTTTGATCTGGTATTTATGGACGTGCAAATGCCGGAGATGGACGGATTCGAGGCTGCGGCTGCCATTCGGGAAGATGAGAAAAGGAGCGGACTGCACCAACCGATCATTGCCTTGACCGCGCACGCAATGAAAGGCGATAGAGAGAAATGCGCCGAGGTAGGTATGGACGGCTGTCTAACGAAACCGATCAGCGTTGGGGAGCTTGACGCGGTGTTGCAGATCTACACGAACCGGAGCCATTTGCGTGTTCCGGAACGAGCGAAATAACGGCTCTGGGATAATCAAGTTACACGTGGCACGGCCACATTGAGGGCGCTTACACGGCAACTCACGATGTGATCGCGATTCGACGAGAATTTGAATTTACCCGCTTCACGATCACGCCGGCCTTCGCCTAGGGCAAACGTTGCATCACGTGGGCAAATCAAGCATACAATCTCGATGTACAAGTAAGCCCGTTCGTGCGCGAGAATTCTTGCTAAACACTTGCTGAACTTTAGACTGCAAACGTCGGCACTGCTGTGCAACTGAGAAGTCTGTAACGCTAACAAAACAAATAAAAATTGGTCTGTGCGAACAGGTCAGGGCGAATTAGCAAACCTCCGCCGTCGGCTAACTCACGATTTCTTCTGAAATTGCTCGAAAACAGGTCGCAAAAAGCGTGGTCCAAACTGGGGAGGAATCGTGAAAACGTGCTTGATTCTATTTGCTCTCGTACTCGTGTCGGCGATTCCTACGAAGGCGGGACCGACGACGGCCGGCGAACTCGCTGAGGAATGTTACCGAAATGTAGCTGATGACAACAGGCCGCAAAGCGTGGTGGAAGCAATTTCTATGGGGCGTTGTCAGGGTTACATTCAGGGTTGGATGGAGCTGACTCTTGTTCCTTCCGTGAATGACGGCCAAGTTGTGAACTTGGCATGGAAGGATGGCGTCACGCTCGGTCAAATGATTCGCGTCTATTGTTTGTTCATCAACAACCACCCCGAAAAAGAGAACGAACTCGCTGTTGCCAGACTTCTTGAGGCAGCGTATCAGGCGGGACTTGTGAAGCCCAAGAAATGACCCGCTTCCAAACGGTTCGGCCCGCGCCGACTCCAAGAGCTTGCGCCAGGCAAGCTTGAGATGGATTCGAGATTCGTACATCTAGTGGCGCAGACGGCATGCTAAGAGGAGCGCGTCATGAATTCAGCCTATTGCAGATCAACTCAGTCGTTGCCATAGCGAAAAAGGTAGAAGCACGCGACGATGGCCGCAGCCCCGAAGAACACGTAGAACATGAGCGCATCGTGACGAGCGAAACGGTAATACATAGCAGCTACAAAGAGCACGACTGGACCGACTTGAGAGAACAGTCTTACATGGGACAGCCTGAGGGAATTGAACCGGCGCGACTATGCTTTTAATTAACTATTCATGATAAGTGGTAAAATGCGGTCAATTTAAGCGAGGTTCTATGAATGAAGCTCGGCGAATCGCGGAGCTGGAGGAGCAGGTGCGTGTTCTACTCGCACAGAAGCGCGAGCTCGAAGAGAAGGTTGAAGAGCTTACGCTGCGCAAAATATACATCGCCACCACAAATGAGTGGTTTTGGCGGGAGGTCTAGCCATCCGCACCGGGAACTTCCAATCCTGCCAAATGACCAACGAAGGCCAGCGTCCAGCCGAGAACGTACAAAACATAACTGACAATTGTGCATATCATGTAGTTGCGCTCACGGCGTTCTTTGATGGATTCGGCCTGGGCCAAAAGCTTCTCACCCGTCGGCAGGATATACAGCCAATACTCCCGCCATATCGCCGATTCGATGGACCTCAATTGGATCAATGTAGTCGGTGCTTCACCAGCTCCATGGAGCGAGGAATCGATGCTTTGAAGCTGTCCCACTAAGGACGCTAAATTCTTTTTGTGTTCCGAAAGAGAGGGTTGAAGATCTTTTCTCGTTGGCAGGTGCTCATTGAGATTTTCTAAATTGCGAAGTAGTGACTCCGTTGTCGCGGCAACATCCTTACCCGCCACGACGGCGGTAAGCGTGACGGGTCCTGTCGGGTCCGATGCTCTCTTGAATTCCTCCACTTGTAATTCAACGTCCACGACTTCCTTGCCAATGCGCGCGGATTCCGTGCCATTCCGATACGCATCCTCAGCCGAATTGATCGAGTCCACGAGGTCTTTGAGGTTCTCCCTAACGGCGTCTTTTACTACAAAAGTTATGAATACAACGAGCGCTCCGATGATGAATATTTCGCGAGAGTGGACCTTAAAGAGTCTTTGAACGCGTACGCCAAAGCCGGCTCCGCCGCTGGAATGGTCGGATTGATTGTCTTGATTGTTCATCGTCCGCGCAGTCCCTGACCCGCGAAACCCGCATTGTATGCTTAAGTCAAGTCACCCCACAAGAATGTACCCCCGTCGCTGTAGGCCTCTCCGCCGAAAATCCCAGCTCCCCTCGCCATCGCCCACGACAATTTGTGGACGGCGTTTAGTTGGACGATTCGGGAGAACGGCGATTGGACTTGGTTCCCATGCGGGAACAGGGAGGCTGTGAGTTGTTTACAGGTTACTTATAGCTGATTTTAATACATTGTGGCATACTTGCTCTACCAGCTATACGTCTAGCCAAGGAATGGAGATCAAATGACAGCACCACAAACCCAACTTGATGCAGATGCGCGCCGGACGAAAGCCCTGACCGAGATCGGTAAGCGACTCGCCGAGATTCAACGAGAAGCGGTAAGGTCTCAGAATGCTCTCATCGCAGCGGCACGAGCAATTGCGAACGAAGACGAAGGCACCGGCACGCAAGGTGCTCTCCTGGACCATGTCGAGAAAATGATCGCTGAACCTGACTCAAAGTTGAGTACGTGTCAGGCAGCTTTTCAGCAATTCCTTAAAGACGCCGCCGCGCATAACTGGGCCGCAGCGGGTGGTGCGTTCAATACGTATGTGCATTGTCTACGCACGCTGAGTCCGATCCCGTTCTGACCGTATTAGCCACTCCCCCCCTGCCGCAGGCCGTGTTTTATGCAGTGGGGGAGTGGTTTGGGCTATCCACTCAAGAGGGATGGGGAGCCTACGTGATGAGTTTACGAGGGCATCGTTTGCAAACGGAAGGCGAGTGTGGACGCGGAGCATGGCTGGCTCAAGATTAAGAATTTGAATTATTCACAGACTGAGGGACCACACGAGACGTTTACGGCGTTTAACGAGAGACGGAAGAGTGCGAAAAGTCGTTCGTCCAAAAAGCGCCCGCCAAATGACTGAACCGCTGGCACTGCTAATGCCCCATAGGCCTTTAGGGCCGATTCGTCCGAAATTGATCTGTAAGCAACCACCCAATAACCTTTTTGCATCGCGTCCTCTTTTCCGTACCTTTTGTTCGCCGGTTGGGCTGAGTATACTCACAACATGGATTACAGCGTAGGGTCCCGCATCCGGGTCCGGCTTTACAGCGGCAAAGTTGTCGAGGCTGAAATAAGCGCAATGACAAACCAGTCCACCGGGCGAAAACTTCAAATCGTCTATGGCAACGTGACCGCGTCGACCAATCCGGCGCAGATTATTGAAATCCTCATGACCGGATAGCGCCTAAAACAAATCCAAGTCGGGTCAACGATCATCACCCGCATTCATGACAGCCGACTGTAGACAGCGCCGCGAGCTAAAAGATCATTTGTGGCGCGGTCGCTTTAAAAGTGGATGAGGCTCAGGTTCTACGACTGGTTCGCTAATCTCCCTCGCTTCGACGATATAGCTATCATAGATTTCCGTCGCGTTAAGGTTGAGTCTCTCCAATTCGTCCTGGTACATAGTCCTGAGGTAATGTTCAAGCATTGTACGGCCCAGCTTTGGATTCTCCCGCTTTAGCCTCCGCAGTTCTTCGTAATACTTGCTAAGGTCGATAGCCATTTCTGTACCCACCCCGTGAGCGCACAACGTCTACAACTAATCAGACATGTTAGTGCGGATTGTGAGAGATTTTCTGCTCTGCATCGAACTGAATAACCCCGTATCCTAGAGGTGGGGCTCAAGCCCGATCCAACAATTCCGTACGAAAGTAGGTTGCACCATAGCTACAGTAAGGGCAGACACATTCGTCGCCGGCGGGCGCAAATTCAGGCTTCAGTGGAATCATCAGGAACGACATTCCGACATCGTTTATCTCGGAATGTTCAAATTCGGTTTTACACTTCGGACAAATGAGAATCCATTTCGACATCTGTCACCTCGGGACGGGTGATAGCCAAGAAGCTGGAGAGCACCTCTTACTTGTTCGCTACCGTATACAATACATTATGAAATCGCAATCGGGTCTTTGGTGTAGCTCCTGGCGTCCCATTTTGGGAAGAACTTGTCATGCGGCCCTGGTGCTGCCTGATCTTTTCTCTCGCCGCAAGGGAGAGCCTCAGTCCTTCTCGCCCGTTAAGCATCCAATCATGTAGCTGGTTTTATGGGGGAATGTTGTCGAAAATATCGGTGCTGATTGTCGATGACCATGAATCCTTTCGTCGGACTCTGCGTTCGCGCTTTGAGTCGTTGCCCGCATTCACGGTTTGTGGGGAAGCGACAGACGGGGTCGAGGCAATTGAGAAGGCGCAGCAGTTATCGCCGCACCTAGTGATTCTGGATTTCGCTATGCCGGGGATGAATGGGCTCGAAACGGCAATGGCCCTTAAGTGTATGATGCCTTCGGTTCGGTTGTTTCTTCTTACAGTCCACTCCACCCGTGAAATTGAACTCGCGGCACGCGAAGTCGGCGTGAGCGGCGTGTTTTCAAAGTACGATAATTTGACTGCGCTGTTTCGACAGGCGGTGATCGATTGCATTCTTGAAGAGGTCGCTCCTGGTGCTAAATCTGAGTACCCCGCCGCACAGATCGCGAGACGGAATCTTTGACATTGCTTTCGGCAAAAACCTCCTCACCCGTAGTTTGGTCGAAGATGACGTAATGACCAGGCTTTGCTGACAACATCTCGCTCAGCGCCGTTCTGGCGGAATCGATGCTTTGAAATGTTCCGAGCCATTCTTTCGCGCCGTGCAAAGTTCTGAAAAGGTCCAGCACAACCATGCGCTGTGTAGGAGCCGTGCCAGTCATGGACTCTGCCAACCCGCCGAACCATTCTCCCCTCATGACGGCCAGCCCGTTTCGTGCGGACTCGATGGCCTCGTTTTCGGCCTGGTCCATTCGAACGGTCGAGCCAACCCTTTGTTCGATGGCATACAACGCATCATCTATGAGGGTCGCCATCCGGGCGGGATTGGTCTCCAGAACAGCACACTCATAGGCTCCTTGCCACCAGTACGTCGTTGAATTCATGGTTCCAGCTTCTGGGCTGGAGCGCCTAAGGACCCACCGTACGCCGGCGTACAAAGGAACAGAAGGGCCGATTTCTTGGGCCGAATGATCTGCTATCCTGCCCTCCCGTTTCCTCCCCGAGAACACAATGATTCAAATGGAACCGGAAGACGTAGAGAGAATTCGCGAACGCTTGCGAAAAATGAGCGACCCAGAGTTGCGCCAGTACGGTCGCGCTGCTAGAGACTTAGCCAACCCTAAGAAGAACTTCGGACCACCGAATCCCTTGTTTCGGATTCAGTTAGACGAGGCGCGGGCGGAATGGCGGCGGCGGCATCCTAAGTAGAGCGCGTCATAAACTCGGGCGGTATCAGATACACGACAACGTCGAGGAATGATCGGGCGTCCAGCTTCTCTTTACGCGTTAAGCCAGACCAGAATGTGCGGATGGCATTGTGCACCGCTTCTTGATGATCGTCGGTCGGCTCTTCGAAATCCCAACTGAAAACTGAGCCATCACGGGAGCGCATGCTGACGCGGACATACATGCTGCGATTTTAAACTTCGCTCGTTGGAGCGGGGTAAAAACTAGATGAAGAAGCTGTAACCAGGCCAAATAATTTTGGTTATTTACCCACAGAAGCAACGAGCGTGGCGATGTCGGAGTTAAAGGCAATGCCCATGAGGAAAAACGCAATCCCACAAAGTACATAATCCAAAGCGGCGAACGGCACGGGTGGAACAGTCTCGGAAGAACCCTTTAGGTACCAATTTCTATTCACGAAACTCATCGAGGGACTCCACTTTTGTTGACCGAGAGGATGAGATGAAAAGCCTTGAGGCGTCAATCGGGTGGATTTGTAGTCTGTGGAAAAAATGATGCAAATCGGATTCGGAAACGGGCTGCTTCGACCCCTCGTTTCGACCTTCGAACTCTGGTGCTTCCACAACGAGCGTCATGAATTCAACCCGCCCATTGCAGATCAAATCAGTCGTTGCCGTAGCGAAAAAGGTAGAAGCACGCAACGATGGCCGCAGCCCCAAAGAACACCTAGAACCTTAGAGCATCGTGACGAGCGAAACGGTAATACAGAGCCGCGACAAAAAGCACGACTGGCCCGACTTGAGAGAACCGTCTCACATGGGACAGCCTACGCGAGCGTATAGACGCAACATAGATCTATCTGGATTGCCCAAAAATTAGGTCGGGCTCGACCGCGCGGTTAATTTTCGTTCATAATTCGGCATTCCAATTGACCGTCCCTACCTGATCGTCCTAGCTTCAACGCATGTCGTCCCTAAGCGAATTGCGAGTCGCCTATAAGAAGGCCGTCGATGACTGGGTGCTGGCTATTCGGGCCGAGGAAGCGCTGGCAACCACAAACCATTCAATGACCGCAATGGAGCTCTGGGACGGAGCTCACTTCAAAGAAGACGACGCGCGAACAAAAGCGACCGAAGCGGGAGACGCCTACAAAGACGCACTTCGCAAAGCCAACTACAGCATCTGAGGAGTTTCGAAGGCCTTCACTCGTTCCTTTGTTCGCCACACCGAATGCTTTATGCCTCCACAATCCCGTTTCGGATTGCGAGATGAATCAATTCGCCCACCGAGTGCAGGTCAAGTTTTTCCATGATTCTACGTCTGTGGGCTTCGACGGTTCTCACGCTTATGCCAAGACCAACCCCAATCTGTTTGTTGCTCTGGTTCTCGGCCAGTAGACGCATAACCTCGCGCTCTCGCGCCGAAAGACCTCCGATAAAGGGACTGTCATCTAAGGCTACCGGCATCATCCGTATCCGGGAAGAAGTAAGTGGCTGAGAATCAGTGAAAAGCTGCTTGGACCTAGGGGACGCTGACGGCTTCAACGTTTTGAGAACTTCTATCAGTTCTGCCGTGCATCGATGCACCAATTCCAGGGAATGAGCCATCTGAGAAACTCCGCCAATCCTGCGGAGACTGTTTCCGGACAAATTGTCCAAACCTCTGCTCAGGTTTGCGTGAAGATAGAACAGCTTACCAGTGAGGCTAAACAACAGTTCTTCGAGTCTCTTCTTTTCCGTCACATCGAGCACAATCGCACAGACTTGAGCTGTCTTACCCTTTGGGTCTCTTATCGGAATATAGGTTTGAATCCAATGTCCAATTCGAGACCTTGTTGGCATTTTCACGATGGTTTCGAAAATGTCGGTCCGGCCGGTTCCAAATGCACGTCTTAACCTTGGCTCTACTTCTCCGGCAACGGGTCCTAGAATCTGACGAACCGTTTTCCCAATATGAGCCTTAACTGGAAATCCGTTTGTCGCCGCAAGGACATGATTGACCACCTGAAACCGAAACCTGTTATCGAGTACGGCTACACCGATATCCGGAGTGACAAACAAAGGAGCCAAAAATTGCCTCTTGTCGCCCAGAGCGTCAATCGCAAATCGTTCTGGTTTCATAGGTCGCTGATTCGCTCCGAGTCGCCACACTGTGCGTAGTCTTCGCTACGTAGTTCCTGTGATTGCATTTGTACCACGCGGGAATTATATCGAGACTATAGGCCACTCATTTGTTACTAGCAACTATTTCGAGCGCGAAGGAGGGTCGCGATGAAAAGCGTATTAGTGTGCCAAAATCCGGGTTGTCGAACCGTGATCGATCTTGGTAAGGACTACACGACATTCGATCTATCGGCAATCGGGGTGAAACAATGCCCCGAATGCGGCGGCGACTGGGGAACAAGCTGCCCTTTCTGCGATGCTCCTCTAGCAGTGATCTCCCAACCGAGTAGTACACCAATCTGTTCCTCGTGTCATCGCACAATCCGCCCAGAGTCGCATCATGGTTCCACACATCCGGGCAGTTCGCATTCGCAGGCCGTTCGTCCATCGTGACTTAGCCGAAATATCGATTATACCTGCCAAGCTCGCTAGATCGCTTGAACCCTTCGACGACCCAGCGTGGCTATTCGAACTCAAACATGACGGCTTCCGGTCGCTGGCCTACTTGGACGATGGAAAGTGCCGCCTGGTCTCTCGCCGGGCGCAACCAATACAAGAGCTTCGAAGTTCTGCGGATTGCTTTGGAGGGACTGAAAGCACAGAGCGCGATCCTGGACGGCGAGATCGTCGCCCTCGATTCGGACGGTGTGAGTCAATTCAAAGAGCTTTCGTAACCGCTATCCGAACAGATAGAACGCCTATCTGATGGGCTAGCTAAAAACCGTCGAGCATCCCCAGGATCGCTAGGCTCACATCAACAACGCACTTGGCGTAAACATCAAAAGATCAGCAACTTACGGAATCAACTGCAAAAATAGCCGTCCGCAAAAACGCTTGGCCACAAGCTTGCTCCTCTCTTCTGCGTAAGTCGGAAAAGCCAAAACAAAAGAGGGTGTGGCCACAATGAAAGTACAAGAGATTATTCGAGGGTCAGTGGTAGTGATGGGACTGGGAATAGCGCTGTTCTTCGCGAGCCCGGTCCGTGCGCAACAGGATGTGAACCCGGACACGTTTGACGTCAAGCCGGGCACTTCGACGGAGGTAGCGGTCGTGGCCCAGGTTCCGGCTCCGGCTCCGGTCGCTGCTCAAGACAACGGCGTGGCGCAAGCTGCGATTATGCCGGCGTCGAATTGGGAGATCTTGGCCGTTGGAACAGGATTGGTTGCGCTCTACACGGTGGCCGCGACGCGACGCCAGCGCCGACGCGCATCCCCCGTACAAAGCAACGCATAGCCTGAAGGCACTGGCGCGACGACCCACCGAACAGCTTCGCGCGCCATAGAGTCTCCGGGAATCGCACCCTCACCCCGTCGCGATTCCCGAGGACTGATCCATCGCAGCGAGCGCTCGGAGATCCATCTACTCGCAGCATATCGAACGCGATGGGAAGCTACTTTTCGAAGAGGTCTGTGAGCGGAATCTTGAAGGGATTGTTTGCAAGCGGAAATCGGGTGTATACAGCGAGCACGGATGGTTGAAGATTAAGAATCCGAATTATTCGCAGAGCGAGGGACAACACGAGATGTTCGAGGCGTCTCAGGAGCGATGGAAGAGTCGCAAAATTGTTTCGCCCAAAATTTGGCCCAAAAACGGTTCCGCCTAGCCCAAATAACCCCAAAAAGCGCGTCCTATTACCAGTCTAAGCTGTTGATTCCACGTAAGGCGGGGCGGGATTTCAGGTTTACGAATCGGCTGCTCTACCACTGAGCTACCTCGGCCAAACCTTATAAACAGCAGCGATCTGCGCTTTGGGCCTTGGGGTATCGTCCATATTTCGCCCAAAAACCCACCTTGTATAGAAAACAAGAGCTAAAATCGCTCACTAGGTTGGATCAGCCGGGAACGCCACCCGGGCTGGGTTTTGACCTAGTACAGCCAAACAGATCGGTTCTCCAGGGGAAGTTGTGTCGAGTCAACTGATTAGATGGTGTTGCATCGACCGGTTGAGCTGGCACCGTTTACCAGGACCTAGCGCGTCGTCGTCAAATTCTGAAACAAAGATGTTGAAGTGTCACTTGTCGCAGTGGGATGTACGATAGCGCACATACTACAATTACCGTACATAGGGCGGAACTAGAATCAGCTAGTCTGATTGGGTGGGGCATGGGTCGAGGTGGCTATGACTCTTGTTCCACACACCAAAGTACTCTTAATTGAGAGTGATCAGCGAGCCGCCGAATCCGTCTGTGCTGCTCTTGCCAAAACAGAGGACGGCTCGTTCGATGTCGAATGGGTTCGCCAACTCTCCGAAGGCTTGACTCGCGTCTGCAACAAAGGGCTTGCCGCTATCCTCCTCAATTTGACGCTGCCGGATAGTCAGGGCATCAAGACGTTCGACAAACTATTCAAAGCCGCTTGCGGTATTCCAATTCTAATCCTGGGCGAAAACGTTTCCGAAGGCATCGCAAAGCTGGCCGTGGGCCGGGGTGCGCAAGACTATCTCTTGCCTGATCACCTCGAATATTCTCTGGCGCGGGCTCTGCGCAATGCCATCGAACGGAGAGTCGTAAATGACGCGTTGTACATAGAAAGAGAACGTGCCCTCGTTACTCTGAAATCGATAGGGGACGCGGTCCTTTCGACTGACATCTCGGGCAAAGTCACTTATCTCAACCCGGTCGCGCAGACGATGACGGGTTGGGGACAGGATGAAGCTGTAGGCAGACCTCTCTCCGAAGTCTTCAAGATCATCGACGGGACCACCCGCAAGACCGCTCGCGATCCTATGGAGATGGCTGTTGAGCAAGATAAGACGGTGGGCTTAACCGCGAATTGCATCCTGATCCGCCGAGACGGTCTTGAATCCGCTATTGAAGATTCGGCTGCACCCATCCACGACCGTGAAGGTGGGTTGGTCGGAGCCGTAATCGTCTTCCATGATGTGAGCGACGCAAGGGCAAGATCGTTGGAAATGACGCACCTGGCCCAGCATGATTTTCTTACGAATTTGCCCAATCGCATGGTGGTGAACGATCACATCTCCCATTCGATCTCGCTCGCTCGCCGCTATCGGAGGAATATCGCCGTGTTGTTCGTGGATTTGGATCGATTCAAGAGCGTCAATGATTCGTTCGGACATGCAACTGGGGACAAGCTGCTTCAATTGGTTTCCAGGCGATTGCTGGCGGCGGTTCGCGCTTCCGATACGGTGAGCCGCCGAGGCGGCGATGAGTTTGTGGTGCTACTGTCGGAGATTGCTCGTGCAAGTGATGCAGCTACCAGTGCGACAAAGATTCTTGACTCGCTAGGGCTGCCCTACAACGTTGATGGGCACAATGTCCGAATCGACTGCAGCATCGGTATCAGCATCTACCCTGAAGACGGAGCGGATGTGGAGACGCTAATCAAGAACGCTGATGCAGCAATGTATTGCGCCAAAGAGAAGGGCCGCAACAATTTCCAGTTCTTCAAAGCGATCACCGACGTGTCGGCCGCCCGCCGTGCGACTCCCTAGTGCACTAGCGAAGAAAGCGTTGAAGGTCCAGTAAGCGCGTTAAATCGGGCTAAGGCGTTCTAAGTCCCGGTAAGTCGGGTTACCGGACATGTGGTTTTGCCTGATTTTCACTTCTCCAGTAACGGCGTTAGTCAGGCCCCGTGCATCGTCGCAATCTCGCCTCGCTTGAATGTTTATTGAGGCATTCTGACTACTGAAATGCATACCGGTTGCCCGTAGGCGATCTCGCCACGAATCAGGTCGACAAACTACCGTGATTTCGATGTCTCGCGAACTGGCATCGCCCACGCGGCGTTTGTTGGATCATAAATCGAGTGCTGTGGCGCTCTAACGCCGGCAAATCCAAGCATTTTGGATTGGCGGAAACGGGGAAAGTAATCGGCACGAACCGATCTTGGCGCGGGACCTCTATTCCAGCCAGCGGTTTTCCAAACCGCCGTCACAGGATGATCTTTACGGACGAACGAATTTCCAGGGAATGAAAATGCGAATTGCGACAGAATTCATGGACTTTTTCCAACCCACAACCCAACCCACAACATGCGATGTCTTGTGCGACTTCCGCGTATTTTGGCAGTCCCCGCGGTGTTGTAAGTTGTTGTAAAACCACATCGTGCCGCTCTGATAAGGGCGAGGTCGGTGGTTCAAGTCCACCCAGGCCCACCATTCCTTTCAATCAGTTAGCGGCAGCCGTTTTTTTGCCAGACGGTGAGTGTGCCCAATTTTGAGTTTAGCTCCTGAGATCTACAAACCGTGCCTCAATCAACCGTTGAATGATGGCAAAAATGATCGCGGTCGAAACGCCGAACATGAGCATCCCGTCGGCCGCTTCCAGCGGGCCCAGCAATTTCCACGCCGGTGTCATAATCAGATCGCCGTAACCAAGGGTCGTGTAGTTTACCGCCGAGTGGTAGTAAGCAGTTCCGAAGTCTGGAAATTCTCCGCAGATTCTGAACAGCACCGCCCACAAGGCGATTTCCACCAGGTGCGCCACCATCGCGATGGACATCGCCAGCGTGACGATTGCAAGATCGCTCCAAAAGTTTGTGCCGGCGCGGCCCACCTGTTTTTCATGGCGGACGAACTTTACCGCAGCGTTCAAAGCCAGCGCGTGGATAAGGATCGTGCATGTCACGACGCATCCGCCAACGAGCAACGGAATCAGGATTGCGATTCGATGAATTTGCGTCATCCTTCCGCCACAATGGGCGTCGCTTTCCAAGACAGATGCAAACGCAACTTTCCCCGCTAAACCCGCCTTCGTTCGCCGCTTGTGCTCACCAGCTCCCTGACCGGGCGCACCTCGATACTCCCCACGCGAGCAGGCGGGATTTGCGAGGCGATTCGGATCGCATCGTTCGCGTCGCTGGCGTCAATCAAATAGAATCCGGCCAGGTGCTCCTTGGCCTCGGTGAAAGGGCCGTCCCTGATGGACACTTTACCGTTGCGCACCTGCACGGTGGCAGCGGTGTGAACCGGCTGCAGGGCCTCCGAGGCAAGGCACCGGCCCTCATTTCGGAGCGCTTGATCGTAAGCCATACACTCATCGTCGGCCATGGCGCCGATCTCTTTCTCTTCACCGTAGACAAGACATAGGTACTTCATAGGGGTCGTCTCCCGATCTCGGATCAACATCCTGGTTCGATACTTTCAATACTATAGTCGTTCGGGAAACCTAAGGAATGCCAGACATGCTGTAACCCTTCCCGAAATCCGTCGACTCATCTAGTCTCTAGGCTCGAGGGCTCATCCATGAAATTCTGGCGAGTGTTTTGTAGTGGACTGCTTTTTCTTTCCTGTTTCTTGTTTTTCTGCTTCTTCGCGAACGCTCAACAAGCTCCCGCCAAACAGGCCGTGTCTGTCGATTTGCTGGTCACGGGCGCGACGGTCGTCTCCATGGACGCCGATCGGCACGTATTCGAGAACGGTTTCCTGGCGGTGCGCGGTGACGAGATCGTGGCTATCGGCCAGGATGCCGCCCTCCAGTACCCAAAGGGAATCGTCGCTAAGACGCGCATCGATGCGTCCGGAAAGCTGATCATCCCCGGCCTGATTAATGGCCACACGCACATACCGATGACGCTGATGCGCGGCCTGAAGGACGACGTGGTCCTGGATGACTGGCTGCACAAATTCATCTTCCCCGCCGAAGCCCGCAATGTGACCGAAGATTACGTTCGCTGGGGATCTCGCTTGGGTCTCGCAGAAATGATTCGCAGCGGTACCACCACCTTTGCGGACATGTATTACTTCGAAGACGTTGTTGCGGAGGAAACCAAGGCGGCAGGGATGCGAGGCGTTCTCGGCGAAACTTGGATCGACTTTCCCGCCCCAGATAACAAGAACGAGGCCGAGATGGCCGCCTACAGCGAAAATTTCATCAAGAAGTGGCATGGCGACCCGCTGATCCACGCTGCGGTGGCTCCTCATTCCATCTATACCTGCTCGGAAAAAACATTGCGGGATGCTGCCGCGCTGGCGCGACGATACCACGCGCCGATCCTGATTCACTTGGCGGAGATGCGCAAAGAGTTTACCGACAGCCTGGAAAAAAATGGCACGACGCCGGTGCAATATCTGGAGCGCATTGAAATTCTCGGTCCGGATGTGCTCGCCGCGCATTGCATTTGGACGGACAACACCGACATGAAAATTCTTGCCGACCGTCAGGTGGGATGCGTTCACAATCCGTCGAGCAACATGATGCTAGCCAGCGGTGTTGCGCCGGTGGTAGACCAACGCGCCGCAGGGATGCGCGTCGGCCTCGGCACGGACGGCCCGGCCGGCAGCAACAATGATTTGAATATGATGGAAGAGATGGACCTGGCGGCAAAACTGCAAAAAACCTATCGTGTCGATCCACGGGCATTGGGGGCCAAAGGCGCGCTGGAAATGGCGACCATTGAAGGCGCGCGGGCGCTGCATATGGAGAACGAAATCGGTTCACTGGAAGCCGGCAAGAAAGCAGACTTCGTGGTCCTGAGCCTGAACGCTCCAAACGCTGTGCCGATGTACGACGTGTATTCGCAGATTGTTTATGCACTCAAAGGAAGTGATGTCGAAATCGTGGTGGCCGAAGGCAAAGCGTTGCTGAAGGACGGCAAAGTGCTGACCGTAGATGAGCCCCAGGCAATCGCCAAAGCCCGCGAGTACGGCAAGAAGGTTGCAGCTTCGTTGAAGTAGCCGGAGCCGGCATATCTAAGCAAACTAGGTAGTGGAGAACACTCGCGGGAGTGGCATTAGGGTGTATGTATGTCCGTGTTTACCCCAAATCCGCGCCAAATCGTAGAGCAGCCGTCCGAGACGGCGACCAGAATTTACCGTGCTAACTATTTCCCAAGTAGATGCGGCACGTACCAGCGCGTATATGTCGCCATCCCTAGTAGCAGCACAAACCACCAAAGCGCAAGGACGCTTCTCATCCAAACCTTGTATCTGGTGATCCGCATATTTTCCGGCAGGAGCCTCGTGCCCGCCGACAGCAGGATGTACAATCCGGCGATTTCAGTGACCGTTCCGAGCGCCGCATGCGACGTCGCCAGCGCGTAATAAGCCTTTCCAAGCTTGGCGGGAATCCTGGGAAACACATGTACGCGAAATGAAGGAATCATCATCACCGCGATCACAGCAAGGTTGAGAAGCACGGTGACCGATTGGCACCACGCGTGTTCTCGAAAACGCCTCGTTCGCGCGAGCCAGGCACCGATGAGCAGCCCCAGTCCCATCCCGATTTCCAGGAGCAGAACCAAGTCGGCGGCAAGTGGAGCCGCCGTTCCAAGGAATCCTTCGTTCAACAGATTTCTCCGCGCTGCCGCCCACCCATTGGTGCCCGGGTAAGAATGTTGCGTGGACTAGCGAGCAAAATTGACTTTGGCCGTTCAGACTAAACACGCTGACGTCTTCCTTGGGTGCCGCCCATGAACACGTGCGAACGCTCTATCAAGGCGGCCACACTCACTTCTGGAAACTGATTGGCACGGCTCTTTCGACGAAGCCCCTCAGCCTAGTTGTAGGCGTTTGCCATGGAATCGTTGTCGCTCCCACCGATCACCGGGCAGGAAGCAAATTCTCGCCAAGACGCATGTCCCTTCAACAACCCATTCGAATCTTTCCTTTTCAGCAGGACTACACTCTGCGTCCCTGTCTCCCCGCCGTTTTGTCCCGGCACTGCAATGCATGCGTAGATTCCTGAGGATCCTTGGTCAAGCACCTTGAGCGACAACTGTCTCGTTCCGCCCGGCGCTTCGACGATGGCTTCGTTCTCCCCAACCGTTCGGGCCGTGTAACCGTAATCCGCCAGCGTTTTCTTTCCTTTTTCCTTCTTGGGTCGGATCGGTGATGGCAGCGAAGTTACATCCATTTTATCGATAACGAATGCCGCGACTTTCTCGCTCGGATAGGGTGCGTTGCCACCTGCCAGTGCCAGCGGCGCGTACGCCAGTGCCGCAACTGCGAACGCAATTTTCACTTTCATTTGCCTTCTCCCTTAGCTCTGGAGCTTCTTAAGTAATTTTTTCGCAGGAGCCTCTCGAGTTTCCGTTTTCGAGGTTCCTGCCTATTCAAACCGTCGCAGGAGCGCATTTATTCCCGACCCACGCGCACACGTGCGAGAGTTTCCGCGCTCAAACTGACGCGAGGCGATGGTCCAGCTGACGAATTAAATCGGACTCGATAGCCGAGCGGAACACGCAATCTTCGACTCGCCGGCTCCTGCAACCTCGCGCGCGTCACCTTTTCAAAGAAAGTAAACAGGGTCACGTCCCCGGCAGTTTTTGCCGCGCACGCCAACCACATTTTGCCGAGCGGCTTGGTTCCCGCGGGATGCTACCTTCGGCCACTCTATTTTCGAGTGTAAACAAACGACTTGGGCCGCTTGTTCGGCGCATCCTTCTGGCATCGCGAATGCATCCGGGACAACGCCAGCGCGGCGCCCGAAACTAAAGTCTGAGCGGTAAATGCCGATGAAGTACCTAGGGGCGCGCGACACGCAGACCAGTCCGGAGTCGTAAATTTTGATCGGAGGGAATCCATGTCCATTTCAGGTGTTTCCAGCAGTGACGTGTTTCAGGCATCTGTTGCCCAGGGTGCGCAGACCAAGTTCCAGCAAATTCAGAGTCAATTCCAGAAAGTCGGCCAGGACCTGCAATCCGGCAATCTAACCCAAGCGCAGGCTGATTTCGCGACGTTATCGCAAGAACTCCCTAGCTCCCAGCAAACCGGCGCCGCAACGACCACCGGACCAACAAACACTCTGGCCAAAGCCTTCCAGGCCCTCGGCCAGGATTTGCAGGCAGGGAACCTCGCGGCCTCACAAACCGACTTCGCCACGATCCAGCAAGACGCGCAACAGCAGCAAAGTTCCGGCCAGGCTCAAGGTCACCATCACCATCACGGCGGCGGCTCCAGCCAGGCCAGCAACACCCTGGAGCAGGCCTTCACTTCGCTCGGCACCGCTCTGCAATCCGGAAATCTTTCTTCCGCGCAGCAGGCTTACGCGACGTTTCAGTCCGATGTACAGCAGGCGTTTCCGAGCTTCAGTGCGGCATCCAGCGGCACTGACACTGCGTCGTCCACCGCGGCGGGAAGCGGTTCCGTTAACGTAACCGCCTAGGCGTTGCAGGCTTCGCTTCGGTTGCCGTTCTAGCCGAACCGCTGTTTCCAACTTCTCAGACAGTTCTGCGCGTCACTATGTCGTCTTGCAGAGATGACGCGCAGTTTCCATTAGTGCGCCTTCCTGCTTTTTGCGTTCCATCCAATAGCCGCGGTACATTCGGAATGACGCACTACCTATTCTTTTGACGCGTCCAACCGCCTTGA